>Ga0302326_10034356_pt1 | contig 10049 bp, 14 predicted proteins | sample Palsa_T0_3_FD_202264 | JGI IMG/M metagenome (GOLD analysis project Ga0302326, IMG submission 202264) | Peat permafrost microbial communities from Stordalen Mire near Abisko, Sweden - Palsa_T0_3 | ecosystem: Environmental > Terrestrial > Soil > Palsa > Peat permafrost | place: Sweden: Abisko...
CGTACGCTGCTTCCCGACCCGCCGCCGCCGGAGCTTCAGCCCGCGCTCGAAGAGCTCCTCGAGCGCCGCCGGCAGTGGGGCGCGGACACCCACGATGAGGTGTGGGAGGGCGTCCTGCACATGAACCCCGCCCCTCATCTGCGCCACGCTCAGCTGCAGGCACAGCTGCTCGAACTGCTCGGGCCGCTCGCGCGCCAACGTGATCTCATCGCGGTCGCCGACTTCAACCTCGGCGGCCCCGAGAACTACCGCGTCCCTGACGGAGCGCTCCTACGCCCAGGCCCTGGCGAGGTGTTCAACGCCACCGCGTCGCTGGTGCTCGAGGTTCTCTCTCCGGGCGATGAGACCCCGACCAAGCTCCCGTTCTACGCCGCCCACGACGTCGACGAGCTGCTCATCATCGATCCCGATTTGCGCACGGTCCGGTGGCTCTCACTCGGCGCCGACGGCAACTACCACGACGTCCAGGGCAGCGCGCTCATCGACCTCACTGCCGGCGAGCTAGCCAACCGCATCGACTGGCCGGCGTAAGGGCGAGGGTCACGGCCGTAGGCCCGACAGATCACGCGGTGAGGGGTATACAGTCCTTGCAACCTTTGTCCAGTAGCGCATCAGCAAAGCCAGCGATCAGTCGAGGAGAGCGAGCGATGGCGACCATAGACGCGCCACACCCGGCGGCCTCTCCCGAGCCGGTCCAGCTGACGATCACCTACACCGAGAACGAGGACGGCTGGGTCACAGCCCAGATCGTTGAGGTTCCTGAGGCGATCTCCCAGGGACCCTCGCGACATGACGCGTGGGTCAATGTGCTGGCGGCGCTGCACGACCTCACTCACGAGCCGACCATCGTCGAGAGGGTCGCGTTCACGGTGCATGCGCGGATCATCGAGCCCCTCAGCGATCTGCCCCTCAGCGGGCTACCGGACAAGGTGGCCGAACAGCTCGGCCGCTTGGCCGCTGCCGCCGCTAGCCATCGTCGCGACCGCGTCTCCTGAGTGAAACGACGAGAGCTCGAGCGCTGGCTCCAGAGCCACGGCGCCCGACTCCTGCGACACGGCGCCAGTCACGACGTCGGGGTGCACGACGGCGCCCACGCTTCCGTGCCGCGCCACGGCGAGATCCGACTGTGGGCCGCACGCGCGATTTGCAAGCAGCCCAACCTGCCAGAGCCGAAATAGCCCGCAGGCGAGCGGGGGGCGCATGGGTGCGTTTAACCCTCGTCTTGACCGCGCGCCGTCACGTGTTGTAGAAGCCCCCCCAACAGCCGACTTCACGGGCTACGAGGGCAAGTACGTGGCGATCGACGCGCGCACGGGTGAGGTCGTGCTTGCGGATGAAGACCCGCAGGTCGTGCTTGAGGCGGCCACGAAGCTCGATCACATTTCGGTTCGCGGCCGGGTTCCGTACCCGAGCGAACCGCAGTACGTTGGCCTTGGCTGATCCAGGGCAAGCTGCCCTGGATCCTCGGGAGTGAACGTCGTCGCCGCCGGCCGATCCCCGATCCCCCTGCGATAGTCTCGCGCCTCGCCGCGCGGAGCGGCAAGCGCACTGCGGAACCTCGAATCGGGAGCAGCGATGCCAGCCAGCGCCAGAAAACGCCACCCGCGCGCCATCTCGGCAGCGGTCGCGGTGATCCTCGCCCTCGCGACAGCGGGGGTTGCCGGCGCCGCCTCTCACAGCATCCACGTGAAGATCACGAAGAAGGCGATCTCGATCACCGGCTCGCGCAGTGCGATCGGCGATGTCGTCCAACTCAGCTACGACACGCACAAATGCGCCTCGTACACGATCGAGAGCACGCGAAACACGCAGTTCTCTGACTTCCGGGGCACGACGGCCGGGCCGTTCAAGTACACGATAGAGCGCTCGGGGCTTCACCTCTCGAAGCCGCTCCCGCACTACGTGTGCGCCTACCTGATCGTGCTTCAGGGCAGCTCGTTCAAGCAGCTCGCAGCCGCCAGCGGCAAGCTGTCCTGAGCGAAGCGCCACCTGACGCGGTCACCCGGCCGGGCAGTACCGGTGGTCTGACGACCACCGGTACCGCACTACCGGCCGAGACTCCCACATGAACGCCGGGACGCCCCTGCCGAGGGCGTCCCGGGTCACTAACCAGGCCCAATCGCTGTCATCGCAAGTCCTGCCCGTGCTGTCCCGGGAAGTTTGTGTAACGCCTTGCATGAGGGGTATCGGCCGGGACTGATTCAGCCGATATCAGGTCAAGACCCCATTCCTCGGCATCCATGAAGTCGCGCTCGCTACTCCTCCAAGTACTGACAGTCAACCTCCTGCTCGTCGCGGGCACCGTCCTCGTCGCCACGGTCGCGCTCGACTTCCGACTTAATGAGCTCGCGCGCGGGCGCGAGGCGCTCGTGCTGGCGCTCGCGATCGTCGCGACGCTGCTCGGGAACTGGCTCCTGCTGCGGCGCCGCTTCGCGCCGCTCGACCGGATGATCTCGACGATGGAGACAGTCGATCTCGCCTCCGTGCACGAGGATGCGATCGAGTCGGCTGCCGCAACCAAGGAGGTTGAGCGCCTGAACGGGGCGTTTCGCCGCATGATCGCCCGCCTCGAGGCCGAGCGAAAGGAGGCCGGCCGCGCGGTCATCCGCGCCCAGGAGCGCGAACGGCGCCGGATCGCTCAAGACCTGCACGATGAAGTGAACCAGGCACTGACAGCGGTCTCCCTGCGCCTGCAGGCATCGATCGAGCATGCCCCGCCCGAGCTGCGCGGAGAGCTGACGGAGACCAAGCGGCTCTCCACGCAGGCGATGGAGGAGCTGCTGACCCTCGCCCGCCAGCTCCGTCCCTCGGTACTCGATGACCACGGGCTGCTGCCGGCGCTGCAGAGCCAGATTCGCGATTTCTCCGATCAGGGCACGATCCGCACTTCCTTCAGCACACGGGGGACGGTGCCGAAGCTGACGCCCGAGCAGCAGCTCGTGATCTACCGCGTGATGCAGGAGAGCCTCTCCAACATCGCCCAGCACTCGGGGGCAAGCAAGGTGGACGTGGAGCTCTCCTTCATCGGCCGGACGATTCTCCGGATCAGCGACGACGGGGATGGCTTCGCGACCTCGCGCAACGGCGGGCTCGGCCTGTCGGGAATGCGCGAGCGGGCGCTGCTGGCCGGGGGCCATCTGTCGATCTGGTCGTCCAAAGGCCAGGGAACTCGAGTGGAGCTGACGATCAACCAATGAGCATGCGAATCCTTGTAGCCGACGACCACGGCATCGTCCGGGCCGGGATCAAGCTCCTACTCGAGAACCAGCCGGATCTAAGCGTGATCGCCGAGGCCGCCGACGGCATCGAGGCGATCGAGCAGGCCCTCGCCTCCCACCCGGACCTGTGCATCCTCGATGTCGGGATGCCGCGGATGACCGGTCTCCAGGCCGCGCGCGGAATCCGCGCCCATCTTCCGAACGTGCGCGTCCTGATGCTCTCGATGCACGACGATGAGCGGTACCTGTTCGAGGCCCTGAAGGCGGGCGCGTCCGGGTACGTCCTCAAGCGCGAGGCCGACCAGGATCTCGTCGGCGCGGTCCGCGCGGTCGGACGTGGCGAGGCGTTCCTCACCAACGCCGCCGAGCGATCGATCATCCGCGAATGGATGGCCGACGACTCCGCCGGCCCCGTCATCCCCCTCACCCCGCGTGAAGAGGAAGTAGTCAAGCTGATCGCCGAGGCCCACACGAACGCCCAGATCGCCGAGATCCTCCACCTGTCCGAGAAGACCGTCGAATCGCACCGAGCGAACGTGCTGCGCAAGCTGGGGATGAGAGATCGGGTTGAGCTCGTGCGCTACGCGATCAGGCGGGGGTTGGTGGAGCCGTGATGGGCTCGCGTGTCGCGTCGCCACGGACGGTCGCTATGTCGACGGCCTGAAGTCCCTTTTATGGATGTTCATCCCTAAGACCCACTAGGCGCAGAGTCAGTCCCCGTCCACGTGTACTACGATGGATTGCGCTGTATTGCGACTGAAGGAGGTGGCGGTTTTGGGGAGATCGACGACCAGCATCCGCCTCGACGACGAGCTACGCAGCCGGCTCGCGGCGCAGGCAGCTAACGAGAACACGACCGTCACCGAGCTGATCGAGCGATTCGCGCGCGAAGGCCTCGCGTCCGCGGCGCATCCCGGGATCGTCTTCAAGCCCGGTCCCGCGGGCCGCCGGGCCGCGCTGGCCGGTGGACCGGACGTGTGGGAGATCGTTGCAGCCCTCAGGCACACCACCGGCTCAGAATCCGAGCGCGTAGCTACGCTCGCTAAGCAGTTCGGCGTTCACGAGCGCCAAGTGGTGATCGCGCTCAATTACGCCGCCGCCCATCGAGCAGAGATCGACGCGCGGGTGGACGCCAACGATCGGGCGCTCGTGCAAGCCGAGAGCATTGACAGCGAGCGCCAGCGCCTGCTGGTGTGAGATTCCTGATCGACTCGATGCTGCCACCGCGGGTAGCCGAACTGCTGGGCGCGGCCGGGCACGACGCGACGACACCCACTCAGCTTGGCGCCCACAACCTTCCCGATGACGTGCTTGTGCAGCTCGCCGCTGCCGAAGATCGGGTGACCGTCACTGAGAACGCCAGCGACTTCGCTGCTACCACCGCGTGCCCGGTTCTGCTGGTCCGCAAGGCCTGGTGGCCGGCTGCGTCGCTGACCGAGACACTGGCGGGCGCGCTGGACCGATGGGCGAAGGCTAACGTCGACCCGGGGCGCTGGGCACATTGGCTCCCAGCTGAGCTTCGCTAGAAGTCCTGGCGCGGCCGGGTGTTGGCCGCACCGGACCGGAAGGTTCCTCGACACGGTCTGGGGCGAACCGGAGCAGTCGCAGCGAGTTGGTGACGACGCTGACGGAGGAGAGCGCCATGGTGGCGCCCGCGGCGATCGGTGGTAGGACGCCGGCCGCGGCGAGTGGGATCGCGGCGGTGTTGTAGGCGAACGCCCAGGCGAGGTTCTGGCGGATCGTTCGCATCGTGCGGCGGGCGAGGGTGAGGGCGGTGATGACGCCGTCGAGGTCGCCGGAGATGAGGGTGATATCCGAGGACTCGATCGCGACGTCGGTGCCGGTGCCGATCGCGATCCCGAGGTCGGCCTGGACGAGCGCCGGGGCGTCGTTGATGCCGTCGCCGACGATCGCGACCGCGTGGCCTTCGTCTTGCAGGCGGCGGACCTCGGCGGCCTTGTCGTGAGGCAGCACTTCGGCGAGGACGCGGTCGATCCCGAGCTCGGCGGCGACAGCGCGCGCGGTCTGTGTGTTGTCGCCGGTGATCATCGCGACCTGCACGCCAATCTGCCCTAAGCGCTCGACGACGGCGCGCGCGTTCGGTTTGAGGGTGTCCCCGATCGCGAGCACTCCGCGGGCCTGGCCGTCCCAGCCGACGAACACCGCCGTGAGTCCCCGGCGCTCCCACAGCGCGGCATGTTCCTCGAGCCCGGCAGGGATCTCGCGCATCAGGTTCCGCTGGCCGACAGTGACCAGGGTCCCGCCGGTCTGCCCTGTCACTCCGTGGCCGGTGCTCGTCGCGAACTCTGACGCGGGCGGGATCGCGAGGTTTCGGTCGCGGGCGGCGCTGAGGATCGCGCTTCCGATCGGGTGCTCGGAGGACGCTTCGATCGCGGCGGCGAGCGCGAGCAGCATCTCGACGCTCTCGCCGGGCGCGGCCGCGGCGTCGCGGAGCGTCATCTTCCCTTCGGTGAGGGTGCCGGTCTTGTCGAACAGGACGGTGTCGATCCGGCGGGAAGCCTCGAGCACCTCGCCGCCCTTGATCAGGACACCGAGCGCGGCACCGCGTCCAGTGCCGACCAGGATCGCGGTTGGCGTTGCGAGCCCCATCGCGCACGGGCAGGCGATGATCAGGACCGCTACCGCCGCGACGACCCCACCTGCCGGGTCCGTCGCGAGCAGCCACCAGCCGAGGAACGTGAGCGCGGCGATGCCGAGCACACTCGGGACGAACACCCGGGCGATCCTGTCCGCGAGCCGCTCGATCGGCGCTTTGCTCTGCTGCGCCGAGCGGACGAGCGCCACGATCTGCCCGAGCGCGGTGTCACGGCCGACGGCCGTCGCCTCGAGCGTGAAAGCTCCCTCGAGGTTAATCGTGGCGCCAGTGACCGCGTCGGCGGTCGCTTTCTCGACGGGGAGCGATTCGCCGGTCAGCATCGACTCATCGACGATCGAGCGGCCCTCGACGATCACGCCGTCGACGGGGATCTTCTCGCCCGGTCGCACGCGCACCAGCCCCCCGACGGGCACCTGGTCGACCGCGACGAGCTGCTCCTCACCGTTGATCAGCACGCGGGCTTGTTTCGCGCCGAGCTCGAGCAGTCGCCTGAGTGCGCCGGACGCGCGCAGTGCGGCCCGCGCTTCGAAGTAGCGGCCGAGGAGGATGAACGTGGTGATCACCGCGGCACTGTCGAAATACACATCGCCGCCGGTGAAGAGGCGAACAGTGGAGAACAGGAACGCGGTCAGCGTCCCGAGCGCGATCAGCGTGTCCATGTTCGCCGAGAACCGGCGCGCCCGCTCGGCGCCGGAGATCAGGATCGGCCGGCCCGCAACGAACAGCACCGGGACAGTCAGCGCGAACGCCAGCCACCGCGCCGGATCGCGATCGCCGAACCCGTAGACGAGAACGACGACCGCGGCGGCGAGCGGCGCGCTCAACGCCACCCGCCACCGCCAGCTCGCGCTCTCCCGCTCCCGCGCGCGCTGATCCTCATCCAGATCGTCCGCGTCAGCGCGACTCGCCGTGTAGCCGAGCCCGACCACCGCCGCCTCGAGCCCGGCGAGATCTACCACCGCCGGGTCGAAGCTCACCCACGCCTGACGGGTCGCGAAATTCACCCGCGCCGCCGTAACGCCAGGCTGTCGGTCGAGAACCCGCTCGATCCTTGCCGCGCACGACGCACACGTCATCCCGTCAACAGTGAGCTCGCGACGCTCAGGCTCCCCGCTGGGCTCGCCAAGCTCCGGCGCGACCGCGCTCGTCACCGCGGATCCCAGCCCGTGACCTCATAGCCCTGATCTTCGACCGCCGACCGCAACCCCTCAACCGATGTGCGACCGGGGTCGTGCTCGACCAGCACCAGCTTCTCCTCGAGGTCAACCGTGACCGCCGTGACACCGGCAAGGGGCGCGAGCGCGCCCGCGACCGTAGCCTCGCAACCCTCGCAGCCCATCCCCGGCACGCGCAGACGCGTCTCGCTCATCACGCCCGCCGATCCGGCGCTGCAGCCGGTCGAGCTCGTCTTGCGGGCTCGCCGGTTGCCTCCCCGCCGATCCTCGCCTCCGCGCCGGTCAGCACCGCGTTGAACTTGACCGCGTCGAGCAGCTCCGCGATCGCGGGCTGCGCGCGACCCTCGCTCACCGCCTCCGAGAAGCACGTCTCGAGGTGGTTCTTCAAGATCAGCCGGTTGACCCGCTCAAGCGACGCCTGCGCGGCCGAGACCTGCTTCATCAGATCGACGCAGTACTCCTCGTCGTCGACCATCCGGATGATCCCGTCCATATGGCCGCGCACCGTCTTCAGCCGGTTCAAGATCTCGCGCTTCGCCAGCGGCAACATCAGCTCCCCTTTCACACAATAGGATCCACCCCACCGGGGGTGGGGTACAAGAGTACCAGCCGTCCCCTTCCCGCGATCGTGGCAGCAGGCCGTCCACCCGCCGCCGGCGCCGATGACGCTAAGCTACGGAGACGGCGCAGAGAAACCAGCGCGGAGAAAACGTGGCAGAGAAGACGATCGTACGGGGAGTGAAGATCGCTGGGCAACCGTTTGTCCTGCGCAGCAGCGACGTGGTGCACGCGCTGCGCGATGTCGACCCCGAGCCGATCACAATCCACTTTGTGGTCATCGACGCGAAACGGTTTCCGCCGAAGCAAGTCGTGAGCGAGGTCACGGGCCTTGACCGAGCAGACTTCACGACACATCAGGCGAGGCGAACGCTCATTCGACTCGGCTTCCCGGCGGGGCGACGGGGTGTAGCAGCCTCGAATCCACGCGAGATCAAGGATCGTGGGCCACTTGCCCCGTCTCCTGATCGACTGACGGATCGATTGCGGTCTCTCTCCGGTCAATGGGTGGCAATCAAAGATGACGACGTCATCCATGCGAGCAGCTCCCCGCGGGAGCTGGTCGGATGGCTCGGGAAGCACGGCCAGCACGCGGACACGATGTTTCGCGTGCCAGAGGATGAGCTTGCCATCACTGGGCTTGCTCCCCTGTGAGGTTCGGGTTCCGAGAGCTTCCCGACCCCGGCCCCGACGGGGTTCGGGGACGGCCGATCGTCGACGTAGTTATCGAGGGCCTGGAGATCGCACCTCAGGCATGTCTCCTGGACAGCGGCGCGACCGCGGTTCGGTTTGGCGCGTATGTGGCAGAGCTGTGCGGGATAGAACTCTCACAGGCTCCGCGGAGAGAGCTGGCGGTCGGAGGCGCAGTTGTCGAGGCGCGCATGGCCGAGGTCGATCTCCTCGTGAGGGACAACGAAGACAGCTACGCGTGGACCGCGCCGGTGTGGTTTTGCGACCCCTGGTTTCCAGCGTTCGGACTACTCGGGCTGACGGGATTCTTCGACCACTTCGAGGTCACCATCGCCTCCTACGAAGAGTGGATCGAGCTCACACCAATCAATTAGTGACCGGCATCCGTTAGGTGTCAAACGGGTAGTTGCGGCGCACGAACCTCGCGTAATGGGGCACGGTGAAGTCGATGTAGCCCCGACGTGGGGAATAGATGACCGCGCTGCGCATCAGGTCGTCCCGTACGGGTGATAGCGACGTGGTGGCGCGCCCGAGAAGGTCGGCGATGACGCCGACCTGCTGAGGGCCGTCCCCGAGATGGGCGAGTCCGGAGACGTAGCGGCGCTCGCTGGCGGTGAGCTTGCCGATCCGGTTCTCGTAGAACTCCTCGTCGAGGTCGGCCTCGACGACCGGCTGGGCTGCCTCGACGTCGTCGAGCGTGATCGTGGGGTCGTCGTCCTGGCTCCACACGCGCCGGCCATACCCCTGCAGGAAGAACGGGTAGCCCTCGGTGAGTTCGAGCACGCGCCGAACCGCATCCTCGTCCCAGTGGACGCCTTGGCGCTCGGCGGGGAGCACGAGCGCGGAGCGCGCGGCGGCTGACGTCAGCGCCCCGATTTTGGGGAAGATGAACATGCGCTCGGCGGATGACTTCGCGTCCGTGGTGAGCGCTGGCAGAAGCGGCAGGCCGCCGCCGACGAACACGACCGGCAGCGCCTTCTGCTTCGCGCGGTGCAGCGCCATGATCAGCGCCTCGTATTCCTCCTTGGCGGCGTTCTGTAGCTCGTCGAGGATCAGCGCGAACCCGAGCCCGGCCTCCTCAGCGGCCTGGCCGACGGCGACGAGGAGGTCGCGCAGGTCCTCGGCCAGGATCCCAGAGTCCGCGACACCCGGAGCGGCATCGACCTCGATCTTCAGCGAAGCCACGCCTGCGAACGTCAGCTCGAAGGACTTCAGCGCGCGCAGCGCGCTACGGACCTTGAACCCGGCGCGTTTCTTGGCGTCCATGTTGAGCAGGGCGGTCCGCGCGACGCGCATGACCAGCGTGATCAGCGGAGTCGTGCGCCCCACTTCCTTGGTGTCGGCGTACCAGCCCGCCTCCCCGCACATCGCCTCGAACTCGTTGAGCAGCACGGTTTTTCCGACGCCACGTAGGCCGGTGATCAGGACATGGCGCTCGGTGCCGCCCTGGCTGACCTGCGTGATGATGCTGCGCAGGTGCTCAAGCTCCTTGTCGCGACCGGTCAACGCGGGCGGCTTCACGCCAGAGTCAGGCGTATAGGGGTTACGTGTATTAGGACCGCGGGCCATCGTTCGATCTCAGAGTATCGCCCTTTATAAGTCTTTATAGCGCCTTCGGGTATAAAAGGTTATAAGCGGCTATCGCAGGACTCGAGTGCGGTCAGGTAGCGAGAGTCCTTCGCAACTGTGTGATTACGGCCTCTACGGCTGGCTCGTATGGGCGGCCGTCGACGAGCGAGCATCCTGGATCGTCACGACTACGACTCGGTCCTCCGCCTCGATGAAGACATA
>Ga0302326_10034358_pt1 | contig 10048 bp, 8 predicted proteins | sample Palsa_T0_3_FD_202264 | JGI IMG/M metagenome (GOLD analysis project Ga0302326, IMG submission 202264) | Peat permafrost microbial communities from Stordalen Mire near Abisko, Sweden - Palsa_T0_3 | ecosystem: Environmental > Terrestrial > Soil > Palsa > Peat permafrost | place: Sweden: Abisko...
TTTTCTTGCCTCCGCGCGAGTATATTTCACGCATACCGAGACCCGTCGCGCGCCTGATCTCATTCCAGGTGACCCCAGCCCGCTCACGCTCCCGATGGATCACCGTACGGACTTCGGCGGGTATGATGTCGCGTGACATGCGGCTCCTGCGGCGCAGCGCCAGAGTACTTGATCGCTTTCGCTTCTCCGGGTCGAGGAAACGGCGGCCTATAAGCCGCCAAAACCGGCGCAGCAGCCCGGCACCCGTGACAACGACTACGTGATGCTGAAGTGTCTGTCCCTTGTAGGCACGCGCCCGCCGGTAAAGACGAGCGACGATGCCAAGACGCAGCAGCAGATACTGAACTTCGGTGGCCAGTCGCAACGAGGCGGTATCGTATGAAGCATGAGCGGCGGTCACACAGAGGCCGCCGTCACCTTCCCAGAGTCGCGCGAGTAGCAGGGCAACGTTGCTACGGCATAACTCAAGGGCTTCGGACGGCAGGTGCTTTTCCCTCGCGCCCAATCCCCAGATGCCCAGCGTCCGTGCCCAAATGACGGCCTGCGCGGGAGAACTTCGCTCGATCCGGCGGACACGTACCGAGAAACAGCTTCGATGACGCTCGATGACTGCGCGTGTATTCGGGAACCGCTCGACGGCTCGTGCAAAATCCTCGCAGTGCCACGCAGCACTCGTATAGAAATAAAACGTACTCGGATGACACAGATTTCCTTCGGCGATCAAATCCGCAAGAACCACGATTTGATGGCGTGGCCAGCGGCGGCGTCCGCGTACCGGTAGTGCGCGCGCGGCCGCTACACAGTCACCTAGCCGCAGCTCCCCGAGCGCGCGCCATCCCGTCATGGTCAGGAAAGGGTGCTCAGCCGTCGCTGCAATGGTATGACCCAGAGCTGTCCGCAAGCGCCATACGGGCTTTACTCCGCTCGACTTGACTGCGATAACCCTGCGGCGTCGTAACCGCAGGTCCGCATCACACGCAATCGTGGCATTCAGTGGGGCACGACCGGATACGATTTCGTCGATGCTCAACCACCGCCCCGAGTCTGCGTCCACCACGCGAGTTTCACCCACGACGCATTGCGGGAAACCGTACTCGCCGAAGCCGAGCATCTGCTGGTAGATGCGCTGCGCGAACTCTAGCGGGTAGCCCTTGTCGTGCATGCCCTTGAGCAGCCGTTCGCGAAAGGGATCCAGCCCGCCGCTGCGCTTCCAGGCGCCCATGGCGCGGCGCAGGGCGTCCGCCTCGCCCGGCGAGAAACCGGCGGCGACGATCGCGATCTGCATGACCTGCTCCTGGAAGATCGGCACGCCGAGGGTGCGGTACAGCACCTCGCGCACCTCATCGCCCGGATACTCCACCGCCTCCGCGCCGCTGCGGCGCCGCAGGTAGGGATGCACCATGTCGCCCTGGATCGGCCCGGGGCGCACGATCGCCACCTCGATGACGAGATCGTAGTAACAGCGCGGCTGCAGGCGCGGCAGCATGGCCATCTGGGCGCGCGATTCGATCTGGAACACGCCGATGGTATCGGCGCGGCAGATCATGTCGTACACCTTGGGATCCTCGGCGCTGAGCTCCCCGAGCCCATGGTGCGTGCCGCGGTAGTCGTTCACGAGCACGAAGGCGCGCTTCAGCGCCGTCAGCATGCCGAGCGCCAGGAGGTCCACCTTCAGCAGGCCCAGGTCGTTGAGATCGTCCTTGTCCCACTGCACCACGGTGCGCTGCGGCATGGCGGCGTTCTCGATCGGCACCAGCTCCTCGAGCAACCCCTGCGAGATGACGAAACCGCCGACGTGCTGCGACAGGTGGCGGGGAAACCCCGGGAAGGCCACGAGCTCGTTGGCGAGCGGCAGCAGCCGCTGCAGCCACGGGCTGTCCACGGCGAAGCCGGCCGCGCGTAAGCGCTCGGCCAGCGCCGCACTGCCGTCCCACCACTGCATGACCTTGGCGAGCTCGCCGCTCGCTGCGGGGCTCAGGCCGAACACCTTGCCGAGGTCGCGCAGCGCGCTGCGCGGCCGGTACATGATGACCGTGGCGGCGATTGCTGCGCGCTCGCGCCCGTACTTGCGGTAGACGTACTGCAGCACCTCTTCGCGCCGCTCGTGCTCGAAGTCGATGTCGATGTCGGGCGGCTCGTTGCGCTCACGCGAAATGAAGCGCTCGAACAGCAGCGCCGCGCCGCGCTGCGGGTCCACCGAGGTGACGCCCAGGCAGTAGCACACGCGCGAGTTGGCCGCAGAGCCACGCCCCTGGCACAGGATCCCCTGCGAGCGCGCAAAGGCGACTACATCGTGCACGGTGAGGAAATAAGGCTCGTAGCGCAGTTCGGCGATCAGCTCGAGTTCGTGCTCGATGGCGTGCCGCTCGGCGGGCGGTACGCCCTGCGGCCAGCGCCAGCGGGCGCCCTGCAGGGTGAGCTTGCGCAGATGACTGCTCGCGGTTTCCCCGGGCGGCACCAGCTCGTGCGGATACTCGTAGCGCAGCTCATCGAGACTGAAGTGGCAGTCGGCGGCCACTGCGGCGCTCGCCTCCAGGAGCGCGTGCGGATACAGGCGCATGAGGCGTGCGCGCTCGCGCAGGTAGCGCTCGCCGTTGGCGTACAGCTCGCCGGCGACCGCGGCGATCGGCGTGTTGAGGCGGATGGCGGTGAGGGCATCCTGCAGACGGCGGCGGGCGCGCACGTGCATGTGCACATCGCCGCTGGCGATGAGCGTCACGCCGCAGCGCGCGCCGAGCCGCGTGAGGCTCGCAAGGCGTGCGCCGTCCGCGCCGTCGCGCAGCAGCTCGACCGCGATGCGCAGCCGCCCGGCAAAGCGCGCCACCAGCCACTTGAGCTCCTCGGCCTGCGGCTTTGCCGCCGGCAGCCACAGCAGGTAGCACTGCTCGAGGTCCAGCTCCTCCACATCGGCGCGCGTGAGCGTGTAGCTGCCCTTCGCGGCGCTGCGCCGGCCGCGCGTGATGAGACGGCACAGCCGGCCGTAGCCGTGCCGGTCGATGGCGAGGGCGACGAACTTCAGTCCGCAGCGCAGCCGGAACTCCGCGCCGACGATGAGCTTCAGCGGCCGTGCTTTGGCCGCCATGTGCGCCCGCACCACCCCTGCCACGGAGCACTCATCGGTGATGGCAAGCGCCTCGTAGCCGAGCGCATCGGCCTGCTCTACCAGTTCGTGCGGGTGCGAGGCGCCGCGCAGAAATGTGAAATTCGACAGGCAGTGCAATTCTGCGTACGCGGGCAGCATGCCTAGCCCAATACGCCGTGCAGAAACCAGCCGTGTGGTGCGCGGCGTTCACGGAACACCCACAGCCGCACGCCATGCACATCGATCGCGGTGTAGTAGTCGCGCGCAACTTCCGCGCCGTCCCACCAGCCGGTCTCGATGCGTTCGGGCTCGCCCGTGAGGCGCAGCGCGCCGCAGCGCCGCGGCAGCCCGGCCTGTTCGGCGAGCGGCTGCGGCGTCGGCAAAAGCCACAGCGGCCGGCGCCCGGCAAGCTGAGACACGACCGCAGGCTCGCGCCGCGGCGGCTGCGTCCCGGCAGGGACAGGCGGTGCGGTGCGTGCCCAAGCACTTTCCGGGCGATGCCCGGCGCGCACGCTCAGGCCATGCACGGCATCGGCGCCGAGTCGCGCGCGCAGCCGTTCGATCAGCTCGCCGGTGGCGGCATTTTCGCTGCCGCCATGCTCACCGGGCTGCCACAGGCCGTGCGAGCCCGGCAGATGCGGCAGGAGTGCCGCGGCGCGCAGTTCGGCGGCGCGCACCGGCTCGGGCAGTAGCAGCGCGCGCAGGTGCTCGCTCCACAGCGCTGCCAGTCGCGCCGCATCCGCGCACGGTGCGGCGAGCGCCAGCACGCAGCTGGCCGGCGGCGCATGCCGGTGCAGCAGCCGCACCTCGAGTTCCACTACGCCGCACTGACGCGCCGTGAGGAACTCACCGAGGGCGTGAAACAAGGGCGCGAGCGCTGCGCACAAGAGCCCATGGTCTTCGATCTCGTAGCTGAACTGGCGACGGCGGCGAAAATGCTCGCGCGCCCGGAAGGTGACGCGCACCTCGGCGCTGCGCCCGGTGAGCGCATCGAGCATGGCCAGCTGCGCAACTCCGAAGCGGCGCGCGAAACCGGCGCGCGGCAGGCGCAGCAGCGCACCGAGGTTGCGCACCCCTAAGCGCGCCAGGCGCGCGCGCACCTCGTCCGGCCAGCGCAGCGCACTCAGCGGCAAAGGCGCCAGCTGGCTGGTGAGCTGCGCCATGGTGGTGATCACGAGCGGCTTGCCGGCGCGTGCCGCGGTGAGCGCTGCGAGTGAAGTGGGCGCACAGGCGATGAGCGGCGCTACCTGCAGACGCTGGCACTCGCGCGCCAGCTCGGCGCGCAGACCCGCAAGGCCATTGAACAGGTGCAGGCTGCCTTTGACCTCGAGCAGCAATGCATCGGGTGGCACCAGACTCACCCGCGGCGTGAAGCGCTGCACGGCGAGCGCCAGGGGCTCGAGCTGGGAGGCGTCGCAAGTGACCGGCAGCTGCACGGCCACCCACAGCTGCGTGGCTTCAGACGCCGCCACCCCCGTCCGCGGCAGCGGTCGCAGTGCCGTACCCGCAGCCTCCGGCCGCGCCGTGACGGGTAGGAGTTCTGCCTGCTCAGGATGCGGACGCATGGGCGTCGTGCCATTGCAGATCGATGGCGTCGCGGCGCGCGCTGCGACCTTTCAATAGAGTAAGACGCGCCCCGCCGGGCAGCGGTTCGAGATCCAGGCGCAGCACCGCGACGGAAGCCTCACGGGCGGCGCGGCGCGGCCGGAACAGCACTCCCAGGGTACGGCCGCGCTCGGCAGCCAGCTGCAGACGGCGCAGCTCCCGCAGCTTCGGCCGTCCCGCCCAGGCCAGCACCGCATCGCAGGCGCCCGAACCGATAGTCTGTTCGAAAGCCCACAACGGACGTGCACCCCCCACGACCGCCACCCGCTCGAGCATGATGCCCTGCGCCACGAGTGCCGGAGCGAAAGGCATCAGCGGCGGGGCAACCCACACGCACCAGCGTGCCGTGGCCGCCTGCGTCAGCGCCGCCAGCGCCGGCAGCAACAGCGACAGCTCGCCGCTGCCGAAACGGCCGACGAGGATCTCGATCAGGCCGCTGCGCGGCCAGCCCTGCTCAGGCAGATGTGCATCGAGCGCCGCAAAGCCGCTGGAGAGCCCGCGACGCGCACGCGCGCTGCGGCCACGCCAGATGGCCGGATGCTCGAGCAAGCGAGCGAGATTCGGATCGCCAACCACCATGCCGGCGCAACTTCATGAACTCACATCAGGCCGCTGCTGCGGCCGCGGCGTACCACGCCGACCACGATGCCCTCGATGAGCAACGGTTCTTCCTTGAGGTCCACCTTGATCGGCTCGAACTCGCTGTTCTCGGGCATCAGCCACACGACTGAGCCTTCCTGGCGGTAACGCTTCACGGTGACCTCATCTTCCAGCCGCGCCACCACGATCTGGCGGCTGCGCACCTCGGCGGTGCGGTGCACCGCTACCAGGTCGCCATCGAGGATCCCGGCATCCTTCATGCTCATGCCGATCACCTTCAGCAGGTAATGCGGCCGGGGCTGGAACAGGTCCGGATCGATGTGCAGCCGGGCCTCGAAGTTCTCCTCGGAGAAGATGGGCTTGCCGGCAGCCACCCGGCCGATCAGCGGCAGGCCGATCTGCTCACGGATGGTGTCTTTGAGCTGAATGCCACGGGACGTGCTCGGCACCAGCGCAATGACGCCCTTGCGTGCCAGCGCCCGCAGGTGCTCCTCGGCGGCATTGGCGGAGCGGAAGCCCAATTCGTGCGCGATCTCGGCACGCGTCGGGGGCATGCCGGTTTCGTTAATGAAACGCTGAATCAGGCGCAGGATTTGTGTCTGGCGGGGGGTGAGATCGGACATTTTGAGCCTGCCTGTCTATATATACAGCTACTGTGATTATATCCAGATCGGCCCCGGCGGCAAGAGGCACAGGGCAGTGGGCAAGCTCCCGTCCGGCACGGCGGGTTACTCCCGTACGCGTGCCAAGACCGCAGTGCCTCCTGCGCCCTCGCAGCGCCCGCGTGCACCTGAGCATCTGGTGAGCGTCACGCACACGAGCACCACCAGTAGTGCGATTAAAAATTCTTAAGGAAGTGCCGCAGCACTCCAACAACACCTCCCGTCCTGCAGCAAGCGAGTGCGGCACGCCTCACCAACAGCCGAGAATCCCACGACAAACTCAGCTGTGCGTGTCAGGCATCGCTGCCAACACGCCGTCGGGTGTCTGTTGCTACTGTCGCGATCAGAAGACACAACGACATGTCTGGAGTTGCATTCCGGGGTCAAATTTGATGCAGTTGCGCGCGGCGAAGACGGCGGTACTTGCCCTCCGGCCTCGCATCGGTTATCAGGACATCCCGAATCAACAACCCAAAGGGGACGTTTATGAAGTGCGCGAGCGTTGTGAAGGCAGCTGCTGCCGTGGCAGTGGTGATCGGATTAGCAGGTTGCACCGACCTGAAGCCCCTCCAGGCTGACATTGCGGATCTCAAGGCCCAGCTGGCGAAGACTCAGGGCGACGTCTCCGCTGCCAAGAGTGAGGCGGATCAGGCCAACAGCGCCGCCCAGTCGGCGAGCCAGGCAGCCAGCGGTGCGCAGAGCACGGCCAACCAGGCGTTGGCGGCGGCTCATGCCAGCCAGTCGTGCTGCGATGCCACCAACGAGAAGATCGACCGGATGTTCAAGCGGTCGGTTTCCAAGTAAGGCGGGTCTCGAAGATCGAAAAACGCCGCGCATCTGCGCGGCGTTTTTTTTGCATCGTGGAAGACAACACCTGCTATGACCGCAAGATATCGTAGCCGCGGCGCACTGCGCGCCTGCCTCGTGCTGCTCGCCACGGCCGTTGGGCTGAGCAGTCTCAGCATGCTGCCGGCAGCGGCTGCCCCCGGGCACGAGGCGCCGCCGCAGGCTGCGGCGGCAATTCGTGCCGCGAATGCGGACTGGCTGCCGGCGATGCGCCGCGCCGATGCCGCAGCCATGGCCGCCCCGTATGCGCAGGACGGGCTGTTCATCGGTGCCGACGGGACGGTGACCCGCGGGCGTGAGGCCATCCGGCAACTGTACGTGGTGCGCCTCGCGGCCATCGCGCAGGTCATCAGCGGCGACCTCCACAGCGACGGCAGCGCGCCAGCGGGCAGCACGCTCGTTTACGAGTGGGGACACGCGACGCTTGCGGTGACGAAGCAGGACGGCAGCCGGGCCGAAAGCGCCGGCACGTACCTCACGGTGTGGCGCCGCAACCCCGTCGGGCGCTGGGAAATCATCCGCAACATCGTCTTCTGAAGCGGCGCGCCTCGCGCGCCCTCAGTAGCGCACCAGCGCCGACCCCCAGGTGAAACCGCCGCCGAAGGCCTCGAGAACCAGCAGCTGGCCGCGCTGGATGCGCCCGTCGCGTACCGCCACATCGAGCGCCAGCGGCACGGAGGCGGCCGAGGTGTTGCCATGGTCCTGGACGGTGACCACGACGCGCTCCATCGGCAGGTCGAGCTTGCGCACGATCGCTTCGATGATGCGGATGTTCGCCTGGTGGGGCACCAGCCAGTCGAGCGCGGCGTGGTCGAAACCGTTCGCGCTGAGCGCCTCCTCGACGGCCAGGGAAAGCTTATTGACCGCAGACTTGAACACCTCGGCGCCGGTCATGATGATGGTCGGATTGGGATCCAGGCCCTTGGAGACGCCGCTCGCGACGTACAGCATGTCCTTGTAGTGTCCGTCCGAGTGCAGGTGCGTCGAGTAGATTCCCGGGGCATCGCTCGGTTCCAGCACCACGGCGCCCGCGCCGTCGGCAAACAGCACCGCGGTGGAACGGTCCGTCCAGTCGGTGATGCGCGAGAGGGTCTCTGCGCCCACCACCAGCGCCCGCTTGGCATCCCCGCAGCGCACGTACTTGTCGGCGATCGACAGCGCATACATGAAGCCCGCGCAGGCGGTCTCGAGGCTGAAGGCCGGCCCGCCGCGGCAACCCAGCCGCTCCTGCAGGAGCGTGCCACAGTTGGGAAACACCAGGTCGGGCGTGGTCGTGCCGAAGGCGATGAAATCGACGTCGGTGACGGCAAGTCCCGCAGCCTCGCAGGCGCGGCGCGCGGCGACTTCCGCCAGGTCGACCGTCGTTTCGCCGTCAGCGGCGACGTGGCGCCGCTCGATACCCGTGCGCGTGCGGATCCACTCGTCGGTGGTGTCCACCATGCGCTCGAGATCTTTGTTGGTAATGACCTTCGCAGGCAGGTGCGAGCCGGTACCGGTGATGCGTGAATGGATCAACTAGCTAGCCGCCCCTTGTGCGTGCAGTGCCAGCGCGATGTGCGAGGTCACGTCGCGCCGCGCCGCCAGTGCCGCCGTGCCGACGGCGCGCGCGAAAGCGACACCGTCAGCGCTGCCGTGACTTTTTACCACGATCCCGGTGAGACCGACCATGCAGGCGCCGTTGTAGCGGCGCGGGTCGAGACCGGCGGCGGCCCGGCGCAGCACCGGACGGGCGATGAGCCCTGCCAGCTTGGCGAGCAAGGAGGCGCTGAACTCCTGGCGCAGCCGGTCGGCGATGAGCCCGGCAGCCCCCTCCATGGTCTTCAGCGCGACATTGCCGGTGAAGCCATCGGTCACCACCACGTCGACGTCACCGGAGAAGATGTCGTCGCCCTCGACGAAGCCAACGTAGTTGAGAGCGCTCGGGCCAAGCAGCGCGTGCGCCGCCTGCACACCCTCCGTGCCTTTGATCTCCTCCTCGCCGATGTTGAGCAGGCCGATGCGCGGGTTGCTCACGCCGTAGACGTCGCGCGCCACGATCGCGCCCATGGCGGCGAACTGCAGCAGCTGCTCAGGTGTCGCCTTGGTGTTGGCGCCCAGATCGAGCATGTGCGTGAGGCCGTGCGCTGCGGGAACTGCGGAGATGATGGCGGCGCGCTCCACGCCCGGGAGCGTGCGCAACACGAAGTGGGCGATGGCGGTGAGGGCACCGGTGTTGCCGGCGCTGACGCAGGCACAGGCGCGCGCGCCGTGCACCAGGTCGATCGCCACACGCATGGAAGAGTCCTTCTTGCGGCGGATTGCTTCGCGCGGCTTGTCGTCCATGGCCACGACCTGCGTGGCGGGCACGATTTCGGTGCGGGCGCGCAGCTCGCTCGGGAGAGGCGCCAGCGCAGCGGCAAGCAGCTGCGCATCCCCGACCAACAGCACGCGCAGCTGCGGATCGTCGGCCAGCGCGCGCAGCGCACCGGCAACGTATTCACGCGGCTCGTGGTCGCCGCTCATCACGTCGATCGCTATCGGCAGCACACAGGCCCTTCAGGTCCGGCGCAGGCCCGTGGCGCTCACTCCTTGTCTTCGTTCTCGGCGGGCTTCTCGATCACCCGCTTGCCCCGATAGAAACCATCGGGCGTGATGCGGTGGCGCAGGTGCGTCTCGCCGGACTGCGGATCGCTCGAGAGCGCGGGCTTGGCAAGCCCGTCGTGCGAGCGATGCATGCCACGTCGGGAGGGTGTCTTGCGGCTTTTCTGGACTGGCATGGATCAGCTCCTGACTCGAAAATACTGGGTTGACCTGAAAACTCTAACGCTTCATCAGCTCGCCAAGACGCGCAAAGGGCTTGTGCGTCTCACCCGCCTCCTGCGTCGTCACTGCGGCGGCGGCCACGCAGTCACTACGGCCCTCGTGCAGCGGCACGATCGGCAGGCTCAGCAGCAGTTCCTCCGTGACAAGCTCACCGATGCTGACGCGTCCGCCGGCGGCGAGCACCGGCTCGAACTCGTCCGGCACGCGCGCGACGTCTGCCTCAGCGCCGATGAGGGCGACGTGCGCGGCCACCGCGAGCGGCAGCTCCATCGGTCGCATGCAGCGCTGGCACTCGAGCACCGCGTGGCCCTGCATGTGCAGCTGCGCGGTCGCAAAATCCCGTGTACGTCCGAACTGCACATGGCCATGCACTTCGCCCGTGACACCGGGGCGCACCTCGCCCAGTCCCGCCAGTTGCGCGAGCGGGACACTGAACTCGACGTCGGCGGCG
>Ga0302326_10034359_pt1 | contig 10048 bp, 8 predicted proteins | sample Palsa_T0_3_FD_202264 | JGI IMG/M metagenome (GOLD analysis project Ga0302326, IMG submission 202264) | Peat permafrost microbial communities from Stordalen Mire near Abisko, Sweden - Palsa_T0_3 | ecosystem: Environmental > Terrestrial > Soil > Palsa > Peat permafrost | place: Sweden: Abisko...
CGATTCTGACGCCGGTGGTCCCAAGCCGTTCGAGGCTTGCCGGAGCGTGCTCCAGGCTATCCATGAGGGCGCTTTCCGTCAACTCCAGCTCCAGCCAATTCGACGGCAGGCCGGTCTCATCCAGAATGCGCAGAACCGTCTGTGGGAAGTCTTTTTCGCGGAGCTGCTTCGCGGAAAGATTGACGGCCATTCTCACCGGCGGAACTCCCGCCCGTTGCCAGGCGGAATTCTGCGCGCATGCCGTGCGCATGGCCCACTCGCCAATCTCCGAGATGGCGCCGGTTTCCTCCGCCAGCGGAATGAAATCCGCGGGAGAGATCAATTCGTCGGGAGATCTCTGCCAGCGGATCAGCGCTTCGACGCCGATCACCTTGCCGGACCCTATCGAGAAGGTGGGCTGATAATGCAGCACAAACTGTTCGCGCGCCAAGGCCTGGTGCAGGTCATTTTGCAAGTCGCAGAGTTTAGTCGCGTAGGAACGCATTCCTTCGTTGAAGAGTTGAACCTGCCCTTTGCCGTTGTTCTTGGCATGGTACATCGCGATATCCGCGTACCGCAGGAGGTCGTCGGTGCTGCTGGGCACATCACTGCTCAGCACGATGCCAATGCTCGCGCCGCTGACCACCTCGCGTCCGCCGATCTGGAACGGCGCCGCAATTGCATTCTGCATGCGGTTTCCAATTTCTCTGGCTTCCTGGTAGTCGCGAACCCGGTCCAGCAGAATCACAAATTCGTCGCCGCCAAACCGCGCGACCACGTCGCCGGGCCGCGAGCAGCTCCGCAATCGGCCCGCGACCGCCCGCAGCAGTTGGTCCCCCACCGGGTGTCCCAAGCTGTCGTTGACGACTTTAAAGCGGTCCAGATCCAGAAACAATACAGCGAATCGGTTTGCGCGGTCTCCTCTTTGCTGCTCAATCTTTTTTCCCAGGCAGCTCAGAAGATAATCGCGATTCGGCAGATCGGTGAGCTTATCGACGAAGGAGTCCTCCAGCACGCGTTTCTCAACATCGATCAATGCTTCAATATCCGCATGCGAGCCGGCCAACCCCACGGCATCACCCGATTCGTCGCGTACCGCCATACCACGGGCCAGCACCCAAAGATACGTGCCATCCTTCCGGAGGATACGATGTTCATTTCGAAACTGGGCAGACCGGCCCTCGATATGGGAATGAAGTTGATTTCTTAGTTCCGATAAGTATCCAGGATGCACCCGGCTAAACCATATATCGACGTTGGGCTCAAGTTCGCCTTCTTCGTAGCCGAGTAAAGTTGCCCACGACGGCGAGAACTCAAACAGCTCGGATTTCAGATCCCAATACCAGAAGCCGTCCTCGGCCCCCTGGACGGCGAGCTTGAAGAGCTCATTCTTGCGCTTCCCTTCGACCTCTCGCGCCTGTTCTGCCAGACGCCGTTCTTCAACCTGGTAACGCTTTGCGAGGCGCAGCCGAATTCCAAGGCTTGCGATGGACGCGGCCAGCACCAGCACCACCGACCATCTGATCACAGCTTCCGTCGGCAGACTCGCCGACGCGATCGCCGTCCATGCCGCGACAGCCGAGATTGCCATTACCGTGAAGCCGCGCCACGCCAGAAGCGTGCTGGCGCTGCCAATCAACAAAAGCACAATCGAGATCACCTGAGTGGTATCCGACGTGACGGCGAACTCAACCAAACTGCGGATCAGAATCACAGCGATCACAACCGAAGCGCACAGGTGAACCCGATCGGGTGCGATCCGCCCGCGACGCAACAAGGCCCACGCGGCCAGAATGGCTGCCCCGGTGGCAAAGGTCAACCAATTGATGCCAGGGACTCGTTCGTTGGTTTCTAAAAACAGGCGGACGGCTGAAATGCCAAGGTAAATCGTAGCCAGAACGGGCAGTATCTTGTTGAGGCGGCCACTTACCCAAATGTTGATCGCTCGCCGCACCTCCGAATCCGGGATGGCAATGGCCGGCAGCAGTCGATGAGAGGCCGCAAACTCCATGGCTTAGTGGACCATGAGGCCGCGCCGCGGGTCGATAGGCCACCTTACTCATTTTGGGCCAAGGACTAACGTACTTTTTCGCTAGGGTCAATCGCTTAGCGGTTTGCGTCCACTAACCAGGTCGCCGGCGCTTCTGGTGTTAACCACAGCTAGTTTCGCCCCCTAGAATTCCGCGGCGGCCTTGCGATATGGATGCGTGCATCTTTCCACGCAGGTGCGCGGTGTACTGGAAACCCCTGAATCCGCCGATGGAAAGACGAGACCTTAGTCGTCTCTAACGATAGGAGAACCCGTAGAGCATGATTCCAGTGATCGGCATTATCGTCGTTTTCGGCTGTATTGCCGGCGGCTACCTCATGGAAAGAGGCAACATGCTGGTGCTCATGCAGCCGGCTGAGTTGCTCATCATCGGGGGGGCAGCGTTAGGGACCGTTCTGATAGGAAATCCGCTGTATATTCTAAAAGCCATCGTAGGGGGCGTTCTTCAAGTCTTCAAAGGAAGCCGCTACAGCAGCGCGGTGTATCTTGACACCTTAAAGTTCCTGAACGACTTCTTCAACACGGCTCGCAAAAATGGCCTGTCAACGCTCGAACAGGACTTGGATGAGCCCGAGAAAAGCGCTCTCTTCAAGCGCCACCCTACGTTTTACAAAGATAAAGAGGCGATGCATTTCTTCTGCGATACCATGCGGACCCAGGTGACGGGAGGTGTGGATACCCACGACCTGGACCACATCATGGAGACAGATCTGGAGATTTTGCAGCGGCAGGGCCGTCTCTCGGCGAGTGCGTTAACGACGGTTGCCGATAGTTTGCCCGGGTTGGGGATTGTCGCCGCCGTGTTGGGAGGGGTCCTTAGGTGGACCCCCGGAAGAGATTGGACAGAAAGTAGCGGCCGCTCTGGTGGGAACATTTCTGGGCATTCTGTTGTGTTATGGTCTCCTGGGTCCGGTGGCAGCTCACATCAGAAAACACACGGACGCGGAAGGCGAGTACCTTACTTGCCTGCGCATGGGCTTACTGGCGAATATCAAGGGACTCTCTCCGTTGCTCGCCCTGGAAGCGGCGCGGCGCGCCATTCCGCATCACTTGCGGCCGACGTTTCAGGAAATGGACAAGGCCTGCCGCAAAACGGCCAATAGCCCGGTGGCGGAGGCTGCTTGAGCGCTAAGCACGGTGCGCCGATCATTATCGTGCGCAAACATTCCGGGGATCACGACGAAGCCCACGGGGGCGCCTGGAAGGTCGCTTATGCGGACTTCGTAACCGCGATGATGGCGCTCTTCATCGTTTTGTGGCTGTTGAGCGCCAGCGAAAAAGTGCAAAAAGCGGTGGGCGGATATTTCCTGGATCCCACCGGGAAAGGCCACCAAACCGGCACCACGAACTCGGGCGCAGGCGAAACCCTCACCTTGAATCGTGAGGATCTGCCGCGCTTAAAAGAGAAGCTGGAACAAGTCCTGAAGCAGATTCCGGCATTCCAGCATATGCAGAATCAGATCCGAGTCTCTCTCACCACTGAAGGTCTGCGGGTGGACCTGATCGAGACCGAGCGCGGCCTTTTCTTTGAGACCGGCAATCCCAAGCCTAGCGAAGCGGGAATCGAACTTTTGAGGGTTCTCGCGGGTGAGTTGGCGAAACTGCCGAATAAGATCGCGATAGAAGGGCATACCGACTCGCGGCCCTTCGGCCGCTCGGATTATTCGAATTGGGAACTGTCGGCCGATCGCGCCAACGCCGCGCGCAGGGTTTTGGCTGACTTTGGTATGGGAGAAGACCGCATCAGCCAAGTGCGGGGTTTCGCCGACCAGCGCTTGATGAAGAAAGACGATCCCACCAGCCCGTCGAATCGCCGGATTTCGATCATTGTCCGCAATATGGGACTTGACCGTCAGGAAGAGACGATGGCGGACAGCCAACCGGCGACCAAGGAAAGTCCGGATCCCGCAGTCAAAAAGGAAGGTCGGGAACCCGCGGCGAATGCAGCGAAAGGTAGCCGCTAGGTGGACCCCAGATTGCAATTTCAATTTGAGGAGGAACGAGAATGATTAGCAGCACTAGCTCGGCAACGCCCGTTATCCCCGCAGAGAAGTCGATATTGGATACTCCAAGTCCCTCCGATTCAACCTCTTCGTTCGCCGATCAACTCGCGAACGCGGTTCGCGGCGTGGAGCGTGATTCTCCGTCGGGCGGCTCAGTCCCTGCTACGATCAAGGGGACACCCCGTCAGAATCCTGACGCTCCACAGCTTAGCCTTACAAATGCCGGCGCTGCGGGCGGATCGCTTGCGAGCGCTTCTGGTTCATCCCCGGTCCAGTTCAGTTTCTTCCAGTACTTGGTTGACGCGGAACCGGCGGTTGGCAACCCGGCGGCAGCAACTGCGCCCGCCGCTAGCGGTGCGCCATCCTCCGCATCAACGCCTTCCGCGGGAGGCACCCAACAATCTGTTGCGCCGGACTCCAGCAGTGCCGATCCCGGATGGTTGTCTCCTCCCTACTACACGCCGCCTGCGCCGATTTTTGTGAGCTGGGAGCACCCGCCGGGAGTGACGAATACGACCGCATCTCCGGAAAGCGATCTCCAGAACCTGGCGGCGCAGTTTATCAACGATCCGGTGCAATTCGTGTGGGGCGGCGTTCCTGCAACCACGCCGCAGCAGTTGATTGACAACTTCGTTAGCTACGCGCAGTCCCGGGCGGCAACCTACCCGGAGGCAAGCCCTCAGGGCTACGATCCAGTGGCGATGGGTACGAAGTACGCAAATCTCGTTCTGGACTCCATCAAGAAGATCCCGTACGATACGATCGGCTCCAGCCCCTACGCATCGATTTATGACGCGTGGGTTGCCGGGGTAAATACTTTTCCGGGCGCCAACGCGACGTCAAGCGCCGGATAGGATCCGATTGGGGCGGCGCTGGGCGCAGGCGCGCACCAGAACGTCGCGCGCTTGGGCTAGAATTTCTCCCGGGCTTCGCGATATGAAGGTGTGCATCTCGCTGAAAGGGCCCGCGAAATCCTGGACGCCGCCGAAAATGCTTCCCGGCAAGGGCAGGCGTGCTCCGAGATGACGAGTCTCATCGGCCCAGAAGGCCACATCCGGATGGTGGCGGATTCCGACTGGTCTCTTGACTCGTTGGCGCGGCACCACGGCGCGCAGTCTGCCTATCGTGTGAGCGAACGGACCGGCTCGATACGCGTCGAAGGCCGCGATGGGACGCGCCGTTGTCTGCTCGAATCCGTGGCGCCTGCCCGCGTGGCACGGCTGCTACTCGGATAAACCCCGTTCTAACGTGAACTAGCCTCCCCGCCGATAGCCAGGGGAAGGAATCATTTTGATCTCAATTCTCAAGACGGGCTCCGAAATGGAGCGCCTCGAGAAGTTCAAGAACGTCGTGCTCGAGTGTTACGGGCTGGCTATTGCCTCGACGGAACAAAACGTCATTGAAGTCGATTACGCGCGAGCGTCTTTGTTCCGCGCGGAATTGCAGGCCCTGGCAAATGAACTGAGCGAGGCGGCCACTCCGGAACAGGTGCAGAAGATCCAGGATCTATTCCGGGAGGATTTGCGCGAGTACCGGGACAATACGCATGAGAAGCTGCGCCAATTGCGCAAGGAAATGGAAGCCGCCCTATCGGCGCTGGAGGAGTTTGCGGGAGGCACCGCGGCGCGCGGCGACACTCACGAGAAGGATCTCAAGCAAGCACTAAAGAGCTTGGAGGCCGCCGCCTTCAGCGGCCGGTTTGAAGAGATTCGCGCCGCAATCCGCGCGGCTTCCGCGGACATTCTTTCGAGTTTCGAGCGGATGCGGGCGCAAAACCAGTTTGCCGTGGCGCAATTGAAAGATGAGATCCGCCTCTTGCACCAAAAAATTCAGGCCGGGCGCCCTTCGCGGCCGGCGGCATCGGAGACCTGGAACCGGCAGGACATCGATCATCGAATCGATGAATTGTTGAAGCAAAACACTTCGTTCTGCCTGGTATTGATCGTCCTTAAGAACTTGAAGCCCCTGGTCAGCCGGTATTCCAGCGCCGCCGTGGAAGAGGCTCTGCAAGCGCTTCAGGCCCGGCTGCGTGACACGCTGGGCGAAGCGTCGATGCTGGCACGCTGGACCGCGAATCAATTCATTGGAATTCTTAGTGTTTCGCCAAGCAGTGCGATGGCGGCCTCCCGCGACGCGGCGCAGAAGCTCGCGGAACCGTATTCCTTCACGCATAACGGCGTTCGGAGCACTTTGGTGTTCCAGGTGGCGTCGGGCGTGGTCGATCACAAGGCGGGTTCCGACGTTTTGAAATTTCAACCTAAGTTGGCAAGCCTGTCCGTCGCGTTGGGAGGCGGCCCGCTTTAGCGGCGCGCGCCCAGGCCTGCCGGCGCGATCTACAGGGATGCCCGACCTTCGCCGATCAACAATATGTGATTGTTTTACTTGCGCTCCTGCTGGCACAAGACGTTCGATCCCAAGCCGATCGGATCCGTGCCGCCATGGAGCCGTCACTTGCCCAGCAACGCGCCTCCGTGCGTTCACAGGTAGGCGCGGCCGCCACACTTTCCACTGCTTGGCACATACCCATGATGATGCCCGAGGGCGCTGCCTGCGAAGCTGTTTCGCAACCTGAACTGGCGCGCATGATCGACGACATCGCTCCGCGGCAGAACGTGGATCCGGCTCTGGTCCGCGAAGTCGCCCGTCAGGAATCCGGCTTCCATCCGTGCGCCATTTCGCCTAAGGGAGCGGTGGGACTCATGCAGTTGATGCCTGCAACCCAGAGCCAGTTCCAGGTGAAGAATCCGTTTAGTCCGCAAGAGAGCCTGGAGGCAGGCAGCAAACTTCTGCGAGGGTTGCTGGACAAATATCACGGAGATTTATCTCTAGCTCTCAGCGCCTACAATGCCGGTGCGCAGACCGTGGATAAGACCGGCGCGGTCCCCGAAATCCCCGAAACCAAGAATTATGTATTTGGAATCCTCAACCGGCTGCTGCAGTAGCAATGGTCCTGCGAACAAGGCTAGAGGTACATTTCGCTGAGCCTATGTATCTCGTGCCCAAAGCGGTCAAGCAGCCGTTCCTGAGGGAACGCGAATCCCGGAATTTCCAGGACCAGCGTTTTCGCGGGAGCAAGAGAAACCGGCAAGACCGACATCCCCAACTGATTGATGTACGCGTCCGCATAACGGACCCCCAGGCTTAAGCCCGCCTTGTGAGGACCGGGGCGTTCTATTGCGGCGGCTTTTTCGGGCTCATGGTGATAGCAAGCGGCCCATTGGATCTCTTCCGATAGCTCCCAGCGGGAGACGGCCAGCCCGGATAATTCGGCGTGATCGATCCCGAGAACGTCGCGCTCAGCCTCGATCAGCGTGCCGCCGGTCACCGCCAGGAGCGCCAGAATCTCGTCGTATTGGCGCGGCAAACTGACGGCGATGAGCAGCTTCCCGATATCGTGCAGCAAGCCGGCAAGGAAGGCGTCTTCACTGGCCTCGAATGGGACTTCCTCAGAGAGGAGTTCAACCAGCGTGGCGGTCGCCACCGAGTGGACGTTAAAACGGCGTACGGAGAAGTTCGCCGGTACTTTTGTGCGCGAAAACAAATTCGAAATGGAGGAGGCCAGGACGAACTTACGCATGGCGCCGATTCCCACCATGGCGATGGCATGCCGGACCGAGGCGACGGGCCGCAGGCGTCCAAAGACGGCTGAATTCGCCAGCCGCAGGATCTGCCCGGATAGCAGCGGATCGCGCTCCACGGTTTGCGCGAGATCCAGGATCTCGCAGTCCCGCCGGGTTAGTTGGGCGAGCAACTGCGCCATCAGGGGTGACAGCTTGGGTAGCCGGTCGAGACACTTCAGCGTTTGCTCGCGCACCGATGTCTGCGTCACGACGGAGACTCCCATCTGTATCGTATATCGCGGAATCCAGGTGTTTTTAGAGCGAATTGCGAAGGTCAAGCACGGCGCCGGGCGTTCCCCGACCGCACATTGGTCAAACGATAGATATAAGCCAGCACCTCCGCCACTGCCTTGTAGAGGTGCGGCGGGATCTCACGGCCCACGTCCACCGATTTATAGAGCGCCTGCGCCAAGGGGGGATTCTCAACCAGCGGCACCCCATTCTCGATCGCTAGCTGGCGGATGCGGAGAGCAAGATAGTTCTTGCCTTTGGCAACCACCACCGGCGTTCCTGCCGTGTCGGCCTGGTAGCGCAGAGCTACCGCAAAATGGGTGGGGTTTACGATCACCGCGGTGGCCGTAGGAACTTCCTTCATCATGCGGCGGCGCGCCAGGTCCCGCCGCATCCTGCGAATCTTTCCCTTGACTTGCGGATTGACTTCGGACTCTTTCACTTCCTCCTTGACCTCCTGCTTGCTCATGCGGAGGCCCTTGGTGTAGCGCTTCCGCTGGCGGAAGAGATCGATCAGGCCGAAGACCAGAAAGACGGCGGCGGCTTTCCACAGCAAGTCCTTGATGGCCGCCGCGACGGTCTGGAGGCCGATGTCCAGGCTGGCGAAGGGCAGTGAGAGGAAGACTTCCGCATTCTGTTTTGCGATCACATAAATGGTGCCGCCGAAGATCACCAGCATCGCGGCTGCCTGCCCCACCGCCGCGGGTCCTTGGGTGGCCAGATTCTTGATTTTGGAAGCGGGATTTAAGCGCGAGAGATCGGGCATCAACTTCTTGAAACTGAAGCCCATCTTGGTGACGCTGAGATTCACGGCGACGGTGGTCAGCGTGGTCAGGCCGGCGAGGACGGAGAGTGGAAGAAACGCGCGATTCAACAAGACCCCGGCGATTCGCGGAAAGGTGGTGACCGTGAGGTCGCCGCGGAAGGCCCCCACCAGCGCCTGCCGCAACATCTGCTTCATCCCGTCCATCCAGGAAGGAAACCAGGCGCCTAGAATCCCCAGAAATACCAGGAAATTCGCGGCGGCGATCAGTTCGCGAGAGGACGCAAATTGCCCTTCGCCGCGCGCCTTTAAGACGCGTTTGCCAGTTGGATCTTCGGTTTTGTTGGAATCCGCCATGAGGTTACGCTACGCCGAAAGGAGACTGTAAACCAACTGCATGGCCCGGCTGGCAGATTGCGCAAATACTTGCGGAAAGACCAGCAGCAACCAGCCGAGCAAGATCAAAGACAGCAACATCTTGATGGGGAAGGAAAGCTGCATTAAGTGAAGCTGTGAATTCAGACGCGTCAAAAGCGCCAGCGAAATCTCGACCATGAGCAGCAGCGCCAGCAGGGGCAGAACTAAGCGCAGTCCGGTGGTGAAAATCGAAGAGCCGGCCTGGATCATACGCGTGACCATGGGAGCTGTGACCACGAAATGGCCGGGAGGATGGGCGCTGAGGCTATCGGCAAAAGCCCGCAGGATCTGGCGGTCCATGCCAGTGGCAAAGAACAGCAGCCCGGCGGTGGTTTGGGCGATCATGATCAGAACCGTGGAGTCCGCGCCGGAGGTAGGATCGATGGTGCTCGCAAAGGTGTAGCCAGCTTGCAGGCTGATAATCTGCGCTCCCATTTGAAAGCCTTCGGTGAGGAACGCTACCGCGAGACCTACGGCCAGGCCCATGCCGGCTTCGGCAAGCAGCCATCCCATCAGCAGCGGAAAATTAACATCCGCGGCGTTAATGACCGGCCAGCGGGGTTCGAGTGCCAGCGTCAGGCTGACAGACAGCACTACCCGCGCGATCTGCGGGCCGGCTTGAATTCCCGGGATCGGAACGAAGATAAACGCTCCGGAAATGCGTGCTAATACCAGCAGGAAAGCGTAGAGGGTCCCGATGTCTATCGTGAGATCAGTGCCCATACTTCGCGATGGCGGTGAAGACTCCCACGGTGTAGCTGACCAGCTGTTTGAGCATCCAGGGCATCAGAATAATGAATCCCACCAGGAACGCGGCCAGGCGCGGAAAGGTGCTGAAGGCGGAATCCTGCAGGGAAGTGGCCACTTGCACCAGGTTCATGACGATTCCCACGCCGAAACCGATCAGCAGCAGCGGGGCGGCCAACCCAAAGGCCGCGAGTAATGCTTCGCGAATAATCTGTACTGCTGCTTCGGGGGTCATGTT
>Ga0302326_10034360_pt1 | contig 10047 bp, 8 predicted proteins | sample Palsa_T0_3_FD_202264 | JGI IMG/M metagenome (GOLD analysis project Ga0302326, IMG submission 202264) | Peat permafrost microbial communities from Stordalen Mire near Abisko, Sweden - Palsa_T0_3 | ecosystem: Environmental > Terrestrial > Soil > Palsa > Peat permafrost | place: Sweden: Abisko...
TGTCGTGCTGCACGGTGGCGCCGGAAACGCTGGCGCTGGGGGCGGCGGCCAGCGTGACGTTCGTGCCGCTGATGGCGGTGATGGTGGTGCTCAGAATGCCGTTGGTCGCGCTGCTCGGCGGATTCGCCGGCCAGTACGCGGGCAGATTCGTGGGCGTCAGGCCCCAATCGTAGAACGAACTGTCCATGCCCTGAGACACGCCGACGATGGTGTAGTTGGCGTTCGTCCCACAACTGGCGGTGCAGCGGTAGATGATGTGGCCCATGGTGGCGGCGGGCTGCATGACCCACTGCACGAAATTTCTGGCGACGACTTGCGTGTTGTCGTTGATGGTGACGGAGCCGCTCGAGTTGGCGAGGCCGGTTTGCAGGATGGTGAAGGTGGTGGCGTTGGGAACGGAGTTGACGACGTAGGCGCCCTCTACGGATTGGTCGCGGCCGCCGGAGCCGGCGTAAACCACGTTGATTTCTTGATTGGTTCCGAGGTTGCAGTTGCTGGCGCAGGTGAAGGTGGTGAGGCCGCCGGTGCGCGAGTAGGAGGTGACGGAAATGCTGGTGACGCCGAGGGCGCTGGCCCCCACCGTGGTGGTGAACGCCGCGCTGGCGGCGCTGAGGCCGCCGCCGTAATCGATGGCGACGATTTTGTAGTTGTAGGTGGTGCTGCCGTTGACCACGCCCACGGGGGTGACGGCGCCGGGAGTCGCAGCGACTACCGTGGTGCTGCCGCCGATGGTGCAGGGCGAACAGTTGGCGTGTGTGACGGGAAACGTGAAGCTGTTGTAGCCGGTGGCGGCGGTTTGCGCGAACGTGCCGTTGAAGGCGGAGTCGCTGGAGCCGGCGATGGTGATGCTGCTGGAGTTGGTGAAGCTGACGGCGTTCGAGGTGGTGACCGTGGCGACGTTGCTGCTCACGCTGATGGCGCCGATACCGACGGCGGCGCTGGGCGTGAGAACCACGGTGGCGGGACCCGCGGTGGCGATGGCCACGCCGTGACCGACGGCGAAGTCGCTGGTGCCGCCGGCGCAACTGATGACCGCGTTCGAGGCGATGGTGGTGCAATTGATGGCGGGCGGGGTGGAAGAGCTGGAGATGTAGCCGCCGTAACGCTGGAGGTCGAACGATGGATTGGGGCCTTTGGTGTGAAAGTCCGAGTCGATATTTTGCGGCGCGGTGAACGTGTTGGCGACGTTGGTTTGCGCGCCGCTGGCGCTGGAGATGGGGCCGATCTCCGCGCCGGTTTCGTCTTTGTAATACAGCCGCTTATCGAGCGTTTTGGTGTAGAGATTTACCGTGCCGGGGCTGGCGGCGCCGGGCGGGCTCGATTGATTCGAGAGATTCAGCGTGCCGCTGGCGAGATTGCCGATGACCGTGGTGTTGCCGGTGACCGCGAGATTGCCGCTGAGATTCAGCGAAAAGGCGCTGATGGTGCCGGTGAAGGATGGCGACGCGGGATTGCTGGGAAGAATGACGTCGGGGATTTGCTTGGTGGTGATTTGCGGGCCGGAGATTTCGAGCTCGTAGTTGCCGGGAGCGGCGTAGAAGAAATAGTTGCCCATGCCGTCGGTGGTGGTGGGATTGGCGAGCGCCTGGGTGAGCGCGGAGTCCGAGTAAATATTGGCGAGCGGGGCGCAGGGCTGGCCGGTGGCGGGCATGCTGCAAACGCGCACGCTGGCGCCGGCGAGCGGGATGCCGCGGGAGTTAAAGACAATGTCGTCTTTGCGCGAGGATTGCGCGTGCGCGGGCGCGATCGTGCCGGGGAGCACGTGCAACGCCAGCAGGAGCCAGGAGCAGAAAATGGCCATCGTTGTTGCGCGCCGGAAACGCGCCGCGATTTTAGATCGTATCATTGAAGTGACTAGCTCCAGTGGCACAGGCACTCTTGCCTGTGCGGTTTTTCAGTGAAATCACGAAACAGCCGCAAATCGAGCTGGCTTCGCGCCGGGGTCACAACCGCGCACAGGCAAGAGTGCCTGTGCTACTGTACTCGCACATGACGTACTATGAGCGTAATCTTCCGCATTGGCATCCGGCGGGGTGCGCCATTTTTATAACCTGGCGGCTGGCCGGCACGCTGCCGGAAACGCTACTGGGCAAGCTAAGGAACTCCCCGGAGCCCGCGAATCGCAAATTTGCGCTGGTGGATTGTGAGCTTGATCGCGCGGCCTACGGTCCGCGCTGGCTGGCAGAAACGGAGATTGCGAACGCGGTACAGCAATCCATACTGAAGGGCGCGATGGAATTGCAGCACTACGAATTGCCGGCCTACGTAATTATGCCCAATCATGTGCATCTGCTTGTCGATCCGCGGATGCCAATCGAGAGAATCACGCGCGGGATCAAAGGCACCACGGGGCACGTGGCAAATTCTGTTTTGGGCCGCAAGGGTCTTAGATTTTGGCAAGACGAGAGCTTCGATCATTGGATTCGTAAGCCAGCAGAGGGAGAGAAGATCATTCGGTACATCGAGAATAATCCCGTGAAAGCCAGACTGGTGACGAACGCGGGCGACTGGCGGTGGTCCAGTGCGTCGGCACCAGTAGCACAGGCACTCGTGCCTGTGCGCGGTTCAAAAGCAAAGGAAACGTAACGATTATGCACTCGGCCATCCTGATCACGGTTCGGCGTTCTTGAAGTTGCTACACAGGCAAGAGTGCCTGTGCTACCAAAGGCTACAGCAGCTTGCGGGCGGTGATGGTTAGTTGGACTACGTCGGTGGCTACGAAGGTGGTGGAGTAGGCTGCGGCGGTGAGTTCGGTGCCGCCGCCGGTGAAACATTTCAGCTTCCAATTGTTGAGCGCGGTGCCGGCGATGGGGACGTAGTAGCCGGAGGCGCCGTTTTGGCTGTCGGCGAAGGCCTGGATGATTTGCGTGCTGGGGAGTTTGTCCGCCACGGTGGTGAAGTCGATGGTATCGCCGCCGACTACGTAGTTGCCGGAGAAAGTGAGCTGCGCGATGGCGTAGTAGAGATTGCTGCCGGAGCCGTCTTCGTTGGATGGGAGCAGCGTGAGTTGGATGGACATGAGCAAATTCCTCCTGACATTTTTGGGCGGTCGCAGGTGATGCGGATGATGCTTCGGCTGGCGGTCCGTTTTGTGGTGCTTACATCGCGCGCAGACGAAAGTCTGTGCCACTCCGCAAGAAAAGCTGGGTACTTCCGCCTGAGTTGCTCAAAACGAAAAGCTCACAGGCTGAAGCCTGTGCTACCTAAAGGCAAGACTTAGAACGGGGTGTAGCCGGTGCGCCAGGAATAGGGGCGGCGGCGGCGTTGGGAATTTTGTTCGCGGCGGACGGCGGCGCTGACCAAATCTTCCAGAGCGTCCGCGGCGGCTTCGTCCCAGCGTTCGGAGAGCGGGCTGCCGCGGGCCCAGCCTGCTAACGCGGCGGTGGCGTAGGCGATGGCTTCCTGCGCGTTGCGGATGAGGACCGGCGACGTGTCGTCCGTGAAGTCTGGATAGGCTTTGTTGTAGCGCAGGCGAATTTGCGTGTCTTGCGTGGCGCCGAGGAAGTAGAGGCCGTCGGCGCGCCATTCCCAGATGCTCAGCGTGGTGTCTTGTTCGCGCGAGGGGAGGCCGCCGTGTTGCGAGACGTCGACCATTTCCGCGAAATCGTCGGTGGAAAGATTGGGGCGCTCCCAGATTTTTACCGGGACGAGCAGATCCGTGGGGAGTTGATTGGGCGGCGCGGTGGCGTCGGTAATGGAAACTTGCAGCGACGGATCGACCGCGGTGACGGCGGTGACGACCAGGAGCGCGTCGTCCTGGATGAAGGCGCCGCCGCCGGCGTTGCCGATGGCGCGCTGCACCTTGCGATACGCGGAGTTGGCGTAGGGCAACAGGACGGTGTCGGTGAAAAGATTGCCGGCGGCGTCGTTGAGCAGCGAACGGACGAGCGCGGTGATCTGGCCGGCGGTGTTGTAGGCGCTGGAGCCGACTACGGGCATTTGCGTGTCCTTGTGGCACAGGCATTCCTGCCTGTGCGCGGTGAATCGGGTTGCCGAGGCGTGACGATCTCGAGCGTGGTGCAGAGCTCGGCGAAGCTAACGCTGCACGGCAGGAATGCCGGTGCTACTGACGTGCGTCTCAGCTATCCGGTAGCGGAGATTTTTGCAGATAGGCGGCCACACCGATGATGGCGTTGATCAGCGCGGCGGCTTCCGCGATGTGCAGCGTGGCGGAGACGCCGCTTTGCAAATTGAAATGCTGCGGGTCGATGCCGACGGCGGCGAAGCCGGTGAGGACGCCGCCGGCAGCGCCGCTGATGGCGGCGGCAACAATCCCGCGGAGCCAGATTTGGGTGTGCGTTAGACGCATGGTTTTTGTAGCACAGGCACTCTTGCCTGTGCGTGGCAGCGGTTAGCAATCGTGCATCGCGCAGCCATCGAGGGGTTGCTTCAGCGACACAGGCAAGAGTGCCTGTGCTACTCAAAGGCCGCCTAAGTGGCTGCGCGATGCGTGCTTGAAAGGACTTGGCGCGGCACAGGGGAGAGTGCCTGTGCTACAAAACCGTGACGAAGGGTTGCCGGTGGAAGGCTGGCACGGCGTCGTCGAGGACGTCGTAGGCCCATTGGTCGTAGGCGGCTTCTTCGCGCTGCTGGCGATCGTTGAGGCGGCGCTTCCCTGCTGGGCGTGGGGATTTGCGCGCGTACTCGATGGCGTGGGCGATGTGTTCGGCGGCGGCGGTGGTGAGCTGCAGGAAGCCGCCTTGCGGATCCTCAAGTGTGAAGCAGTGTTCGTAGTCGCCGCGACTTGGGTAGGGGCCCAGCGCGGGGATGCTGATGCCGTTTTCGCGTTCGATGCTCTGCGCGTACCACTGGCGCGGGCTGCCGTAGGATTCTGGCGGCATCCAGCGCTCGATGTGCCAGCGATTGACCGCCGGGTATTTTGGTTCGCGGCGGAGCTCGACGACTTCGCGCACGAGGTTGCCGCGTTCGTCGCGGTCGGCAAATGTTCCGCCGATCCAAGCCAGGCAGTTCCAGCCCCAGATGGCGCGATAGTTGGGCTCGCCATAGCGGTTGAAGCCACCGGCGTGGGCCAGGCGCGCGGCGACTTGTGGCGGCGTGTCGTGCGTTTCGCGGAGGATGGTGATGCAAGGTGTGGCCGCAAGGGCACGATGTATCGTGCCCCTACGGTTGCCACCTGGACGTGGTTTGCGATTCTGCGGCACGGTTTTTCTTAGTAGCCGGTTGGGCGGGCCAGTGTGTCGATGTAGGCGCCGGTGCGCGGGGAGTCGTCCCACACCTGAAATGCGGTGTCGAAGTAGAAGATGTAGGACGCGGCGATGCCGCCGCTGGCGCCGTAAATGGGGAACACCGTGTTGCCATTGACTTCGTAGAAGTCGATGTCTTTGAGCACGGCGCGGCCCCAGTGGGAGAGGTCCAGGAAGTCCACGCGGGTCTGGTCGGCATTGACGCTGGCCTTGATGGGGATGCCGCTCATGGTCTTGCGACCGCTGAACAGCAGATCCAGATCGTTGCCGGATTTTTCGCCGCCTTCCTTGATGATCTGGCTGACGGTGATGCCGAGATTTTCCCAGGCGTGTTCCTGCTCGACGGCCATGTAGGCGATGAGTTTGCCGAGATGGTTGATGCCCAGGGCTTTGCGGACTTTGTTGATGGCCAGACGGACGTTGCTGGGCGTAAGCGCCGCATTGCCGGCGTTCACGCGCGGGGTGGCGAGCTGAATCGGGTAGGTGGCGCGATTCAGGTTGAGCCACGTGCCGGTGGTGGCGTTGTTCTGATGATATTTGATGCCGAAGAGGCTGACGGGCTGCGCGCCGGAGAGGCCATCGTGCACGATGACGTCGGTGGCGATGGTGCCGGTGGGGACATTGTCGACGGTGATGGTTTGCGTGGTGACGGGGTCGGCGGTGAGTACCGTGGTAGTGACGCTGGCGGCGATGTTGCGGTTCGTCGTGAGCGTGGTGTCGTAGATCTGGATGGTTTGACCCGGATAGACGAGCGCGGCGCCGCTGGGGACGGTCATGGTGAAGGTGCTGCCGCTCACGTTGCTGATGGTGCCGAGAACGCCGTTGCCGGCGGTTTGCATGAGCTTGTCCAGGAAGGAGCGGAACTGCTTCATGCCCTGGGCCACTTCGCGCTTGGCGGCGTTTTCAATGGCGCGTTCGCGGCCGGTGGTGGAGTATTCGACGAGCTTGGTGATTTCAATGGCGAAGCGGAAGAAGACGGGAGCCACCTGCGCTACGTCATAGGCGGTGCCGGAGCCGCGGCCGAGATCGCCGCCATCCGCGGAGTAGCTGCCGGCTTTGCCGCCGGGATTCACTTGCAGGGGCAGGCGCATGTTACGGCTGGAAACTTTTTCCACGTCGCCGCGCTGCTGGATCATGGTGAGTAAAATGTCGTCGCGCTCGTACAGCAGGGGTACCTTGTCGCGTACCTTTTCGAGCTGCAACGCGATGACGTTCGCGTTTGCTTGTGCTGGCATCTGATTTTCTCCTTAGGATGAGTGGGGTTTTTCTGGAAAGCTTTTTTGTTTCCGGGGCGGACAAATTTGGTGTTACAGATTTTGGTGGCACAGGCACTCTTGCCTGTGCGCGGTGTAAGCGGCGCTATACACGTGGCCATGGCCGGGACCTTAGCGGCTGCGGAGTGATCTCGGTGTGGGCAGCGGCGCACAGACAGGAGTGCCTGTGCGACTGAGAATCACAAGTTGAGGATGTCGTCGTCGCTGAGTTGACGGTAGTCGAATTTGCGGTTGTCGCGAGCGGGCGTCGCGCTACGCGGCGCTTCGCGTGAGGGTGTTTGCGTTTGCGCTTGCGTTGCCGATTGGCTCCGGCCTGCGGCCGCTGGCGGCGACGTCGCGCTGCTGCTACGGTTTGCTCTCGCGCTGTGCGTGCCGAGCGTGGTCTGCGTCCAATCCGCCAGGACGCGCCGGGCGGCGGTAGGGATGAGTTGCTGGGCGCGTTCGCCGATGAGGCGGACGACTTGCGCGCGCGCGGTGGCGTCGAGGTGCTGGCCGGCGAGGATGCGCGCGACTTGTTCGCCCAGGGCGCGGTCGCCCTGGAGGGCTTTTTCGACGTCCTGGCGGATGGCGGAGGAGAGGCGTTCCTTGAGCGCGGCGCCGTTTTCCGTGCGCGCGGCGTTGGGGAGGGCCTGCTGCAGAGAGCGGTCGATGGCGCCGGCGACGCCGTGCGCGAGCTCTTCATTGGCGGCGCGTTCAAAGGCGGCGTAGGCGGCGAGGCGGGCGTCGTTTTGCGCAGATAACGGGTTCGCGTGTTGCGCGTTCCGTGTGGCGTTCTGTTCCCCTTGCGAATGTTGAGACGAAGATGACGCCCTGAAGGGCGACGCGGCATGTTGCTGCGTGGAATTTGCGGAGGCGTTCGATGGATTGTGGAAGGCTTGCGCGAGGCGCGGAAGCGGCGGCGCGCTTCCCTGCTCCCGCGGGGCGCCCGGGTCGTTGGACGCGTGACCGGCGGCTTCGAGCGCGCGCAGACCGGCGTACACCATTTCACGGAAGGCGGCGGGGTCTTCGCGCAGCATGGCGGCGGCGAGTTGCGCACGCGAGGCGCTCACTTGTTCTGGGCCTGCGTTGGGCGCGCCGAAGTACGCGCCATCAATTTCATCGAGCAGGCGCGCGCGGGTCGCTGCGGCACGAGCTTCTTCCGGCTTGGCGAAAACTTCGCGGAAGGCGGAAGCTTCCTGCCGGGCGGCTTGCGTGGATTGCCAGAGTTGGCGCGCCTCGGGGCCGAGCTGCGGATCGTTCATGCGCGCGGCGAGCCAGGCGGGCGGCGCATCGTTCGCGGTGCTCGCGGAAGTTGTTGCGGTGTTTGCCGGGTTCGCGGCGGTTGAATTTTGCGCTCCGGCGAGTACGTTGGTGTCCGCGGCCGCAGTAACGCCCTTAGTAATGTTTGTGACGACGTTTGAAGCTTCAACTGACTGGCCGTCCGCTGCGCTGGACACCAGCAGAGCCAAATCTTCGCGCAACGGATCGAGCGGGTCGGAGCGTTCACCCGCGAAAATTTCGATGTCCTGGGCGTCCGGCTCGATTTGCAGAATTTGCTCGTCGGTGAGGGCGAACAAGTCGGCGGTTTGGCTGGCTGCAGGTGACAATCCGGAAGGAAGTGACATGCTGATCCCTTATGCAAGATAAGCTGAACAACGAAATGCTTATTAAAGGCAACGCCGATATACTTTAATAAGGAAATGGCTATTCAAGTTTGCTAAAATAGCGCTAACCCTATGAATCCCACTGATTTCACGGCAGATAGCCCAGGTCGGCTGGTAACCATCACGGAGGGAACGCAGGCTTTCGTGCCAAGCGTCCTTCCGACCTGGGTGCCGCTAGACGCAAAGGCGGTAAACCTGCTCGCGGAGGCCAGTCAAGCATTGGGCCTGTTGCAGGGACTGGTGCAATCGTTGCCAAGCCCGCAAATTCTGGTGCGACCGTTCGTCCGGCGCGAGGCGGAACTTTCGAGCCGCATCGAAGGCACCTACGCAAATCAGGAGGAGCTGGTGCTATTCGAGATCGATCGCGCTACGGCTCCGGAAAAATCCGACATTCGCGAAGTCTGGAATTACATAGCGGCTTTTGAATACGGCCTGAAGCGCCTCGTGGAGCTTCCGGTTTCACTACGGCTCATCCGCGAGTTGCACGGAAAATTGATGAAAGGAGTTCGCGGGGGCGACCGCCATCCGGGCGAATTCCGAACTTGTCAGAACTACATTGGGCAGAAAGGCCAGCCGATCGCGAACGCCCGCTACGTACCGCCGCCGCCCGGCGAACTTTCCGCGTGCCTGGACGCGTTTGAAAAGTCGATACATACGGAATCGCAACAGCCATTTTTGGTGCGTTTGGCGTTGATACATTACCAATTTGAGGCCATCCACCCGTTTGAAGACGGCAACGGACGCATTGGACGGCTCCTGCTGCCGCTACTGCTCGTTGAAAAAGGCATTTTGTCGCATCCGCTGATACAGCTCAGCGCCTATTTTGAACGGCATCGACGCGAGTACTACGACCACTTGCTGCACGTCAGCCGGTCAGGAGAATGGCAGCCATGGGTGACGTTTTTTCTAAGCGCCGTCCATCAAGAATCGATTGGGGCGGCAAAGCGGACGCGCGCCATACTGGACTTGCTCGCGAAGTACCGCGACAAGATGGAGTTTTCCGCGCGCGCGCTGAAAATTGTGGACGACCTTTTTGTTACGCCGGCGGTAACCATCAATCAAGTGGCGAAGCGCTTGCGCGTAACGTATCCCACGGCGGAACTATTGGTTCGCAACCTGATCGCCGCAAACATTTTAACTGCGGACAAGACCCGTCGGCGCAATCGCATCTTTCACGCTTCCGAAATCCTTAGCCTGGTGCAGGAAGAATCGTGAAGGAAGAACGTAATCGCCAGGGAACGCGATATTACATTGCCAAGAAAATTCTGCAGTTGGCGGACTAACCACCCGCGGCCGGTTGCGGCGGTGATTGCTGCTGCGCCGGTGCGGGTGCGGCGGCGATGCTTAGGGCGCGGAGGTGGGCTTCGGCGTGGGCGCGGACGTTGGCGAAGCCTGCGGGGTTGGTTCTGTGGGCGGCTTGGCCGGCTTCGGAGTTGGCCCAGCGTTTGCATTCCTCGAATTCTACGGCGTGGTTGTCGAGGAGTTGATCGACGGGGACCGACGGCAGTACCAATGTGTGCGTGGACGTATGTCCGGCGGTTATGGTGTTGTTTTGTGGCTGGACTGTGTTGGGCTGCACAGGCTGGAGCGCTTCTGCCACTGGGGCTGCGTGAAGGAGTTGGCCCGGGGCCATGGTGGCGGCGGCGTGCGGGTGCATGGGCACATCGACCAGGATGGGCGCGCTGGCTAGCAATTGCTGAATCTCGCGCAACTGTTTGTTGCGTGAATCTTCGCCGGGGACGACCAGTTCGCCGAGCCCCAGAACATTTTTGATGTAGCCGATGTTGGCGGGCTCGGTTAGCGCTTCCTGGATTAAGGGATCTTTCAGGCCGAAGAGTTGCTGGAGCACGCCGCGCTGCTGGGATTTGAGGCGCGGAAAGGTTTCGTCGGCTTCGGGGTGCACGCAGATGTTGCCCTTGAGGTCGG
>Ga0302326_10034363_pt1 | contig 10047 bp, 7 predicted proteins | sample Palsa_T0_3_FD_202264 | JGI IMG/M metagenome (GOLD analysis project Ga0302326, IMG submission 202264) | Peat permafrost microbial communities from Stordalen Mire near Abisko, Sweden - Palsa_T0_3 | ecosystem: Environmental > Terrestrial > Soil > Palsa > Peat permafrost | place: Sweden: Abisko...
CCCGCCTCGCGAGCCGGATCGGGCGGTGCAACCGCGGGGATCGGCATCTCGGCGATGTCGGGCGCGGTCCAGGGAACGGAGAACGCCGCCAGCGCGAGCGCACACAGCGAGCCGTCGCGCTCCATCCTTGCCGACAGGGTGCTGAGCGAGCGCCCGGTGCGCTCGAGCACGGTGTGGATGCTCACAGGGCCGGGGTCCGGTGCGCGCGGGTAGTGGATCGTGAGCGATCGCGGTGCGCGCGCGGCGTCGGCGACGGTCTCGGTCAGCGCTCTCAGCAGGATCGCCGCGAGATAGCCCCCGTGGGGTCCGCGCCCGGCGCGCCAGTCGGGGGAGATCTCGGCGCTGAACAGGCCCTCGGACGCCGACCCCGATTGGCGCTGCACGGCCGTGTCGCGGTCGAAGGAGCCAGACATTGAGGGCGCGAGGATACAGCGTGCCCGGAGCCCCGGGGCCCCGCGCGCGCACTCTTCAGCCGCGCACCAGCCGCTTGTAGGTGATCCGGTGCGGGCGGTCGGCGGCCGCCCCGAGCAGCTCCCTGCGATGCTCCTCGTAGGCCTCGAAGTTGCCCTCGAACCACGTCACCTGCGAGTCGCCCTCGAAGGCCAGCACGTGCGTGGCGATCCGGTCCAGGAACCAGCGGTCGTGGGAGATGATCACCGCGCAGCCGGGGAAGGCCTCGAGCGCATCCTCGAGTGCGCGCAGGGTATCCACGTCGAGATCGTTGGTGGGCTCGTCGAGCAGCAGCAGGTTGCCGCCGGTGCGCAGCAGCTTGGCCAGGTGCACGCGGTTGCGCTCGCCGCCGGACAGCCCGCCGATGCGCGACTGCTGGTCTGTGCCCTTGAAGTTGAAGCCGGCCGTGTACTGGCGCGAGTTGACGACCCGATCGCCCACCTGCAGCTGGTCGAGGCCGTCTGAGATCTCCTCCCATACCGTCTTTGCGGGATCCAGCGCGTCGCGCGACTGATCGACGTATGCCAGCTTGACGCTGTCGCCCAGCTCGAGTGTCCCGGAGTCGGGGGCCTCCTCGCCGGTGATCATGCGAAACAGCGTCGTCTTGCCCGCGCCGTTGGCGCCGATCACCCCCACGATGCCCGCGCGGGGCAGCTCGAACGACAGTGACTCGATCAGCAGCCGGTCGCCGAATCCCTTGCTCAGGCCGCTGGCGTTGAGCACCTTGTCTCCGAGGCGCGGTCCGGGGGGGATGTGGATCTGGACCTCGTCGAGCTTGATGTTGCGCTCCTCGGCGATCAGCTCCTCATAGCGCGCCAGGCGCGCCTTGGATTTCGTGCGTTTGCCCTTCGGGTTGGTGCGCACCCATTCGAGCTCGGCGGAGATCGTGCGCTGACGGCCCTTCTCCGAGCGTTGCTCCTGGGCGAGGCGAGCCTGCTTCTGCTCGAGCCAGCTCGAGTAGTTGCCCTCATAGGGAATTCCCTTGCCGCGGTCGAGCTCGAGTATCCAGCCGGCCACGTTGTCCAGGAAGTAGCGGTCGTGGGTGACGGCCACCACCGCCCCCCTGTACTCGGCCAGATGGCTCTCGAGCCACGCGACCGACTCGGCGTCCAGGTGGTTCGTGGGCTCGTCCAGCAGCAGCAGATCCGGGGCGCGGAGCAGCAGCCGGCAGAGGGCCACGCGGCGGCGCTCGCCGCCGGACAGCGTGCCGACCTCGGCGTCTGCGGGCGGCAGGCGCAGGGCGTCCATCGCGTACTCGAGCTGCGTGTCCAGGTTCCAGGCGTCGGCCGCGTCGATCTTCGCCTGAATGTTGCCGAACTCCTCGGCCGTCTCATCGGAGTAGTTGGCGGCGAGCTCGTTGAAGCGGTCGAGCAGCGCCCTGGTCCCGGCCACGCCATCCTCGACGTTGCCCTTGACGTCCTTTGACTCGTCGAGGACCGGCTCCTGCTCGAGCATTCCCACGGTCGCTCCCGGGGCGAGCGCGGCCTCGCCGCGGTACTCCTCATCGACCCCGGCCATGATTCGCAGCAGCGTTGACTTGCCCGAGCCGTTGTAGCCGAGCACGCCGATCTTGGCGCCCGGGTAGAACGCGAGCGTGATCTCGTTGAGCACCGTCTTGTCCGGTGGGTGCAGCTTGGACAGGCGGTGCATCGTGAAGATGTACTGAGAGGACACCGGCCGCCAGCATAGAGGGCCGGAGCTCGAGCAACGGAGCCATCGCAGCTGCCGCAACGCAGCCACCAGGGCTCAAACGGGAGCCTGCGCAGGTCGCTAACGTAACTTAGTCGTGCCCACCACCGTTCTGGACATAGAGCAGCATCTGCTCCTGCTCGAGCTCAAGGCGCCCTTTGACAAGCGCGATGTGCAGCTCGCTCGCCGCCGGATGGCCAAGCGCTGGCACCCCGATGTCGCACCGCAGGGCCGCCAGTTCGAACACGAGCGCCACCTCAAGGCGATCAACGAGGCGGCCGACCAGCTCGAGCGCCTGGCCGAGGGGTCCCGTGGCGGGAACGTCTCACGCGACGCGGTCCGCGCGAGCGCCGCGGCGGCGCGCACGGCCCGCGCGGAGGCCGGCAAGCGGGCCTACGAAGCCGAGCAGCGTGCCCGCGCCCACGCCTCTGAGCGCGCCAAGCACGACCCCTTCGCCAGCCGCGTGCCCGACCACTCGGTCGTGCACCGCTACGCGCGCTGCCTGTCCTATCCGGAGTGGGGCGTGGGAACCGTGGCCGGGATCTACTTCAGCGGCAACCCCGACGAACAGGCCGCCGACCGGGCGAGCCCGCGTGCGGACGGCGAAAACGGCGACGCCGGCGCCGATGGCGGCCTGCAGTGGGCGCGCGTGCGGTTCAGCCACGGCGTGCGCACGGTGCCGGCCGGCAGCATGCGGTTCGTCGACTTCTCAAAGCCCGACCCGGCCGAGGAGCGTGTCGAGCGCTTCATGATCGCCGCCCAGCGGGCGATGGCCGAAGGCGAATACGAGCTGGCCGCCCAGCGGCTCGTCTATGCGCGCGATGCCGAACCGAGAAACGTGACGGTGCTGCGCCAGATGACGCTCGCGTTCTGGCAGGCCGGGAACCTCGACGCCGCCGCCCGCTCGGTGCGCGACTGGGCGCGCGTGGACGGCGCTCGCCCGGCTCCGCATCGATTTGCGGCGCGCATCTACGAAGACATCGGCGCGATGGACCTGGCCGAGGAGGCCGCCCAGCGGGCGGTCGAGCGCGGGCCCTCCGACGCGGGAGCGTGGGAGCGGCTGGGGCGTCTGCGCCTGCAGCTGCGAGACCGCGAGGGCGCTCTGAAGGCGCTCGAGCGCGCCCTCTCGCTGGGCGCCGGCGAGGACGTCAGAGAGCTGCTCGTGCAGGCGCTCGCACTCGAGCCGAGCGTCGCCCCCGCGAGCTAGCGCCAGCCGCCGCGACGGGCTGGCCATCGCGGCCCGCAGGCTGGCCGCGATGGCGCGCGAGTCGGCCGCCCACGCGCCGGCCGCTACAGGATGTTGACGGCCCGCGAGACGATCAGGCCGAGCGTCAGCACCGAGACGACCGACTGAAGGCCCATCACGACCTTGGCGAACGGGCTGAGCGGCATCGTGTCGGTGGGGGAGAACGCGGTGTTGTTGGTCAGCGACACATACAGGTAGTCGATGAACCGCGGGCGCCAGTCGCGCGGCTCGATGTGATCGTCTGACATCTGCGGGAACAGGAAGTCGGGCGGGCCGTCGTGGCCGGCCGCGCGACGACCTGGTCCTCCGCGGTCCATCTCCCAATACCACAGGCCGAAGATCAGGAAGTTGGTCAGCCAGATGAGCACGCCGGAGATGACCAGCTCACGGCCGTTTGAGACGTCGTGATGAAGCAGGAAGTGGGTCAGCGCGCCCAGCGAGAAGATGTTGCCGGCGGTCACGAAGGCGGTCAGCCCGAGCGCCACCCGCCGCCGGCGCGGATGCTCGGCCTCGACCTGGTTGGGGGTGGCCAGGAACATGCCGATCAGCAGCACGCCCTCGAGGCCCGGGATCAGCCAGGAGGGGCCGATCGTCAGTCGCGCGGGCAGCAGCAGCTGGATGCCGATGGCGGCGAGCACGGTGGCCTGCGCCGGCCAGAAGGCTTCGGACTTCCCCGGCGGAGGGTAGGGGCGCGCGGGCAGTGCTGGCGATTCGGCGGCCACCTGTGGGAGCGTAGGGGGCGGGTCGGAACGATCCGCCCCCGCTAGCCCGTCGCATCCCGCTAGCCTCTTGACATGGGCATCGAGAACCCCGTCCATCTTCTGTTCATCGGCGCGGTGGCGCTGATCGTGCTGGGCCCCAAGCGCCTGCCCGAACTGGCCCGCGCGCTCGGCAAGGGGATCAGCGAGTTCCGCGAGTCGATCGCCGGAGCCGCCGGCGAGCCCGAGCACTCAGAGCAGGCCCAGCCCGAACGCTCTGAGGACGCTCCAAGCTGAGCGAGTTTGCGCCATAGTGCCGCCCGTGGACGATGACGATGCTCCGGCGGTCCTCAGCGAGCGGCGCGACGGCGTGCTGCTGATCACGATCAACCGCCCCGAGGTGCGAAACGCGGTCAACGCCGCCGTGGCGGCGGGCGTGGGCCATGCCCTGCAGGAGCTCGACGAGGACGACGCCCTGTCCGTCGGCGTGCTGACCGGCGCCGGGGGCTACTTCTGCGCCGGCATGGACCTCGGAGCGTTCGTCAAGGGCGAGGTCCCCTGGTTCGGCGACCGCGGCTTCGCGGGCATCGCCCAGCGCGCGTCGCGCAAGCCGCTGATCGCCGCGATCGAGGGCTTCGCGGTGGCGGGCGGGATGGAGATCGCGCTGGCCTGCGACATGATCGTCGCGGCCAGGGGGGCGAAGATGGGGATCCCGGAGGCCAAGCGCTCGCTCGTGGCCGCCGGCGGCGCGCTGCTGCGGCTGCCCCGGCGCATGCCCTACCACCTGGTCATGGAGCTCGCGCTCACCGGCGATCCGTTTCCCGCCGAGCGCTTTTACGAGCTGGGGCTCGTCAACCGCCTGGCAGAGCCGGGCGAGGCCGTCGATGTCGCTCTGGCGCTGGCAGCGTCGCTGTCAAGGAACGGGCCGCTTGCGCTGATCGCCTCCAAGCGCATCCTGCAGGAGCAGTTCGACTGGTCGAGCTCTGAGATGTGGGAGCGCCAGACGGAGATCACGACCCCGGTGATGAGCTCCGAGGACGCGCGCGAGGGGGCGAGCGCGTTCAAGGAGAAGCGCGACCCGGTCTGGCGCGGGCGCTAGCCGGGCGTGGCGATTGCGGTAGACGAGGAGGCTTACACGATGACCGAACAGCAAGATGCCGAGTGGAACGTCGCCGAGTGGCACGGCAAGATGCTCATCGATCGAGACGGTGAGAAGATCGGGAAGCTGCAGGACGTCTACGTCGACGTCGAGAACGATGTGCCCCAGTTTGCCACGGTCAAGGAGGGCTTCATCGGCCGCCACCTGACCTTTGTGCCGCTCGGCGGGATCAAGGTGGGTCCCGATGAGCTGCAGGTGGCGGTGACCAAGGAGCAGGTCTCCGCCGCGCCCAATATCGAGCAGCACGGCGAGGAGCTGTCCCAGTCCGACGAGTCGGCCCTGTACCACCACTACGAGCTCAACTACACCCCGCCCGACACGGCGAGCGGCCGCCGACTGGCCCGTCGCTGACCAGCGCACGGACGGTCGCGGCCACGACCGGCTACGGCGTCAGGGCGTAGGGGGAGCTACCGGTCAGGCACTCGCTGCCCTCGGGGGTGACGATCAATAGATCCTCCACGCGTGTGCCACCCACCGCTGGGATGACGATCCCGGGCTCGACGGCGATCACGTCTCCGGCAATCAGCGGATTGGCGTCGCCCAGGCCCAGGTCCGGCGGCTCGTGCACCTCGAGCCCCACGCCGTGCCCGAGTCCGAAATAGAACCCTTCGCGCAGGGTCTCACCGGGTGCCCTGGTGCGTTGAGTGCGGTGCCCGCCCGCCTCGATCACCTCGCACGCGAGGCCGTGTAGCTCGGCGCCCGTCACCCCGGGCTGAACGCCATTGCGGGCACGTTCGTGGGCGTCGAGGACGAGCGCGTGAAGCCGGGCGATCGAGTCGCTGATGTCGCCGCGCACGAAGGTGCGCGTCATGTCGGCCCAGCACCCTGATTGCTCATCCCTCGGCCACAGATCGATTTCGATCGGCGTGTGCGCCGGGAGTGGTCCCGAGCCGGGCTCATGACCGATCGGCGCGTTTGGCCCCGCCGCAATCACCATGATGTCCGGCGGAGCCGGCGCCCCGCCGCGAGCGCACACCTCGCGAATGCGCTCGCGAACCCTCTCGGCGCTCAGCAGCTCGCCCGCGAGCACCAGGCCGTCTTCGTCGATCGTCGACTCCCGCAGCATGCCTGCTGCCTCTGCCATCGCTCGGCAGGCCACGGCTGCCGCGCGCCGGATCCCCGCCATCTCCTGCTCGGTCTTCTCTCGCCGGCGTTCGCGGAAGGTCGCCTCATCGGGGGTCACGGTGATGCCGGCTTCGCGCAGGCGGTCGGCCAGGGCAAGCGGGAAGTCCAGCGGAACGCTCGCTTGATGGATTCCCAGCGCCGCCACGGCGCGTACGCACAGCTCCTGATCGACCTGTGCGCGCGAGCGGCCTTCGGCGATCAGCTCGGACAGGCCGAGGGCATCGTCCAGCAGGCGCTCGACCCCCGCTGCCGCCCGCGCGATGCGGGCGTCCTCGAGGGAGCTGGTCAGGACCGCCCGACGCCCGTCGGTCTCGAGGTACAGAAAGGGATCGATGATCGCCAGCGGGATCTCGTGCCGAAGCGAGGGCGAGGTCTCCGTGCTGCCATAGATCAGGACATTCACGACCCGGCCGCGGCTGCTTCGGCTACAGGCCGCGGCGCTTGCGCCGCCGCTGGCGGCGAATCTCCAGAAAGCGTCGCCACAGCGCCCACATCAGCGGTCTCCCGGCGCCTTGCGCGGATACTGCGAGATGGGCTCGTTGAGGTCGATCGCGGTGGTGACGATGCGGTTCTGTTCGTCGATGTGCGCGGCCGGGTAACCCTCGCCCGGGCTGGCGCGCTCCGGGCGCCCGATGTAGCCGAAGCCAATCCCCTCGGGCATGATCTGCATGAGCCGGGGGAACATGTGCGCGCGAGCGCCCATGTTGCGCGGCTCCTCCTGTACCCACACGACCTCGCGCAGTCGCGGGTAGCGCTGGATCATCTGCAGCACCTGGCCTTCCGGGAAGGGGTACAGAAGCTCAACCCGGGCCACCGCCAGGCCGGGGTGGTCCTTGCGGTCGGGGTGGCCGACCAGGTCGTAGTAGATCTTGCCCGTGCACAGCGCCAGGCGCGTGACCTGTGCGTCGTCGACGCCGGGCTCGGCGAGCACCGGCTGAAAGCGCGTGTTCTCCGCCATGTCCGCGATCGAGCTGGTGGCCTGGGGCAGGCGCAGCAGCGACTTGGGCGTCATCACCACGAGCGGGCGCTGCTTGGCCACGCGCGCCTGGCGGCGCAGCAGGTGGAAGTACTGGGCCGGCGTGGTGGGGCTCGCCACGCGGATGTTGCCCTCGGCGGCGAGCGTCAAAAAGCGCTCCAGGCGCGCTGAGGAGTGCTCCGGGCCTGAGCCCTCGTAGCCGTGTGGCAGAAGCAGCGTCAGGCGCGAGGTCTGGCCCCACTTGGCAAGGCCCGAGACGATGAACTGGTCGACGATCACCTGCGCGGAGTTGACGAAGTCCCCGAACTGCGCCTCCCACAGCACGAGCGTCTCCGGCGCCTCCTGGCTGTAGCCGTACTCGAACCCCATGCAGGCCAGCTCCGAGAGGGGGCTGTTGTGCAGCTCAAGCGGAGCCTGCGCATCGGGCAGGCTCTGGATCGGGCACACCGTCTGGCCGGTCTTGGCGTCGTGCAGGACCATGTGGCGCTGTGAGAAGGTGCCGCGCTCGGTGTCCTGCCCGGTCAGGCGGATGGGGGTGCCCTCGGTCAACAGCGACGCGAATGCGAGCGCCTCGGCGTGCGCCCAGTCGATCGCGACGGGCGGGTTCTCCGCGGCCAGCGCCTCGTGCCTGCGCTCCAGCTGTTTGACGAGCTTGGGGTGGACGGTGAACCCCTCGGGCGCGCGCAGCAGCTCCTCGCCCAGCTGGCGCAGCCGGGCGGCCGGAACCGCCGTATCGACGTCCGGGCTGGGCGTGCGGTCGAGCTGGTACTCGCCGGTGCTGTGCTCCTCATGCTCGTGCTCGGCGGCGGCGGCGATCTTGGCCTTCAGCCGCTGGTGCAGGAGCGTCAGGTTGTCCCAGATCTCCTGGGCCTGGCGCTCGACGTCCTCCTGGGTGACGACGCCTTCTGCCACCAGGCGCTCGGCCCACAGCTCGGCCACGCGCTTCTTGGTCTTGATCTTGGCGTACATCTCAGGCTGGGTGTAGGCCGGCTCATCGGACTCGTTGTGCCCGAATCGCCGGTAGCCGATCAGATCGATCAGCACGTCGTGGCCGAACTCCTTGCGGAAGGCGAAGGCCAGTCGCACGGCGCTCATGCAGGCGGGCACGTCGTCGCCGTTGACGTGGATGATCGGCACGTCGAAGCCCTTCGCCAAATCAGAAGCCCAGCGCGTGGAGCGCGCGTCGTCGGGGTCGGTCGTGAAGCCGATCTGGTTGTTGGTGATGACGTGCAGCGTCCCGCCGACCTTGTAGCCGTCCAGTGCCTGCAGGTTGAGGGTCTCGGCGACCACGCCCTGGGCGGGGAAGGACGCATCGCCGTGGATCACGATCGGGACCGCCGAGTCGGTGTCCTGGTGGGCGTGAGGGCCCTGGCGGGTCGTCTGGGCGGCCCGCGTGGCGCCCTCCACGACCGGCGAGACATACTCGAGGTGGCTCGGGTTCGACTCGAGGTTGACGCGGATCGTGCTCCCGTCCGGCAGCTCGTAGGAGCCCTGGGTGCCGTGGTGATACTTGACGTCGCCGGTGCCTCCCTGGGGGATGGTCGTGACGGCCTCGAGCGTCGATGCGCCCTCGAACTCGGCGAAGATCGTGTCGTAGGCGCGGCCGAGGTTGTGGGCCAGCACGTTCAGCCGCCCGCGGTGTGCCATGCCGATCACGACCTCGTCACCGCCGTGCGCGGCGGACAGCTGGATCAGCTCATCGAGCATCGGCACCGTCATGTCCAGGCCCTCGATCGAGAACTGGTGCTGGCCGAGGTAGGCCTTGTGCATGAAGCGCTCCAGCGCGTCGACCTTGACCAGGCGCCGCAGAAGCCACTTGCGCTCCTCGACGGTCAGCGGCTTGCGGAAGGCGCCCGACTCGATGTGCTCGCGCAGCCACACCCGCTGGCGGTGGGAGGCGATGTGCTCGATCTCATACGCGATCGTGCCGCAGTAGGTCTCGCGCAGATGCGGAAGGGCATCGGCGAGCGTCGCCCCGGGCACGTACATGTGAAAGATCTTGGCCGGCAGCTTCGCCTGGATTTCGGGCGTGAGCCCGAGCGGCTCGGGGTCCAGCCCCGGATCGCCCTCTGGTTCTGAGCCCAGCGGATCGAGCCGCGCCGCCAGGTGGCCGTGGCTGCGGAAGCGGCTGACGAGCGTGCTGGCCGCCTGCACCGCCTGCAGCAGCTCGTCCTCGGCGCTGCCCGTGGGCTCCGGGCGCGTGGAGGATGCCGCCGCGACCGCCGCGGCCGCCGGAGCGGGCAGCGTCGGGGCCGGCCCGAGCTCCACCCCGAGTGAGCCGAACACGCCCTCGTAGAAGCCGCGCTCGCCCTGCAGGTACTCCTCGATCAGCGCCAGAAAGCGCCCGGACTCGGCGCCCTGGATGATGCGGTGGTCATAGGTGGAGGTCATCGTCATGACCTTCTCGGCGCCGATCATCGTGCCGATGTTGCCCAGGCCGACCGGGTAGGCGATCGAGCCGGTGGCCACGATCGTGCCCTGGCCGCTCATCAGCCTTGGAACCGAGGCGACCGTGCCGAGCCCGCCCGGGTTGGTCAGCGTGACGTTGCCGCCCACCAGATCGTCGGCGGTGAGCTTGTTTGTGCGCGCCTTCTCCACCAGCGCGTCGTAGGCCTGGAGGAATCGATCGAAGGACTGGCGCCCTGCGTCGAGGATCACCGGAACCATCAGCGTGCGGGAGCCGTCGCGCTTCTGGACATCCACC
>Ga0302326_10034364_pt1 | contig 10047 bp, 8 predicted proteins | sample Palsa_T0_3_FD_202264 | JGI IMG/M metagenome (GOLD analysis project Ga0302326, IMG submission 202264) | Peat permafrost microbial communities from Stordalen Mire near Abisko, Sweden - Palsa_T0_3 | ecosystem: Environmental > Terrestrial > Soil > Palsa > Peat permafrost | place: Sweden: Abisko...
CAACATGGCCAACCGTGCCTCTGAGCGACGTGGTGGTATGCGTTGCGAACTTCTCGCCAGTCCCCCAGTACGGCTACCGCATCGGCCTGCCGAGGGGCGGTCGCTGGTTGGAGGTGCTCAACACCGATGCCAAGGAGTGGGGCGGCAGCGGGCTCGGCAACCTGGGCGAAGTGTGGGCACAGGACTTCGGGTGGCACGGCCAGGCCCATTCGGCCGAGATGGTCCTGCCTCCCCTCGCAGTTCTTTGGCTCGTCCCAGCACCGTGAGCGGGGACGGGTAGCCCTTCCTAACGGAATCCTCCGGCGCGAGGCCAAGATGTCACCGGATGGCTCTAGCCTCTAGCTGTGAGCAGTAAGTCCCGGCGGGGACGTCAAGCGCGCCAGGGCGGGTTCGGGCGCAGCAGCACGCTGATCTTCGTGGGCGGGGCGCTCGTCGTGGCGGCGCTCCTTGTGGTCGCGATCGTCGGCGGCCTTTCGGCCAACCACCCCGGCGGCCGGGCTGCCTCGGCCGGCGGTTCCAAGAGCGACAACGCGGCCAAGAGCGCCAAGACGGCCAAGACGGCCGAGAGCGTCACTACCACGACGAGCCACGCCCAGGCCATCGACCAGCTCCTGTCCCAGGTCACCTTGTCGCCGGCGAACGGTTCAACCAAGCAACCCTTGAGCACGGTGGTCACCCTTCGTGCCAACGGTGCCCGGCTCGAGAGCGTGCGGGTGTCCGTCTTGCCGGTAGGCAAGTTGAGGGGAGTTTTGGACGCAGCCGGCGACGAGTGGCACTCGACCAGCAGGCTTTTACCGGGCGACACCTACACGGTCCATTACACGGTGGTGAGCGCGGGCCCCGGGACGAATGCCGGTACGGGAGCGGTCGCTGAGGCCTCCTTCAGCGCCAAGGGTTCGGGGACCTTCACGACCGTGCCGCCCGCCAGCATCGTGACCGCAAGCGTGTTCCCATCCCCGGGGATCGCGGTAGGGGTCGGCCAACCGATCGTCTTCATGTTCTCCCAACCAGTCGACACCCTGGCCGCTCAGAAGGCCGTCGAGTCTCACCTGTCAATCGCCATGAGCAAGCGCGTGCCCGGCGGCTGGCACTGGTTCAGCTCCGTCGAGCTTCACTTCCGGCCCACCTCGTACTGGCCCGTGGGCGACCAGGTGGAGGTCAACGGCAACCTCAACGGCTGGGACGTCGGTGGCGGGGCCTGGGGGGAAGGGGTCGTCTCGACGGCGTTCGTCATCGGTAACAGCCACATATCCGTCGTCAACCTGGCTACCCACGAGATGACTGTCACAGACAACGGGCAACTGCTCTATACCTGGCCGATCAGCGCCGGCCAGCCCCGGTGGCCGACTCAGGACGGGACGCACATCGTCCTCGACAGGGAGTCGGTGGTGCACATGATCTCTTCGACGGTCGGCATCCCCCTCAAGTCCCCGGCGGGCTACAACGAGTTCGTCTACTGGGACGTCCACATCTCCGACAGCGGCGAGTACGTGCACGCCGCGCCCTGGAGCGTCTCCGAACAGGGCTTCGAGAACGTCTCCCACGGCTGCGTCAACTTGGGCCCGGCCAACGCCGAGGCTTTCTTCCACTTCAGCCGGGTCGGCGACATCGTCCAGATCGTCGACGGTGTCCGCCCGCCCCTCCAGGGCGACCACGGCGTTATGGACTGGTCATTCGGTGGCAGCGTGACCTGGACGCCAGCCAAGGTGGCCCACCTCACGACGACGGTCACCACGATCCCGGTTACGACCCTGCCACCGCCACCGGGTGCTCCTGGCGGCCCGGTCCAGACCGTGCCACCCCCCAGCACGACCACGACGGCGAAGCCCACCACCACGACGGCGACGCCCACCACGACAACCGCTCCCGCTCCGACCACGACTACAACCGCGACCACGTTGCCCGTCCCGAGCACGACCCTGATCGCTCCTACCACGAGCCAGCCAGCCGCTACGAGGGCCAAGGCCGCGCTGACCGGCGCCCCGAAACATGCGCTCGTTACGACGAGGCCAGTTACCACTACGACCAGGGACGCTCCGACGACGGCACGGCCGGCTCCCACCACGACCAGACCGCCCTCGACCACGACCACAAAACCTGCTCCCACTACGACCGGGCCACCCTTGACCACCACGACAAGGCCGGCGACGACTACGACACGGCCTGCACCCACGACCACACGACCTCCTCCCACGACCACCTCGACGGCGCCGACCACGACGAGCTCGACCGTCCCCCCTACGACGAGCTCCACCGTCCCCCCCACGACCACGAGCACGTCAAGCACGACCTCGACTACCGCGGCCGGCGGGACCACAACGACCGTGGCCGGCGGGACCACAACGACCGCTTGAGGCCGGCGGCGGGGTACTTCAGCCTCGCGCCGGTAGCCTGTCAACGTGCTTGCTTACTTCGACCACGCCTCCACAACGCCGTTGTGCCCTGAAGCGCGCGCAGCCATGGAGCCATGGCTGTCGGGGAGCTTCGGCAACCCCTCCGGTTCCCACGGCGTCGCCAGGGCTGCCCGTAAGGCGATCGACGAGGCGCGGGACAAGGTTGCCGCCTTCCTTGGGACGGCGCCCGGCGACGTGGTGTTCACGAGCGGTGGTACGGAGGCCGCCAACTTGGCCGTGCTGGGCCGAGCCGGTGCGGCAGCCGGGCCGGTGGTGGTAAGCGCGATCGAGCACCACGCCGTGTTGCATGCGGCGCAAGCGGCGGAGCGCCTCTTCGGTTCGCCGGTACGAGTGGTCGAGGTGGGCAATGACGGCATTGTCGACTTGACGGCCCTTGCCGCGGCGCTCGATAGGACAGTGAGCATTGTGTCGGTCCAGCTCGTCAACAACGAGGTGGGCACGGTCCAACCCCTTTCCGAGGTGGCGCGGCTGGTGCGCCGGCGTGCCCCGGGGGCCGTGCTGCACACCGATGCCGTACAGGGCCCGCCCTGGCTGGACGTGTCCCGGTTGGCTGCGGGCGCAGACATGGTCAGCATTAGTGCCCACAAGTTCGGCGGCCCGCAGGGTGTCGGTGCCCTGGCCTTTCGCCGGCCTGTCGCGCTCGAACCGCTCATCTACGGCGGGCCCCAAGAACGGGAGCGCCGTGCCGGCACTCACAACGTCGCCGGCATCGTTGGCATGGCTGCCGCTCTGGAGGCAGCAGGCCAGCAGCGGGTGGAGGCTTGCGAGCGAGCCCGGCGGCTGCGGGACAAACTGAGGACGGGCCTTTTGGCCAGCATCCCGGCCGCGCACGAAACCGCACCAGGGCAGGAAAAATTGCCGGGCCACTGCCACCTCGTGATCGATGGCGTCGAGAGCGAGGCGCTGCTCGTCCTGCTCGACGAGTACGGGGTCGCCGCATCCGCGGGCTCGGCGTGCGCCAGTGGCGCAATGGAGCCGAGCCATGTCCTGGTCGCCATGGGTTACCCGGCTGAGGAGGCACTCGGAGCGCTCCGGTTGACCCTCGGGCACACCACCTCAGAAGCCGACGTCGCGATTGCTCTTCGAGCCGTACCCGCCGCCGTCTCTCGCCTCGGTGGCTCGGTCATGCCAGCCATGGCAGCGGCAGGCTGACGGTGCGTGTCCTGGTAGCGATGTCGGGTGGGGTGGACTCCTCGGTTGCCGCCGCCCTTATGCTGCGTGCGGGCCACGAAGTCGTTGGGGCGACGATGAAGCTCTGGGGTGGCCCCTCAGACTCCGGGTGCTGCTCGGTGGCCGATGTCGAGGACGCTCGCCGGGTTTGCCAGCAGCTCGGCATCGCGCACCACGTTTTCAATTTCACTTCCGACTTCGAGCGCGACGTCGTCACGCCATATGTCGAGGCTCATGCACGGGCGAGGACGCCGAACCCGTGCATCGCCTGCAATGCCCACCTCAAGTTCGGCCGTTTCCTGCAGCGGGCGCCATTGCTCGGCTTTGACGCCATCGCCACTGGCCACCACGCCCGCGTGACGAAGTCGGGGACGACCTGGCAGTTGCGCCGCGGTCGCGACGTCGCCAAGGACCAGTCGTACGTGCTCTACATGCTCGGCCAGGCCGAGCTTGCTCGGGTGCTGCTGCCTATCGGGGAACTGACCAAGGAGCATGTGCGGCGGGCCGCCTCCGACCTTGACCTGCGGACCGCGGGCAAGCCTGACAGCCAAGATGTCTGCTTCATCTCGAAGACCGGAGGAAGGGCAAGCTTTGTCGCCGACCGCATCCCGCTCCGGGAGGGCCGGCTCGTCAGTACCAGCGGTGACGACCTCGGCGCTGTCGATGCGCTCGAACTGGTGACCGTTGGCCAGCGGAGGGGCCTCGGCCTCCACGCGGTGTCGCTCCCGGAGCGTCGCTATGTCGTTGACGTCGACCTCCCGAGGCGGACTGCTACGGTGGGCACACTCGAGGACCTCCTCGTCGAGAGGCTGCAAATCGAGGACCTGTCCTGGTCCCACCTACCTCTCGTCCCCGATACCGCGGTTCAGGTCCAGTTGAGCGCCCACGGACGACCGCTCAGAGGGCAGTGGCTGGGTGGGCCCGAGCCTGACAGCGGCAGGATCGTCCTGGAAGAGCCCACGCGCCGGGTCGCTCCGGGCCAAGCAGTGGTCCTCTACGCCCCTGGCTCCGGCGACGGCGCCGCGGCCGACTCTGGCAGAGTCGGCCATGTTCCAGACACGGGAGGCGGTCTGGGCGGCGAGGTCGTGCTGGGCGGCGGGACCGCCGCCTAGTACCGGCCGCCTAGACAAGCCGGCGCCTAGTTCCCGGTCACTGGGCCTGGGTAGCCTTGTTGACGATGGCCGACCACCCCGCCAAGAGGGCACAAGAGCTGCGCGAGCTGATCGCCCACCACAACCGTCGCTATTTCGAGCTCGACGACCCCGAGATCACCGACGCGGAGTACGACGAACTGGTCCGGGAACTTGCCAACATCGAGGAGGCGCACCCTGAGCTTGTGACAGAGGCGTCCCCGACCCAGCAGGTTGGTGGGGTCCCGGTTGGGCTCTTTGCCGAGGTGAGGCACCGGGCCCCGATGATGTCGCTCGACAAGACGACCAGCTACGAGGAACTGCTCGCTTGGGGCAAGCGGATGGAGCGTTACATTTCTGGCGAGGTCGTTTTCAACTGCGAGCTGAAGATCGATGGCTTGGCTATGTCGCTGCTGTACGAGGCCGGCAAGCTAACGAGAGCAGCGACGAGAGGCGATGGCGAGGTCGGCGAGGACGTGACCGCAAACGTGGCGACCATAGCCGCGGTCCCCAAGTCGTTAGGCACGGGTGCGCCACAGGTCCTGGAGGTGCGCGGCGAGATTTACATGACGGTCGGGGCTTTTGAGGCACTGAACCAGCGGCAGGCCGACGCTGGCGGCCGCACCTTCATCAACCCCCGCAACGCTGCTGCGGGTTCTCTGCGCCAGAAGGACCCCGAGGTGACGGCAACACGGGAGCTGTCGTTTTCCGCCTACCAGCTGGGCGAGGTTACCGGAGGGCCGGTGTTCCGCTACCACCACGAGACCCTCGCCTGGCTGCGGGAGCAGGGTTTACCCGTCAGTCCTCGCATCGAGACGGTGGGGAGCCTTGAAGAGGTTGACAGCTACTGCAAGAAGTGGCTCGACGGCCGGCACAGCATCGACTACGAGATCGACGGTGTGGTCGTTAAGGTGGACAGCCTGGCACAGCGGCGCGAGCTGGGGGCTACGTCAAAGGCGCCACGTTGGGCGATCGCCTACAAGTTCCCGCCTGAGGAAAAGACGACCGTCCTCAAAGGGATAATGGTCTCGATCGGCCGCACCGGGAAAGCGACTCCGTTCGCGGTCCTGGAGCCGGTCGTGGTCGGTGGCGCCCGGGTCAGCCTTGCCACGCTTCACAACGAGGACCAGGTCCGGGCTAAGGACGTCCGGCCAGGCGACACCGTGGTCGTGCGTCGCGCTGGCGACGTTATCCCTGAGGTACGCGGGCCCGTCCTGCCGCTGCGGCCGAAGGACCTGGCCGCGTGGTCCTTCCCTTCCACTTGCCCGATATGCGGCTCCCCACTGCAACGCCTTGAAGGGGAGGCCGATACCTATTGCATAAATGTGGAATGCCCCGGCCAGCAGGTGCAGCGGATATCGCATTTTGCCTCGAGGGGGGCGATGGACATAGAAGGCCTCGGTGAGCGGACCGTGGCCCTGTTTTGCAAGGAGGGCTTGCTCGCCGACGTGGCCGACATTTACTCGCTCGACTTCGAGCGCGTCCAGAGCTTCGAGGGCTTCGGTACGCTCTCGGTGGCGAACCTCGGCGCAGCCATTGACGAGTCCAAGTCCCGGCCTCTGGCCAACCTGCTGGTCGGGCTATCGGTCAGGCACCTTGGCACCAACACGAGCCAACTGTTGGCTCGGGCTATGGGCCACCTCGACAGGATAATGACGGCGCCCGAGGAAGAGGTGGCTGGGATCGAGGGCATTGGCCCTGTTATCGCGGCGAGCATCACGCGCTTTTTCTCGTTGCCACGCAACCGCGAGGTCATAGAGCGCCTAAGGGAAGCCGGCCTCAATTTTGAAGGACCGAGTGCGCCGGTGCTTGCTCAGACCCTCATAGGCAAGTCAATTGTCGTGACGGGCACCTTGCAGGGTTGGTCGAGGGAAGAAGCCGAGGCGGCCATAAAGGCACGAGGGGGCAAGGCGCCAGGCAGCGTTTCCCAAAAGACGACCGCCGTGGTCCTTGGTGCCGACCCCGGAGGGGCGAAGCTTGTCAAAGCAACAGAGCTCGGCATCCCTCTCCTCGACGAGGATGGTTTTGGTCGGATCCTCGAGACCGGTGAGTTGCCCTGAGCACTGCGCCGGGGCACCCGGGTGACGGTCCACCGTTGTTCTCTCCCTGCTAGTTAGCCTGATCAGGTGCCCCTGAGGAGTTCTGAGCTCGTAGGCACGGTCGTGGGAGGCCGCTACAGGCTGCTCCGCCCGATTGGGAGCGGCGCCTCTGCCCACGTCTACGTGGCAGAGGACGTCCGGCTTAGGCGCGCAGTGGCGGTCAAGGTCCTTCACCCGGCACTGACCGGAGACAAGTCATTCCTGCGGCGCTTCCAGGCCGAAGCTCAGACCGTTGCGGTCCTGCGGCACCCAGGCATCGTCCGGGTGTACGACTGGGGCGAGGACGGCGAGCAGGCCTACCTGGCGATGGAACTGCTGGAAGGCGGGAGCCTGAGGTCCCTGCTCGACAGTGGCTACAGGCTGAGCATTTCCCAGGTGGCGGCCGTTGGGCTGGACGTGGCGTCAGCACTCGCATACGCGCATTCCCGCGGCTTGGTCCACCGCGATATCAAGCCCGCCAACTTGCTCTTCGACGAGGAGGGCCACGCTAGCGTCGCCGATTTTGGCATCGCCCGTGCCCTTGCGGAGGCGAGTTGGACCGAGCCAGTAGGGGCGATGGTCGGCACTGCTCGGTATGCGGCACCCGAACAGCTGAGGGGTCTCCCCCTCGATGGCCGCGCCGACGTGTACGCCCTCACGCTGGCGCTTGTGGAAGCGGCTACGGGCTCCGTACCCTTTGCCCTCGACACCACCCTCGGCGGACTGATAGCACGATCAGGCAGGTCCATTCCTGTGCCAGCCGAGCTGGGACTGCTCGCGCCGGTACTGGAGCAGGCAGGCTTGGCCGATCCCGAGGATCGCGTGAGCGCCGAGGCGCTGGCCCAGCAGATCTCGGCGGTGGCCCGGCAGCTGCGTGCCCCGGCGCGGCTGCCGTTGTCCGGGCTAGCCAGTGCCGGAGACGACGAACACGCAGGTGAGCATACCCAGCTTGCTGGCGGCGGCCGGCGGGCCGCGGCGCCGGACCTGAGCATCCTCCCCGACGACCCGGTGGTCGTGATGCCGGTGCCACGGAGCCCCCACGCCGTCGAACCTCGCCGCGGTGAACTTCTCGCTGCCGACGGCGAAATCTCCGCGCGCCCTCGCCGCAGGCGACGCTGGTTGCGGGTCGTCGTGCCCCTGGTGCTCCTCGTCGCAGCGGGAGCTGTGGCGGCCGACCGGTATGCCTCCCAGCCGGCCCCGACTTACTCCGTTCCCTGGTTGGTAGGCGACACGGTCTCGGGGGCCAGAGCGGTCCTGGTGGCCGAGCACCTCGGCCTCAGCGTGGCCGCCGGTCAATGGGACAAGGCGGCTAAGGGATCGGTCATCTCCCAGTACCCCGCGCCCAGCGCAAAGTTACTTGCTAACGGCGTCGTAGCGGTCACGGTTTCCCTCGGCCCCGAGCCCGTCCGTGTACCGGACCTCGCCACCTTGGACGTTGCGCAGGCGACGACCGCGCTGCGCTCCACGGGCTTGCGCCGCGGGGCCGTTCGCGACCGGACGAGCATGACCGTGCCAGCCGGTGTTGTGATCTCTTGGACGCCACATGGCGCGCGCGTGCCGCCGGGCACTGCCGTCAAGTTGGTGGTCAGCACCGGCAAGCCCACGGCGCTCGTGCCGGCATTCGCAAGCTCCACGACTTTCGGCCAGATGGTTGCCGACCTGAAAAAGCTCGGGTTCCACTACACCGAGGTGACTACCTACAGCAACACGGTGCCAGCGGGTGACGTCCTCGCCATCGGCCCGCCCCCAGGAGCTCGCGAAGTCGTTGGCACGACGGTCACCATCACAGCGTCGCTTGGCCCGCACCTGGTCACGATCCCGGCCACCGTCGTCGGCTTGTCAGCCCAGCAGGCGGCGAGGCTGCTGGAGGGGATTGGCCTGAACGTCTACGAAACCCAGGGCAGCCCGCTCGAGCCTGTGTCCGGGACGCAGCCGCCAGTGGGTACGGCAGTCCTTTACGGCAAGTCGGTCGTACTCGTCACGGGCTGACCTTGTTACCTGCTGGGTTACTGTTTGCGGGCCCGGTCCAACTGGCGGCGGTCCCTCTTGGTCGGCCGGCCAGTGCCTCTGTCGCGCGCAAAGTTGAGTAGACCGGCCTCCTCTTTGCTGGGTGGCGGCGGGCTGTGATCTATGTAGCACGACGAAGCCAGGGGCGCCCCTACCCGTTTTTCGATCACGGACGTCACCTCGACCACGTGCTCCCGCTCGGCCGAGCGCGCCTCGACGGTATCGCCGGGCCTGATCACCGTGGCAGGTTTTGCCGCCACTTTGTTGACCCGCACATGGCCGGCGCGGCATGCGTCGGTCGCCGCCGAACGGGTCTTGTAAAGCCGCACCGCCCAGAGCCACTTGTCGACTCGCGTCGACACGAGGCCCTGTTCTGCGGCGGTCACTAGTCCGTTATTTCCTGGAGACGTCGAGCTATCTGCTCAGCGTCGGGCTTCGCGAAACCAAGGTCTTGTTGGCCGGCCCCGGGCGAGCCGCCCATACCGGCGGGGCTCGGAGCTGGCGCGGTCGGCCAGATACCGCTTTGTGGGTCCAACAACTTGCTCAAGTCGCCGTCCACTTTGATCTTCCCGCCCAAGAAGGCTTGCATGACAGCCTGAATGTCGCCCTGGACGAACAGAGAACGAGCGGTGCTGTACGCCATCGACACCGTCACATCCGGGTTGGCAAGATGGCCGGTGTCTATGTTGAGGCGGCCCGACGACGTGTCGACGTGGGCATCGAGCGCCGCTGCCGAAAAAGGAGCCTCGCCGACGATGAGGTTGACCCGGACGGGAGCCATAGCCCTCCCACCGGTAACGCCGCCGGCGCTACTTGCTTCGGCCTCGGAATAGATCCGACGGGCTTCAGTCACCCACTCGTCGCTTAAGAAAGGGTATTTCGGCACGTGGTCATATTACGATGACCGAGTGACCCAGCCCATTTCCAGCAGCGACGTCGCCCACGTGGCGCGCCTGGCACGCCTGGCGCTGTCCGACGAGGAGCTGGGCCGCTACACGATCCAGCTCGCAGCGGTCCTCGAGCACGCGGCCGACATAGCGTCGCTCGACATCGAGGGAGTGCCCGCGACGGCTCATCCTTTCCCGCTGGCCAACGTCTTCCGGGAGGATGTCCCGCGGCCGTGCCTGGACAGGGACGAGGTCCTCTCACAGGCTCCTGACGTCGAAGACGACCGCTTCCGGATCCCGCGGATCCTGGGTGAGGCGCCGTGAGCGCTCCCGGGCCGGCTGGCCCTGGCCCGGCGACGGC
>Ga0302326_10034365_pt1 | contig 10047 bp, 7 predicted proteins | sample Palsa_T0_3_FD_202264 | JGI IMG/M metagenome (GOLD analysis project Ga0302326, IMG submission 202264) | Peat permafrost microbial communities from Stordalen Mire near Abisko, Sweden - Palsa_T0_3 | ecosystem: Environmental > Terrestrial > Soil > Palsa > Peat permafrost | place: Sweden: Abisko...
GGTGTCGTCCATTGGCCGGAATTGATACCGCCGACAGTTCGGCAGATGCCGTTCGACTGGCAGATTCAAAGTTCGTTGCGCCAGCTTGGCGGGGAAGGCCAATCGCGGGGCATGAGCATTTAACGGACTCGCCCGTTTTATTTCGTCGGTGCCACCAGTTGCCCATTCAATTGCGCCTGCCGCGCCCGCTTGCGCGCGTTTTGGATACGCCAGTGCCGGTGGATGGCCGCCGCGACTTTATCCAGCCAGGTCTCGTCGGCAATGTTGCGAGCGAGAGTCTCCCGCGAAAATTGCTTCACGCAATAACGCTGCGGATGGCCGAGCGGTTTGAGCAGGCCCGCCCGCATGAGCAGCGGAATGTTATGCGTGCCGATACCCAGCGCCTCGGCCACCTTCTCCTTGGTCATGAAGACGGCAAATTTTTCCAGCGCCTGTAGTCTTAGTGGTGAATCGGGATTCATAGATTTTTCTTGGTTAAGGTTATGGCGACAGAAGCAACAAAGGTGTTCAGCGTGGCGGCATGACGCCGGTCCGCCGCCTTGACAAATTTCAATTCATACTTTTGCAAGGCACGCTCGATGGCTGTAAGTCCGCTGCCCAGTACGACGACGTCAGCCAGGGCAAAGCGGATCAACATCTTTTCCGGCGGGGCGTCGGGCTCTTTTTCCAACATTGGATTGGGAACGCGCTCGGCGTACAGAAATTGTGCATAAGGCAGCAAATAGCTGATGCCATGGTCGGCAAAGACATCCAAGGCGGCAGTCTGGGTATCACTGCGAAAGCAGGGATTGTCCCGCGGGCTAGAGGCTGATGTGGCGGGTGGATTCTCGTTGGTGTTCATGTGGTTTGATTTCATGGATGTTTCTTTCGGTTGAAAGTGCTTGCGTGCTGCGTTGGCGGAACTGTTTCAGGAAACGATGGCCCCGCCGCAAAATGGTTTGGATGAAGCCACGTTGAGGCCGGGTTGGCAGGACTTCAACCGCCGCCAAACGGGCGCTGGAATCGGTGACATGCGAGCGAAGTAAATCGCTATCGTCCGTGAAAATCCGACAGCGTTCGCGCCCGCGCGAGATACTGACGTAAAATTGTTCCTGATGGACGGCGGGGAGCGAACGCGACGACGCCACGACCAGCACTTCATCCACCGTCTTGCCCTGGGCGGCGTGCGACGTGACGGCGTAACCGTGCGTGAAGGTGCGGTAATTTTCGGGAATCACCCGGCCATCGGCCAGCACAACAGAATCGCCTTGAACGGCTTTGACCTCGACTAATTCGCCATTTACGAATCGCTTCTGCCAGTTCGATTGCAACATCAACTTGTCACCCACGGCCACTTTCAATTTCCGTTTCTCACCCACATCAAAGCAGGCAGACAAGGTGGCGCCTTGACCCAAGCGGAAAAGACTTTCCGAACCATCGGCACGCTGGACTTTGAGCAAATCGTTTTCGACGGCGACCACCGCGACCGTTTCATCTTTGGCAAAACCAGTTTTTTGCCGATGAAACCGAATCGCAAGGCCGGGACGATATTGCCGCGCCTCCCGCTTCTGCGCTTCCGTCCACGACAGCGAATCAAAAACCTGAAATTCCTTTTCCTCGCCAGCCAGCCGACCGGACGTTTTCAACGCGGCGCGGACTTTTTCCGTCACCGCTTCAATTTCATTCCATGTCGGCGCGACCAGCACCGCAGATCGATTTTGTGCCAGTGCTTTTACGTACGACTGCGCGGCTTCACTGTGCAATTTATCACCTGAAAATTCGGCGACGGCTCCCATGCGTTCCAGGTGTGCGAACGCTTCCGCCGTCCGCTTCTGCGCGGCCAGTTCAACGGCCCGGCGATATTCGACTTTGCGTTGCCGCCGAATCCGGGTCAGTTGCCCGGATTGAAAATCCGAATGGTTCTCCAAAATCCGTAGCGCATCGCCACGCGCTACCGAAGCGTGCTGGCCGGTGTCGCCCGACAGCACAATGCGTGTGTCCCGCGCCAGGTCAAACAGCCGCTTCATGTCGTCCATCCCGACAGCCCCGGCTTCGTCCAGCACCACCAACTGACGGGCAGACAACGCCGGTTTCGTCAGCAGCATACTTTGCAGCGTCACCGCTTCGAATCCTTCCTTGCGGAGAACGTCCGTTGCCGCGGCTGTCGGCGCGCAGAACAGCGGTTTAACGCGGGCTTCCTTGCAGGCGGTGACGAGTTCACGCAACGCCGTGGTTTTGCCAGTTCCCGCCAGTCCGCGCAGGCCGGTGATGCGGTCACTGGTGCGCAGCACATGATAAATGGCTCGCTGTTGATCTTCGGCGAGCCAGTCGGCAGGCCGGTAGCCTGGATGCAACGGCGCGACGGCATCGCAGCCCGCGTTGACCGTCTGAATCAAGTCCAGTTCCGTTGCCAAAATCTGCCGCGTGGAAAATCCACGTTCCGTTTTCACCAGGTCCGGCGAATACTTCACCGCCGCTTTCAGCGTCGCCAAATCCACTTCACCCGGCCGTTGCGACAGGGCCACGTTCAACAGTTCATGCTCCGGCACCACCGACTTGCGCTCGAACAGATGGGCGACGGCATGATTCAGGGTTTGCTTTTCTGGTTCAAAGACTCGGACTGGCCGGACGGGGTGGACTGACGAGCAGAGATTTTGCAGTGATTGCTGTTCGTCCAATGACAATTGCGCCAGTTGGCGTTCACGCACTTCCGCCGTCGAGATGCCTTTGACTTTTTCCGCCCGGCTCTGATGCACCGCATGGGAAATGGCAGTGTTGGAAAGTTTGCGTCCCAGCTTTTGTTCCAACTCCCTTACCACCGCGTCACGTTGTTGCGCGCGTTTGGAAAATCGTTTCAACACCTCATCGCTTACGCCCTCGATTTCAAAGCCGTGCTTGGCCGGTTTAATCCGGTAGCCGATTTGTTGAACCCGCTTCGCCAGTTCATTCCGATAGACTGCCGTGCCGTAACGGATGGCGTCATACATGCCGCCCGCTTGCAGGGCTTTCCAAGACCGTTCGTTGTCATCAAACGTGGCGTTGAACACCGTGAAATGCGTGTGCAACTGCGGGTCGAGCGCACGGCTGCTCGTATGCGTAAACGCGGCGGCGGCGAGATTGCCGGTCGTCCGATCCTTTTGGCCGCCCTGTTTTCGCACCCGTGTTGCGGCGAAGGTTTCAAGTTCGCGAAACCCAATGCGCGTGGCCTCCTCATGCGCCGTCACCAGCCGTTCATCAGCCAGCGTCACCGCCAGCACCGAAACCGATTTCGGGGCGGAACAGGTGAAATCATGAAACACCCGGCGCTGGCCCTCCTTCAGTTGCCGCTGCGTCAGCCGTTCACCGGTTTCAGGATTTCGATTTTCGCAAAGCGCATGAAATTGTTCACGGGTGACAGCGTTCTTCAATCCCAACCGTTCCGCGCCCGCGCCGATCCACTGACCGGGACCGATTTCGCCCGCCGCGTAGTAATCATTCTGCGCGAGATGCTCGTCGAAGTAACTCTCGGCATTTCCCAGATTTTTATGCGCCACGGCAGTAAACATAAGGCGTTATTTTATCTGTTTTTCGAATGGCTTTGTTCACGTTTGGAACAATCGTTAATTTCTTCATTCATCGTCTTGCCAATTTATCCGCAGTCGCACCGGCCAGGGCGTGCCAGGAACGCAATCTGTATTTCCGCCGGTTCAGTCATGCCGGGCAGTTTTACTGAATCGTTACCCGCGCGGGTGTAGCTGCTACACGAAATGCATTTGGCCGATAATTTTTCCATCAGCGCCAGCATTGCAGAGAATGCGGCTGGCTTTGCGTAGTCAATGCCACAAAATGAACAGAGGGAAATTTTGCGACAATATCATAGAGCCCATTGATTTCATTGGAGATTCTCGCCAACGGAGGCGGCAAAACTGAAAGATTGTTCACCAGTCAATGCTGCCCTGCGCTTTGACCGCCCGGATTTCCTCGTTCCTCAGAAACCGGCCAGAAAATCGCCGCAACTGAGAACCCTATTTGCTGAAGCACTCAACAGGCGTTTATTGGCATTTCCCTTAGCTTCGGCAGCCCCCTCCAGCAAGCGTACCGGCCAAAGCTTGAGCGCGAGCGACACCTTGCGGGGTGATCTGAAAGGGGGTGCATTATGGTCGATAACCGAGCTTTCCATCAGATCCGGTACCTGCGCGAAGAAGAATATTTGTCCGCCGTGTCCAGCAAGCTTAGTCCCTTCAAGAGCACTATCGGGCGACTTCCGGCCCAGCACCCTTGTACCGCCCGGCAATTGCTGCAAGGCTTCAGGGAGGGAATTGTCGGTAGCCCATGAAAGATCAATTCGAGTTGCCTTAAAGCCTTTTGTCCTGCTTATTTGAGCTTGATTTGGCATTTGTGATCTGGGACTCCTTTCTCATCGGTGAGTGACATCACGCTCATTCTGAACGCTGCTGATCAAGGCGACCTCAACGCTGCTGTAGAATTGTTGCCACTGGTTTATGACGAGCTGCGTCGGTTAGCAGCTTGGCACCTCGCACAGGAGCGCCCCGGTCAGACATTGCAAGCAACCGCGCTGGTGCACGAAGCTTATCTTCGTCTCATTGGCCAGGAAGATCCTGGCTGGCAAGGCAGGCGACACTTTTTCGGCGCGGCCGCCGAAGCCATGCGTCGCATCTTGGTCGAAAGCGCCCGGCGTAAAAGACGCCAGAAACACGGCGGACAATGGGAGCGCATTGACATCGAAAACTTGGAAATTCCCTGCCCCATGCCGGAGGATGAATTGCTGGCGATGGATGAAGCGCTCAATCGGCTTGCAGAGGTTGATCCGCGCGGCGCCGAACTCGTGAAGTTGTGTTTTTTTGTAGGTTTGACTCAGGAGCAAGCCGCAAAGGAACTAAACATCTCCATCAGCACCGTCGAGCGCACCTGGGCCTTCGCGCGCGCCTGGCTGTTCCGGGAAATGCAAAATGGGCAAACGCCGCCGTTGTAGATTTCCGGATGTTGGTGAGGGGAATGGCCAAGAAACGGCGCATGGTAGGGTGAAAGGCTATTGCAACGAGACAGGTCACGATGCTGAATTCGGAACTCATCAAAGAAATCTTCTCGGTGGCGTTGGGAACGAAATCGCCAACGGAACGGGAGAGCTATCTGGCCCAGGCCTGTCGCGGCAATCTCGAGTTGCGGGAACAGGTTGAATCGCTGCTGCGAGCTCATGAGCGGGCGGGCGAGTTTCTTGGCAAGTCCGTTCCTCCTCCTGCATCCAGTTTCACTGCTGAGCGCACCGGGACGATCATTGGACGCTACAAGCTGCTTGAACTTATTGGCGAAGGCGGCTTCGGCTCCGTTTGGATGGCAGAACAGGAAGAACCCGTGCGCCGCACCGTGGCGCTCAAGCTGATTAAAGCGGGGATGGATACCAGACAGGTCCTGGCCCGCTTCGAATCGGAGCGGCAGGCCCTAGCCATCATGGACCACCCGAGCATCGCGCGCGTGTTCGACGGTGGCGCGACAGACACAGGCCGTCCGTACTTCGTGATGGAACTGGTGCGCGGCATACCCATCACGGAGTACTGCGACGCCAATAAGCTCTCGACGCCCGAACGATTGGTGCTGTTCATCCAAGTTTGTCGGGCCGTCCAGCATGCGCATCAGAAGGGCATCATTCATCGCGATCTCAAGCCGTCGAACATACTTGTCACCGAGGTGGACGGCGCGCCCGTGCCCAAAGTCATCGATTTCGGCGTGGCCAAGGCGACACAAGGGCGATTAACGGAGCACACCCTGTTTACGGGGCTGAACCAGATGCTCGGGACGCCGGCCTACATGAGTCCGGAACAGGCGGGACTTGGCGCGCTGGACATGGACACACGCAGCGATATTTACGCTTTGGGCGTGCTGCTTTACGAACTGCTCACCGGCCAAACTCCGCTGACCAAGAAGGATTTCGAGAAAGCCGGCATGGATGAAATGTTCCGCCTCATCCGGGAGCGAGAACCACCGCGACCATCCACCCGTTTGAGATCGTTGACCCGTGAGGAACTCACGACCATCGCCGCGCGACGACAGGCCGAGCCGGTCAAGCTAAACCGTCTTTTGAACGGCGACCTGGATTGGATCGCGATGAAATGCCTGGAGAAGAACCGGACTCGGCGTTATGAGTCGGCCAGCGCACTGGCGATGGATGTCCAGCGTCATTTGGAGAACGAGCCGATCACCGCCTCTCCGCCCAGCGTCCTCTACCGGTTCCAAAAACTGGTGCTCCGCCGTAAAGTCGCGTTTGCCGAAGGCGCTGCGCTCTTGGTGGCAGCCCTCGCCGGCGGCCTGTATTGGTGGTTCTTGCCAGGCACGCTGAATCTGGACGTGACGCCCGCTGACGCGCAGATTGATATCGACGGCCGGGAATTCCACACTGGGCTGATTCCGCAATCGATCCAGCTCTCCGCAGGCGTGCATCAGGTCAAGTTCCACAAGGCTGAATTCGCAGAGGAAGAGCGCACCGTAGTTGTGCCGCGCGGCGGTTTCTTCAACATTCCACATCTAACCTTGCAACACGAGCAAGGCACACTCGACGTGCGGAGTTCCCCCCCGGGTGCTGGGATCGGGTTTGAAGGAGATGATTATCACGCAGCAATCAAAGAGCGCGCCGTTGATACCGGGACACACGAATTAACCGGATTCGCAGAGGGCTGCTTTGAGAAACAGCGCGTTGTCACGATTAAACGGAACGAGCGACAAGCAGAATATCTCTCCCTGGAAAGTGGAATTTCATGGACATATTCTTCGCCAGGCATTCAGAACGCGTTTTTCATCCTGACTAATGCCATGCGTGGCCAACCACCGGTAATCGCGGATATCGAAACGAGCAAGATAGTGTTTCTTTCGTCGGCGGATGGTTCCATCGTGGGCCAGGTTGCGATGCCGAATGGCAACATCGCCCATTTTGTTCAGTTGGATTTGGGCGCGGACATTGGGCCGGTGCTGGTTTGCGGCCTCGAGGAACCCGGGGTCGGCCCCATGCTCAGCGCGTACTCCTGTTCCTCGACCAAGAATCCTCTGTGGCAATGGAAAGGACCTCCAATCAGTGGAGGGCGGCGTGACGGGATCTCGGTAGTGTCTGTTCCTCGACCAGGCTCGGTTAGCGCTGTCGCATGCGCCGACTGCGAAGGGCACGTGTGGGTGGTGAACGGAGGCACCGGAAAGTTGGATCAGGATTTCTTCATGTCCACCAATCCGCCCGCGTCCTCTCCAGCTTTAGCCTCGTGGAACCGGGATGGCACGACCTACCTGCTGACGTTATGGAGTTCATACGGGATCAACACATCCCGAACGAATAAATTGCAATTTCAAGGAAATGTGATGGATTTGGCGACGCGAAGCAATGTTTGGCAGAAGGATTTTGGTAATGCGGAAGCGTATGAGTTGGTCACATTGAATGATGGCGGCGCGCCTGGGGTCTTGCTTTGGGGTGAAAGCCGATGGCGATTGTTCGACTCGCTGACCGGGGATCTCAAAAGCGGCAACACCCTTCCAGGTCCGATGCGGAATGCCATCTTTTTATTTGACGCTTCGAAAATGGGCGGCAAGGAGCTTATTTTTGAATTTGCCAATCCCGCGTTGCCGATGCTGGCGGTGCGCCCTGAGGATGGCACGACGCTGTGGCAAGGCCCAACCAACCTTGCATCTTACGGAGGCCATAGCGAAGGCATGCGCCAGCAACCCGCTGGTGGCATGCTGGTGCTGGCCTTGAACAACTCCCTGGTTGAGGTAGATGCCGCCACCGGCAAAGTGCGCTGGGAATTGAAAGCCAAGCCCTCCAACTGGTTGATCGACGCAGAGTCCAAAGACGTTTATGTCACCCTTGCCGACCGGCGCCTGCTCTGCGTTGATTCGGAGGGCAGGACGAATTGGATCCTGCGCCTCAGGACCGAAGATGAGGCGGTGCCGACAGCGCTTTTGCCTGCCGGTCAAGCGGGTGGCCGTCGGGACATCCTCTTGAGCCACGAAAGGGGTCGCATTGAAGTGGCGCATTGGCCGCGGCTGTTGTGGGAAGCCACCGCGACCGCCGGGTTGCAAGCGACGCCATTGGTTGTCAAATGTACGGACGGTAAGCAGGTGGTCTTGCAACTGGGGGCTTGGAGTGAGGAAGCCGGTATGGTGGGCCTCGAGGGTGCCAGCGGCCGCATCCTTTGGTCCAACAGCGAATACATCCCACCCAACCGGGCTCCAGCTCTTGCTCCATTCGATAGCGATGGCACTCTCGCAATCGGGGCCATCGGCTGGCAAAACTTGGGCTCTGACTTGAGGTTGATCATTCGTCGCGCGGCCGATGGAGATCTGATTAGCTCCCGACTCGTTCCATTAACGAACTGGGTAACCGGCGGAGTGGCGGCGGATTTTCGCGGCATCGGCATGACCGACCTCGCGGTCAGCAGTTTTGGCGATAAGAGCATTGTTCTGTTTGACGGACGAAGCGGCAAGGTCCTATGGCAGCAATCCACCGAAATGGAGAACATGGGCGGCCTGGTGGCGGTGGATCTCGACAGCGACGGCCTGCCCGACTTGGTAGCCACTTCATCCGATGGATACGTGTACGCTTTCCGCGGCAAGAACGGCAAATTGCTTTGGACAACAACGTCCGATCAATATCCGAGCGTTTCGCCGCCAACCGTGGCCGATTTGAATGGCGATGGCAGGCCGGAGGTGCTCGTCACCACCGAGCAGGGACGATTGTTCGTGCTGAATGGCGCGGACGGGAGTCTCATCTGGTCGCCGGAGATCGTTGGGAAATTGAAGATTGCGGGGCGCGCAACCGTGGCTAGCCGGAATGGGCGCAAACTTGTTCTCGCGCCGATGGGAAACGACGGCGTGGTGGCTTTCGATTGGTCAAGGCGGTCCGAAGTCTGGCGCTCACCCGAGGGAAATCCGACCATCGCTACGCCGGTGCTCGCGGACCTTGCTCGCGATGGCAGCCAGCAGGTGGTCATGGGCACGACCAACGGTGACGTGTTGGTGCTTAATTTGGCGGATGGCAAGGCTCTGTCGCGATTCAAGGTCGCACAGGACGGCATTGAAGCCGATCCCGTCGTCGCCGATTTAAACAACGACGGCGTGTCTGACATCTTAATTGCCAGCCTCGATCATCGGTTGTATGCCATCGATGGAGGGAGCATCATCCCCGGCCTCAAGACCAATCAAATATCCGACAGCAACAACAAACGGACCACGCTGGGTCGATAGGGTCCTTGGTTCGCCCCACTGAGCTTTGCAGGCCGTTTTCTTGATGGCTCGCCACACACCGCCGCAATGCTGAATCTGTGTTTCCTCGCAAGTTTTAACCCGGAGCGAACCGCACATGAACCCAGCTTTACCACCGTGGTGATCGATCGAACCCCCAAGCGCCGCAAAAACCAACAAGAATTATTTTGTGATTTCCCGTGAGGGGAATTCCCGGAAAAAGGCGCATGGAAGGGTGAAAAGCTATTGCAGCGAAGCAAACCTATGAAAAACGGAAGCATACTTTTTATGAAGGACCAACGCAGGAGAATTTGCGTTAACGCTTTGTTGCTCACGCAAGTGCTGGCAACAAACATCGCCTTGATGATGCCGGGGCAGATGGCTGGCCAGACCTTCACCACCCTCTACAGTTTCTCCAGCACGAGTGATGGAGCGGTTCCGGATGGCGGATTGATTTTGTCGGGCAACACCCTTTATGGCACTGCGTCTGAGGGTGGCACTTGGGGCTGGGGCACGGTGTTCAAGATCAACGCGGATGGCTCAGATTATTCGACCATTTACAATTTTACCAACGGGAGCGACGAAGCCAATCCAGATGCCGGATTGATTTTGTCGGGCAACATCCTTTATGGCACTACGCTTGGAGACCAGCAGGGAACGACTTTTGGCACGGTGTTCAAGGTCAATATCGATGGCACCGGTTTTACGACACTTTACAGTTTTGCCGGAGGAACCGACGGAGGTTATCCACAGGGCGATTTGGTTTTATCCGGCAACATGCTTTATGGAACGGCAGTGTATTCAGAATTTGAGACCGGCCTCGGCGGCGGCACTGTGTTCGAGGTCACCACC
>Ga0302326_10034368_pt1 | contig 10047 bp, 10 predicted proteins | sample Palsa_T0_3_FD_202264 | JGI IMG/M metagenome (GOLD analysis project Ga0302326, IMG submission 202264) | Peat permafrost microbial communities from Stordalen Mire near Abisko, Sweden - Palsa_T0_3 | ecosystem: Environmental > Terrestrial > Soil > Palsa > Peat permafrost | place: Sweden: Abisko...
TGCACGGTGCCGAGCACGAGCAGCGTCACCGCCGCCAGCAGCAGCACCGACGAGACCCAGTCCGGCAGCCGGCTCCCGGCCACCGCGCGCACCTCGGGCAGCACCCGCCAGCCCGCGATCATGGTGGCCACCACCATCGCGTGCTGCCGCCGGGGGAACGCCGGGTAGAGCAGGCCGAGCGAGGTAGGCGGGCACCAGCAGCGCGGCGAAGATGATCGCGTACGCGTTCAGCACCCACGACAACCCGGTCAGCGATGACCCGGGATAAGCGCTCCCGATCGTCGGCAGCGCGACATTGACGATAAATCAGGTCGAGCTGCGCCATGAACGCCACCGCGGCGAGCACCGCCATGATCAGCCAGCGCGACGGGTGCCCGACGTCGGACGCCCCCGCCGCCACCAGTCGCCCGCCGATCGCCGTGTTCGCCATCGCTCTCCCTCATCGCCGCCCGCAGTCCGCGGACATCTGCCGCCTCAGGTAGCGCAACGGATCGTTCCACCTCATGGTTCTGACTTTCGTTCACTCGCCGAACTGCAAACGCAGTAGAGCACGAGGAACGTAGTTCAGTCAATGAACCAATGGTGTTAAGCTGGGCGGCATGACGCTGCCGAAGGATTACGTCGGCGAGCCCTGCTCGCTTGCGCGGGCCCTCGAGGTCGTGGGGGAGCGGTGGACGCTGCTGATCGTCCGCGACGCCTTCTTCGGCGTGCGGCGGTTCAGCGATTTCGCCGCCCACCTGGACATTCCGCGCGCCGTGCTCACGCAGCGCCTCGCCTCCCTGACCGACGCCGGCGTGCTCGCGGCGGTCCCCGGCGCGCACGGGCACGATGAGTACGTGCTGACCGGCAAGGGCGCCGACCTCTGGCCGGCCGTCCGCGCGCTGCTGGCCTGGGGCGACGACTACTACTCGGCGGCCGGGCCGCGGCGCGTCTTCCGGCACGCGGCCGACGGCGGCGACGTGACCGCGGGCGGCGTCTGCGCGGCCTGCGGCGCCGTGCTCGGCTCGGCCGACCTCGTGGTCGCCCCCGGCCCCGGCCTGGCCGCGATCCCGCCCAAGGCCGACCCGGTTTCTGCCGTGCTCAACGCCCCGCACCGTCTCCTGCAGCCCATCCGCTGAAGAAGGTCAAACCCGCACATCAAATCATGCGGAACGCACGCGTGGTTTCACCAGACCCGCCGCCGAAAACCATTCTTGCCTGCGGGTTCGCGTTGTTAGCCTGGCGTGTATGCCGGACATCGCGCCAGAGGCGCAAGCACGCGAGTTCGCGGTGGCGTTCCGCTCCTTCCTCGACTGGATTCACTCGGTCGATGACGACGAAAGCCACCGCGCGGTGCCTGATCTGATGGCCGGCTTCCTCGGCGCCGACCACGAGGCGCATTCGGTGGTGACCCGCGAGCTGCCGCCGTTCGAGCACGTCAACCTGCAGACCGCGCTGGACGCGTGGTCGGCCAGGCCCGGCCGCACGGTGACGGTGCACGGCCTCTCGGTGCTGCCGCACCATGGCCCGCCGACGCTTCAGCAGCTGATCGCGGCCGAGCGGATCCCGCTGCGGCTCACCCCGCCCGCCCTCATCGACCTGCCCAACGGGCCGGGGTCAACCCTCGGCTGCCTCAAGCTCGCGCTGCTGCTCGTCAGCGAGCCCGACCGCCGCTACGTCTTGATGATCATCGGGCCGGGCGAGCGCGATCCCAGCCTCGAGGTCGAGGTCGCGGGGCTGCCGGTCGACGCCGCGCAGGCGGTGCTGGCCGAGCTTGACCAGCTCCGCTCCGAGCTCAACGTCTACCGCGGCCACCTGCTCGACGTGTCGCTCAACGCGGGCGGCGGCGTCCAGCTGGGCTTCGCGGCGCCGTCCGGGCTCAGCCGCGACGACGTCGTGCTGCCCGAGGCCGTGCTGGCGCGGGTCGAACGGCACGCGCTCGGGGTCGCCGCGCACCGGGACGCGCTGCTCGCGGCCGGCCAGCACCTCAAGCGCGGCCTGCTGCTCTACGGCCCGCCGGGCACCGGCAAGACGCACACCACCCGCTACCTGCTCGGCCAGATGACCGCCTACACCCGGCTGGTGCTGACCGGGCGCGCGCTGATCGCGGTCGGCCCGGTCACCGAGCTGGCCCGCGCCCTCGCGCCCGCGGTGGTGGTGCTCGAGGACGTGGACCTCGTCGCCGAGGACCGCTCGATGGGGCCGAGATCCAACCCGGTCCTGTTCGACCTGCTCGACGCGATGGACGGCGCGGCGGGCGACGCCGACCTGCTCTTCCTGCTCACCACCAACCGCGCCGACCTGCTTGAGCTCGCGCTCGCGGCCCGCCCGGGCCGGGTGGACGTCGCGGTCGAGATCGCCCTGCCCGACGGGCCCGCGCGCGAGCAGCTGCTGGCGCTCTACGGCCGCGGCGTGCCGCTCGAGCTGACCGCCGACGACATCGCCACCGCGATCGAGCGGACCGACGGCACCACCGCCTCCTTCCTCAAGGAGGTCATCCGCCGCGCCGTGCTCGAGGCCCTGCACGACACGGTGTTGAATAACGACACGGCCCGGCCCGGCAATCCGGTACTGCCCGCGGTCACCGGAACGCACCTGTCCCGCGCGCTCGACGACCTGCTCGACTCGGCCCAGGGCGTGACCCGGACCCTGCTCGGCGTGGGGGTGGACCCGACCACCCTCCCGTCCGGCGGCATGCCGGTCGGGCCGCGCGCCGACGCGATGGTGATGGCCAGGCGCCGCGCGATGATGACGCGCAGCGGCTTCTAATCTAGCGAGATCGGGCAGTCGCGTTATATCGTGAAGATGAGCCGAGGAGGTGGCGGTATGGGCACGATCGCGAGCCTGCTGTTCGGGCGCGACGCGGGCAGGCTGTTCGACCTGGTCACGGGGGAGGGCGGCCGGGAGCAAGAGATGGCCGACCGAGTGGCGCGGTCGGGCGAATGGTGCGGCAGCACGCCGGGACACCGGCGGCTGGACGATTCTTTCCCCGGTCGCGGCCGGGCGACTGAGCGGGACCTGTTCCCTCGTCGCTGGGCGTAACTCGTCTCCCCTCGGTCCGGGGGGATGTCCGGTTAACCCGGTATGTCCGTGGTATGAGCGGCGTGTTGCGGGGGTATGCCTGAGGCCAACCCGGGATACTTGCGTTGGTTTAAGGAGCCGTTCATGGACATTGACGTGATCGTGGAGACCCCCCAGGGCTCGCGGAACAAGTACGTGGTTGACCCCAAGAGCGGGCGCATGCGGCTGGACCGGATGCTGTTCACCTCGACCGTCTACCCGCTGGACTACGGCTTCGTGGACGGCACCGTCGCGGAGGACGGCGACGAGCTCGACGCGCTGGTCATGCTGGACGAGCCGACCTTTCCCGGCTGCCTGGTGACGGTCCGGCCGGTCGCGGTTTTCTGGATGCACGACGAGGGCGGTCCCGACGCCAAGGTGCTGACCGTCTGCACGCACGACCCGCGCAAGGCCGGCATCCGCGACCTGGCCGACGTGCCCCCGCACCTGCTCAACGAGATCGGCCACTTCTTCGACATCTACAAGGAGCTCGAGCCGGGCAAGTCGACCGACGTCCGCGGCTGGCAGGACCGCGCCGAGGCTGAGCGCGTCATCAAGGAGGCCCAAGTCCGCGCCGCCGGATGACGGTTGTGACTGGATGCCACTGGCCGTTCTGCGATCGTGACGATTATGAAATCTTTTGAAACACTTAAGAAACCCGTATAGGTCACACTGGGACAAATTTGAACCGATGTCCCGGGGGACCGCCTGATGGCCATAATCGACGTGACCGCGGCCTCCGTCGCGGAGCGCGCGAAGCTGCAACGCCATTTCGGCCGCTTCGACATCCTGTTCTTCCTGATCTGCACGATCGTCGGGGTGGACACGATCGCCACCGTCGCCCAGGGGGGCGGGCAGGCGTTCACCTGGATGATGGTCTTCGCGCTGGTGTTCTTCGTGCCCCAGGCGCTGCTGTTCGCCGAGCTCGGCACCGCGTTCCCGCAGGAGGGCGGGCCGTACCTGTGGACCAGGCTCGCGTTCGGGCACCTGGCGGGGGCGGTGAACGACTTCCTGTACTGGATCACCAACCCGGTCTGGATCGGCGGGTCGCTGACCGCCTCCTGCATCGGCGGGGTGGTGATCTTCTTCAACCACGGCAACTCGCTGTCCACCACGATGACCTACGTGGTGGCGCTGGTCTTCGTCTGGATCACGATCGTCTCGGCCATCGCGTCGTTCCGCTACGGCAAGTGGCTGCCGACGGCGGGCGCGTTCGCCCGGTTCCTGGTGCTCGGCCTGTTCACCATCACGGTGGCCATCTACGCCGGCAAGCACGGCGTGCACGGCCTCGGGGCCGGCAGCTACCAGCCCTCGGCGGGCGGGTTCGTGCTGCTGACCGGGGTCCTGCTGTTCAACTTCGTCGGCTTCGAGCTGCCCAACAGCGCCGGCGAGGAGATGATCAACCCGCAGCGCGACGTGCCGTTCAGCATCGCCCGGTCGGCCATCGGCAGCGTCATCCTCTACGCGCTGCCGGTGCTCGGCATCCTGATCGTGCTGCCGAACACGGCCATCCAGAACTTCTCCGGGTTCGCCAGCGCGATGCAGGACGCGTTCACCGTGTACGGCGGTCACGTCGCCTCCGACGGCACGGTCACGCTCAGCGGGGCCGGGACCGTCCTCGGCGATCTCTGCGCGATCCTGTTCATCGTCTGCCTCATCACCTCCGGCGCGACCTGGATCATGGGCTCGGACCGGGCGCTGGCGGTGTCCTGCTACGACGGCGCCGGCCCGCGCTTCCTGGGCGTGATCGACGCCAAGTTCGGTACGCCGGTGCGGGTGAACATCTTCTCCGGGATTGTCGCGTCGGGGGTGGTCGTGCTGGCCACCGAGCTGACCAACGGCAACGCGGCGAAGTACTTCGGGGCGGTGCTCGGCGTGACGATCTCCACCACGCTGATCAGCTACCTGCTCATCTACCCGGCGCTGTGGAAGCTGCGCCGCAGCCGCCCCGACGTTCCCCGGCCGTTCAAGATGCCCTTCTACCGGCCGCTGACGGTGCTGCTGATGGTCTTGGTCGCGATCGCCTCGGTGCAGTTGATCGCCCCCGGCCTGGGCGATTCCTGGTTCGGGAGCGCGTTCATCCCCGACGGCTGGGCGCCCAGCGAGCGCTGGGTGTACCTGTGGACCGAGCTGATCCCGGTGCTCGTCTTCATCGGCGTCGGGGTGCTCTTCTGGTGGCTGGGGCGCAAGACGCGGGCCCAGATTGTCGCCGCCCCCGCCGAGGCGGTCGTAACACTGGAGTAACTAGAATCGGCAAATGCGCCTGATACCCGACGCCTCGCCGTTCGGCCTCGACAACCTGCCTTACGGGGTGTTCTCGGTCGGCGGCGGGCGGCCCCGGGTGGGCGTCCGCGCCGGGAACAGCGTCATCGACCTGGCGGCGGCGCTCGGGGACGAGGTGTTCGCGGCGCCGTCGCTCAACCCGTTCATGGCGACCGGGCCCGCTCGCTGGGCGCGAGCGCGGGCGCGGATCACCGAGCTGGTGGCCGGCGACGCGCTGCCGGACGGCGCGGTGCACCCGCTGGGCGACGTCGAGCTGACGCTGCCGTTCGCGGTGGCCGACTACGTCGACTTCTACGCTTCCGAGGCGCACGCGTCCAACCTCGGCCGGCTGTTCCGGCCGGACAACCCCGAGCCGCTGCTGCCGAACTGGAAGCACCTGCCGGTCGGCTACCACGGCCGGGCCGGCACCGTCGTGGTCTCGGGCACCGACATCGTCCGCCCGGCCGGGCAGCGTAAGGGCCCCGGTGACCCGGCGCCGGTGTTCGGCCCGTCGGTCCGGCTCGACATCGAGGCGGAGCTCGGGTTCGTGGTCGGCGTCGGGTCGCCGCTGGGCGAGCCGGTCACCACGGCCGACTTCGCCGATCGCGTGTTCGGCGTCGTCCTCGTCAACGACTGGTCCGCCCGGGACCTGCAGGCCTGGGAGTACGTGCCGCTCGGGCCGCACCTGGGCAAGTCGTTCGCGACCTCGGTCTCGGCCTGGGTGACGCCGCTGGCGGCCCTGGCCGCCGCCCGGGTGCCGTTGCCGGGCCAGGACCCGCCGGTGCTTCCTTATCTGCGGGCGGACGCGGACTGGGGCCTGGACATCGACCTGGCGGTCGAGTGGAACGGCGAGGTGGTCTCCCGCCCCCCGTACGCGTCGATGTACTGGTCGCCGGCCCAGATGCTGGCGCACCTGACCGTCAACGGCGCGTCCACCCGGACCGGGGACCTGTTCGCCTCCGGCACCGTCTCCGGGACCGGCAAGGACCAGCGCGGCGCGTTCATCGAGCTGACGTGGGGCGGCGCCGAGCCGATCACCGTCAAGGGCGAGCCGCGCGCGTTCCTGCTCGACGGCGACACGGTGACGATCACCGCCACCGCCCCGGGCACGGCCGGCGGCCGCATCGCCCTCGGCGCGGTGACCGGCCTCATCCGGCCGGCCCGCGCCTGATGGGGTCCATCACGTACGCGAGCGCCCGGGGGCGGTGGGTGCTGCTCGCGACCGTCCTCGGGTCGGCGATGGCCTCGATCGACGCGACCGTGGTGGGCATCGCGCTGCCCGCCATCGGCCGCGACTTCCACGCCGGCCTGTCCGCCCTGCAGTGGGTGGTCACCGCATACACCCTGACGCTGGCCGGACTGCTGCTGCTCTCGGGCGCCCTCGGTGACCGCTACGGCCGCCGGCGGGTTTTCATGATCGGCGTCGTCTGGTTCGCGATCGCGTCGGGCCTGTGCGGCATCGCCCCGGACGCCGCGGTTCTGATCGGCGCGCGGGCGCTGCAGGGCGTCGGCGCGGCCCTGCTCACGCCGGGCAGCCTCGCCATCCTGCAGGCCTCCTTCCGCCCGGAGGACCGGGGCAAGGCGATCGGCGCCTGGTCGGGACTGTCCGGTGTCGGCACCGCGATCGGCCCGTTCCTTGGCGGCTGGCTGATCCAGGCGGTGTCCTGGCGGCTGATCTTCGCCATCAACCTGCCGATGGCCGTCCTCGTGCTGGTCGTGGCCCGGCGGCACGTGCCCGAATCACGGGACACCTCGCTGACCGGGCGGGTCGACCTGGTCGGCGGCGTGCTGGTCACGGTCGGCCTGATCGGGCTGACCTACGGGCTGATCGAGGGGGCCGGCGGCTGGACCAGACCCGCTCCGCTGGCGGCGCTGGCGGTCGGCGTCATCCTGCTCGGGTCCTTCATCGCCTACGAACGGCGCCAGACCGCGCCGCTGCTGAACCTCAAGCTGTTCGCCTCGACCCAGTTCACCTCGGCCAACGCGGTGACGTTCATCGTGTACGCGGCCCTGGGCGGCACGCTGTTCCTGCTCCCGATCCAGCTGCAGCAGGTCTCCGGCTACACCGCGCTTGAGGCGGGCATCTCGCTGCTGCCGGTGACGGTCATCATGCTGCTGCTGTCCGCCCGCTCCGGCGCGCTGGCCGCCCGCATCGGCCCGCGCCTGCAGATGACCGTGGGGCCGCTCCTGCTCGCGGCCGGGCTGGCACTGTTCGCCCGCATCGGCGCGTCCGGTAACTACCTCACCGAGGTGCTCCCGGCCGTCCTCGTCTTCGGGCTCGGCGTGGCCGCCAACGTCGCCCCGCTGACCACGACCGTGCTGGCCGCCGTCCCGGCCGAGCACGCGGGGATGGCGTCGGCGGTCAACAACGACGTCGCCCGTGCCGCCGCGCTCATCGCCGTCGCGGTGCTGCCGGCCGCGGCCGGCCTGTCCGGAAGCTCGTACCTCCACCCGGCGCAGTTCTCGGCCGGATTCCACACCGCGTCGTTCATCTCGGCCGGGCTGTGCGTGTTCGGCGGCGTGCTGGCCGCCCTGACCATCCGCAACCCCGCCCGCGCGGCGCCTGCGGTGCCCCCGGCGGGCCTGGCGGCGTCGGCTGCGCCTGCGTCAGTGTCCCCGGCGGCGTCTGTGGCCTCGAGCCAGGGGCTGCACTGCGGGCTGGACGCCCCGCCCCCGCCCGTCACGACCACGTGAGGGCCCCTTTCCCCAGATAACAGCAAGAAGCGCGGAGTGCTGGCTTCAGTGCTGAAAGTTAGGCCGGTTATAGACGGCCAAACTTTCAGCACTAACGCACCCGCGGGGCCCGATCGCTCCTCGTGGGATGGGCCAACCCCCGTGATTCACCGGCGCGCCCTGCCTTTATCATCGCCCGGGAGACCCTGCATGCCCTGAACGCCGTGAACGACGACGCGAGAGAAGGTGGCGGCGATGAGGCCGGACCAGACGCTGAACTGGATGCACCACGGCACCGAGCGGCTGCTGGTCGAGGTGGCCGGCCTGCCCGACGAGGCCCTGGGCGCGCCGACCGCGCTGCCGGGCTGGACCCGCGCCTACCTGCTCTCGCATATCGCCGCCAACGCGGACGCGCTGCGCAACCTGGTGCACTGGGCGCGCACCGGCGAGGAGCGCCGGATGTACGCCTCCACCGAGGCGCGTGAGGCGGACATCGCCGCGGGCGCCGAGCTCCCGCCGGCCGACCTGCGCGCCTGGGTGTCGTCGTCGGCGGCCGATCTCGCCGCCGACCTGGACGCCCTCGACGCCCTCGACGGCGCCGCCTGGGACGCGAAGATCATCACCGCCCAGGGCCTGACCAGGTCAGCCAACGAGATCCCGTGGATGCGCGCCCGTGAGATCTACATCCACTCCATCGACCTGGCGGCCGGCATCACGTTCGCCGACCTGCCGCCGGACTTCCTGGCCGCGCTGCTCGACGACGTGACCGGCCGCCGCTCGGCCGTCGGCGGCGGCCCGGCCCTGCTCATCGCCGCCACCGACACCGGCGGCCGCTGGGACGTGGCCGGCACCGGCAGCCCGGTCCCGGTCACCGGCCTGCTGGCCGACCTGACCGCCTACCTGACCGGCCGCCCCGCCCCGGCACTGCCCGCCGCCCCGGTCCTTCCGCCCTGGCTCTGAGCGGCGAGTCAGCGTTGACCGTGATCCGCCGGGCGGCGAACTCGAGCGCCGCGACAAGTAGCTGTCAGCCTGAGGCTCTCAGCGGGTACCTGGAGGACGTGAAACCACGGAGGGAAGCCCGCTGCGTCGAGGCGGCTTTGCAGGCCGGGCCGGGCGCGGTACTGCTGCGTAGATCTAGCAGCAGCAGCAGTGCCTGCACCAGCGCGCCGTCGCCGTTGGCGGCCATCGTCAGCAACGAGTCCTTCTCCGCCGTCGGAAGCGAGGCGATCCATTCGGCTAGGCCGTCGTCCGAAGGCTCTTCGGCGGGCGGACTCGCGCCGGCCGCTACGGCTATCAGGTCCTCGTCGAGCCACTGGATCGACAGCAGCCACGCGAGGTACAGCAGCCGCAGGTCCCCGGCGGCCAAGTACTGGTACTCGCTCACGCGAACCTCGCCCAGCGCCGGTACGCGGCGATCCACTCGGCGCCCCTCGGCGGCGGGTCGGGCAGCGGCAGGTCAAGGATATGGATCGCTTGGTGATAACCGTCGCCGACGCAGTCGGCCACGATGCCCGCTGCCGATGTAAGCGCTCCAGACTGGCCCGGAAATAGGGGTCGGACCAATCCTTGACAGCTCAGCCGGTGGCCCGCAGTCTCCGGGCGGCCTCCGCCGCCGCGGACATCTTGCTGATCGCGAGGTAGCGGGGGACTCGGCGCAGGCCGCAGTCGGTGGAGATCTCGAGGCGCTCGGGGTCGCGGTACTTCAGGCAGGTGCGGACCCGCTCGATGATGTCCTCGGGGGTCTCGGAGTAGTGGGTCTTGATGTCGATCAGCCCGGCCGACAGGATGCGGTCGCGGTCCCACTGGCCGACCAGGTCGATCTCGGCCATCTCGCGCGCGCCGAACTCGAGGCTGAAGCCCTGCACGTTGGCGTCGAGCAGGGTGGGGAACAGCCAGCGGTAGGTCCGCTTGGCGTACGGCAGCCGACGGAACGACCCGAAGCAGATGTGCACGATGAAGGTGCACCCGGTGATCCCGTCGACGACCTGGTTGATGGTCTCGACCAGGTTCTCCGGCGTCCGGTCCTCGGTCGCGTGCGACGGGGTCAGCGGCTCCTCGATCTGGATGCAGTCG
>Ga0302326_10034369_pt1 | contig 10047 bp, 7 predicted proteins | sample Palsa_T0_3_FD_202264 | JGI IMG/M metagenome (GOLD analysis project Ga0302326, IMG submission 202264) | Peat permafrost microbial communities from Stordalen Mire near Abisko, Sweden - Palsa_T0_3 | ecosystem: Environmental > Terrestrial > Soil > Palsa > Peat permafrost | place: Sweden: Abisko...
GAAGAATATTTGCCGAGGCCAATAATCCTTCACTTACTTAGCGGCGGTGCGCAGCACCGCGCGTCCCGTTAACTCTTCACCATCGACATCAGCAAAATCGAAAGCGGTCCAAATATAAAAATCGGTATCCACGCCATCAGCGCCGGCCAGAGATTCGTCAACTCCGACGTCGGCGGACTCGCCGCCATCTGATACGTCACAAACACGCTCCCTATGCACAGTCCCGTAAGAATCAAACACTTGACCGCCGACGCCTTAAGCCTCCCCGGCTCGCGGGTCAGCACCGTCGATATCGCCAGCAGGAGCAGAAATACATTCAGCAGCCACTGCGCGACCCGCAGGTGCTTCGCGCGGAGCAGATCGAGCGTGGCGTAGCGATTCAGCCTCAAAAGCTGATTGATCTGCTGCAGTGGCAGAAGCTGGATGTAATCCTTCCCCAGGTTCAGCGAAATCTCATCCGGCGTCATCAGCGTTCGATAAAACGCGCGCGGTGTCGCGTGGGCTTGTCTCACCTGCCGCTCCGGCGGCGCGATCGGAACGGAAAATCCGTTAATCAGATCCCATCGTCTCAGCAAGGGGTTCCACTCCGCCTCGTCGGCGTAGATGTGCAAAATCGGCTGAAGCTCGGCATCGCGCTCGATGACGTCGAGATAATGAATCGTCGCCGGTGAATTCCTGCGCGGCGGGGCGTACATCGCCGCGTTGAACAGCCCGCCGCTGGGGTCTTCCATCATGTTCACGGGATACATTTTCACCGAAGATTCGTGCACGTCGCCGTGATCGCGCATCAGCTTGGGAATCATTTTTGGGATCAGCACTTCCTGATCGATCGGCAGCAGGATGACGTTGAGTACCACGCCCGCGATAATGACCGGCATGGCGATGCGGATGAGCGGCGTCCCCGCGGCGAGAAGGGCGGTCATCTCATTCAGCCGGCTCAGACGCACGATCGTGAACGCCGCCGCCACCACCGCGATCATTCCCGAAAGCTGGACGAAAAAGAAAAACGACTTGTAAAAATAAAAATCGCCAATATCAGCGATCAGCTTCCAGAGCGAATAATTCTCCTGCGACGCCATCGACTGCGTCAGATTTCCAAAATTGAACACCATATCCAGCGCGACGTACATTCCGATCAGCACCATCAAGCTGATGAGATAATTCTTGATGAACGAGCTGAGCACGTAGCGGTCGATGATGTTCATGGGCCCCGCCTTTGTGCGACTTCGATCAGGCTGCGCCGAATCTGCCGGCCTTCCTTGAACTGGCTGGAAATATTCAGCACGGAGTAATCGTAATTCAAGCCCAGCGGCTGCCAAGGCGGGGGGGCGTCGAATCCACGCGAAAGCCGCCGAACCAGGACCACGCTGGGCGATGCGGCTGGGGAAATCTGCGGATCGAAAAAGTCGAACGCCGTCGGCCGAGTCGGATCGGAAAGCGGCCGCACATCGGGGTGATCAGGGAGGTAAAACGTCAGTTCCGAGGCGTACTCATAATCGGCCGTGAAGATCGGCGAACCAACGCCCAGCGGCGCGACATCGTGCGTGGCCAGGTCCTGCCATCCATACAGATAATCCCACTGCGTGCCGCCCAGTTTAGGTGAGATCTTCCAGACCAGTGCCGGCGCGTGCAGGACAATCGTCATGCAGGCGGCAACGATGACGGCCAGCTCGGCCAGAACGATGCGTGGCCGCGTGCGATCTTCACCCAGGTATCGCGCAAACAGCATAATCGCCGGGAACCACGCGAACATCGGCCAGTTCCCCTCGACGCGGCGACGGGTAGCGGAGATCGCAAAAAAAACCAGCGGCGTCGTCGCCGAAAAAAGCAGGATCCGCACTGGCATCGGATTGTCCCCGCGTCTCCAGTAAGTCACCAGCGCAATCACGCTGCCGACAAACAGAACGGGCGTACACACCACCATCTGGCTTCCCAGATAATCCAGCAGATTTTTCCACGCCGGAGAATTTCCGACCGTGCCGTGATGCAATTGGAATCGGAATGAAGCCCAGTGGTGCGATGCGTTCCAGAAAACAACCGGCGAGAAAACCAGCAGCACCACGATCGCCGCAAGCCACGGCCAGGGGGTGAGCAGATGCCGTCGCCCCTCGGGGCAGGAAACCAGCGCCAGGGCGATCGCCAATCCCAGCAGCACGCTGGTGTATTTCGAATCCAGCGCCAGACCCAGGAAAATCCCGAAAAAAATCCAGCGGGATTTGGGCGCATCTTCCCTGAAAATTCCCAGCACCGTCGCCAGCGCCGCGGCCTGAAAAAAACACGCCGGCGCATCGGGCGCCGCGATGGAGCCGGTGACCGCAACCATCGGGCTGACCAGCAGCGCAAACGCGATAAATACAGCCGACGTCTCATCGGCAACGATGTGTCTCCCCGCCCGCCAGAGAATCAAAACCGTTCCCGCCATCGTGATGCCGAAGAAGCATCGCACACCCAGCTCGCTGTTATCCAGCAGCGTCGTCCCCAGTCGGATGAGATACGCCACCATCGGCGGATGATCGAGATAACTGACGGCCAGGTGCCGCGACCAGACCCAGTAATACGCCTCATCCGGAACGAGATTCCATATCGCGTCGAAATACCAGCGGATCAGCAGCCACGCCAGCGTGAGCGCCACCACGACGCGCGGCGGAAGGAACAACCACGATCGTCCGGGGGAATGTGCAGCGGCGGTTTGAATCTGCTGGCTCATCGTCGTTGCAGCCGCACGGTTAAACCGATCGCCGCGATCAGTACCACGACGTTGCCGATCCAGATAATCACCAGGGAAACCGGCAGCGGGTCCTTAAACGCCGGGCCGATAGTGAACGGCACATGCGTCGCGTTCTGCTGTCCGCCGACGATCAACGTCATGCACAGCAGCGCCGGCACGAAACTGCATGCGAAGGCGTTCAGGAAATTCCCGCTGCGGAACATCACCCCCAGCGCGCAGCCGACCATGACAAGACTGAAGCAGCTCAGCGCGAAGCTGGCGCGGCCGTGCAATTCGCTGCGGGCGGCGTTGTTGGCGCGAATCTGGTCGTGATGCAGGTCGATGTACACGCCTCCCGGCATTTTCCACTGGTCGATGGAACCGGGATCGGAGCCGACCTGCGATATCGGATCGCGGAGAAAATCGACGAGCTTCTTCTTGCCGATTTCCTGCTGCTGCGGCGGCATCGGGACGGAAAATCCCCGGGCAAAACTCCCCCGGGCGGTGTTTTCGCCGCTGGGCGTTTCCAGCTCCAGCTCGAACAGCTCGAGGTTGATGTTGAACCGGTCGGCCGGCAACGCCGAGGCCGAGTGCGTGTCGCTGTTGGGCTGGCAACGAATATCAATTTCCTTGGCATGCGCGCTCAGCGTGAGCTGCGAGCCGTGCGTCTGCCGCAGCCAGACGGTGCGACTGGTGGTGGGCCCCGGCGCGATGACAACCAGATATCCGCCGCGCCACTCGACGATCGCGTCCTGCCCGCCGATTTCAAACGCATCCCCCTCCGGTGAATCCGTGGGAAACGCATAACTCGACGTGCCGTCGGCGGCGCGGGTGTTCATGGCATTTGAAATCGACGCGAGAAATTCCTGCTGCTGCTGGAGCCGGCGAAGCTCCCGGAGGATCACCTGCACGTCCTGGCTCTGGCCCGGGTCCTGGGCAAGCTGGGCGAGGCGAGTGATGTTCATGAACTTCACGTTTTCGCTGATCAGCGACGGGATTTCGAATGGCCCAAAGGCGCTGCTGTGCACGCCCACCTGCACGTTGCCGAAAAAAATGCGGGGGAATTTGATCCCGCCGATGAGCGAAACCGTCGCCATCGGCGCCGGGGTCGAGCGGTCGATGGAGACCAGCGCCCGCCGGGCCATCCAGAATTCCTTGGGGACCGCGACGTCCGGATCGGTCGGCGATTTTTCGTAACGCATCCACGCGGGGCCCAGCAACTCGACGCTTTGCAGCCAGGGATGCTTCGGATCATCCGGGACCATGCGGGCGCCGTCGGCGTAAATGTTGTACGCATGCCCGTCCGCTTCCTGAAATGCCAGCGAATGCGTCCGCTCGATCCGGTTGGCGATCACGCGGGCGATGTTGGAGTAGATCACTTCCTCCACCTTCATCGAGTACGCCGGCACGATGAAGCAAAGCATCACCAGGCTGATGAACGCCACCACCAGCCCCAACACCAGGGCCGGGAGCGAGATGGAAAATTTCCTCGGCGAAAAATAGCTGATGCCCGAGGCCCGCATGGCCGTCAGTTCGTTATCAGCCGAGAACCGGCCGTAAACCATGGTGGTGGCGAAGAGCGCACTAACCGGCAACGAATAAACCGAAACCGCCGGAAGCGAATAAAGCAGCAGCCGATTGACCTGATTGAACTCCAGCCCGTTTTCGGTCAGCGGGCGAAGCAGCACCGCAAAGCTCATCATCCCCGCGAGCCCCGCGGTGGTCAGCAGAAATACTCGGAACAGGTTCCCGAAGATGTACCAGAAGAGGGTCTTGTTCATTCGCGGCGGGTTACGGCGTCGATTGAATAAGAGTACCCGCCCGACCGCCCGGACGCCAAGGCATTCGTCGGCGTCCTTGCGGCTCGGCGCTAAAATTTTGCGGATCAAACCGCCTGGAAATCGCGCCGGCGGGGATCGGCGACGGCCAGCACGATCGCGCTGATACTCGCAGGCGCGGCGTCTTTGATCGCGGAGGCGGCGGCCTTGAGCGTTGAGCCGGTGGTCAGAACGTCGTCGACCAGAACGATGCGCTTTCCGATGATTTCCCCCGTTCGCAGCAGAGCAAATGCGAAACGGAGATTGGCAGCACGGTCCGCGCGCGAACGAACGGTGGTCTGCGCCGAAGTGCGTTTCAATCGCACAATCGCGGGAATCACGGCGAGATCTTTTCGATATCGGCCAAGCCGATGTGCCAGCGAATTCGCCTGGTTGTACCCGCGGCGAATGTGCCGCGACCAGTGCAGCGGCGTGGGGATGAGCAGTTCGGTCTGATCCAGCAGCTTTGCGATGCGCGGCAACTCCAGCATCCGATCCGCAAGCGCCTCCGCCAGCGGCCAGCGATGGTGATACTTCATCTCATGCACCATCTTCCGCAGCGGCTCGCGAAACGGGCCCAGTGCGACAATCTGCTCGAACGGATAAATCCCGTTGCCATGACAGAACGGGCACGCGCTGCCATCGGGCATGGGGGCCGCACATTTCGGGCAGGCAAGCCCAGCGGCGAGTGTGGCGAGCGATTCATCGCAGGTGGCGCAGAAATCCTCCGAGGCGTCATTCTTCAGCGATTTGCACGCAATGCACAGCGGCGGGTAAACGAAATTAACCAGGTCCTGTGTCAGTTGCGTCAGCACGATGGTATTTTACTCGAAGAGCTATGGTTCACGATCATCTTTCCCACGCCGGCAATTACGCGTTCGCCAATCATTTGATCGAAAAAGGCCTGGATTTCCTTCGCTCCCCGCAAGCGGCAGCGATGGCGGTAGGGCGGATCGACCTCGACGGCGACCTCCTCTTCGCGATGTGCCAGGAATATTCCACGAAACCCGAGCGCGACTGCTTCTGGGAAGCGCACCGGAAATACATCGACATCCAGTTTATCGCCGCCGGCGTCGAAGACATCGGCTACGCGCCGCTGACGAGCATGAAAATCGCGCAGGAATACGATCCCGCGAAGGATTTCATAAAGCTTTCCGGCCAAGGCGCGACGCTGCGTCTGACCGCGGGAATGTTCGCGATCTTCTTCCCGCACGATGCGCACAAACCCTGCCTCGCTCTCGGCGGCGTTCCTGGCCCCGTGCGGAAAATCGTGGTGAAAGTATGGGCCTAAGTTTAGCGGCCGGGCTTGCCCGGCGCCCACGTCCCGCAAGTGAGGCCGCTAAATAAAAGATTTCAACCTGCGATCCCACCCAGAAAATCACGAGGCGGTTGCCCTCCACTTCATGCACTACAACCACTGTCTGGTTCACCAGATGCTCGCGTTACGCCAGCCATGCAAGCCGGGCTGGCCGATCATGTTTGGGAGATTGAAGAGACTAGTTGCCCTGATTTCATAGCGTTACAATTTCGACATGGAATCATCCAAAATACCACCAGTTCCGCCTAATATTGCACAGAAAGAACGAGATTGGGCGAGGGCTGCGATGGGATGGACGGTAGGACACTACATCGTCGGAGTCCTTGGGGTAATTGCGTCGGCTGTTGCGGCGTCGATCAAAGATTCTGATACCTCTTGGGGACGAGGATTTAGTATAACGGCTGCTATTTGTATTTCCGTTGTGACTTTCTCAAATCCACGGCGCACAGCCGACCTCTTTTGGACCGCGGCAAGACTATTGAACGAAGCCCGCCGTAGATATGAACTAGGTCTTTGCGATGTTGCCGAACTCAACGAAGCCGCGACTCGGGGCGAGGAAGTATTGACAGACTGGATGGCTGGTGCAAGGTTTCGGCCACCCAATGAATCAAAATCAAACTGACCCATCCCGCGCGCCATTTTCATTTCTTGACACACCCCCATCCCACCCCGTATTCTCACTCTGCAGTTATTAGTTGACCTGAATTGAGTTTTGAAGGATCGGCTTTGACTGCGATTGCCGTTATACCTGCTCGTTTTTCATCCACGCGTTTCCCCGGCAAAATCGTCGCCTCTGCCACCGGCAAACCCCTGGTGCAGCATGTGGTTGAGCGTGCCCGCAAGGCGAAACGGCTGCGGGATGTGATCGTCGCCACGGATGATGTGCGGATCGTCGAAGCACTGCGGCCGTTTGAGACGCGATGCGTGATGACGTCGCCAAAGCATGTCAGCGGCACCGACCGGATCGCTGAAGTCGCGCAATCGATCAGCGATGGAATCATCGTCAACGTGCAGGGGGATGAGCCGGAAATCGAACCGCAGACCATCGATTCACTGGTGGACACCCTTGAAAAGGGCGGCTCGAACATGGCGACGGCCGCGACTCCATTTGCCGAGGAGGCGGATGCGGCCGACCCGAATCTGGTGAAGGTCGTCGTAAGTCTTGACGGCAAAGCATTATATTTCTCCCGTTCGATAATTCCGTTTCAGCGGGATCGGTCCGGCGAGGGTCAGCCGACGTATTATTTACATCAGGGAATTTACGCCTACCGGCGTGAGTTTCTTTTGCAGTTGGCCTCCTGGCCCCCGACGCCGCTGGAGCTTTGCGAAAAGCTCGAGCAGCTTCGCGTGCTGGAGCATGGATGTTCGATGGATGTGATTATCACCCGGCGAGCGGTGCATGGCATCGACACGCCGGAGCAATACGCAGAATTTGTTCAACGATTTAGGAACCAAAATGAGCAACGAAGAGCTGCTGTTTAAAATCGGTCAATCAACGGAGGAGACGGAGTTTTACACTCCGATGCCGCCGGGGTATCGCACGGGCCATCACCGCTTCATCGTGGTGGTCGGCACGGTCATGAGCGGGCTTGGCAAGGGGATATTCTCCTCCTCGCTTGCCAAGCTGCTGCAGGACAAGGGCCTGCGCGTCGCCCCCATCAAGATGGAGGGGTATTACAACATCGACAGCGGCACGCTCAACCCCTATCGCCACGGCGAGGTGTTTGTCCTCGACGATGGGATGGAAACGGATATGGATCTGGGCACCTACGAGCGGATGCTAGACCTGGACCTGTCCGCCGCCAACTTCACCACCAACGGGCAGATTCTCGCCTCCGTGCTGAAGAAGGAGCGTGAAGGGGGATACCTTGGCCGCGATGTTCAGTTCATCCCGCATGTAACGGGCGAAATTAAATTGCGACTACGCGAGCTGGCCGCCAAGAGCAACGCGGACGTGGTGTTCGTCGAGGTCGGCGGCACGGTGGGGGATTTTGAAAATCAGGCATATCTAGAAGCATGTCGACAGCTCGCCTACGAGGAGGGCGAAAATTCCGTCGCCTTCGTGGTGCTGACGTACGTCATGGAACCGGGCACCCTCGGCGAGCAGAAATCCAAGGCGGCGCAGCTCGGCATCAAGCGGCTCATGGAAGCGGGCATCATGCCGCACATCATCGCCTGCCGGGCATCCAATCCGGTGAAGGAAAAAGTCCGTGAGAAAATTTCGATGTACACCAATGTTCCCATGCGCCGCGTGTTAACCATGCACGATGTGGACAGCATCTACACCATTCCCGATGCGCTGCGAACCGCCGGCATCGATCGCGAAGTACTGACGCTGCTGAATATTCACGACCGCGTGGATCAGGGGAAGGAAGATCAGGCCCGGCTCAAATGGCGGCAATTTGTGGACCGCATCGCCAAGCCGCGAAAAGACGTGACCGTCGCCGTCACCGGAAAATACACCGCCCTGCGGGACGCCTACGCATCCATAATCAAGGCGGGCGAGCACTGCGGCGTGCAGCTTGGTGTGAACGTCAATTTCAAATGGATCGACACCACTGGCATCAATGCCGGCAATGTCGCCAAATGCCTCGCCGATTGCCACGGCATCATCGTGCCCGGCGGCTTCGGCGTGCGGGGGACGGAGGGGAAAATCGAGTGCATTCGCTATGCCCGCGAAAACTGTATGCCGTACCTCGGCCTCTGCCTCGGTTTCCAGATGGCCGTGATCGAATTCGCCCGCAACGTCTGCGGCATCGAAAACGCCAACAGCACTGAATTTGAGAAAAACTGCAAAAACGCCGTGATCGATATCCTGCCCGAGCAGAAGAAAATCGAAGGCCTCGGCGGAAACATGCGGCTCGGCGGTAAGGACGTCGAAATCAAACCCGGCACGCTTGCCGCCAAACTGTTCGACAACGCCCGCACGATCCGCCTGCGTTTCCGCCACCGCTACGAGGTTGACCCCAAATATATCCCAACCCTGGAAGAGCACGGAATGATCTTCAGCGGCAAACACCCCACGCAACCGATCATGCAGATTCTGGAATTACCGCAGGATGTGCATCCATATTTTGTCGGAACGCAGGCGCATCCCGAGCTGACCAGCCGCCCCCTGCGCCCGCAGCCATTATTTTTAGGCTTCTGCAAAGCCGTGCTGGAATACGCCGATGGCAAGATACGCCAACCGCAGCCGGTGTGAGGCGATTATTGAATGAGTGAACCGATCAGTTCACGATTAAGAATCGGCTGCGAAGCTCCGGATGTACATCCGGAGCTATGAATCACCCCCGCTATATCCGCAATCGAAACAACACGCATGGGTAATGCCGAGATAACCGCGCCATCCGTCGGAAATGCTTTGATAAGAAAATGGCACCCCGCCAGCATCCGCGCCAGATCATCCAATGATTCCGCGGGTCCCATCGCATACGCTTTGAATTCCTGAATTTCGCTCCACCCCCGCCCGATGAGCCCCGGCCGAATACGATGCTTCATGACGAGCCGCGCCGACCCCTGCTGATACGCGGGACGAATCAGGCGATTGAGAAACATCGCGCGATCCAGCGTTTCGCCCGGGATATTGAACCGCTTTTGTCGCGCATCGAGATATCGATCGATGTTCTGATCCAGGGCCATCGGCTTATTCTTCAGTTCCTCTTCGATGAATTCCCACAGCAGCAATTGACTGGAAAAATCGCGGATTTTCTGGGGAATTTCGATGGTCCGCGTATCGGCCAGGATCGCAGCCACCGGCGCGCCCGGCGGCGTGGGTGGCGCGGGTAAAATCTGCGGCCACCCGGCGATTCGAATCCGATCCGCCGGCCAGCCCGCTTTAATTGCATCCGACTTCCACGCGGCATCGGCGAGCAGAATAGCATCCCCCGCGGCCTCCGGATCGGGCGGCGCGATTCGCCCGGTGGTGCTCCAGGTAATCCATCGCGTTTCCATCGATATGGTGCCGGGTAAATCAGCGCGGAATAAATCAGCGGCAACGATCGCGCTGCAATTGCCCGCCGCCTGCGCCAGCGCCAGCGGCGAGGCCGTCAGCGGATGATCCGGATCAAACGCGGTGAACGGATCATCCCCCAACAGACCGCGACGCAGCGCGAGATTGGACAAATCGGCCAGATTAAATCGCGACCCGGCGACGACCAGAATTCGCCCCTGTGCCCGTGCGCTCGAAATGATCCGCGGGGCCATCT
>Ga0302326_10034370_pt1 | contig 10047 bp, 4 predicted proteins | sample Palsa_T0_3_FD_202264 | JGI IMG/M metagenome (GOLD analysis project Ga0302326, IMG submission 202264) | Peat permafrost microbial communities from Stordalen Mire near Abisko, Sweden - Palsa_T0_3 | ecosystem: Environmental > Terrestrial > Soil > Palsa > Peat permafrost | place: Sweden: Abisko...
ACTTCCCTCTCGTTGTAGGCATTCCTGCTGGGACATCTTGCACTGGGACAGTGGGAGCGCTTAAGAAATTCGTTCGCTGTCAAATGTGCTAACTAGGTATGATTAATCGAATTTCCTTGATTCTTTGTCGCTTTTTGCTGGGATACCCCCCTTCATCTCATACACTCCCAAACGTCCCAAAATTCCCAAAATTAGCTTCTTTTCCTCAGTTTCCTCTTAAGGAAATCTTGAATAGGAAGATACTGACTCCCCGATCTTCCAGGTTGGGCTATTTGGGGGGACTGTGCTAGTTCAACAGGCTGCTGCGAAAAAGCGAGATATTCTTGGAGAGCCTTGCTGCTAGAGCCAAGGCTACCGTTTCATAAGTACACTAGGAAGTGCCAATTATGGAAAGCCATGGGGTGAAAAGCAAGTCGTGGAGAGGATGTTATGAGCTGATGTATATTACTTAGCGGTGGAGTTCAAGTACTTATGAGGACTTATGAGAAAGCCCGTGTAATCTATGTCTCTTTCAACTTTGCCAAATTTATCAACTTCAGTTGTCAAGCTTGGATACCAAGCGCGTTTGAAAAATCCATGTATTTCAAGAGACTCTCTTCCATACGCTCAGTAAGTATGATCCCCCAGTTAAACCTCGCCACGAATTTTCAATCGAAAAAGAAAACTTCCTAGTTTCAACGATATCGCTCGAAATCAACCGAAACTCCAGAAAATTGAGAATCCTGTTGAAATGAAATTCATATGCCGAATCGTCACCTCCGCTATCCCAAACAAACCAGCATCCAAACTCCGTACCAACGTCATACATTCCTTATGAATCAATTTCCCAGCGCCTTCATTATAACCGCGTGCCAAAACCAGAAGCAGATTTGAAATATGGAGGCTGTGAAGTCTTCTTCTGGGAAATAGCCTCTGCGCTTGGAGATGTCCGATCCGGACGTATCCTAAAGGATGGCGAACCCCATTCGTGCAGGATTGTTGGAGCAGACACAGCACCCGCACTGCCTACAAGACATGTGCACAGGGATATCTGTGCGTATAGTATCTCGTCTTGAGCAGCTTTGCTGCTACTGCTGTGCTTGAGTCCAAGGGTCATGATCCCCGTACCATTGCTTGTGCGGGCGTGCACATTGGCGCCGTGAGCCAACAAAAAATTAGTCGCAGCACGATTTCCCAATCTCACAGCTATATGCAGAGGCGATTCGCCGTGTCTGTTTCGTCGATTTACCTCGGCTCCGGCATCAAAAAGTCGTTGATAGATCTTCGTCGTCAAGTCATCGTCCTCACCTTCGCGTTTGTGAATTATAAAAGCCATGAAGGGTGTTATACCTTGCTTGTCATGGCTGTTAGGATCCACACCCGCAAGTAAGAGCTGCTCCAGGTATCTCTCACGACTAGTTGTAGAGAACTGTAGGTTGGAAGCGAATTTTCTATCGGTCGGCTTGCTATCGATTGGCAGATCGAGACGGACTTGAGCTAAGCAGTGTAATCCATTGCGGCCATCGGCATCTTCGTATAACGGATCTTCTCCAGCACACACGATGGAACGCAATAGATCTGCGTGCAGCTCGTATTGCTGGAAATCCTCAAAATTCTCGATTCCCTCGTGCTTTCTGAAATTCTGAAAGTTTCTGTTCACAAAGCTGAATTCTTCGAATTGTGCATCACTGTTTGCATCTCGTTGTTCGGGAAAGAAATCCCCATCCAGAAAAAACTGGGAATCCTCGATCTCTGGCAGCATTGGTTTTGAGTCCATTTCTTGTAACTGGTCGCTGATCCTATAACCGAGGTTGTCACGAGACGTTGGAAGTTCAATTGCGTAGAATTGGAAAACTTGCACAATCCCGTTCAGGATGTCGGAAGAAACTGGAGGCTCCGTCAGGGTGTGAAGGGCTGTTTGTCCATTGAAGTCCTGGCGCCGGAAGTCGAATTGGCGTCGAACAAGATGCCCAATTAAAATATGGAAATCAGAAAGTCGCTCAATGCTTGATATATGCATCAAATGCAGGAACGTTTGGTTAGCGTTGTTCAGGGCATGGATATCGGCTCCCATTGAAATAAGCTGGGAAAGATAGTTAGGTAGTGCCTCGAGGGCTGCGGCAATGTGAAGAACAGAATTGTTAAACGTGTCTACATCCTCGAGGTCATCTGGGCGTACTGAGCAAGCTCTAATCCTGAAAAGTACGTCTGAGCGGATTGACCGATGAGTTTCCATTCCAATGAGCTGAAAAATGGGTCCACAACTGCACGGTGCCTTGAGATCGTCACATTTTCGCAATTCGTTGTGATTGATATGTTCCCAACAGTATTGTGGGAAACTGCCAGGTAAGACCACAGGGTGATCGATCTTCGTCGGGATGGAAATTCGCGATTGAGTCTTGCTAGATGATGTCCTCCCAGACATCGTGCTTGATATCTCTGAGGATTCGGATATAGTGAGACGCTCCATGAGAGATTTGATGTCTCCTAAGAATGATGTTGAATATTTCGATTGGAGGCGTTTCTTCAAACTTCTGAGGCTCATCACCGAGCGAATAGAATTGCCCATGGAGAGGATGCTCCTAGTATCATGCGTATCGGGCTTGATTGTGCTTGGCGTCGTAGTATCTTCTGGCATTGAGAATGTCCTCTCACATTCTCCTGATGTGGAGTCGACAATCTCAGTATTGCGGGGAGAGAGAGTCTTTTTGCGATTTTCTACGGACACTTTAACATCGCTGTAACCGGGTTCAACCTTCCCCAAATCCGGTTCAAAGTTGAGATTGCTGGTTGTCCAGTCTTCTAGGCCCGATTCTGTCTGTAGGATGATGGGCTCATATTCTCCCAGGCTCACAGGGACAGCATCAATTTCATAGAGTCCTGGAGTTGACTCTGTTTTCTCGGTTTTCCAGGGTCCCAATGGCGGCTGGACATCAAGGGGCTCAAAATATTTGAGAGTCGACGAGTCCTCCAATTGGCTGGATCCGGTTTGTAAGAACGAGCTTTGGGAGGCAGTTGAGATGCTCTCGAATTCAAGCTCGAGCCAAGAATTGACGGAAGGTTCAATGGTGGAAGAGGAATGAGGCTCGGAACTTTCTGATGTATATCTTTCGGTCGACGCAATCTCAGATACCGTGATGAGGTTTGCCTTCCTTATTCGTTCTGCAGACTGCAAAGTCTTGCATTCTCGTAATAGTTGTAGTCTTGCTCTTGTGATGGGGCCCTTCGCTCGAAGCCTATTTGGACGGCTTTGCAAGAGGATATTTAATTGCGTTTGAATGTCTCGTTTGCTGCAACGAATTTGTAAGCAATAGCACCGAGTTCACATCTTGAAGAACGTACCATGGTTGAAAATGTTTGGCTCTTAACACCTCCGCTATCTCCCCGACATTGAGCTCTGTCATCAAATAGAGCCGGACGAGTTTCCGTTTTCTTGTAGGTGTCCAGCCATTTCGTGGCCTGCCCATCGACTTCAAGCGCTTCTGAGCAGGCGTCCGCCCTTGGTCTTGCACACCATTTTTGCGTTTCTTGTCGGCAGGAACATTGGGACTAGTCGTGTGTGTCGTCGATGTTATGCGGGGAGTGGAGCCAGGGATCGAGGGACTGGCCATGGAAGGGCTGCTGAGACCATCACTTGGCCAAGTCATGATCTCGCAAAGCAAGGAGGGAAAGAGCGCTCTGGCGCAATCAGTAGGAGTAGATGGGTGGCAGCGCTTGATGGTCGAGCATGGCGAAGGCCTGGGAGCCTCAGACGGTGTCGTTCAGAAAAAGCCTCAAGTGTCTCGTCTGGAAGAGGGTCGTTCGGGCGAACACTACAGATTTCCAAACCCTGCGGTGCCGTTGGTCTTCGGCCTAATAAGCATCTTGGCTGCCAGGTCGAATAGGAGGAAGTGGTCCGACCACATGAGGCGCAGGCGCAGCAAGTGCAAAAAGCAAAGTACGCAATGCGCATTGATTGGCCTAGGTCATGTGATCCAGTAAGTTCTCCAACCAGCAGAGAGAATTGGCTCTGTTGCAAGGGTTGCTTATCTGGTGTATCTTCTGCTGCTCCAAGTCAAAGGAACTTCACAAACAACTGTCAAGTTCAAATTCACCTTTATAAGCAGCTCGATAACGGGCATGGATGTATCAAAATGCCAGTCTTTTAGGTATGTGAGGAACCTCAGACTAAATCTATTGAGCATAACGAACAACGCTCTAGCTATGACCAAAGCTTCTAGCCACACTCCTGAATCCTGATTAATAAGGCTTACTCGTTAAGGCAAATTTCAATAGCTGAGATCATTCCACAGCTCGCCAAATCCCGACCCATCTCAATGCAGACTTTCAAGCAGAGGATCTTCCTTTCTAGCTTTACTATCCCCCCTTCCCAAACCAAACCACGTGTTTTAATAACACCACACCCACATGGGCCGTATCAAGGGTATCTAACTACAGTACTGTATAGTAGTGGACGCTCTCTCAAAAGCACCTGATATTCCTTGATTCGGGGATATTGGCGAGAATTTTGGGTGGTGTTGTTAAAATACGCTGTTTGGTTTGGCAAGGGTGGGGGGGAATAGTAACATTCTCGCCATCTTCTAGCACACTCGTTATTTCCCCTTGCAACCCCCACAAAGTTGCCGCATATACTACCGCAATTGCAAATGGGCTAGCAAAGTCATTAGTCCGTTTTTCACTCACCATCCGAGTCCAATTGTCGAAACCGAGAACAGTACTCACAATAGCCCAATACCGACAAGCAAATCAAGAATCATCTGGCGCTGGAGACTATTACCACGCGAATCCAAACTTCTACAAACAATCAACATTACCAAAGGATCCAGGATCCAACAACAAGTCTTAAACCTCCAACAAACAGATACCGCTGCACAGTGAGGGTCTCTTTTCTCCAATAGAGGACGAAAACTTAATGAGCGTTGTGTAGAGCAGCAAAGTCAGAGCTGGGAGCATGAGACTCTACATCCTATTTCCTGTCAGCATTATTCTTTAATACTTGGGGAGAGAGGGCCTTACACGAAATAGTCAAGTTGGTGTCCGCGATCGCGGCTTATGTTCATCCATGCCCAGCGGTGACGATGAAGATAAGATAGCAGATTTCTGCAATCTGGATGATCCATAATGTGACCACCAACGGCTGGTTCAAAGCTGCCATGGTGATACAGTATGTTAATCGCAATACTCGGGCTGATAGCTTTGTGCAGAGCATCAAAATCTTAATGTGCTCGATTTCTGCGGCCTAATGGTGGGGGTACGGCGCAGGGCAAGGGCCTGGGAGGTAAGGAATCCAAATCAGGATGGAACCCTGGAGGCTCCGGAATCATACCATGTGGAATCGAGGACAAGTAAAGCCAAAGATCATTGACACGAAACGTTAAATTCATGGCGGACTGTCCTAAATATCACCCGACGCCCTGCTAAAGCACTCTATATGTACAAGAGTATTACAGTCTTTCTTCTCTAGGAACCATTGCTCACTTGCAGTCATCATGGAAAGCATCGCTCGAAACACCGCCCAGCCGTGCATCGATTTTGCTTGCCAACCATGCTAAAAGAACTCCTCACCAGAAACTGCACCAACCAATATAATGCTGGCATAGATTCTCCAGCTTTGTCGCCTCGATCAACAACTTGTCAACTTGGGTGATATAGGTCAACTCCTCATCAGGTTTGAAATCGTGTCCAGTAAGTTTTTCCTTTACCCTATTTAACACCTGCATCGCTCGCTCGTTCTGCGTTTCTTGAACGTCGACATCATTCCCACCAGGACCTTGAGTAGTAGAATTTGTTCTGGCACGAGGTCGGGAAGATGGTGGGCCACCTGGAGCTGCTGTAGGATCTTGAGCCATGAGCGCTGTGGGTGGAATCTCGGCATCCATGATCGAGGGACGGCGGACTTGCGCTGCCATCAGGGAATCGCGGCGTTCGGAGCGGAAGTTGGGACCTGGTGGTGAGGTATCCCCAGTGAGGCGCCAGTTCAAAAGGGGATCGTGAATGAACTATTATCGTTAGCACAAAATCATCCCTGGAAAGGCAATTACACTTACAGCCTCAAGCACTGCCATCAAAGACTCCTTGTTGTCCCGCAGAACCCTCATCACATTCTCACAAGTGATTCTGAAGCTACCCTCGATGTTGCTCACCTCCATCGCATAGGTCAACATTCGAGTCAAGCGGAAAGGCACTCGTTCTGGATACTTGTCACGATGCATGGCGACTTCAAAACAGTCGCCAAAATCAATGTGGATGATCTTGCCAGTAATCCGATCCAGCATTAAATTCGACGGATGCCGATCACCAAGACCGAGGATATATCCAACCATTGACATGACGCCTAAAGATCGAGTGTAGTTGGTACGGCGCTCAAGCCAAGATTCCGAACTCTTGCTCTTCAACCACAATACCCGATAAAGGTCTTGACCAGTGGTGTTGTCCAGTGCATAGCCAAAGACTTCAACTTTCTGCATGAGAGTGAGATTGTCGTAATCAGGAGCCATCTGGAGCATGATGCGGTGCTCAATATTGAGCAAGATCTTGCGGCTTTCTCGGTACTCTCGTATCAAAACATGAAGCGTGTCACTGTTTGGAACCCAACCCAACAAACCTGAATTCTGAGACAGTGGAATGGCCGGATATCTTTGGATGTTCAAATGACGTTTATATGACTCGGTGTCGTTGATCATCAACGTGTTGCAAAGACCGAAAAGTTGCATAACACGCTCATCTTGACGAATATCCTCATGCCCTTTAAGCACGAACGCATATGCTACACCGTCGCTCCCATTGAGACTCAGCTTTCGTGGACGTTGCTTTGAAGAGATTACGCTGAAGGTGGTGTCGAAGTTGAGAATCCGAATAACAGGCTTTCCGCTCTGGTAAGTGCCAGGAACCGCCAAGTCCAGATCTCGAGCATGCAGCAGCTTGGGCGATACGTATGCCAACTCTAGGTTATTGAGCTGTGGAAGCTGTCGTGCAATTCTCCTGAAAACTTGGTAATAAAGGTCCCATGCTTGGTTGATGTCACCGACATCACCCGACTGTCTGTAAGTATAGCACCACTCACGAGCTTCCTGCAAATCACGACCGAAAGTCTGAGCAAAGGAAATTTCTCGGAGTGTCTCGGGGCCTTGGTCGAGCATATCATGCAGTGGGGCCAAGGTAGCAAACATTCCCTCGATGTTTCGATCTCCGAAATAGAGCCTAGAAGCTTCCTCGAGACCTTCGTGCCAAAGTTCGTGCCAGAGTACCGCGACGCGGATGAGTTCGTGGCTGACAATGTCTGCTTGCTCGACAAGTCTAGCGCTGTGTTGACGCATACTATCCATGATTTGCATGGCTGATCTTGAGCGTCGAGTATTAGGAGCCGACTTCATCGCCACCGTCAGAGGATAGACGAGGGCTTGTGGATGAGCTCTGCCCACATCTGCCAGAAGGCTGTGGATCGATTGCCGGACTCGAGTATTGGGCTGATTGATACGAGCAATGAGCTGAGGAATGACTTCGAGCCAAGTATCAACACTGACGGAGGCAAAGCCTTCAGTAACTGCCGCATTGACCTCTGGACTGCCTCCATGGGCAAACCAAAGAGTCAACAGACGCAAAGTATCTTGCAAAGAACTCCCCATAGAGAGGGAGATTGACTTGAAAAATCCCCTAACAGCAGGTACAACATGATCGATGAGAACATTCGGGGGCACAACCAAATCACGGTCTCGCTCTGGTCGATGACCAAGTGCTTGAATAATTTCAAAATTTGCGAGAGCCCAAGCATGCCAAGCTTTGTACCAGGTGGGGTTGAAGTGTGTAGCTGCCCGATATGAGGATAGGACTTCGTGAACATGGTCATGATGCCAGTCGCCCTTCTGCTGTGCAACTTGCCACTCCCCTTGCTTGAGGCAGCACCGGGCGAGGAGCATCGTATGCTCCGCTACAGCCTTATTGGACATCGCTGGATTAGCTGGAGCGCCACCTGGGCTATTTGGATTGAAGCCATTGAGAGACATGTTTGACACACCGCCGTTGACGCTATGAATATCGCTGGCACCGTTCATGCCTCCCTGAGCCGCCAGCTGAACCTGATCTAGACGATCGGCTAGCTCTGCTGTGAACATCCGAAGGGCTTCCAGTGCGGGATCTTGCTTCCCTGCTGCCCAGTGGTACTTGAGAACAGCGTATTGAACAGGAGGAGGTACATTCTTCATCAGGGACTGTCGACTTTGGCTGTTTTGGTGGTTCCGATCAGCTGGGTTGACATATGGCAATAGCATATCTAAGCTTTCGTCGCTGCCAATCAGCATCTTCAAGTGCTTCTCTGCCAAGCCCATTCGGCCAGATTTTCTGCAAAGGTTGGAAAATTTGATCATCATCTGCATGTTCTCTTTTGGCGATATCACCAGAGTTCGGAGCTTCAGCATTCGTTGCCATACTTCCACGTTCCGCTGACAGCCCAGTAGTCGCTTTTCCCAGGTGTGCCGCATGGTTTCTTGCTTGGTTGGATTGTTGTTGCTTTGCTTGTAGACAATGAGTTCTTCCAACTCTGCCAGCATTTGTACACGAACAATTACTGTATAAGCTCGGTTGTACGACTCGCTGACCAAAGCGCTCAGTTCGGTATCCAGGCCCTCCCTTGCTTTCTGCACATATAGTGCGGCTTCTCGAAATTGGTTGCGCTGTAAAGCAAGAGCAGCACCAAAGAAGGATCGATCTGGAGTATTGGCCTTCATGACGCTGAGGTAGTCATCCATTATGTCCCATTGTCCTAGACCCCATGCAGCTGCGGTTGCTAAGGGCGCCACCGCACGTTTTATTTCAAGGGTAGACGTATGCCATTTATCCTGGGCTAATGCCGACAGCGAGTCCCATTCTCCGAGCGCATGCAAACACCTCATTTTCCCCATTATCACATCAAATGTCTCTGCTTGCTCCGGGAACTCTTGCTCACGCTTCTGATAGAATTCAAGAGCTTCTTCCCAACGCTCGAGCTTCTCGAACCAAGTCTCGCGCAATTGGATACCATCTTTGTAAAGTTGAGCCTTGCGTAAAATACCAATAGCAGCATCATACTGTTGCAGCTGATTGTTGATCTGAATGAGAGCTTCGACTGCTCCGCTGGACTGGTCTTGAAGGAACTCCAATTCTTTGTAATGGAGCGCTTTTGCCCAGGCATGACACCTGCCGGCTTCACGACCGAGGACACGAATATCAATTGGAAGTGCCTTATCATCGTGCTCCATGAATTCCGCAAGATTGAGTAATATTCCAAGAAGATCTGGAGTGACATGTGGGGACCGAATAGCAGTCTCGATGTTTTGAATCAAATCATCCTGTCGTAATGATTAGCTAAGAAGAGACATGAATCTAGATTTATAAGTCTTACCTGATATGGCTCGAAAAGATCTCCCCAACATGATACAAAAGCAGAGTTGAATAATTCGCGAGCCAGCGGAGGATAGACGCTTGCTAAAGGAGCACATGCTCGAAGGGCTTGGTTGGGCGATTCTGTCAAAACAGTAACGCTGAAACGACGCATCCATTCTTGCCAGTCTTCTTTTGTTGACTTGCCTGTAGCATCCCAAGAAGCCTTTAGGTGAACAGGATTCGAGTCGAGCTTCTTGTTCTGAGCCTCCGAGTAGGCTGCCTCATCGGCCTGAGTGCGGAAACGATCATCCGCGTTGAGATCCTGCGGCAAGACTTCCCCTTTTTGTAACTTGCTTACCAAGAGCTCATAGTTTTGATGAGAGATCTGGTTTGTTGCTAGGACCTTGTTAATGGTACTAACAAAGTGCAGATAGTCTTTGCCGAGTTGGAAGATCAAGGCACAAAGTGTATCAAGCGCCGCAAGTCTCAGAGAACTGTCACTTCCAGCTAGTACCCTCGCGAGTGGATGGATGATCTTTGATGCGAAGTCGTTGAGGTTGACCTGTCGTGAGATCTTGCCAATTGTCTCGATTGCTAACTTCCGGATGAAAGAAGGTTGCTGTTGTTTCTCGAAAACGCCGACAATGACCGGAATGATTAAATGCATGTACTCTTCGCTGCTTGGGCCAAATACGAGAAAGGCGTGGAGAA
>Ga0302326_10034375_pt1 | contig 10046 bp, 9 predicted proteins | sample Palsa_T0_3_FD_202264 | JGI IMG/M metagenome (GOLD analysis project Ga0302326, IMG submission 202264) | Peat permafrost microbial communities from Stordalen Mire near Abisko, Sweden - Palsa_T0_3 | ecosystem: Environmental > Terrestrial > Soil > Palsa > Peat permafrost | place: Sweden: Abisko...
CGTTCCCGCTCAAGTTCTTTTCTCAATTCTTCTTCGGAAGGAAGGACGAGTTTGTATCTGCTGGCGAAAATCTGTTCGTTCTCGTGAAGAACGGAGTAACGCACAACAGAAGCATCCTTTTGAGTACAGAGAATGATGCCCACCGTCGGATTGTCGTCCGGCGTTCTTTTCAGATCGTCCATCATGCGGACGTACATATCCATTTGTCCGATGTCTTGATGGTTCAGCTCACCCGACTTGAGATCGAACAGCACGAAGCATTTGAGCAGATAGTTGTAAAAAACCAGGTCGATGTAGAAATCTTTGGATTCTGAACTGATCCGATACTGTCTCGCGACAAACGCGAATCCCCTGCCCAGTTCGAGTAGAAATGCCTGTAGATTGTCGAGCAAGGCTCTCTCAAGGTCCGCCTCGAGCAATTTGCCAACTCCTGGGAGTCCTAAGAACTCCAGGATTACAGGATCGCGAACGAAATCACGTGGGGTTTGAGACGGTACTAAGTTGGCCCTGGCTTCGTCTTGGACAGCCGTGCGGTCTGACGTGGATAAGAGCCGTTCGTAGTAAAGCGTGCTGATTTGCCGCTCAAGCGAGCGCGTCGTCCAGCCCTGGCCTGCGGCTTCCGTCATGTACCAGTGCCGTGCGGAGTCGCTTTCTACTCTCAGAAGCGTTCGGTAATGGGTCCAGCTCAATTCATGACGCAATGCGTCACGAATTGGAAAGGCGTTGTAAAACAGCCGCATATATCGAAGGTTCGACACGTCGAACCCCCTCCCGAACTCCGAGGTCAGGGACGAAGCCAAGGTCTGCAGGAGCCGGGCTCCATATTCCGCTCGTGCCGACCCACCCTGTTCGAACTCGACGATATGCCGACCGATCTCCCAGCAGGTCTGCACCTGAACTGCATCAACGGCTCGTAACGCCCTTTGCCGAGCATTTTGGATCAGATCACGAAGACTGTGAAGGAGCTGGGATGCACCTTCGTCTGCTTCGACCGCTTTTCGCAAATCTTTCGTCATCTCACCATCCCGTCTTATCGTACCCGCTTGAAACACTGAGGTGTGGCTCACCCCCATGAGAAGTCGACGTACCAACTACTCCACATTGTCGTGGGTAGACCCATCGCGTTACCCAGCGCTTAGGTCCACTGATCGCTTGAAACTTTCGTGTTCATCACTTGCTCAAAATCAGCAGTCTTTTTGATTCGGATATTGCCAAACTGGGAGTCTTGTCGGAGCAGCACCGCACCAACGCGCACCATTTCGAGCAGGGCGAGTACGGCGGCGGTGACGATGCTGGGGGAATTCGACCCGCCGATGGCTTCGTCGAGGGAGACGGGCGTCTCCTCGATCTCGAGGCGTTGGCGAAGGTAGTCGGCCATTTGGGCGACGGTCACGGCATCCCTCTCCACTCGGAGAGCAGGGCGATTCGCGGCGCGCTCCATGACCTCTTGGAAAAGCGAAGCGAGGTCGGTGGTATTGGCGGCTTCGGGTGCGGAGGAATTGGGGCGATCCTCCTGGTCGTCGCGAAACTCGCGCGCGCCGGGGTTGGTCCAGGTCGAGGCCTCGACCTGCTGCATCTCGAGAAGCATCTGCGCCGCCTGCTTGACCTGCTCGTACTGCAAGAGCTGTTCGACCAGGCACGTACGGGGATCCCCGAGCGCGTTTCCAGCGTCCGCCGCGCGCGCGCCGGGCAGGAGGAGGCGCGACTTGAGGACAATGAGCTGGGCCGACATGTAAACAAACTCGCCCGCCGTGTCCACCTCGTCCAACCTTAGATGTTGCACGTAACCCTGAAACTGCCTGGTGATCTCGGCGATGGGGAGGTCATAGATGTCTAAATTCTGTTTTCGGATCAGGGCCAGCAGAACGTCAAACGGACCCTCGAAGAGCTCCCCGATCTTGAGGAAGTAGGGAAACGGCTCCTCCGGATCCCCCTTTCCCCCAGGGACCGGGATCCAGGCGGCAGAGGGCGCCGTGGCGGGTGCGGCCAGGGTCTCTTCCGGTTGGGTGTTGGACATGGGCAATCATCCTACGGTAGAACTGCATGACACGGGACCAGTTGCGGGCGCGAGGTCCTTGCGGAAGCGCGCGGAAGCGTGGGTTGCGTGGTCAGAATAGCCCATTTTAGGCCTTCCGAGGTGCGCCGGGGCCTCTGATGTTGACCTTCTTGTGGAAGGCAACGCAGGAGGAAACGACCAGCATAGGAGTCCTCCGCTCCTGCTGAGCAAGTGTGGACTATACTCTTGTCCACGCATGTGTACTCTCATGCTTCCCTCCCTTATAGTCCAAGGTTTCCGGCCGCATCCCGCCGGGCTTTCTCATGGGAGCGGATGTACTTCTCCAGCATGCGGGCGGAGCGATGTCCGGTCTGCTGACGAATCTTGAACTCCGGAACCCCGTTCTCATACGCCGTCGTGGCAAAGCCGGCGCGGAGCGAGTGGGCGCCGAAGCGACCGAGGTTGTCAACCCCGGCGCGCTGCAACGCCCGTTTCAAGATCCATGCCACAGACGCCGGGTTGAGGCCGGTCTTCTGCACGTTTTCGCCCCGGGTCACCTTGCGGAAGACCGGTCCGCTCTGGAGGTTGGCCTGCCGGATCCACTGGTCGAGCGCCCGCACCGGGCAGGTCGACTCGGCCAACGGCATCTCCTGGGGTTGAGCGCTGCGGACGATCTCGACTTCCCTGCCCTGTCCCTCCTGGTCCGTCTTGGAGGTGGGAAGGGTGATGGTGATGCCGTGGGCATGGCTGCGCAGGTGTTCGAGGTGGATTCCGGCAAGTTCGGAGCGGCGCAACCCGCCGGCGAAGCCGATGAGCAGCAGGGCCCGGTCCCGGGCCGCCGTGAGTGGCCCCTCAACGTTGCCGAGCATTCGCTTGAGCAGATCGACGGTGAGCGCAGCCTTCGAACTCTGCCTGGTCCCCTTGGTGCGCCGGATGCCGGCATAGAGCGCGGCCAGTTGGCGATCCGCCTTCATCGAGCACGGGGAGGCCAGGTCGTTGGCCTGGTGCCAGGAGGAGATCGCGGCCAGCTTGCGGGCGATGGTCGCGACCTTCTGCCCCTTCTCCGCGAGATGGGTTAGGTAGAGCCCGATGGTGCTGGTGGTGGCCGGCAGCGGTTTGAGGCTCACCTGGCCGCACCACGCGGCAAAGAGCCGGAAGTCCGAGTCGTAGGCCCGCGCCGTGGCCGGGCTCTGCGCGGCCTGGAGATACCCGAGAGCCTGCTGGGCCATCGCGTAGAGCGGGTCGCCGGGTTGGAAGTGCGCGAAGGGGATGCCCTTCCCCGCCCGGGCGGGACGATCGATCGCGGCTTCGCCCGGGCGCGGGGGGAGAATTTCTCCCTCAGGCGCGATTCTGGTCTCCTGGGCATCGGCCTTCCCGATCCCAATCACGCTCAAGTCCCCCATGCGGCGCTCCCCCTCCCGGCCCGCGGCCTGGCCAGGAAAACCGGTTCTTGACCGATCCTTGGTGGCCGAAAACCAGCCTTCCAAACAGCATATGGGAATTACTTGCGATAACCGTATCCTTATCGTAAGAAACAAATTAAGGGGTATCCAAAGCATAAACGCCCAATCGGTCGCTTTCACCGTAGACTCAAAATGGGTGCGAAGTGTTGATCTAGTCAGCGCTTCCCTTCCCCACAGGGGGCTCGGCAATGGGAAAGACCGTTCCGTGGGAACATCGGGCGCAGGAGCTGCGCAACCGGGTGAAGGACTCCGAGATCGAGACCTGGACCCGGAAGGACATCATGCAGCTGTTCCATGTTCAGACCACGGCGGCAAAGAACATCCTGCGCGCTGTGGGAAAGGTCCACAAGCTCGGAACCTCCTACTTCGTCGAGCGCCAGGATTTGCTCGCCCTTCTCGATAAGGTCCTCAAGCGTCAGAGCGTTACCGCAGAATTCCGCCGGAACCGGTTACAGTTCCAGCGTCCTCGGCATGAACCCATTCGGGTTTCTCTCGATGAGCGCCACCGCGTAATCAGAGCCGAGGATTTGCCCTCGAACATCACCCTTGAACCCGGCCATCTTTCGATCCGCGGACGCGATCGGCAAGATGTTTTAGCAAGCCTGAAGCTCCTGATCCTAGCTTTAGATCATGATTTCGAGGCTGTTTCTAGCTTTCTCGATTATGTCGAGGAGCGCCGTGAATCACAGTCAGATATGGACGCCCTGCGGAAAGGTCTGGCCAAGATGCGGGAGGAGCGGGGTTTCCGCCCGACCGGACGGACTGGTTCTATAAGTTCTCAGCTCTAGGGACCCGGCGCCAAACCCGGGACGACACTGAACATAGGATGAGGCACAGGAGCGACCTGCCCGGTGCCTCACCTTGCCTTAACCAAGCGATTTAGGCCTTTTTCGGCGGAAGCGAGGCCGCAAGTACCTGAAAACCCTTCCGGTGCGTGTACCCGTTCTCGTGGCACCAGAGCTGAAACCGGTTCCAGTCTGAAACGTGAATCCGGACCGTCTTAAGGAAGGTTTTGGCATCCTGTGCGATTCGTGCCGGGATTGGCTTTTCGTCAAAGTTGTTAATCGTGAAACCCTCGTTTTCCGCGAGTTTAACCAGCTTGGTCTTCTCTTCTGCCCTAGTGATCGCCTGGGCAATATCGGTTGGCTGCTTATCCTGCGTCCTGCTGACGGGTATTGGCGTTGACTTCGGTTTGAAGTCGTCGAGGCCCTCGTTCTCGATGCGAGCGAATGGGTTGGTCCTTGTCGGCGTGCTGCTCATTGCGTTACTACTACCTCCTGATCTTGCTCCTGACGGCTCTGGCGGAGAATCTGGGTTACCTCATTTCTGAATGCGTCGGCGTTCTCCAGGGCTGCTGGGAGGCCCGAGGTGTCTGTACTTTCCAGTTCGTCGACTGCTAGTTTGAATCGGAACATATGCGAGAAGGCGGTCCGTTCATGCAGCTGTGTTTGAAAGCACGGAATACTGCCGGCTTCAACGTTAGCGCGAATTTCCTTCTCTTCTCGAGTCTTTACGCCCGCACTCGTTGCCATGAATATCACTCCATGGTCAATACGGCGCTTGAACAGCTTTTCCTGCTTCCGCAGTAGCGCGATGGCGTTCGTTGCCACCTCTGCGTCTGCCGTCTTGCCGCGCATCGGGATAACGACCAGATCTGCACGGGACATGGCCGCTGCCAGCTCCTGGTTTGCGGATCCTTGTACGTCGATGATTACGAACTGATACTCGGAGGCAAGGCGATCTATCAAATCCGTTAGATCCTCGCCTGGTGTTGGGCTCACAACGATGTCCCGGTACTTGCTTTGACCCTGGCTCCAGCTAACGAGGGTGCCCTGCGGGTCAGCATCTATGACGCGTACTGTGGCACCTTTACGGGCCAGCGCGGTGCCAAGAACCAAACAGCTCGTTGACTTCCCGCTCCCTCCCTTGGTGTTCGCTGCGACGATTGTTGGCACTCTAAGGTTCTCCTTGTTGTTTGATATCTGCTGTTTTGTCTGTCCGTTAACAGGAGTACACGTAAGTGGACTGTCGTGGAGTCCACATCAGTCTACTAAGGCAGACTTGTGTCTTCTTTCGTGGAGTACACATCAGTGTAGTAAAGCGCTCTGCCTTAAACTCCTCTCCGCTGTACTCCCGTATACGCTACTGGACTGTAGTCCATAAGACTGGCCTATAGTCCAGGACACTTGACTGAACTACAGTCTGCCATACTCCACTCTAGTAAAGCGCACTAGACGCCACATGACTGTACCTGACTCGACAACACTTTTGTCTTGTATAGTTTAGTGGAGTGTACTCCACGTTCCTACACTTATGTACACATATGCATTCTGCTGACAACTCACTTGGGCGCAACGGCTTGGTCGACATTAAGATCGCGATCTAACCGTCACCTTCTAAAACGGCCCTGAAGCCGGCCATCGTGGTACTGACTCTGATCCTGTACCTCAGCGATTCCAATTAACGGCTTCACAGGCCTGCCCGTTTCAGTGACAGGCTACGCTGCGTTCAAAGTCGCCGCGATTTCCGCAAGAGCCGTGCTGCACGGCATTCAGGAACGAACTGCTGAGTTCTCCGTACCTGCATTGCATGTCCGCTGCTAACTACCACCTTTACACGCACTTCCGGCGCTCTCTTCAGTACAAGTACGGAAAACTGATGCGACCAGAGCGGCGGCTTCCGTACCTCCGTTGCACGCATCGCTCTAACCTATTCATTACTACAGACTTCTACGGCTACATTCGATACAAATGCCCTTTAGATACTAAACTCGGCGAAACACTCCGTACCCGCGTTGCACGCACAAACATATCTTGTTGATTTATTGTCGTTTGCCTTATCCCCTTTCAATGCAGGTACGGAACTGGAGCCGACCATTCAGATAAGACTCCGTACCTAAGTTGAACGATGAAGTGCAACTCCCACAAATCAGAACCCTTACGAACTCAGAGCTGTCGTGCGCTAAGCAAATCCACAAGCACTCCCAGGCCCTTCCGTACCTCCGCTGAAAGGGGCACCTTATCTGCCTCATTTACCAACACTTACCAGGCTCCACGCGACTCCAGCTTATCAACGCTCTCAATCCTCCCCAACTCTTCTAAACACTTCCTTTAACGGAACTTGCTTGCAAATCATGCCTGTGCCTCACATGATCCCTCGACCGAAACTCCTCTCTCGTGGGACAACCTCTCCATCTAGTGTCCCGAGACCGATTCAGAGTCGCTTCATTCTACGGAAGGGCATCTAGGCTACCGGTCGGAGAAGCATTCATGCAACCCAAGTGAAGAAGCCAGGCGTCATTATCTTACTCATCTATATGCACTTATATAGCCCCAATGCTACCTTCACTGTCCCCACGCCAGGCAAAGCAAGCTCTCCGTACCTCCGCTGAAAAACTCCGTTCCTGCGCTGAAGAAAACCCGTACCTACATTGAAAACGACCGTACCTGCATTGAACTCGCACCCGATCTTGCGCTGAAAACAACCGAACCTCCGTTGAAAACTTCCGTACTCCTACGGAAAGTCGCCGTACTCGCATTAAACAAAACAGAAGCTAACTACCGCTTTTTCAGCAATATCCAAAATCCCTGCTTTTGTTTTTTGTTTTATGTTCCTTGAAATGTAATTTCTTCCAATGCATTTAAACAACAACAGCACGCGCGCATCATCGACTCAGAGCTACTATCGTCATCAGCCTATGCTGCTGCTGATCCGTACCTGCGTTGAACGAAATTACTCCTAACCCTTTCTCTAGCAGACGGTTGCACAAATCCTATGGACATCCCATACAAAACTCCCCGGATTTCCCTTGTTTTCCGAATTCCCATGCCGTAAAACACATAGAGCCAGAGGGCCTAATGAAACGCAAACAGGATGCCATGAACGAGTCGCAACTAGTGCACGCGGTTGATCCACACTTCGTTCATGTACGAAATGAAAAAAACCTATCACGAGTGGGACTTTGGTCAGCAGGTCAACAAAGCGACGATGATCAACCAGCGAGTAGGACCATCCGCCTCACAGTCAGGCGTGATGGGCGCAAAATAGACACCTCGATCACCTACGACGGTAGCCGCGGCTTGCCTACTATGGCCTGCCTCGACAAGTGGATGGCGTTCCAGAGGATTGCCGCGGACATCAAGAAGCGCACCGGCAAGCTCACAAACCCAATCGCGTTTCCAGGGCATAGGCTTCTGCGCGAGGCGGGTTTATCAGATGCGGGCAAGAACTACGATGCGCTCACAGCGTGGGGGACTCGGCTCGCTAAGACCACGATGACTTCCACTCAAGTGATCTACCTAACGAATTCTCGTAAGTATGCAGACGAGACCGTAGGCATTTTCCAGAAATTCAGACGTGTTGGGCAAGACGATGCGACCGGCAGAGCTGAAATGTACGAAGTGTGGCTTGCCGATTGGCTGCTCGACAGTTTGAACTCTGACTATGTCTACCTCGAAGCCTATGCACCTTACTTGAAGCTAAACAGGCCGATCGCGAAGGGCCTCTATAACTTCTTGCACTACTGGTTCGCAGAGAATGATGGTGAATACTTCGCGAAAGACTACCTCGCCATCTGTGATCTGCTCAACATCAAACACTATCGCCAACCCTCCAAAATAAAACTATCCATTGGTCCAGCACTCAACGAACTCGTGAGCATCGGCTACCTGTCCAAGTGGAAAATCGAGAAAAGACTTATGGATGACAGGGCATACAAAGTCGAGTTCTGGCCGGGCAAGGAGATTCTCAAAAACCTTCACGCTATCGATCCAGAGAAGAAGAAGAGCCGGCAAGTAAGCATGTTGGACAATGGTGAAGACTCACTCTCATCCAATATTTTGCACTCTAACCTGAGTTCCGCAGCTGTAAATGCACTTAGCCATCTGCAAGAATTCGGTATCGATTTGCCCGGAGCTAAGAGGCTGCTTGAGACAAACGAGCCCGATCAAATCCTGGATATGATTGAGTACGTGTCCGCGATGGCGTCTGAACCGGGTAATACAATCAGGAGCCCGCAGAGCTTACTTGTTTCTAAGTTGCGCAACGGCGCTAAGATCCCCAGTGACTTCGTCACATCCCGCCAGCGCCGCGCTAAAGAAGCTGCACGGAATTGGGACGAGCAAAAGCGCCAATTTGAAGCTGATCTCCAACTAGAGTATCGAGAGTGGCATACGACGCAAGGAAAAGAAGAGTTAAACCGGATCTACAAAGGAGTCGCGCTCGAAAAGAAGCTCGACTCCATCGCTGATGAGTTGGCGAAGAGCAATAAACAATTCGGTAGAATGTCGTTTTCGCAAAAACGAGACGTTGCCCGCAACCAACTTGTTAAGGAGCTGACCGATAAACTCATGCTTCCTACTTTTGAGGAATGGTGCAAGGAGAACCCACAACGAGAGCTGTTCAGCCTCCAGTAGATTGCCCAAAGTGTAACGACGTTGGACTCGTTCGTTTCGAGTCCAACGGCCGCTGGGCAATGAAGGAGTGTGAATGCCAAGAGGTGAGGAAGATCGCCGCAGTACTCACACGGGCCAAGATCCCAGAGCGTTATGGATACTGCACATTTGACAACTTTAAATCCCATTACTCAGGAGCTGACCGAAGCATTGCGGCTGCCCACATTCAGGTTCGTGGCTTCGCGGATCAATACCCCCTCGAAACACGCGGGCTTCTCCTTACCGGCTCGATTGGCTGCGGCAAGACTCACCTCGCAACGAGCGCGCTCAAGTGGCTCATCGAGCAGCGTGGCGCGAAAGGCCTCTTTTGCGATTACCGAGAATTGCTGCGCACAATCCAAAATTCCTACAACCCCCAGGTCGCAGCAACCGAGATGGAAATCCTCACGCCAGTGATGAATGCCGAGGTTTTAATCCTGGATGACCTCGGCGCGATTCGACCGAGCGAGTGGGTATGGGACACCGTGTCGCTTGTCCTGAACTCACGCTACAATGCTGTGCGAACGACCATCATTACAACGAACTACCCCATGCTCCCCCCAGGCGCTGGTGGCATGAAGGAAGAAACCCTCGGCGATCGGATTGGCGAACGAATGCGCTCACGCCTCCAGGAAATGTGCCGTGTGGTCGAAATGAAAGGCGACGATTTCCGGGCAAGCATCGACCAGAAGGTACCAGGCCAAAGCCGCGCAAAATGACCCCATGATGGCCGGATACCGCGCGCCGGCAGGATCTGGTTTGATGCGGCGGGAACTAGAAACCAGCTCATGGAGCCGTCAGTGAGGCACTCTGAGAGGAAACGGAGAGAAACGGAAAGGCAGAATCCAAGAACATGCTCCAGTTCTCGACCCTACAATATGAAATTTTGGTCAGTCTGCAGGGAAGAGTTCAATCTGTCCGCTTTGCGACTGCCATTCATCGAAAGAGGGAAGTGCGAGACTGTCGCGAATCTCTTTCATTATGAGCTGCAGGGCTATGCTCCGATGCTGGGCAGCAGGTACGCGCCGGAAAAACGTATTGCTTTTGCTATTTTTCTTAACAACCTCGGAGATTTCAGCTTCGAGCTCTTCGCTTGAATAGCGTTCGGCCAATGCTTCTTGACGCTTGCCTTCCTTCCAACTCCTGTAGGCTGAT
>Ga0302326_10034376_pt1 | contig 10045 bp, 7 predicted proteins | sample Palsa_T0_3_FD_202264 | JGI IMG/M metagenome (GOLD analysis project Ga0302326, IMG submission 202264) | Peat permafrost microbial communities from Stordalen Mire near Abisko, Sweden - Palsa_T0_3 | ecosystem: Environmental > Terrestrial > Soil > Palsa > Peat permafrost | place: Sweden: Abisko...
CTCGTGCGACGATGGTCCCGTGTCGCGTCAGTGCGCCGGGTGAGGCGGCACGCTTGGCGAGCCCAAAGTCGCTCAGGTAGACGTGGTCTCCGCGGGCGAGCAGGACATTCGCGGGCTTGACGTCGCGGTGCAGCATCCCGCGTGCGTGGGCCGCATCGAGTGCGGCGCCGACCTGGCGGACGATACGCGCGGCCCGTAGCGGCTCCAGGCGCCGCTCCGCGGCGATCAGCGCCCGCAGGTCGCTGCCCTCCACAAGCCGCATCATGATGTAGAGCGTGCCGTCCTCCTCGCCGGCATCGAAGACGGGAATGACGTTTGGGTGGTCGATCGCGGCTGCGATTCGCGACTCGCGCCGGAAGCGTTCGCGGAAGCGTTCGTCGCCGGAGTACTCCGGGAGGATGAGCTTGAGGGCTACGGGGCGCTGGAGCGCGAGCTCCTCGCCTCGGTATACGACGCCCATGTCCCCGTGGCTGATGACCTCCTCGACACGGCACCCCGCGAACACTGAGCCTTGCGGGAGCTCGGGGATGGGCTCGTAGTCGTTTGCGGCGGGGGCCGCCGGGACCGCCGGGGCCGCCGGGGCCGCCGGGGCCGCCGCGGGCGGGCGGACCGCCGCGGCCGCCGGGGCCGCCACTCGGGCGGCGCCGGTCACTTGCAGGATCGTCTGGCCCATCCTTACGATGTCGCCGACCTCGAGCGTCCGCGGCGTATCGATTCGCTCGTCGTTCACGAACGTCCCGTTCGCCGACCGGAGATCCTCGACGGTCAGCCGGCCGCTCTCGCTCCGGGAAAAGCGCGCGTGGCGGCGGGAAAGCTCGAAATCGTCGCCTAGCTTCCCCTCTCCGCTCGCGCCCCGTCCGATCACGAGCTCGTCCTGCAGAGTGAGGCGGCGGCCCTGCGCTTTCCCGGCGGTGACCAGCAGCACATCGCCCGGCTCCGCAGGCACCCTGGGCGGCTCGGGCGCAGGGCCCGGTGTCGGGGGCGGAGATTTCTCCGGCACCGCGCCGGCGGCGTCGGTCACCTGCAGGACCGTCTGGCCCATCCTTACGACGTCACCGACCTCGAGCGTCCGCGGCGTATCGATTCGCTCGTCGTTCACGATCGTCCCGTTCGCCGACCCGAGATCCTCGATCTCGAGCTGTCGATCCGCTCCCCGCGAAATGCGTGCGTGGCGGCGCGATAGCTCGGGATCGCCGCCGAGCCTGCCGTGATCGTCGGGAGCCAGACGGCCGACCAGCAGATCAGACTCCACGCTCAGGAGCGTGCCGCGTTCCTTACCGTCGGTCACCCGCAGCTGCTCGCCCGCCATTGCCTCGAAGCGTAACGTCTCATTCGTGGGCGGCTCGACGCCGCACGGTTCCCTGTAGATAATGAGCCCGTGCACGCGAACCCTCCCGCCGACGTCCAGCCCGCCGACTTGAAGGTTCTCGTCGAGGCCGAGCGCTCGGGTCGGCCATTTCTCCTCTTCAGGGACCGGGATGACAGGCCACGGCTCTTCTCCTTCGCACCCGGCTCGGCGTCCGCTTCGGTTGGCCGCCGGCCAGGGTCGGATCTCGTGCTCGACTGGGACGGTCAGGTCTCGCGGTTACATGCCCGGTTCGAGCTCGTCGATGACGGCTGGGTGCTCGTCGACGATGGCCTCTCCAGCAACGGCACGTTCGTCAATGGAGAGCGCCTCACCGGCAGGCGCCAGCTGAGCGACGGCGACACGCTCAGATTCGGGGACACAACGGTCACTTTTCGCTCGCCCGATCGAGCACAGGTGGAGACGGCGGACAACGGCAAGGCGCGTGCCGCCGTGGGCCTCTCGACCACCCAGCGCCGCGTCCTGACAGCACTTTGCCGCCCGTACAAGGGTCGGAGCGGGTACGCCACCCCCGCCACCGACCAGCAGATCGCCGATGAGCTCGTTATATCTGTCGGCGTCGTGAGGACCCATCTCAGCGTGCTGTGCGCGAAGCTCGCGGTCGGAGAGCTGCCGCAGAACGAGGCGCGAGTCCGCCTCGTCGAGCGGGCCTTCTCCGACGGCGTGATCTCCGAGCGCGACCTCTAGCCCGGGTGCTCGCCCCGGGCTCCACCTTCGCCGGATACGAGATCGAGAGCGTCGTCGGCGCCGGCGGGACCGGGATCCTCTACCGCGCCCGCCAGGTGCGGCTCGATCGGCCCGTTGCGCTCAAGCTGGTCGAGCCCTCGGTGGCGCGCGACCCCGTGATTAGGGAGCGGCTGCGCCGAGAGGCCAGAATGGTGGCCGCGCTCGACCACCCCAACGTCGTCCCGCTGTACGCGGCAGGCGAGGAGGACGGCACGGTCTACATCGCCACGCGGTGGGTGGAGGGGACCGAGCTGGGCACGCTGATTCACGGCGATGGTCCCTTGGAGCCTGGACGGGCGGCTCGGACCGCGGCTCAGATCGCCGCCGCGCTCGAGATGGCCCACGACAAGGGTCTCGTTCACCGGGACGTCAAGCCCTCCAACGTGATCCTCACCGCTGAGGGCCACGTCTACCTCACTGACTTCGGACTGGCCAAGCGAGCTGAGACGGCGGCGGGGCTGACAGCGGTGGACCGGATGCTGGGAACCGTCGACTATGTGGCGCCGGAGCAGGTCGAGGGCAGCGAGCCCGACCCGCGAGGCGATGTCTATGCCCTCGGTTGCGTGCTCTTCGAGATGCTCACCGGTGAGCCCCCCTTCGCGGACCAGAAGGGCGGGATGGCCAAGATGTGGGCCCAGGTCAATGCCGCGGTGCCCTCGGTGCGCGACCGGCGCCCCGACGTCTCCCCGGCCCTCGAGGACGTGACCCGGCGCGCGATGGCCAAGGCGCCGGACGACCGCCCAACGGCGGCGGCCTTCCGGGCGGAGGTGCTGGCGGCCGTTGGCGAGGCACAGTGAGCGGCCGGCGGCCGAGGCTCTACGAGCAGGCGTCGAGGAGCTTCGTCTGGAGCATGATCCGGCCAAGCGCGACCCAGGCGGCGCCATAGTAGGTCGCCAGCTTGGGATGGCTGTCGATCGCCTGGGCCTCGTCGAGCAGCCCGTCTCGGGCAGCCAGTGCGCCGGCGCCGTCGGCCGCTGCTGCCGCGGCCACGAGCACGACGGGATTGCGGACGTTGTTGACCGGCCGACCGGAGAGGGAGTGCTCGACCGGCAGCGTGGCGGGGTCTTGCCCCTCGAAGACGGGCCATGCCCTGGCGGCGATCAGCCGGCCGGCCGGGTCCGGATCCTCGGCCATCCGGATCAGCACGCGCACGGCATCGAATCCGAACTGCGGCGTCGCCTGTAGGTCGCTCGGCGAGCCGATTGGCACGATCTTGTCGCCCTCGAGCAGCACCCAGTCCGGCGGCAGTCGCGACGGAGCCGTCATCAGTTCGCTCACGATCGAGCGTGAGCTCGCCGCCAGGCTGTCCCAGCGGCTGTCGCCGGACGCGGCGCCCAGCATCTCGAACGTGGCGGGATCGAAGTAGCTGGGGTCCACTACTACCCGCGGCGTTATCGCCCACGGACCGGCCGTCAGCACCGGGGCGCCCCGGAACGAAGTGACCTCCACGTTCATGATGTCGTTGCCCAGCGCAAGCGCCTGCTGTCGCAGAGCGGGGCTGTGGAAGCGGCACGCGGCGACCAGCAGCGCGCGGCTGGTGTCGAGGTCGGCGTCGGAGGCCGCCTGAGGGTCCACCACGCGACCATCGGCCCAGTGGAATGAGAACAGCCCGTCAGGGCGGCGGAGATTGGCCTGCGTCCACGCCCAGATCGCGTCGAACGTGCGCGCATCGCCGATCGCGGCCGCGATCAGCATGCCGTAGGCCTGTCCCTCGCTGACGGTGTCGTTCCCCTGGTCGTGCCGGACCACGCGTCCGTCGGGGTTGACGTAGTGCTCCAGGAAGTATCGGGCGGCGGCCTCGGCCCGATCCTGGTATTTGGGCTCCGAGGTCGGAGTGGGGCCGGTGCCACCGCAGCCGGCGAAGAAGCACAGCGCGATTCCTCCCAGCGCCACTACCGCCACGTCACGCAATGCCCGGCTCAAGCGACCACCTCGGCGGGCTCCAGCGATTCCGAGGGCGAACCGCGCGGTTTCTCGAGCGCCGCCCAGCATCCGGTCATCAGGATCGAGACGTGGACGGCGGCAAAGGAGACATTGTTGATCGTCGCGGCGTCCGGATTGTGAATCAGGCCGTAGATGCAGGCCGCGACCAGCACTCCGACGGCCACGAGCGCCGGCATCACCGCCGCCGGCTGGCGGGCCTCGGCGCCCTTCTTCGGGGTCACGACGAAGGAGCCCGTCCGGCGCAGCACCGTGTAGATCGTGGAGAGTATGTGGATCCAGAAGTTCGCCGCCGACAGCGCAAAGGCGGCGAACGTATAGGAGCCCGCACCGGCAACCGCCGCCATCGTCAGCGCCACGGCGTAGTAGGGCACGAAATGCAGCAGGAACACGGGAGCGTCGATGTGACCGATGGGCTGGCCACCGCCGAGGAGACGAACCACCGGGAAGCTCATGTAGATGAGCACCGTCCACCCGGACAGGAAGTAGAGCCCGGAGAGCAGATACTGCGCCTTCAGGCGCCAGGGGAGCCGTGCTCGCAGCGCGCGGGGAATCCCCGACAGGCAGCCCCTGGCCCACCGTTGTTGCTGTGAGACATAGGCGGCGGTGTCCTCGGGACCGAGCCCGCGCGCCAGCACGTCGGGCACGTACGCCGAGCTCCAGCCTCGCTCGTGGAGGTGGATCGAGAGCTCGAAGTCCTCGGTCAGCGAGTTCGTCGGGAACCCGCCCACGCTCTCGAACGCCTCGCGGCGGAACAACACGTTGGTGCCACAGCAGAAGACCGCGTCGAGTCCGTCCTTGCCGCGGGCGATGGCCCCGAAGAACAGTGCCTGCTGTGCCCAGGACGCCGCCGCGATGCGATTGTGCTCTGTGTTGGCGTAGTACTGCGGCGTCTGAACGAACGCGATCTTGGGGTCATCCATCCACCCGAGGGTCGCTTCGAGGAAGTCCGGGTCCGCCACGTGGTCGGAGTCGAAGACGGCAATGAACTCTGCGTCGGTCTTGGTCAGGGCATGGTTGATGTTGCCCGCCTTCGCGCCGGTGTGCTCGGGGCGCCGGATGTAGCCCACGCCGTAGCGGGCGGCGAGGTCGCGCATGGCGTCGTCGTTGCCGTCGTCCAGCACATGGACCCTGACCTCCGCGCCCCGCAGGCCGACGGCGGCGGCCACCGTCAGATCGACGATGTCCGGCGGCTCTTTGTAGACGGGGATGAAGACGTCGACGGCCACCCGTCGGCTCGGTGCCTTCCTCTCCCGTACCCGCTCGTTGGCCACGGTCCACCAGAAGCCGAGCGCCTGCATCAGGTTGAAGAGCTCCGCGGTGATCAGGATGCCGTAGAGGAGGGGGGTGCCGACCCGGTTCGGGTTCAGCAGCCAGCCGAAGTACCAGACGGCGCACGGCAGTCCGAGGAGGATCAGGATGCGCACCCGCCGTCGCACGCTCCAGGTGCTCGGCACGGGCTGCCACGTCACCCGCCGAAGTCGGACGTCCCAGGGCCGGCTGCTCACTGGAACTCCCAGACAAGGGTCTGCGGTGTCTTGAAGCGGTGCACGAGCGTTCGGAAGAAGGTGAGCTGTCCAACCACACGGTTGGTTTCATTGAAGAACTGGCGATTGCTCTGGAACGAGGCGAGGACGAATACGGGGCTCCCTTCGTTCTGTGCGGACACCGCGCGCGAGAGGGGCTGGCTCCGCAGGCCGGGGGCGTAGTACTCGAGCACGTAGCGCATATCGGTCGGCTCGAGGAGGACGAGGCTGTTGGGCCCGGCGTTCGCCTTGATGTCCTGGATCGCGGCGCGGAAGCCGTACAGCCGGGGATTGTCGTTGTTGAGCTGCTCATCGGCGAGTCCGACGAGCAATGTCAGGGCGATGCCGCCTGCGACGAGTAACCGTGCGCTCGGTTTACGTATCCACCCGGTTACGAGCCGCGCGACGAGGAGGAGCACCAGAGGTACGAGGATCAGGAAGTTGCGGACCTCGAACAGTGAGCGATCGAACACGGACACAACGATCAAGAGCCCGATCAGGGCGAGCGCCGCGGCGGCGAGCGTCGTCGTCTGGCGCGACGCGCCGCGGCCCATCAACACCAGCGAGAGGAGCAGGAACAACGGCCACATCGCTGCCAGGAGTACGGTCGTCGCGTCGGGCTGGTAGCCCCACAGCGACCAAGCCATGTTCGCGAGCACGGAGTAGAAGGACAGGTAGTCGTAGGTCCCGCTCGGCGAGCCGGCCGCTGCGGAAGTGACGTGGTACTGGTGGATGGCGAACGCGAGCAGGGGTACGAGCTGCATCACCAGCACTGCGGCTGAATAGGCGAAGCCCAGCGCCAGTGACCTGACCTGTTGCTTGTTGCGGTGTCGATGGATGAGGACGCCGACGAAGATGAGCTGCTGCACGCCGATCAAGAGCAGCCCGAAGTAATGCGACCACAGGACGCCGGCGGTGGCGAGGATGTAGGTGGCCCAATTGCCCATGCTCGGGTTGCGAATGACCCGCAGCTGGGTCAGCAGCGCCAGCAGCCCGAACAGGGCCGCGAATTCGTACATCCGGACCTCTTGCGAGTACCAGATCAGCATCGGAGAGGCGGCGGCGAACGCGGCGGCGATCAGGCCGGTCCGGCGGTCGTACAGCTCCCGGCCCAGCTCATAGAGCACGGGGATTACGAGCGTTCCGGCGATCAGCGAGGGGAGCCGGACGGCGAACTCGCCGTGGCCGAACACGCGGATGGTCAACCACAGCGCCAGGTCGTGTAGCGGCGGTTGGCGGTCGCCGTTGTACAGGGTCTGGAACATGTCGTGCAGCGAGAGCCGCGCCTGGTGGATGCTGATCGCCTCGTCGAGCCAGATCCCCCGCGGCACGAGCAAGCGCAACACAAGTCCCACGAGGATGAGCCCGGCGAGCAGGAGCAGGGCGGTCTTGCGGCTCGTGTCCGGCTCACCGCGCCGCGGCAGGCGACCACGCGGGCCGAATAGCTCAGCCTCGTGAGTACCTCGCACGCGCAGAAAGAACGTTCGCAACGAGTTCGGTTCAAGCGGCTTGGCGGTGTGCACAGGATCAGCTCACGCGGTGCTACCGGGCCGGTCCAGTTCAGGCTCCCCAGCGAGGGCGCTCAGCTCGAGCCGCCGTTCCGCGGTGATGATGTGGACGACCGCGTTGATCAGCGCCAGATGCGTGAAGGCTTGCGGGAAGTTCCCGAGGTGACGGCCCGTGATCGGGTCGAGCTGCTCGGCGTATAGGGCCAGCGGGCTCGCGTAGGAGAGCAGCTTCTCGCACAGTCCCCGGGCGCGCGCGAGCTCTCCGATTTCGACCAGCGCAGAGACCAGCCAGAACGAGCAGATCGTGAACGTGCCCTCCTCGCCTGAGAATCCATCGTCGGTCTCGTCGACCCGGTAGCGCAACACGAGGCCTTCCTCGGTCAGCTCCTCGGCGATCGCCAGCACGGTGTCGCGGATGCGCCCGTCCTCAGGCGGCAGGAAGCGCACCAGCGGCATCAGCAGGACCGAAGCATCGAGCGCCTCGGTGTCGTAGTGCTGAACGAACACCCCCCGCTGATCGAGTCCATTCGCGCAGATGTCGGCGTGAATCTCAGCGGCGGCTGCCTCCCACCGCATCGCCGTCGCGTCGTCGGAGCGGATGCGCGCGAGGCGTGCGCCCCGGTCGGCCGCGACCCAGCACATCACCTTCGATGAGGTGAAGTGCCGCGGCTCGCCGCGGACCTCCCAGATCCCGCGGTCGGGTTCACGCCAATGCGTCAGGGCCGCCTCAACCTGGCGCTTGATGATCGGCCAGAGCCGGTCCGGCAGCTGATCGCGCGAGCGGGTGTGCAGGTAGATCGAGTCCAGCACGGCACCCCAGACGTCGTGCTGCCGCTGGTTGTAGGCACCGTTTCCGATCCGCACCGGCCGCGCGTGGTCATAGCCGGTGAGGTGGTCGAGCTCCTGCTCCTGAAGCTTGCTCTCGCCACCGATGCCGTACATGACCTGGAGCTGTCCCTCCTCGGCCTCGACCATGTCGGCCACGAAGTAGAAGAAGTCATTCGCCTCCTCGTCGAAGCCAAGCGTGTAGAGCGCCCACAGCATGAACGTGGAGTCGCGGATCCAGCTATAGCGGTAGTCCCAGTTGCGGTCGCCCCCGGGCGTCTCCGGTAGCGACGTGGTGGCCGCCGCAATCATCGCCCCGGATGGCGTGTAGGTGAGACCCTTGAGCGTCAGCGCGCTGCGCTGCAGGTGTGAGCGCCAGGGATGATCCGGGAAGGTGCCGTGCTTCAGCCACTCCTGCCAGAAGCGCCCCGTGCGTGCCATCCACGCTGCGGCCTCGTCATAGGTGCTCGGCAGCGCGTCCTTCGACCAGCCGAGCGCGACGAATGCAACCTCGCCCTCGTGCAGCATCGTCCGCGCGCGGGCGCGAGGTCCCTCGAACCCAAGCCGGAGATCGGTCACGAGATGCAGCTCCAGGGCCATGCCCTCCGAGCGCGCAAACGCCTCGGTATAGCCCGAACCGTCGTAGGACCAGTCGGCAGCGAGCCCTCCGTAGTCGAAGGCCGGCTCACATTCGAGCTTGATCTCGACCGATCCTTGGGTGCACTCGATCACACGCAGCATCGCGTGGTCGGCGTCGTGGTCGGTCGGCGAGCGCCGATGGATGTTCGATCGCTCGGTCTTGTGGTTCCAAGGACCGATGCTGAGTGCGTCGCGCACGAGCGCCCAGCCCATCCGCGTCTCCCAGCTGGTCTCGAGCACCATCGTTCCCGGTATATAGCGCCGGGCCGCGGGAACGTTTACGTCGGCGGGACCGACGCGGAAGCCTCCTGCGTCACGATCGAGGATCGCGCCGAACACGCTCGGCGAGTCCATGCGAGGAAGGCACAGCCACTCGACATTGCCGTTGGGTGCGACCAGCGCGGTCGTCTGGCAGTCGGACAGGAACGCGTAGTCGCCAATCGGCGGGAACGCGCTGACGCGGTTCCCGTGGTCGAATGCCCCCGGCATCGGTGCCGCGCGATTCTGCCGTCGGGCACGATATCTGTCAAGGTATGCGGCCGATTTGCGGGGGCGCAGAGGCCTCGACGTGGAACCTTCGCCAGACCCAACCTCGATCGACGTGATCGCTTCGGCGCTCGAGCCACTGACGCCGGCCGTCAGCCGGCTGAGCTCGCCGGACGGCGCGCTCACCCTGATGCTCAGTGACATCGCCGATGCCGGTGCCGTCGCGTCAGGGCTGGGTCCAGAGCGCTGGGAGCAACTGCTGAACGACCATCATCTGCTCGTCGAACGACTTGTTGCCCATCACGACGGGCGGGTGATCAAGTTCGAGCGCGACGGGTTCCTGGCCATCTTCAACAGCGCTCACGGCGGCCTCCATGCGGCGGTGGAGCTACAGCGCACGTTCACCGGCACCGGCGATGACGGAGCTCCCACAGCCCTGGCTCTACGTGTGGGCGTGCACTCCGGCTTCGTGATCGGCGGCAATCCCGATGAGCTCCTCGGCCGTAACGTCGTCCTCGCCACGCGGATCGCGGCGTACGCCAAGGCCGGCGAGATCGTCGTCTCCTCGACGCTCAAGGAGTACACGGAGGGCGATCCGAGCTTCCACTTCGAGCCGCGGGGCGAACATCACTTCAAGGGACTCCTCGGCGAGCACACCGTGTACACGGTCCGCTGGCGCTGAGCAGGCGCGCGCCGGGTCAGCCGGCTGAGTCCACGATCGGGATGCCCGCAGCCTGTGAGAGCAGACGGGCGTACTCGATGCTGGAGCTGGGTCGCTCGGCGGGCAGCTTACGCAGCGCGGCGCCCAGCGCCTGCGCGAACTCGGGCGAGATCTCAGGTCGCTCAGCGGATGAATCGGGAGGCTCGTCCTGGAGGTGCGCCCAGAGCACGGCCATCCCCTGGCGATCCGCGAACGGCGGGCGCCCGTGAACGCATTCGAACGCCACGCACCCGAGGGAGTAAGTGTCAGCCGCGCCGGTCACCGGGTCGCCGCGGATCTGCTCCGGCGACATGTAGTCCATCGATCC
>Ga0302326_10034377_pt1 | contig 10045 bp, 9 predicted proteins | sample Palsa_T0_3_FD_202264 | JGI IMG/M metagenome (GOLD analysis project Ga0302326, IMG submission 202264) | Peat permafrost microbial communities from Stordalen Mire near Abisko, Sweden - Palsa_T0_3 | ecosystem: Environmental > Terrestrial > Soil > Palsa > Peat permafrost | place: Sweden: Abisko...
TGGCGAAGTGGGGGGTGGTCAAGTTAAACCGGAGATTATGACTAATTTGCGGCATTCTAGTGGATTAATTTTAATCTGGTCCACAATGGAATATCCATTCCCACTACATATTTGGCTACCCCTAGTGTAATAATCTCTCAGTGGTAAGTTATGAAATATGTAGAAAAGTGGCTAGAAAATGAAATATCTTTGATTTTAATTCCTTAGCAAATGAACCATTTCGAGCTGGTTGTCTGCTCCCACATCGTCGAAAGAGAATCTGAACGATGACACTGGCATTTACAATTTTGCTAGTGCCTCCCGGAGTAGGCAAGTGATCTCGGGGAATTGCATGAAGCCCGGATGGCAGAAATATGACAACTTACACATTCGAGCACTTGAGGTGGACATTGCGCTCGAGTCCATCAGGAATCCCGGGCCGTTGGACAACATTCATTGGACTTGGAAGTGCAACTATGTAGGCGCACTCAGTGGCCTGGATCTCGAAGACATCGATTCTCCCACAAATTTTGTGTGGTCAAAGGTTAATCATGGTTTTCTCCGGTGTTATTTGCGCCACCACCACCATCTTTACCCTCATCCAACCACACTGGTTCGTTGGTTAACGTCTAGGGCTGCTCTGGGATGGCAATTGCGTAATGGTCATGACAAATGGATCCTGCTTGAACCATCGGGGGAAATCTGGGACGGTTTTCGAGAATAGATGGCAGAAATGCTTCGGAGCTGCGTTCCACGCCATAGTAGTGGATCCCCGGTTTTGTAAGCTCGAAGGATCAATAGTAGGATTGAATTTTCCGTAGCCGGCTGCGACCGGAATTGGAATCATTGTCCCGCGGAACGCTGAACTGACGAGGATCAGTTGATCGATGGCAAGTCTGACTTTAAATGATTATTAAGTTATTCGGATGATTGTGATTCTTGGAGTCGCGTGTTAATCATCGCGAACCTAGCGGGCTGAATGCCGGGTGTGTCATCCTGCACTTCAGATAAATGTATCTTTGACGGGGCACTTCAATTCATCAAGCCCGATGATTATTCTCACTGCTTTGAGATGATCCACAGTCGGCTGTGAACTACAAAACTGAAACCCCAAGGACTACATTAATCCCTCACCCTCTCCCTCACCCTCTCCCTCCCTTGGACCCTCCCTTGGACCCTCCCTCTCCCCCACCGCCGTTGCCTCCAAACTCGCTCTCTGGATCCTGCCCACCAAATGTGATCTGCCCGCTATCCCCGCCAGTGCAACAGAGGGCATAGTGAAAGTGATAAATTGCAATGAAACCCAAGGCGACTTGAAAATTGGGCAGCTCTGAGCCCGCAGACCCGCAGACCAACATCTGAGTACAATCATTAGGATTCAAGGTGATTGTCTGGATCACTTTTTGAGGAGATTGTGTACCGTTTGTGTGAACGAGGTTGATAGCGGGCGGCCAACACTGGTAGCAATTGGGGCGGATCCAGGGAATGGAATCCGTTGCCAGGGACAAATTGAGAGACGGAAAGGCGAGATTGGGCGACACATCGTACGTAGTATTGACTAACGGCGGTCCAGCTGAGAAGATCTGTCCTGCTCCCAAATCGTATGTGATATTTGAGAAGAACGTCGGTTGTGTTGCATTTGATGAGAGAATCATATCGTATACCAACGGAGTGAGTTGCCGGCGAAAGACACCCAGGGATATAACCGTGTTTGACATTGCCAACGTGATATTGACAACCTGAGTCGGAAGCGACCACTCGTAATTCGACCAGCTGACACTGCTCAGAATAGCCCGTATATCCCAATCATTGCACGTATTCTGGAACACCGAATTATGCGTCGCTGCCAAGATCGGAAACCTCAACCAGACAGGAAGAGACACAAACCCCAACACAATCAAAATCAAGAGACAAGCGCCACACCCGCCAGGATAGGCTCCCAGCCCGCCAATCGCAAAGGCAAACAACAGGGCTATATAACTTGCCGTAATACAACAGATCGTCCAATAGAAGAACTGGAATGCCTGATCGGTGTTCGCATTTCGGAAGACATCGTACGCCACTTTGCTGCCCGGGTAGATCTTCGAGTAGTTGAGAAAGTACATGTAAACGGCGTAAAGGACGAATGGAAGGAGTACGCCAGCAACGATGAGCGTGGCGAGCGATAATCCGCCGATGCCGGTGAAACAACCACCGCAAATGTCGCGGAGGAATTTGGAGGTACGTTTGCGGAAGTCTCCTACGCGTACGCGTCGAAGGCGTCTCGGCTGGATCTTCGTTCCGTTTTCGATGTCTGTTGCCACTGACACGGCGGTCGGCAGTTTCGTGTCCTCGGCCGCTTTAGCAGGCTCAGGTTGCTTCTGTTCTCCAGACTCCGTTGTCTGCTGTTGCGCTTCCGGGAGGGGATCATGTGTCTCGCTGCCCGACATCTCAACAAGCTCGGTCGTGTTGTCCATCGCAAAGACTCTTCCCGGTGACGACGCTTTAGGAATCCTTTAGAACGCGATATGAAGCGATACGACAATTCGTTCGCTCGTAGACTCCGAGCGATCCAGGGGATTGAATTTGAGAGGAGTCTAAGCGTGTCCGGCGAGTACTTAAGAGATGGTCAACGAATTCGTTGTTTGACAACGAGGCTCAGCCTTGGTATTGCGCAGGCGACAATTTGGCGGCCATTATCGGCAACAAAAACACTGCACTTTGATTGGTTTTGTCGGATACTCACTCCCAGACGGTCTTTAAGGTTTACTCGGGAATACTCTGCATGGCTATGCAGCATACTAGCCAATGACAGCATAGTCTAATTTAACTTAGTTTTGCCACTGCGAGAAGCGGCAGAAGGACTCTCGTGTGTCCACGGGATTATTTCGCTTTAAAAGTGGGATCGTCTTTCCGCCTCGGAGCGGGAACGCCTGTTGCGCCGTAGCGGTTTAGATTTCCGTGGCGACATTCGAGAACAAACACGGGTTCAAGTATCTTGTCTATAGATTAAAGCGAGCCATCGCACGGTAATTAGTTAGGTTATTCAAACTACGTGAAACTCTAAAGAAAATTCCCGGTAATGGCGAGATGACTCATTCCGTACCCTTTTATTTTCTTCCGCGGGTACACGCGTCTCCCATGTCTCGCTTCAGTACCCAAACCGCTGAAACTTCCCAGCCTCCGCCGCAACGAGCAGTCTGGCTCCTTGGATATCATACTTCGGACAACTCTGCTTCCAAAAGTGCGTTCGGAGCGAAAGAGTGGGCTGTTCTATTGACGGAACAGACCGTGGAGGAGTTGAAAACCGTAGCGCTGCACCGCAATAAATACGAACTTGAGGACGTCGAGTTGGGAGACCAGGTTACAAAGGGGGATGATCTACTTTTGGGCACGATATGGGACCTCGTTCAAGTAGGCTACGAATACACGTTCCGGAGAAGGGAAGAGGTAAAATTCTCGGAGCTGCAGAAACAATGGGGATCTTTCTCTGGACAGACCGTTGGCAGGACAGAGCTGTGTGCAGAGGAAATCCACATTAAAGGTATGCATCTATGATACTCGCAGGAGCTGACCGTGAGCTACTCGGGTTTATGAGGAATACAAAGAAAGATGGATCACTGAAAATAGTCTGCTCTTCGCGCAAAGTCTCCTGGAAGCAATAAACCCATCATTCCCCGTCTTCGAAGCATTCCAAGCAATTTCAGAGCACTGGCGTTGTTTATCACAAGCCACACTATCTCCCGCTCAGATCCAGGATTTTGCCTTTTCCTCCGATAATCTCGGGTTCTCAATTCGTGGCAGTAGAAGAATCTCCGACGCAGCCCCTACTGACACCGTTTTGCCTCCCTCCCATACACTGGACTTTGACACTCCTGTATCCGATGACTCCGGGAGCGGTCGTCGACTTATGAGGGAGTTGCGTCTCCAGGATTGGTCCGAAGTCGATGGAATATCACTCTACACGGACGATCTCCAGACGCTTCAATGTTTCATCGCTGGACCGGCCGATTCTCCCTACGAAGGTACTACATTCCCTACCAACGGGTTGATCGTTTAGGTGGAGTCTTTGAGCTTGAGATCCAGATTCCGTCTGGCTATCCCTACTTGGAACCCAAGTGCCGGTTTTTGACGTCGATATATCATCCGTGGATCAACACCGATGGAAAAATCTGCATGCAAGGTATGTTCCTCTCTCATGTTCCAACCTCCTTGTCTTCGGACAAACTTATATATCCACAGGGGGCTGGAATCCGTCGATGACGATACAAAATCTATTGATCTGCATTCAGTCAATACTAGGTTCTCCAACTGTCGATGGTGAGTCACCGGTTTCAGAGTCGTGGACTTACTTGTTAAGCATCGTCTTTGGCGTGGAATTCAGAGGTCTCGGAGTTGTGGAATAAGGATACGCGAAGGGCGTGGGCAGTTGGTTTGTTGCTTCTGGGGGAGATTGACTTACTTGTAGCTCGAGAATGGACAAAGAATTTTGCAATGATAGGAGAGAACTAAAGAGGGGGGATAAGTGCGTGGGACTCAATATATATTGTAGATACTAGCCCTCAATCTTTGGGAGACGATGATTAAATTATAGCTTCCGAAAAAGACAACTTGTAAATATACAAGGACTAATCTCTCAACCGCTACTCCGTTACTAGCCGTTACTAGCACTACCAACCGCCAAGACTAATCAAGAGCTTCCACCAAGTATCAATTTCAGAATCGTAAAATCCAAACCTTGGATCCAATTCCACCAACATGCAATTCCCAGAGATAACCACTGGCGTTCCTTTGACAGCAATAAGCACCTCATATACCAACACGGGAACATAAATAAACATCAAGATCGCCGCAAGGATGGCTCTCATTATTTTATGCCTCCCAGGCTCTCCCTTACCCCCATCTCCCAGTATGCTTACTGAAACGTAGGAAAGAGCGTAGGCTGTGAAAACTGCCTCTGTTGTCTGAATGATTCTAAACGCGCGAGAGCGTGCGCCTTGTTGCAAGTATTCGATTCCATTAGCGGGCGTACATCCATTCGTATCGGTGACTAAATATGCGATTGACCCCACTGTTCCAATCCAACGTTGAATCCACAGCGCCGAGGTTGCGGCCACTTGAAAGGACCAAACCAACACGAGAAACGCATAAAGACCTTCAAATCCCGCTTCTCGAGCCCAACCGGCAAAATTAGCGGTAACAGATGCCTCTGTGGCCGAAATCCAGCCCCCGGTGGCCTTCTGTTCTTCAATAATTGCAAAGCCGATGATCCATCGGACAATTATGACAAGTGGAATAACGATAGTGGCTGAGCCGGCCCGAGCGGTGGTCCTACTTTCGTTCAGTGCGACGAAAAAGGCATAAAGGGCAACGCAGATACTGAGCACACTGCCTGGCCATGAGGGATGAACCGCTGCACGCGTTGGAGTCGCTGTGACTGGAATAAGTCCATACGTTTCCTGGAGTGCAAAGATTTCTGCGTCGGTTTGGCAAAGCTCGTAGCGTTCAGACGGGAGACCCGTGTTACTTGAAGATGCCGTGGAATTCGAACTGGATGTGCTTAACAGTGTACTGGCCATGGACCAACGCCGAGGGATTGTAAATTGGAGGGACATTGAAATTTTGCAGAACTGCTTTCGATATAAATGTATCCTCCTACCGAAGTCAACTGTGGAAGGCTGATCGTATCGAAAGACCCAGTGATTTCGAGATTGCCGCCGATTTTCGCGAGGCTGGGAAACCCGTCGATGCTTTGTACCGATGGATTTTGCGCGAAAAGAAAGTCACCGCTAATAGATGTGAGCGCGGGAAACGACATGTTTTTCAAAGAAGCGAACTTGTACACAAGTAGTCCCGGATTACTCCCTGGCCCCCAAGGAAGCGTGAAATTCTCGAAAGTGCCATCGTATATAAGCGTGTTTGCATCTTTGATGGACCCGATAGAAATGAGACCTTCCACATTGATTGCGGAAGTAGAATCAGTTAGGTCGAAGAAGCCAAAGTATTCGATCGAGCCGTCAATGGCGCTGATTGTTGTAGGCAGGTTGATGTTGCTTAAGGAGTCATCTGCGGGCGCCGGAACGATCTGGAGATCACCGTAGATGGTCTCGCAGCTGCTGATTTGATCGATGTTAGCTTGGCTCGCCAGATAAAAACCCCCAGAGACTTGGCCACAGTCCGTCGTCGCTACACCCTTGCGTCAGCAAGAAGCCGAAAAGCGGACTAGTGTATTTACCCTGAGATACAGCTTGACCAAGAATTTGGCAGAGGACGAGCAACAATGCGAGAGTATATGTAAACATCGCTAAGGAGTTACGGATAGCGATCAGAGGGGACGCTTGCAGTCTTTATATCTTCCCTGCGTGCATGCATACTAGTACCTAAAATTAACCCATTCGGCTCGCAAAGGGGCAGCTGGGGGCGGTGTGGGCACGTAAATCCGACTATCCGTCTGTGTGGATCCCATCCCACCGTCTACTCTAAAAACTGGGATGCACCGTCCAATGATTGAATTCCCAAATCAAATTTAATTTAATTTCACGGACCTTTTGCGGGCCGTGGCCACCAATAACACCCGGCGTGTTCTAATAATAAACCGGCTCATTTCCTGGTCGACCCGACATGCATGTCATTTCCTTTTAATGCCATAGCGAGCCGCGTGTGGTGCAGAATTGGAAGCCGGGAGCGGCGGGGAATATTAACAGACGCCCCTGGTTTTGTGTCTTCCGCATCGCTCATTCAAGACACTCATTCTATCGAAATGATTGGTTTTGCGTTGTTGTTTATCAGTCTTTTGAAGCTTGCCTCCGGTCAGCTCGCCTCCAGTCAGGGTGTCAGTCTTTTGAAGCTCGCCTCCGGTCAGCCTGAGGGTGTTTGCTCACCGACATTTGCGGCGGTACACTCCCTCTTTAGCCCCATTGACAAAAAGAACCCAGTAGGAGGTGGAACAGTCTCGTACTTCGCGACAAACACCTGTATTATCAATCGCTTCTTTTTCAACGTTCCTCCTGGGGTTGTCGATATCACGGCGTCTGTCAGCGGAACTCCTCATGTCTTTTCGACCACAGTCACCGGAGCAAGCGCCCAGGCAACTAATGCTATCGACGCCACATTTCCTGGCGCAACTGTGGGAACAATCATAGGACCTGTTACCTTTGTATCATCTTCCTTTGACTTGCTAACCCGTTAGATTGTTACCTATGCCTCTACTACCTCCACTGGTGGGAGTGTCTCAACCGTGTCTAGTTGCACATACACCGACGTGTAATCCCCTGAAGCTTGATCCCCGATTGATGGCAGCGTTACTTTCTCGAGTGCAAAGGTTCTTTCATCATTTTACTACACCATAAGTTCCACGGTAACAGTTGGCCCGACCGCTACGTCCACATACACAGCGACGTTCTATCAAGGAGACACATCGTTTTCTGTGGTTACTCCCGCGGCAGGTATGACTCCTATGTTGCAGCACTAACCGCAGTAACCGACAGCGCGGTCCTTGGTACCGTCACCGTTTCGGTAGCACTTGTCTCATATCGAAGTTGACTGTAGGACTTTTGTACTCCCTCCACGACGATTACAACCACTGTCACTACAATCATCCCTGCCACTACAATCCTCCAGTGCAAGAAATGTCCCAAAAATTGCAAAGCGTCACAAACAAGTGAATGTACTGCCAACATTGAAGGCGACCCCAATTATACGAACTTTGTTTTCACTACCCCGGCGGTCACAATCACAGGTACGACAACCACGACCCTCGTGACGTCGACTTCTGTTACCACCACTGGAACAGTTATCCTTACCGCACCGACCCCTACAGTGTACTTGCATGGTATATCTGATTTGTACGGAATTGACGAGTAGCTTCGAAAATTGTCACCATTCATTGTGTTACCACCACCTCGACAGTGACGCAAATTATATTGGTGGCCAGTGGGACTGCGGGCACAAGTACCACTTTTATTCCTACGGATCTTCCGTGCTGCAAGGGTTCCAAGAAGAGGCGAATGGTACAATAGCCTCCAGGTAGTATATCTCGGATATCTTCTGCGTTTCAAAAACAAGTTTAATGAAATATGTATTTAACTCCAGAAATCCCACTCGCAACGTTGTTAAAGGCTTCCGCCATGGTTAAGGCTATATCGGATATGCCCCACAATTGAATCACGAAATCAGTACAGTTCTGGATAGTTCCCAATGTGCATCTCAGACGATTAATACTACATCACTCAAAGTAAAAAGAAGGAAAACATTTCATTGATTCCTTTGTTGAGTTATTTCGCACCAACGACAATCGAAGTTGGAAAAGAAAGGGGATTGTTTACGACGACGAGTGCAAAATTTCCTCCTGTCGAGAACGGAGGGATGGTGTTGCAGCGAGGGCATTGTAAGAGTTGGCAGCTGTATCTAGTGTGGAGTGCGAATATTGGCAGTCCTCTTTCCTAGCTCACTCTATCTATTGCCTCAGATTGTTGATGAGGGGCTTTGTTTCCACGTTGAGGTTTGTCTTTACACACTTATTGGAATAAGTAGTAGTTGGTCAACCTCCTCTTTCGTCCCTATTTTCGTGTTACTTGCATCTCGACTATTTACATACCAGCCAACGACTAAACCTGACTCAGGAGTCTGAGGACTGCATTTTCTTCCTGTCCTCCATAATAATTTCGCAGGAAGTTGGTATCCATTTTTGACGAGGACGTCCCGTTTTCTCTAATTCCCAACATTCCTTTTATGTCGTTCATTGACAATTCATTCGACATATGAGTTCGATTCATAAAAGCCAGTGTCTCAACCATTTCACGCGTCCAGCTTCCGATCCCCACCTCGTACTTCCAATCTCGATGCATTCCGCTCCAACATAACTTCACGTCACTGCCTACGTCCAGAACCTATGACAATCGCGCTCTCACCTCTCACCGTCCGACGCGTAAAAAATTACTGGTGAGTTCACCTCTACTTTCGGTCTCCCGCTTTGGCTCTGCTGAATTCTCTCCCCTCAGTCTGTTTGACGTGATTTTCCCTCATTTCCTCAGTTTTGTCTATTAGATCCTCTGTGTTCAACACACTTTCATCGCCGCCGGATTGATATCCGTCCTCAGGGCATGGGAAATTCGGTCTCTTATCGAGCGAGGGAAGAATAACTCAGGTTCACGCTGCCCTAACCAGTATTCCGCCCAGGAATTGAATTCAATTCCTGGGTTATAAGGTGCGGACGTGAGTCCGTCTCCACCACGAAAAAAAGATTTGGCCTCCAATTCCTGAAATTATAACGTGGGCTGGGACTCGGATTCCTAACCAGTATTCCAAGCGGAAGTTGCTTGCAACTTCTGCGTTATAAGGTGCGGACGTGGGTCTGTCTCCACCACGGATTTCTAACCCTTGCGTTGGACTTCTGAAATTATTACGTGGGGATGGCGCTGGACTTCTGGGAGATTTTATGTGGCGGACAGGTACCAATCTCAACCATGAAAAAAAAATCAGAACTGGGCTGACCATAATCCAAGGCCGTGGCTCTGGACACGCAACCTAAACCCACGCAACCTATCCAGTATTCCAACCTACTCAATGACTAACCTGCGGAGAGGTCTCCGCGCGATGGTTCCTAGTATTAATTTGTGTGGTCAAAACCGGAACCATCCTAACCAGTATGCCAAGCAGAACTTGCGTGCAAGTTCTGCGTTTTAAGGTGCGGACGTAGGTCCGTCTCCACCACGGATTTCTAACCCTTGCATTGGAGTTCTGAAATTATAACGTGGGGATTGCGTTGAAGTTCTGGGAGATTTTGTGTGGCGGACAGGTACCAATCTCCACCATGAAAAAAAATTAAAAACCAGACCGAGTTAAATCCAAGTCCATGGCCTTGGACGTGCAACCTAACCAGTATTCCAGCCAGGAATCCTGCGGGATTCCTGAGTTATAAGGTGTGGGACGTGGGTCTGTCTCAACCACGAAAACGAGATTTCCCGTTGGATTCCTGGCAGCTTTTGTGTGGCGGACGGGCACCAATCTCCACCATGAAAAAAAATTCAAAACCAGACTGATATAAATCCAAGTCCATGGCTTTGGAAACGCAACCTAAAACCACTCA
>Ga0302326_10034378_pt1 | contig 10045 bp, 7 predicted proteins | sample Palsa_T0_3_FD_202264 | JGI IMG/M metagenome (GOLD analysis project Ga0302326, IMG submission 202264) | Peat permafrost microbial communities from Stordalen Mire near Abisko, Sweden - Palsa_T0_3 | ecosystem: Environmental > Terrestrial > Soil > Palsa > Peat permafrost | place: Sweden: Abisko...
CCATATCCAACAGGGTAAAGCGATGACCACCGAAGTGATTGCCCGCCATGCGGAAGACCGTGGAGGGGGGCTGGCACGGGTGGACGGGCGCGTGCGCTTGATTGAAGGGCTGGCGCTTCCCGCCGAAGAGATCGAAGCGTCCCTTTCGTACTACAACTCCAGCACAACTTGGATCGATGTCGAGCAACTGCTGGCAACCTTTTCACTGCAACGCTCCGACTTGAGGGATCCAACCAAGGTCTCGAAAGCTATTCGCAACCTGGCGGCGCGCATGCCCACCTACATCACCATCAAGGATGTGAAAAAAAGATGGGGCAAGGGGCAGGAGGATGTGTTCCCAGTAACGCAGTATGAAAAGTTGTGGGGCGACATCACGGCGCTCGACGGGTTACACTGCGGGTTTGTTTCGGTGCCGCGATTCCGCGGACAACAACTGAAGGAACCCGCGCAACTGGACGGCTGGTGGCGCGATGGGTCCGCTGAGTATGTCAATGCTTTGTGCGATTGGAGATACTAAAATTATTAAATCATGCCAGTGTTGATTACAGGAGCGGCGGGCGGTTTGGGCAGCGCCGTAGTAGAGGCGTTTCTCGCAACAGGCGCAACAGTCTACGGCGCGGATCTCTCGTGGAATCGTCAGCCGCACTCGAATCCCCGGTTTCATCCCATTGAGGCAAATTTGATTGAGGCTGCCAAGCTCGCAGCTCCCGTGGATACCTTGCTGCATCTGGTGGGCGGTTTTGGCGGCGGCCAATCCGTGGCCGAAACCACGGATGAAACTTGGGAAAAGATGTTGGGCCTCAATTTACGTTCGGCCTACACAATATTTCGCGCGGTGTTGCCGGGGATGATCAAAGCCGGAAAGGGCAGGATCGTCGCCGTGGGTGCGCGCGCCGCGCTGGATCCGATGGCAAATTTCGCCGCGTACAGCGTCTCGAAGACAGCCTTGGTGGCTCTGGTTAAGACAGTCGCGCTGGAAGTGAAGGACTCCGGCATCACCGCCAACGTTGTTCTGCCCAGCGTGATCGACACCCCAGCGAATCGAGCTGCCATGCCGTCGGCCGACGCCTCCAAATGGGTAACGCCTGAATCCATCGCTGATCTGTTGGTTTGGCTGGCGTCGGACAATGCGCGCAACGTCAGCGGCGCAGCCATCCCGATCTACGGCCGCGCTTAAAATCCGGTGACAGGATACTCATTCCCCGATTTCTGGTCATTCATACCGCAGCGCCACCATCGGGTCCACTTCCGCCGCATGGCGCGCCGGAACGTAGCATGCCAAAACGGCTGCACTCATCAATACCAGCGAGACCGCCAGGAACGTCAACGGATCTCCCGCGCCCACTCCATAGAGCAACTGCGAAAAGCTGGACAACACGCGGGTCAGAATGAGCGCCGCCACGGCCCCGATCGCGACTCCTGCCAGCGCCAGCCGAAGACCCTGTCCAATCACGATTCGTAAAACATCCCACTTCTCCGCGCCCAGCGCCATGCGAATTCCGATCTCTCGCACGCGCCGGCTCATGGCGTAGGAAATCACGCCGTAGATTCCGAGCGTCGTCAGGAACAACGCCAGCACCGCAAATGCTCCCAGCAGGATCATCGGAAAACGCTGCGGCGCCATCGATTCCGAAACCAATTGCCGCATCTTTCGCACCGCGTACACCGGCTGCCCGCTTCCGGCTCCGTAGACCGCCGCTTTGATGGACGGTATAATTTCCGGAATGTCGAGCGGCGTTCGAACAATCACGGCGATGTCGCCCAGGAACACCGGCACAAACGCGTCCGCCAGTTGATAAAAAGATGCATAGATCTGATTTTGGGTGTAACTATCGGCATCGCCCATACCCCAATGCCTTACGTGCTGAGCTACGCCCGCAACCCGCGCCACGCCCCAATGCGGGATCGTTATCATCTGGCCCACCGGGTCGCTGTTCGGGAAATAGGTGCGCGCCAGCACGCTATCGATCACCACCACCGGCTGGGACTTGATCGTGTCATCTCGCGAGAGAAAGCGGCCTCGCAGGATCGGTATTTCCATCGTCCGCGCATAATCGGGACCAGTCCAAAAATATTCCGCCCGTGGCGCCTCCGACAGGGATTTAGGCATTTCAGACCCCACCAGGAAAGGGCCGGCGTTGCCCTGCCGGCTCAGTGGGACCAGGGCCGTGAAGTCCGCCGCCTGTACTCCGGAAATATTTCGGATGCGCTCCAGCAACTGCTGATAAGCAATTCGCGCGGCTGAGGCCGTCTGGGTAACCGAGGGCGAAAGCCCGACCTTGAAAGTAACGATTTGCGTGGTATTGAAGCCGGGATTCACTTCCCACAAATTGCGGATGGTGCGCAGCAGCAGGCTCGCTCCGGTCAACAAGACCAGTGTGAGCGCCATTTGTACAACCACAAGAACCCGCTGAGCACGCTGCTGGCTGCCCGCGGAGCCGCGAGTTCCTTCCTTGAGCGACTCCTGCAGATCCGTGTTCGAGCTGTTCAACGCGGGCGCCAGCCCAAACAAAATTCCAACCGCGATGGAAACGCCGAACGCAAATCCGAGGACCGGCAGATTCACGCCGATGCTCTCGCTGCGCGGCAGGTTTCCCGCCAGCGTGGCCAGCGCGGGACTGACGCCCCATTTCGCAATCGCCAGCCCGAGAACTCCGCCCGCCAGCGAGAGCAACACGTTTTCCGTCACCAACTGCCCGGCGATATGCGCGCGGCTGGCTCCCAGGGCCGCTCGAATTGCGAACTCACGGGTGCGCGCCACGGCTCGCGCCAGTACCAAATTGGCAACGTTGGCGCAAGCGATCAGCAACACCAGTCCCACCGCGCCCAACAGCATCAGCAGCGTTCGCGGGGAATCGCCGACGATTTCCTGCTTGAAGGGCACGACGTCAGCTCCCAAACCCCGATCCGCCGAAGGATAGCTCTGATCCAGGTGATCTTGAACGGCGACCATCTCCGCCCGCGCCTGCTGCAATGTCACGCCGGGCCTTAAGCGGGCGATACAACCGATTCCGGGATGGATCGTCCGATCGTGAATGATCAGTGGATCGCTCTGACCGAGCGGTGCATAGATATCTGCGTCCGAATCGATCCCTAAATGAAATCCTGGCGGAAGCACTCCCAGGATCCTGTAATCGATTCCATGCAAGGTCACGGATTTATCCAGCGCCTTGGGGCTGCCGCCGAATCGATCTCGCCAAAAACGATTGCTCAAGATCACAACCGGCGTCCCGTTCTGCCGATCTTCCTCTGGCGAGAACTCACGGCCGAGGACCAGCTTTACGCCCAGGACGCTGAAAAACCCCGCCGATATTTCTTCGCCCTCAACGTGCGCCGGCGTCCCGGGATTCGTCAGGTCAAAGCCCTGATATTGGATCCCGGCCATCTCTTGGAAGGATTTCGCACTGCGCTGCCAATCCAGAAAATCGGGGTACGAGAGTGACATCTCCCGATTCAACTTCAAATTGTTCTCGCGCACCCAAACCAGTTGATCCGGCTGCTCAAAGGGCAACGGAGCCAGCACCACCGCCTCCACCACGCTGAAGATGGCAGTATTTGCGCCGATTCCAAGTGCCAGCGTCAACATCACTACAATCGCAAAACCCGGCGACCGAGCCAACGTCCGCATCGCAAGACCAATCTTCATAGCTGAATTGTCGCACCCGCTAGGCCCACCACCCACAACCCACCCCCCACCACCATGCGGCGCGAATGCGCCGCATAATGTCTACATGAAGAAATTTTCCGGCTCCCAACTTAAAGATGCCCTTGCCGGCTTGCCCGGCTGGAAGGTCGTCAAAGGAAAGCTGCACAAGGAATACAAGTTCGCCGATTTCATCCACGCCTTCGGCTTCATGGCCACCTCCGCGCTTGGAATCGAGAAGATGAATCATCATCCCGAATGGTTCAACGTTTACAACCGCGTGACCGCAGACCTGTCCACCCATGACGCGGCAGGAATCACATCCAAGGATGTCGATCTGGCGAAGCTTCTGGATGCCAACGCCGCCAAACTCCAATGAAGATCTTCCTGTTGCTGATCTGCGCGGCCGGACTATACGCGCAGCCGCAGTTCGACGAGCCCATCCAGAGCGCCATCCAAGCCGGGCTCATCCCGGGCGCCGTGCTCCTGGTCGGCCACGACGGCAAAATCGTCTACCGGAAGGCGTATGGCAATCGGGCGCTGCTCCCGAAACCCGAGCTCATGACCGTCGATACCCTGTTCGACGCGGCTTCGTTGACCAAAGTCATTGCCACCACACCATCCGTCATGAAGCTTTTCGAGCAGGGCAAGATCCGGCTCAACGACCCCGTCACTAAGTACCTGCCGGAGTTCCAGGGCGGCGCGAGCGAGATCACCATTCGCAACCTCATGACGCATTTTTCAGGCCTCCGGCCGGATCTCGATCTGGAACCTCCCTGGAGCGGTTATGCAACCGGTATTCAGCGCGCATTAATCGATAAGCCGGCGGCCCCTCCGGGTGTTCGATTCGTTTATAGCGATATAAATTTTATCCTTATGGGGGAGATTGTTCAGCGGTTAAGCGGCAAATCCCTCTCGGAATTCGCCCGCGAGAACGTTTTTGACCCTCTTGGAATGAACGAAACCATGTTTTTGCCCTCTTCCGAGTTGCGGCCGCGTATCGCGCCCACCGAACTGAATAAAATCACAGGGCAGCCCTTCCGGGGCGTAGTTCATGACGACACATCGCGCTACATGGGTGGTATAGCCGGCCATGCCGGATTGTTCACCACCGCCGGCGATCTGGCCAAGTTTGCGCAAATGATGCTCGATCAAGGCCTGGCCAACGGCAGCCGGCTCTTTTCCCCCTTGACCATCGAAAAGTTCACTACGCCCCAGTCTCCCCCCGACCAGGCGATCTTGCGCGGCCTCGGCTGGGACATTGACTCGCCGTTTTCAAGCAATCGCGGCGAATTGTTTCCCATCGGGTCCTACGGCCACACCGGCTTCACCGGCACCTCCATCTGGATCGATCCAACCAGCCGCAGCTATGTGATTTTGCTGGCGAATTCGGTGCATCCGCATCGCGGAAAATCGCTTACGTCCTTGCGTAGCCGGATTGCGACCATCGCTGCAGCGTCCTTCGGAATTCTCGCGCCCGGCGTGAGTCTTACCGGCTACAACGAGACCATTGTTGGACCCGGATTGCATCGTGTTGTAGAGCCCAAAGCCGAGGTCCTGACTGGCCTGGATGTTCTGATTCAGGAGAATTTCGCTCCCCTCGCCGGTAAAAGGATCGGGCTGATCACCAATCACACCGGATTGAGCCGCGATGGAAAGCGCAACATTGACCTGATGCTGGCTGCCGGAATCCGGATCGCCGCGGTGTTTACTCCCGAACACGGCCTGAATGGCGTCGAAGATCAGGAGAATGTTCTGGATACGAAGGATTTGGCCACCGGAATTCCCGTTACCAGCCTGTATGCCGGACCCACACGCCGCCTCACGCCCAAGATGTTGGCCGCGATCGACGCCCTGGTTTTCGACATTCAGGATGTCGGCGCGCGCTTTTACACCTATTCCTGCACCATGCTTTCCAGCATGGAGGAAGCGGCCAAGCAGCATTTGCCCTTCTACCTTCTCGATCGGCCGAATCCCATCACTGGAGTGCATGTGGAAGGGCCAATGCTCGACCGCGATCTGGAATCGTTCGTCGGATGCCTGGAAATTCCCTTACGCCACGGTATGACCTACGGCGAATTGGCGAATATGGCCAATAGCGAGCGAAATCTTGGACTCGACCTGCATGTGGTGACAATGCGCGGCTGGGATCGCGGCGACTGGTTTGACTCCACCGACCTGGCTTGGGTGAATCTTTCTCTCAATATGCGAAGTCTAAACGCAGCAACACTTTATCCCGGCGTCGCTATGCTGGAAGCGTCGAAGAATTATTCCGTGGGGCGCGGTACGGACTCTCCATTTGAGCAAGTGGGCGCGGATTGGATTCGCGGAAGGGAACTCGCTGCGTTTCTAAATGGCCGCTATATTCCAGGCGTGCGGGTTTATCCCACTCGCTTTCGGCCAACCAGCTCCAATTTCGCGGGCCAGCTCATCCAAGGCGTCCGATTCGTGGTGACGGATCGCAACGCGTTCGATAGTACGCGGTTTGGCCTGGAGTTGGGCTTCGCCTTGGAAAAGCTGTATCCGGGCAAGATTCCGTGGGAAGTGAACAGATTCCTGATTGGGGATCGCAACATTGTCACATCTGGGAAGAATGCCGCCGACCCAAGAAAAACGCTACAGGAAATGCAGCAGCCGCTGGCCACCTTTCTGAAGCGGCGAGAGAATTATCTGCTGTATAGGTAGGTGGCAGCCCGAGCCAACAACTTTCGATGCTCCAACGCGCATGAGTGCACGCCTCCCAAGCCGACAAGACTATCGGCTTGTGGTTAGGCTGCCGCCAACCCAGGCGAGCTGCCGGTCTCACCCCCTAGGCGGTTGCCGACTTTGCCGACGATCCCTTGCCCTCGCCCTTGGGGCGATTCTTGCTGCCCGGCGGGCGGCCGCGCCGCTTGATGGTGGACATCCAGGCTGGTGGCCGTCCACGCCGTCTGCCACGCCCTCGAGCCAAGCGCTCCAAGGTCATAATCGCTTCTTCAATCTGCTCACGCTCTGCACGTAAATCCGCCAACATCTTGTTGATGTCCATTCCTGCTCTTTCCCCCATAAAACTTAGTCTCAAATTTGCCTTCTGTTCTGAAAGGCGAACAAGACCCGTGTAAGTTACTAATCTTGTAATAAAAGTTGTACCTTATTTTTGATCGCCGTTCAAGTGCTTTGTTCGGAAAGCCGAACAAAAAGTTTATGGTACCGCACAGTTCATCTTCAATCAACTGCTCCCAATCTCGCCGGACGACGCCGTTTCCAGAAGAAATAGAACGGTAAACCCAGCGCTACCAAGCCCAGGCCCATGAGCGACTCCCGGGGCGACTTTATCAGAGTGGATACCACTAGGCAGCTAATGCCTAGTACGAAAACCACTGGAACAAAAGGGTAGCCAAACGTTCGATACGGTCTGGGCATGTCCGGGCGTTTGTATCGCAGTACGATCACCGCCGCCGTGGCCATTCCATAAAGGATAGCGCTGGCGAATATAACGTACGTATATAGTTGGGTGTAGCGCCCGCTCAGCACCAGCAGGGCGCCCCAGGCGCTCAGGGCCAGAATGGACACGCTGGGTGTTCGATGCCGAGGATCGACATACCCGACGCGCCTGAAAAACAGCCCGTCCCGCGCCATGGCGAATGGCACGCGCGACCCGGAAAGGATCGAACCATTCAACGCCGCGAATATCGAGATCATGGCCACAATGCTCACTGCATTCGCACCCGGTGTTCCAAGTATCCGGCGCATCGCCTCGGCCGCCACCCGCGCACTGGACGCTACATCTGCAGCCGATAGCACGTAGAAATATGCCAGATTCGCAAGCAGGTAGATCGCGATCACTGCGATCGTCCCCATAATTAACGCCCGCGGCAAGTTTCGTTGAGGATCCCGTATCTCGGCGGAAACCATGCTCACGTTATTCCAGCCGTCATAGGCCCACAGCGCCGCTACTAGTGCTGCGAAGAATCCGGTAATACCACCCGGCGCTGGGATGGAGGTATGGTAATTCGCCACGCTTCCATGACCCGTCGTGAGGCCGATTACGATTATTCCCCCAATCAGACCCACCTTCAACAGGGTTACTACTACCTGGAGATCGCCCCCCACCTTCACCCCGAAGTAATTGATGAAAGCCAGCACCAAGATCACCCCCATCGCAAGTAATTGGCCGTAGCGGATTTCAAGCGGTTGCCCGGATTCGCCTAGTGGCAGTGGGACTACCACCCACACGCCGTTCATTTCCGGCCGAAAATTGGCCAGGTAGATGAAAAACCCTGTCGCCAACGTCGCAATAGAACCGCTCTTGGCCACCCACATCTGGGTCCAGCCGTAAATGAAGGCCCACAGCGGTCCATAAGCTTCTCTGAGATAAACATATTCTCCGCCGGATTGCGGAAGGGCCGCTGCCAGCTCTGCGTAACTCAACGCGCCGAACAGCGTCAGCATTCCCCCGAATATCCATACCGCGAACACCATGAATGGAGAACCGACGCTTCTCACCATATCGTTCGGCACTAAAAAAATCGCGCTGCCGATGACCGTGCCCACCACAATGGCGGCGGCGGTCCAGATTCCGAGGTCGCGTTTCAACTCTACGCGGCCGCTTGCAGCTTCAGGCAGTTTTTCGAGCATTTGAAAATTCTCCCAGGATCAGCGAAATAACACAGCCGGTCAGAAACGTTGCGGTGGTTCCTATCAGGACATACCAGGTGAAGGCGATGTGCGTCCACTGCTTGACGGCCAGCATGAGCAGCAGACCGGCGGCCATGGCCGCCATGGCGGAGTTCTCCTGCACCGATTTCGTGAGCAAGCCCAGCAGAAACACGCCCAATAATGAGCCGTACAAAATGGAAGCAATGGTGAGCCCGGCTTCGAGTACCGATCCCCAATGGCGCGCGAGTAAGCCGATCAGGAAAAGGATCACGGCCCAGATTACTGTGGCTCGCCGCGCCAGCGCCAGATAATGCGCTTCCGGGCGGCCGCTCACGAGTGGTTTGTAGAAATCCATCACGGTGGTGGATGCCAGCGCATTTAACGCCGCGCTGAGGTTCGACATGCCCGCCGCCAGAATCGCGGCAATCACCAGACCCGCGATGCCACGCGGAAGATTGTTCCACACGAAGCTGGGATACAGCGCGTCCGCGGGTTTGGGCGCAGCCAGATGTTGATCCGAGTAATGGACAAACAGCAGCAGCCCTATGAACAAGAAGAGCCCGAACTGGAAGAAGATCACCACCCAACTGGAAAACAGCGCTGCGCGGCTTTGCCCTTCGTTCTTCGCGGCCAGCAGCCGCTGCACCAGCAACTGTTCGGTGCCGTGGCTTGCGGTGGTGAGAAAACATCCGCCGATCAGCCCGGCCCAGAAACTATAACTGCGCGAGAAAAACTCGGGCGTCCAGGAAAACCGGAAGTCGAACATCTGGAATTTGTGCGCGGCATCGCCAACCTGCTGGACGTGCGCCCATCCGCCCGGAATCTGGTGCAGAATGACAAAGAAACTCAGTATCGCGCCCGCCACGTAGAGGAACATTTGGACTACATCGGTCCAGATGACGGCGGTCATGCCTCCTTCAAACGTGTAGAACAGCGTGAGGCAAACGATGGCGAAGATGGACACGACTTCGCCGGTTCCGACAATCGTCGAAATGACAATCGAGACCGCGAACACCCGGACGCCCTCGGCCAACGCGCGCAGCAGCAGAAAGGTGCCCGCGGTAAGCTTCCGAATCCGTTCGCCAAAACGCCGCCGCATCAGCTCATAAGCCGTGAACATCTCGCCGCGGAAATATTGCGGCAGAAACAGGGCCGAGATCACGATGCGCCCCAGCAAGTATCCCAGGATGAGCTGCAGAAATTGGAAATTGCCGTTGAAGGAAAGCACCGGCGTCCCGATGACGGTCAGCGTACTGGTTTCAGCCGAAACAATGGAGAGCGCAATGGCCCACCAGGGCGCCGCCTGGCCGCCCAGAAAATAATCCTTCAGGCTGTGTTGGCTTTTCCGAAAGCGCGCCCCAAACCAGGTGATCGCAAGCAGGTAGACCACAATGGCGCCCCAGTCGAGAAAACGCATGAGAAAGCGGATGATAGCACGGTCTTCGGCGCGCGCAGAAAAGCACCCACTCCCTGACGGTCGGGGCTCGGTAACCTCTTTCCGAACCGCGACCGTAAGGGAGTCGGTGCCGTTTGATTTTTCGAGTATCTAACCAATCTGATGAGGAGGACCCGTGGCGCACGCACTCCTGCGTGCCGTCTCGACACTCATGTCGAGACCTTAAATAATGATGCAAAACCTTATTTAACGATCCAACCGCGCAAGAAGCAGCCGCTTGGCATCTCCACCTTCCAAATAATCGAACAGATTCTTGACAGGAACGCGCGTTCCACGAAATACTGGCGTGCCGTGCATGATGGATCGCG
>Ga0302326_10034379_pt1 | contig 10045 bp, 9 predicted proteins | sample Palsa_T0_3_FD_202264 | JGI IMG/M metagenome (GOLD analysis project Ga0302326, IMG submission 202264) | Peat permafrost microbial communities from Stordalen Mire near Abisko, Sweden - Palsa_T0_3 | ecosystem: Environmental > Terrestrial > Soil > Palsa > Peat permafrost | place: Sweden: Abisko...
TAGAACCACATCTCCTTGGTAGGTTGGCCCTTCTCGAAAAATAGCAAATTTGTTCCGACGCTCGCATAAGGCTTGAAGACGCTGTTTGGCAGGCGGACAATGGTGTGCAGGTTGCACTCCTGCATCAAATGTTCTTTTAGCCGGTTTTTGACTCCTTCGCCGAAAAGTGAGCCATCGGGCAGCACCACAGCCGCGCGGCCTTCAGGTTTCAGGATACGGATGATAAGGGCCAGGAAGAGGTCGGCTGTCTCTCGCGTTTGGAAGTGCTTGGGAAAGTTGCTCTCGATTCCGTCTTCCTCGCGTCCGCCAAACGGCGGGTTCGTGAGAACGATATCGACCCGGTCAGCTGCGCCGTAGCTGATATAAGGACGCGCAAGCGTATTGTCGTGGCGCACGAAACTGGGATTCTCAATTCCGTGCAGCAACATATTCGTGACGCAGAGCATGTGCGGAAGCTGTTTTTTCTCCACGGCGCGTAGCGCCTGCTGCATGCCTTCCTCGTCCTTAACTTTTTTCACGTAGTGGTCCCGCATGTGCTTTAGGGCGCTTGTAAGGAAGCCGCCGGTGCCGCATGCCGGGTCGAGCAGAATCTCCCCTGGCCGAGGATCGATGCGCTCTGCCATGAATGTAGTTACGGCGCGAGGGGTGTAGTATTCGCCTGCGTTGCCGGCGCTCTGCAAGTCTGTGAGGATTTGTTCGTAAATGTCGCCAAAATGCTGTTTCTCGGCCAGATTGTTGAAGTCCACGTCATTGATTTTGTTGATGACCTGGCGCATCAACTGGCCCGACTTCATGTAGTTGTAGGCGTCCTCGAATACGTCGCGCACAACGCGGCGGCGGTCAGCCTTTTCTCCGACCACAGACAGTTCCTTGAGCTTGGGAAAAAGCTCGGTGTTGACGAATGTGAGTAGCTCTTCGCCGGTGATGCCTTCTGGATTGGCAGCCCAGGAACGCCACCGGAATTGCTTCGGGATCGGCGAGCGGTAGCTGTCCTGCATCAGCTCCAGCTGCTGGTCCTGATCATCAATGATTTTCAGGAAAAACATCCAGCAGAGTTGCGAGATGCGCTGGGCATCGCCATCCACGCCGGAATCCTGGCGCATGATGTCTTGTATTGATTTGACGGTGTTACGAACGGACATGGCTTAAGCTTCCATCTGGTACAGGGCGGACTGGAGTTCATTTACCGCAAACATGAAGTCCGAGCGAGTACCGAATTCCTTAATCAGCTGCACGGGTGTTCCCATCGTATCAAGCGGCGGGATTTGCAGGATGCGCGGGTCGCCAAGATCGATGACGCCCTGGTCCTGGTATTTTTGCAACAGTGCTTCAAGCAGGGCGCGGGCCTGAGGGCCGTATTTGGTGAAGACATCGCGCTTGCGAACATTGTCCGCGCGCTCACGGCGCGTGAGGGCCGGACTGTCAAATACCACATGGCAGATGAGGTCAAACGGGTCGAGGTCTTTGCCCACTTCGTCGGCCAGAGGTTCAAGAGAGAGGCCCTCGTTTTCGAGTTCTTCGATGATGGCCTGCTTGCGCTCCGCGGACTTCCAACGCTTCAGGAAATCATCGAGGCTAGCGAAGCGCTTCTTTAGTGCCCGTTTGGTGAAATCCTTCAGGCTTTCTGTAATAAGCTTGCCGTTTTCGTCGAGATATTCCACGCGCTCGGCGATGATAGTGGCCCCTACCCCATCGACATAAATCTTCCTCGGCGGCTCGAGGTTCGTGTTGATGTTGATGTCCGGCGACTGATCGACGATCACCTCATCTGCTCCCGGCTGGGGCGGAACTGGATTGCCGTTTTCGTCGGTAGGAGGTACATCATTGGGCGGAACGATAGGGTCATTCTCGCCAGGCTCGTAAATTTGCACCGGCTCGCCGTCAAAATCCGGGTCCGCGAAATGGTTCGTGGCCCCACGGAAATCAATCAACGTGAAATAAAACTTCTTGGTGTCCTCGTGAACGCGTGTGCCGCGCCCGACAATCTGTTTGAATTCCGTCATGGAACCCACGGAGCGGTCGAGCACGATGAGGCGGCATGTCTGGGCGTCCACGCCGGTGGATAACAACCGCGATGTTGTGATGAGAACGGGATATTTGGCTTCCGGGTCTATGAAGTTTCCCAGCTGCGCCTGCCCCTCGGCGTCGCTGCCCGTGATGCGCATGACGTAGCGGTGATTTTCATTGCACAGGTCTTTGTTTTCGTTAATCAAAGCCTGGCGCGTCCGCGCGGCATGTTCCTCATCCACGCAAAAGATAATCGTTTTCTGGAAGCGGTCCTTGCTCTCTTTGAGGAAATCGGAGACTTTCTTAGCAACGAGCTTGGTGCGGTCGTCAATGACGATGTTGCGGTCGAAGTCCTTGGTGTTATAGATCCGATCTTCGATTTCATTGCCATCACGGTCCGTGTCTCCCCGCTCCGGCCGGTAGCCCTGCACGTCCAGGTCGATATGCACCTTGATCACCTTGTACGGAGCCAGGAACCCGTCCTCGATGCCTTGCTTCAGGGAGTAGGTATAGACTGGCTTCCCGAAATAGTGAATGTTGGAGACGTACTTGGTTTCTTTCGGAGTGGCCGTCAGGCCAATCTGGGTGGCGGCGGAGAAGTATTCGAGGATCTCGCGCCATGCCGCGTCGTCAGCGGCGCTGCCGCGGTGGCACTCGTCAATGACAATAAGATCAAAAAAGCCGGGAGAGAATTCCCGGAACAGCTTCTGGCGCTCCTCCGGCCCGGTGATGGCCTGGTAAAGCCCCAGATAAACTTCATACGCCGTGTCGATACGGCGCTTTTTATCGAGCGCCGTCGTAAGTTCGACCTCAGTGCCGTCCTGCCGCTCGATGGTCTTCGCCCCCGTGCTCAGCTTGGCCATTGCCGGGCCAAACGGGCGGAAATCATTCACCATTGTCTGATCGACGAGGACATTGCGGTCGGCGAGGAAGAGGATGCGTTTCTTGCGGCCTGCCTTCCACAAGCGCCAAATAATCTGGAACGCGGTATAGGTTTTGCCCGTCCCGGTGGCCATGACGAGGAGAACGCGGTCCTGGCCCTTGGCGATAGCCTCTATCGCTGCATTGATGGCATTAACTTGGTAGTAGCGTGGCTCCTTGCCGCTTCCGTCCTCAAAATAGTCCTGCAGGATGATTTCTTCTTCATCCGGCGTGATGCCTTTCCACCTGCAATATTTTGCCCACAGCTGCTTGGGAGTGGGGAACTGGTCAAGGGTGAGGGAGGCTTCTTTGTCGGCGCTGAGTCCGGTGCGGTCGTGAAAGACAAATCCGTCGCCATTCGACGAAAAAACAAAGGGAATATTGAGGGTTACGGCGTAATCGAGGGCCTGCTGCATGCCGTCGCCCACGCTGTGGTTGTTGTCCTTGGCCTCGATGACGGCGATCGGGATGTTCGGCTTGTAATAAAGGATGTAATCGGCGCGCTTCGGCTTCCCGCGCGTGACGAGTTTTCCGCGGACGATGATGCGGCCTTTGGTGAAAGCGACTTCCTCGCGGATCTGCATCATCCCGTCCCAGCCGGCGCGCTTGACGGCAGGACCGATGAATTTGGAGCAGATGTCGCGTTCGCTCAGGTCCCTCTTATTTATGGAAGCGTCGCTTATATGTGCCCTTTCCTACCCTAGTCTCCACAGGCCCACCAACCCAGTGGCTCTCCTACACCTCGTCCCGCATATTTAACCACCAGTCTTTTCAGCTACATATTGTGCGTGTGATTGCGCGTCTCTTCAAGATCCCCCTAAGGTGCGCGGTAATCGCCTTCAATGAACCCGAGGTTGCCATCGGGTTTGGAAGGGCGACTGACATTCCAACAGTCGCGATGGGTAGAGAATACTGGAAACGAGAGTGGTGGAACGCCAGTGGTGTCGCCAATTGCCGTTTAGTGGGTAGGAGTAATGGGAAGATGGACCGCTCCATTCTCTGAGAGCCGTTTTCCGTCTAGTCCAGCGGACGCCAATCGGAACGGCGGGCTGCATTGCGTTCCTCTTCCTCCTCAAGGTCGATTATCTGAGCTTCATCCTCCCACCAGAGAATTGTTATGACTGAATCGGGGCCGTTGTGAAAACAACTCTCGCGGACGTAGTAGCGAGCCGAATTGTAAACATCGAACCATTTATCAGCCCGTACATCCGCAGGGCCTTCTTCATTGCTCGCCCCAGAAATGAGTTGTGCCGTAAGGGTCCCCTTCTCGGGCTGTTTTGAAGGCCACAACTTCTTTGGAAGGTCTGCCGTGGACGGAACAAACCACTGCCGTTCGCCATTCTCGTAATACACCAACATCGAGGCAAACGATCCGAAATGAACGAGCTTGATTGATGTGGCGGTCAAGCTCATTTGGAAAGTGCGGCTAAGATCGCGAACGGTTTCAATAGTGATGGGTCGATTTGTCGCGAGAGGAACAAAAAGTCTTGAGGGGAGGAGGAGGTCACTTGCAAACTGATTCGCTCGTGTTTCTGGGTTGTTGGCAAACCATTCGGAGTCTATTTGCTTTTGAGAACAGCCAAACGCCATCTGACCCCGGTCCCTCATCCAGTGTCCAAGCTCGTGACCTGCTGAAAACCGCCGCCTCGTAGGAATCGCCTTGCTATTCACCGTGATAATCGCCCGGTCATCCTTTCCCACTATGTTTGCCTCACAGCCCGAAAGCGGTTCATAGACGATCACCGCATGGCAGTGATAAGCAATTGCTTCTATTTTGAGCTGACTTGGCTCCGTGATTCCTAGTTCGTCTAGTAACTGGTCGGGCGTCTTTATGTAGGAATTACTCATCGTCTTTCAGCAGGTGGTTTTCGTCCAGAACACCAAGCAATACTAGTTTGCGAAGATGATTTTCTACGTCTTGGTCAGTCAATTCGGAGAAACCACGATTTTGAAACGTGAATGCGGCCTGAAGTTGTGGCTCCTGCGAGAAGATTGCCGCGAGCAGACTTCGGCGCTTCTCAGGGGCTTTTGGCAGGCTTACATGCCGAGACTTCATAGCGGCAACTTCGCGGTCGTATTCCAGTTGGGCCTTCTCTAACTGCTTCTGTTGATAGTTCTTGACCGCCTGCCGGAGCAATCCTTTGACCCTCGAAGTCGTTTGAGCAGGATTACGGCCTTCACGCCGAGCATCTTCCAGTAGTTCGTCTCCCGGCGAAGTCTGGACGTATTCTGCTAATCGGTCGAGGACTCGGCTCAATCGCTCAGAACCACGTTTCGCTTTATCGTCCATGACGCTCTTCCATGATCTTCTGAGAGTTTCTCTTAATTCGTCTAACGATTGCTCTATATGTCGTTTCGCTGAATCCGAACGCCTCCTGAATTGCCGGTCCGTCCATCCCATCCTGCCAGCCCATTAGAACGTACGATGCATTTTCGTCTTGAGCCAAATGTTGTTCAATTGCGCGAAGGAGGGCCTGCCGTTCGGCTTCTGTTTCTGCTTCGACCATTTGATCCTCAGCGTTTGGCGCACGAGTCGTCAGCCCATCGAACGGAGAGACGGGATTCCCCTCCTCATCTTCTTTGATTAGCTGAGATTCAAGGGCCGCATAGTCTGGGGAGTCAGGGTTTCTGTAGCGATGACCAGCCCATTCACTTGCGATGCTCCGGACCGCACCGATGAGATAGGGGACAAATCCCACATTTTCTGGATACCAATGCCGCTGGCCGTCCAAGGTTCGCGTCATCGCCTCCTGAAGAAGATCTTCAGGCGTTCGCCCATTTGCCGCTCTTCGCCCGATTCGGAAGATTCGGTTGGTCGCAACCTGCTCCAAGCGTTCGGAGTCTTGGTCGGTCAGCGACTCGATCGCCTGGATGACTTCACTTTGTGTTGCAGCCTTTACCTCTGCGGCTGGGACACTAAGCTGGAACCTCGCTTCCAATTCGACTTCCTACGGGGGCCGGCATGTGGTCTAGATTTACCTCAATCCCGTAGCGAGAACTGCATTTGTCGTCGGAGGAAGAACATCGATTGGGTACGAGCTCAGCATGGACTTTCAAACGCGGTGTCCTAAATCGGATAGTTGCTGAGATCAGGATGTGACCCTGCGCACGTACTTGAAGGCTGGCAGTCCCGACTTTCCTTCAGTGATCGCCTCTGGCTCGGCTGAGATGACTTGTTCCGCAATCTTTCGAGACGCCACATTGTCTGCGCCTACGATCGCTTCTATATAAAACTCAGGAATTCCATTCCTAGCTAGCCCCGCCTGCATGTCGGCAAGAGCTGCAACCAGAACCTCTTTTCCACGACCTTGTTTTTGGAATCTCTTCGGTACCGCGTATCCAACCGCAAAATACGGTTTTCCTTCTTCTGGTGGTTGTGCTGCGAAGATCACCATCGCAGTCACCGTTTTTCCCTTCAACCTGACGTAGGTGAACCGATACTCCGGTGGTCCATTGGGGGCATCACGATGAACAAAGAGGTTCGGGTCAGTCCTGGTCACTTGAATCGCGATGCTGCCGCGTCGTAGTTCTTGCTGAAACGATTTCATTCCAACTGAAGGATCTGTCATCTCTCCCTTCCTCACGAATCGATCTTAGCTCGACCTCTGCCGCCAAGGCTAAACAGCAATCGGCTCTCTCGAAAGAGAGGAAAGTCTCCTTCGCCTCAATAGCTCGGAGTCTGCCGCTAGCAGGGGCATCGGCTTCGATCATCGTTGCTTCGCTTTCGGATTGTGCGACGTGTTTCGGCCACGCTCCAGGCATTCGCGTAGTCCTCTAAAACGGGTTTGTAGAAACTCGAGGGAAGGCATTTTTGGTTCGACCGCGACACGATGCGCATGAACAACATAGTGTGCTAGCTGTGTGCAGAATTAATCCTGGCAATGCGGGCAGCAGAATCGCCGGCTGACTGTCGGCGAGTGAGAAATCTCCGTTTCTTTGTCATTCCGCAATAATCCGTGTGCGACCAGTGCGCCGGAAGCCGCAGTACCAAACGGCCCTTGTTCGCCGGAGACCCCCTGGTCAGACGATATATTGCCTGCCTATCAGCGCAAACCAAGACGCATTTGTCCATAAAACTTGAGCACTCGAGCTTGCAAATCACCCGGACGCATGTCTGCTTTCGGAGAAAGGAGGAACACTTATGTCTCGCAAAGTTGGTCAGATCATCGCGCGAGGCGAGCGTCGTTGGCTCGTCCGCGTTTATCTCGGCCGCGATTCCGAAATGCGCAAGCGCACCTACCACAATCGAACAGTCTACGGCTCTCTACGGAACGCACAGGCGTACCTAACAAGAAGGTTACACGAACGAGACCTGTCCCGCGGTGTAGTGGGCCTCCAGGTCACAGTGGACGAATTCTTGGATCATTGGCTGAAAACGGCTGTGAGACCTAAAGTCCGGGCAAAGACGTACAGCGACTACACGGCCATGCTGCGCAGATACATCCGTCCGGCGATTGGCCCAAGACTGTTGGCCTCGCTCTCGCCTCTTGAAATCCAGGCTGGGTATCAGGTCATGATCGACCGGAAACTCTCGGCTCGGACAGTTCGATACGCGCATGCCGTCTTGCGGGCTGCAATTAGGCAGGCTATACGTTGGCAGTTGCTCCTCAATGATCCAACTCAGGGAGTTGAACTTCCTCGTGAGCAGTGCCGCGAAATGTCTGTGCTGACAACAGAGCAGGCTCGATCATTTCTCAGGACTGCGTCGCATTCCCCACAGGCGTGTCTGTTTGCTGTGGCCCTCACTACCGGAATGCGCCCCAGCGAATACCTCGCCCTCTGCTGGCGGGATATCGACTGGGATCATGGAACCATCAGTGTCGTTCGAACTCTTCACAAGAATGAAGGGCAATGGATGTTTGCAGACACGAAGCGGGTCCGAAGTCGTAGAGTCGTTAGACTGCAGATGTGGGTGCTCGACCGGCTCCGAAAGTTGAAAGGCGGGGCAGATGAGGTTGGGGCGGCGTGCGACTCAAGGTTCACCGATCTGATCTTTACCACAGCGCGTGGCGAACCGATCAACGAGGAGTACTTGGTCAAAAAGCATTTCAAACCAATCCTGCGAGAAGCTGGTTTGCCGAACATCCGGCTTTACGATCTCCGCCACACATCTGCCACTCTTGCCCTAACGGTTGGAGTCGCGCCGAAAGTGGTGTCCGAACAACTCGGACACGCGAGCGCTGCGTTCACGCTGGACACCTACTCGCACGTGCTTCCTCATATGCAGGACGAAGCTGCTGCCAAGATGGAAGCAGCCCTGTTGAACGGCCTGTCGTTGTAACGCTTTCCCCGCAACCCCAAACCATCAATCATCAACAGCCCCGTTGCTCCCTTCTACGAGCACAGAAAGGAGGTGTCGCCATGTCTCGCAAATTAGGTCAGATCATCGCGGTTCGCGAGAACACCTGGATGATTCGCATCCCGATGGGTTGCGATCTCCAAACTAAGCAACGCAGCTACTACAACCGTACTGTTCATGGCTCTCTGCGCCAAGCGTAGAAGTTTCTCGGAAAGAAGATCAACGAACTGGGAGCCAAAGTCGAGAGGGACGGCGCAAAGATTCGGTTGGATCAGTACCTCGACCAATGGCTCAAGACAGTGAAATCGCGGATTTGCAGCAAAACGTTTGAAAGTTACGAGAATCTGCTAGCGAAATACATCCGCCCCTCGCTGGGGAAGAAGCTGATCGTGGCAATCAGGCCGTTGGATGTCCAAGCGATTTACCAAGACATGACAGATCGCGGACTTTCGCCGAGAACAGTCCAGGGCGCTCATTGGGTGCTCAATGCGGCGTTCAGACAGGCACTGCAATGGGAGATGATCTTGGAAGTTCCGACCAAAGGCGCGAAGCTGCCAAAGATTCGAAGGCGCGAGATGCGAGTATTCAGTGTAGAGGAGACAAAGACCTTCTTGAAATTTGCGCTGCCAACGATGTACGGAACTTTGTTCGCCCTCGCCGTCACCACCGGGATGCCTCCCAGCGAGTACATCGGGCTCAAGTGGCAGGACGTTGACTGGGAGCGTGGAACCGTCAGCGTGAAGAGAACCTTGCGAAAAGGGCCTACAGGTCAGTGGGAATATGGTGAGACGAAGCGTGCGGGAAGTCGGCGAATTATCAGATTGCAGAACTGGATCATTGCTAGGTTGAAGCAACTCAGAGAGTTTCAGGCAGAGCACCCGGTTGTCGATGCCGAAGAATGGCCGGAAGCCATCGACTTGATCTTCGTGACGGACTTCGGAAGGCCAGTGAATGTTAATAGTCTCGTCTACAAGCATTTCAAGCCGATATTAAAGAGGGCCGGACTACCGAACATCAGGCTTTATGATCTGCGGCATACAGCGGCGACGTTGGCATTGACAGTCGGTATTTCGCCCAAGGTTGTGTCGGAACAACTTGGGCACACGAGCGCCGCTTTCACTCTAGATGTTTATTCGCACGTGCTGCCACACATGCAGGATGATGCGGCAGCGAAAGTGGAGGCTGCACTGATGGGAAGTACATCAGGGGATTAAATGGGGGCCCGTCGACTATTTCCGATAAATACCGCGATCGAGCCCCTCAATCAACTGCGCAGCCCGCACGGCGAAAGTGTCACATATGCGAAGGAGAGTCGTAAGGGTGATGGGTCTGCCGGCCTCTATTTGCTGCCAGTGGCGAGCGGAGAAGCCAAATCCAATCATGTCTTCTTGTGTGAACCCTCTGGATTTGCGAAGCTTTTTTACTCGCTCTCCGAAAGCGCGAAAGAATTGTTTCTCATCGACCAAGCCTGTCTTTTAAGCGATTAACGGCTCGATCACCACGAGCAGAATAGCTGTATCAATCGGAAATCTATTGTCTGGATGGTTCCAGGAAAGTCGCTCTTCTACTCATCTACCACCACGGGACGGGGGAGTCCGTGAACCAGTTTCGATAAGGGTACATCTAGAGCAACAGTAATTCGAAGAAGAGTCTTGATCGTAATGGGTCGTCCTTTTTCAATTTGTTGCCAGTGTCGCGCCGAGAACCCAAAAGAAATCATATCTTCCTGCGTATAGAGTCTCCTTTCCCGGAGAGCGCGAATCCGCCGGCCCAAAGCTTCGAAGAATTTGCTCGCGTCTAGCACGTAGAACCCATTAA
>Ga0302326_10034380_pt1 | contig 10045 bp, 10 predicted proteins | sample Palsa_T0_3_FD_202264 | JGI IMG/M metagenome (GOLD analysis project Ga0302326, IMG submission 202264) | Peat permafrost microbial communities from Stordalen Mire near Abisko, Sweden - Palsa_T0_3 | ecosystem: Environmental > Terrestrial > Soil > Palsa > Peat permafrost | place: Sweden: Abisko...
ATCGGATCGCTGCCCCTGCCGCCCAACTTCCCGTTCGAGTACAGCGTCTATCAAGCCGGGTTCGACGCCTCGTGGGAAATCGATTTGTTCGGCGGCAAGCATCGTGCGCTTGAAGCGGCAACTGCGGATTGGCAAGGCGCAATCGAGGCCCGTAACGACGCGCTGGTCAGTCTGCTCGCGGAGGTCGCCAGGAACTATCTCGAGTTACGATGGACTCAGCAACGACTGGCGATCGCGCAGGGTAACCTGAAGCTGCAGGAGGAGGAGCTCGAACTGACCCGCGCGCGCCTGCAGGGGGGCGTCGCGACCGAGCTGGACGTCACGAGGTCGGCGGCCTTGCTCGATGGTGTGCAGGCCGCGATTCCCCCGCTCGAAACCGGGCAGCGTGCTGCGATGTATGCGCTGGCGGTGCTGCTCGCGCAGCAACCCGGCGACCTGGTCGAAGAACTGTCGCAGCCCGCCGCGCTGCCGATAGCGCCGCCCGTCGTTCCGGTTGGGCTGCCCTCCGAGCTGCTGCGCCGTCGCCCGGACGTGCGTCGCGCCGAGCGGCAACTCGCCGCGGAGACGGCGCGCATCGGCGTCGCAAAATCCGATTGGTTCCCAAAGATCTCCCTGACGGGCGACATCGGGAATGAAAGCACCAAGACCGGCAATTGGTTCGACGCCGGCAGCCGGTTCTGGTCGATCGGCCCGAGTGTGCAATGGGATGTGTTCGATTTCGGCCGGGTTCGTGCGCAGGTCCGCGCGCAAACCGCCGTGCAGGAGGCGGCGCTCGCAAGCTATCAGAAGGCCGTCTTGGTTTCGTTGCAGGAGGCCGAGAACGCAGTAGTCGCGTATGCACAGGAACAAAACCGCCGCCGCGCGCTCGCCGAGACGCTCGCCGAAGACCGCCGTTCGCTGGAGTTGGCCGACGGTCTCTACGAACACGGGCGCGTGAACTACCTCGACGTCCTCGACGCCCGGCGCGCGCTCTACGAATCGGACGATCAATTGGCTGTCAGCGACCAAACCGTTGCGCTCGATCTCATCGCGCTCTACAAGGCGATGGGCGGGGGGTGGGAGTCGCCGCCGCAGTCGCCGGCGTCCGCTACCGCCGCATCGCCGTGACGACGGCCGCTGCGACACCGGCGCTGCGTTTGGACCTCGTTCGAAAATCCTTTCGCCGCGAGACCGGCGAATCGGTGCTGGCGCTCGACGATATCTCGTTCTCCGTCAACCCGGGCGGACTCGCGGCGGTGATCGGACCGGACGGCGCGGGCAAGACGACGCTGATGCGGCTGCTCACGGGGCTCATGAAGGCCGATCGCGGGACTGTCACTGTGCTCGGAATCGACGCGGCCAAGGATCCACAGGCGATTCAATCGCGCATCTCCTATATGCCGCAGCAATTCGGCCTATATGAGGATCTGACGGTCCGCGAGAACCTGGATCTTTATGCGGATTTGCATGGGGTTTCGGCCGACAGCAGGCGAACCCAATACCTGCGACTCATGAGCATGACCGGCCTAGATCCGTTTCAAATGCGCCTCGCCGGACAGCTGTCGGGAGGAATGAAACAGAAACTAGGCCTCGCGTGCTCGCTGGTCCGCTCTCCCGAATTGCTGCTGCTCGATGAGCCGACGGTCGGGGTCGATCCGCTGTCACGCCGCGAGCTGTGGGAGATCATTCGCCAACTGATCAAAGACCGCCTAACGGTCCTGCTCAGCAGCAGTGATCCGGATGAAGCCGAGAATTGCGGCAGCGTGCTCGTGCTCAGCGAGGGCAAGAAGCTCATCGACGCCCCGCCGGCCGAGGTTTGCCGCTTGGCGCTCAATCGGATCTTTCTCGCGCAACCGCCGGATGCCCTCAAGGCGCGCGATTTGCAGGCCCAGCTGTTGGCACTGCCCAACGTGATCGATGCCGTACCCGAGTGCGGGCAGGTGCGACTTATTGCCGACGCGAGTTCTGCCGGATCCGAGCCGATGCCGTTCGCCGGCATCTCCGCTCTGCCGACGCCGGCCCGATTCGAAGACGGATTCATGGTGCTTCTGCACCAGGCCGTCGGCGGCAAGGCCGCCGACAAGCAGCCGCCGGCGCTCCAGGAACCAGCGATCGGCGGCGCGCCGGGAGACACCGTGGTCGAGGTCCACGATCTCGTGCGGCGCTTCGGAAAATTCGTCGCCGTGGATCGGATCAGTTTCGCCGTGCAGCGAGGCGAGATTTTCGGTTTGCTGGGACCAAATGGCGCCGGTAAAACCACGACATTTCGCATGCTCTGCGGGCTGCTGCCGATTTCCGCAGGCAGCCTTAGGGTCGCTGGAGTCAATGTCCTTCAAAACCGCGCCTCGGCGCGCCAGCATCTCGGCTATGTCGCACAAAAGTTTTCTCTATACGGACAATTGACCGTCGAGGAGAACCTCGATTTCTTTGCCCGCGCCTACGGCCTCGCGGGCGATAAGCGGCGCGAGCGCATCGGTTGGGCGTTGAGCCAATTCGAACTCGCGCCGTTCGTGCGACTGCCGAGCACGCAATTGCCAGGAGGGTTCAAACAGCGTCTCGCGATGGCCGCCGCGCTGCTGCACCGGCCGCAAATTTTGTTCCTCGACGAACCCACGAGCGGCGCCGACCCGTTTGCGCGCCGCGAGTTTTGGCAACGTATTATCGCTCTTGCCCGTAACGGTGTGACGGTCATCGTGACGACTCATTTCATGGCGGAAGCCGAATATTGTGATCGAGCCCTTGTTCTCGATGACGGCAAGGTGCTCGCCCAGGGGACACCCGCCGAGCTACGTGCGCTCGCGCCCGTGATGGCCGGCCGGGTCGCGACGATGGAAGACGCCTTCATCGCGATTGTCGAGAGGTCGCGCGGCATTCCTGCGCGCAAGTCCGCGTGAGACCGGCATGAAGGATTGGCAGGCAAAATGGCGCCGGATTTCGGCGCTGACGCGCAAGGAAACGCGGCAGATCATTCGCGATCCGAGCAGCATCGCGATCGGCATAGTCTTCCCGGTGATGATGATTCTGCTGTTCGGATTCGGGCTTTCGCTCGACGTTACCACCGTTTCCGTCGCCGTTGTCGACGAAGACGTCTCCGCGGACAGCGCCGCGCTGATCGGGTCGTTCCGTCTGTCGCCTTACTTCAAGTTGACCGCCACGCGCTCGATGGCTGAGGCGACCATATTGATGTTGAATCGAAAGGCGGATGGCATCCTGCAAATCCCGTCGGACTTCAGCCGGCGCTGGCACACCGGTGCCGCCGATGTCCAGATTCTCGTGGACGGGACGGATTCGAACCAGGCCCGCATCATGCAGGCGTATTCCGCGGGACCGGTCGCGATCTGGAGTGCGGCGCAGGCCCACACTGGGACCTCGATTGCGGTCGGCCCGGTCATCGTCGAGAGCCGTATGTGGTTCAACACCGCCAATGACAGCCATTATTTCTTGGTCCCTGGCCTCATCGTATTGGTCATGACGATTATCGGCGCGTTCCTGACCGCGATGGTCGTTGCGAGGGAGTGGGAGCGCGGTACGCTCGAGGCGCTGTTCGTGACGCCGATGCAGCCGGGCGAGTTCCTCGTCAGCAAGTTCATTCCCTATTTTGGATTGGGCATGATCGGTTTCGTGCTGTGTCTGCTTGCGGGAAAATTTCTGTTCCATGTTCCCTTACGCGGCTCACTTGCCTTGCTCTGCCTCGCCTCGATGATCTACCTGCTGGTGGCCTTAGGCATAGGGCTGCTCGTATCCACACTCGTCAAGAGCCAATTCCTGGCGAGTCAGTTGGCGATGTTGCTGACGTTCCTGCCGGCAATGATGCTGTCCGGCTTTCTCTATGATCTGCGCAGCATGCCGCTGCTCATTCGGGGCATCACCCACGTTCTGCCGGCGCGCTACGCGGTCGCGTTGCTGCAGACGCTGTATCTCGCGGGCAACGTCGGCAGCGTGGTCTGGTTCAACCTCGCGGTTCTGACGGCGATGGCCGCGGCGCTGATACTGGCAACCCGACGCGCCACCGTCAAACAGATTAGCTGAGAGGTTTGCATGCACTCCTCGCTGCTTCGTATCCTCGCGCTCATTCGCAAAGAATTTCTAGCGGTATTGAAAGACCCTCGCAGCCGCTTCATCATTTTCCTGCCACCCATGTTGCAGTGTTTGATCTTCGGCTATGCGGCGAGCTTCGACCTCAACTCCGTCGCCTACGCGGTCTATGATCAGGACCATAGCGCTGCGTCCATGGCTTTGCTGTCGCGCCTGGACGGATCCCGGGTCTTCGATCGCCAAGCAAATCTCGGCCGCGCCAAGGACATCGGCACTTGGATCGACAGCGGTCGCGCGCTGCTAGTGATCCAAATCGATCAGAATTTTGAACGCAATCTGCTCGCAGGTTCGGCCGCACCGCTCGAGGTGATTGCCGACGGCCGGAATTCCAACACAGCCGGCACGGCGCTGGGGTATTTGAACAGCGTCGTTGACAGATTCAACGACGACTGGAGATCCAACCACGGTCAGCAAGGCGCCAGCGTCCAAATGGTAACTCGCGCTTGGTACAATCCGAATCTCGACTCGCGCTGGATGATGATTCCGAGCTTGATCGGCACGCTGACGATGATGGGCACGATGATGCTGACGGCCTTGTCGGTCGCCCGCGAGCGCGAGCAGGGAACATTCGACCAATTGCTGGTCACGCCGTTTCGGCCGTTTGAAATCATGGTGGGGAAGGCGTTACCCAACATGGCCATCGGCCTGGGCCAATCGACTACCGTATTGCTGATCGCACAGTTTTGGTTTCACATCCCGTTCGCCGGATCCTTCGTCGTTCTATATGTGGGGCTCACCCTGTTCCTGATGGCTGCGGTCGGCCTCGGTCTGTTTGTCTCCTCTATCGCCAAGACCATGCAGCAGGCCATGCTCTACGCATTCATTTTGGTGATGCCGTTCGCGCTGCTGTCCGGATTGACGACGCCCTTCAGCAGCATGCCGGACATTCTTCAAACTATCATGATCATCAATCCGCTGCGCTACGCGCTTGATCTGACCAAACGGGTATATTTGGAGGGTGCCGGGTTCGCGAACCTTTTCGCCGATTTTCTGCCGCTATTCATTATCGGATTGGTCACACTCTCGGGCGCGGCTTGGTTGTTCAGGCGGCGGTTGAACTGAAGTTGTGCGTGACTCAGTAGGGCTTCGATATGCTTTGTGGTGCCATTTGCAACGGGCGCCACGCAGCAAGTTGTTCAACAAATTTAGCTTATTTGCCCGTCACTGCTCATAATGCCGAGGCCGAGGTTTCGAGTCTCCCTCTCACCGCGATAAAATCAAGCACTTGGTACGTCGATTGGAATTGCTCAGGCCGCAAACACCATCACTGATCATGCGGGCGCAGGCGGGGGATCCTGGTAGGCGTTGCACGTTAAGAAGATCAATCGAGCTGATCGCAATTAGGGACACACCAGTGTAGGTATGCTGCAAGAACAACACAGTATTACGCCGGATAACAACATCGACGGTCACTCCAAGGCGTGAATGATTCCGACGGTTCAGATTCTGGTTTTGTTGCTGGTCGTGATTGCAGCCGTTGCAGTCGCGGCGGCGCGGCTGCGGATTCCGCCAGCGATTCTACTGGTGATTACCGGCGTGATCCTGGCACTCATCCCCGGCCTGCCGACCGTGAAGCTGGCCCCGGAATTCGTATTGCTGATCGTGCTACCACCCCTAATCTATTCGTCGGCAGTGGCGATGAGTTGGCGCGAGTTCAAATTCAATCTGCGGCCCATTTCGCTGCTGGCCGTGGGCTGCGTATTGTTTACGACGATCGCCGCCGCTGCGGTAACTCATTGGCTGTTGGGTTTCTCATGGCCGGTGGGCTTCGTATTGGGGGCCATTGTGTCGCCGCCGGACGCTGTGGCGCCGCTGTCGATTGCGCGCAGAATGCAGCTACCGAGGCGGCTCGTCGTGATCCTCGAAGGTGAGGGCCTCGCGAATGATGCCAGTGCACTCATTCTGTATCGCTTCGCGGTGGCGGCCGTTAGCCTGAGTGTATTTTCGTTCAATAAAGCCGCGGGCATGTTCACCGCCATTATCTGCGGCGAAATTTTGTGGGGCATCGGTGTGGGATGGCTCATGCTGCGATTACGGCGTTGGGTGCGAGATCCACGAATCGAGATCATGCTCTCGATCCTCACGCCGTTCCTTGCGTACTGGCCGCCGGTGCATCTCGGCGCTTCCGGCGTGCTCGCCACGGTGACCGCCGGGCTCTATATTAGCTGGAACGGCCTCAAGCTGATCAGTGCGGCAACACGATTGCAGGGCATTTTCTTCTGGGATTTCCTGATTTACTTGACGGAGGGGTTTGTGTTCCTGATCACCGGCCTACAGGCGCGAACACTCATTGCCGGCATTCACGGTGATTCGCTGTCCGATCTGGCCATCTCCGCGGCTGTCGTCTGCGCTGTGGTCATCTTGGCTCGCTTCGTATGGATGTTTCCCGCGACGTATCTTCCGCGCTGGCTGATTCCTTCGATCGCGCGTGCCGATCCCTCGCCGCCCTGGCAGTGGCCCTTTGCGTTGGCGTTCACCGGCGTACGCGGCACGGTCTCACTCGCAGCGGCGCTGGCAATTCCGCTCGCAACCGAGAGCGGCGCGCTCTTTCCTGACCGCGATCGGATTCTCTTTCTCACGTTCTCGGTCATTCTGGTGACGCTCGTGGGCCAGGGATTGATGCTGCCCGCCGTGATCCGGGCACTCGGGCTCGCCAACGCAGGCCGCCGCGAGCGGCACGCCGACAGGGTCGAGGAATTCGCGGCACGCCGGCAGGCGATTGAGGCGGCGATGCATCGTCTCGACGAACTAGTTGCAGATCGTAAGCTCGCAGAGGACTTCGTTGGGCCGTTGCGCTTGCGGCACCGGGATCGGCTCAAGGCTGTCGAGCATCGCAGCGACGGTGACGACGTGCATAAGCGGCTCATCGAGATGCGTGACGAGGTTGAATTCGCGCTAATCGAAGCCGAACGGAAGCAGATCAATGAGCTGTATCGAGACGGCAAGCTGAAAGATGAAGCGAGACGCCGAATCGAGCGGGAACTCGATCTGCGCGAGGCACAACTGACCAATGTGCGGGGTGAGGAGTGAGCCCAATGATTTCCAGGCCAAAACTCATAATGCCGAGGTCGAGGGTTCGAGTCTCACCAGTCGCGCCGGATCTACTGAACTATCTCATGATGGGGTCCGGCGCAATACCTATACTTACGCCGCGAAAATCGGAGATACCAGGATGAATGAAACCCACGCCCCATCCGCCGGAGAGCGCCCCGGCTCGGCCGGAACCGGCGAGGGTTCCTACGGTACGACAAGAACGCGCGTCGTAAATGATTTTGTTGTCCCAATTCTCTTCGGCGGCATCATCGCTGGGACGCTCGATATTGGTGCCGCGAGTTTGATTAATAGCGCGAAACCCGCCCGCATTCTGCAAGCCATCGCTAGCGGATTGCTTGGGAAGTCCGCATTCGATGGCGGCTCGGCCACGGTCGAACTCGGCCTCGTGTTGCAATGGGCGATGTCAATTATAATTGCGTCAATATTCGTCGTCGCGGTTCGATGGATGCCGGTACTCAAGCGCCAGTGGATCGGGGCCGGTCTGGCATATGGAGTGACTATTTTTGTTGTTATGAATTACGTCGTGTTACCCCTATCTGCGATAGGGCACCCACCGCGCTTCAGGGCCGTGCACTTTACGGAGGACATCGTTGCCATGCTGTTGTTCGGCATGATTGTTGCCTTTTTCGCGCGCGAGCGTCCGGGCCGATAGGCCGACGCAAGTACGGGACTCTGTAGACCCTGCGTCAAAAGGCTCCTCAATAGGGCGGTGCTCGTTTTTCGCGCTGGCTCTTCACGGCCTCCGTCCACCAGGCGAGATCGTCGGCGAAGCGGGGGAACGCCTGCTCGAGCGCCGCGCCTGCCTTGCCGATCGGCTCGCCTGTCTCGCTCAACGTCTCGGCGATCGGTCCGACGGTCAGCGTACTTGAGATGACGACCATCCCCATCTCGGACAGTGTGTTGTGCCAAGCATAGCTAGACCGAGTGCCCGATAGCCTGCCTGCCGAATAGCTCGCGATCGCCGCGGGGCGCCAGAACCACTCTTCGAGAAAGTGGTCGGTCAGGTTCTTTAGCCCAGGCTGCACCCCCCAGTTGTACTCGCCGGCCACGAACAGGAATGCGTCGGCCGCGCGGATCTTCGCGCCAAGGGTCTCCATCGCTACCGGGGCGGTGCCGGGAGCATATTCTTTCAGCATGCGATCCAGTATGGGCAGACCGACCGCTTTGGCATCGATTAGTTCGGCATTCTCACCGCGCGCGCGAAGTCGTTTCACGGCGAAGTCCGCCAATCGGATCCCTTTGCGGTCGGTCCGATAGGAGCCGTAGAGGACGAGAATATGATTACCCACGAGTGCTACCTCAAAGAAGTCGATCCGCCGGTCCCCGGCTATGTAACGGGCCCGGTCTGAATGAGAGCCCGATCGCCCCGAGTTCGATGCCCAGTGTTAACTGCAAGGATGCCTGACACTGACGACTCGGGCACACGAAAAAACATATTTTGATGGTGGCAATGCTGGAGCGCATCAGCACGGTGCCGAGGCCGAGGAAGAGTGCGGGTACTATCCCGCCTGCCTCGACGCCGACGGCGTTCACGGTGTGGCTCCCGGACGAGTCCCAGGGAAGTACTCCGTGTGGGTCTCGCTGGTGCGGCCGTAATAGAGCACGCGTCTACCGAGCAGCGAGACCACATATCCGGCGCAACCGGCCGCCGCCACCTTGGCGCAGAAGTCCTTGTAGGTGTAGCCAGGCACCAGCACCTGAGCCTCGCGAATCGCCTCCCTTACCACCGCGGCGTCGAAGGTTTCAGCGACGGGCGTTGGCGTCGGCTCCGTCTTCAGCTCGAGCGCTGCGCCATTCGGCATGTAATAGGTGCGCGTGGAACGGCGGAAATCGACGGCATAACCGTCAAAGCCGGCTTCCATCAAGATTCGAACATTTTGCGGGAAGGTCATGGTGCCCAACTCGGAGCCCTCAAGGGTGGCGCGAGCCACATCTTCCCAGTTCGTAGTCATGTCAATCTCCTTTCGTGGTTGGGTTGAGAAATGTTCGTCATCAGTCGACAGGCAGCGTTTTGAGGCCGCGCTTCTCGACGATCTCCCGCAGGGTACGCATCAGCGCCATACGGTCCTTCGGCGCCAAGTGATCGAAGAATTCGGCATCGTTGGCATCGGCCAGCGCCGCAAGCTTGGGGACCATGGAGCGGCCAGCGCGCGAGAGGGAGAGCGTCTGCGCCCGCCCGTCCTGCGGATCGGCAGTGCGCACCAGCAGTGACTTGGCGATCAGTCGGTCCGCCAGCTTGCTGATTGCACCCCGCGTCATCCCCATACATTCGGCCAGGCAGCTTGGCGCGAGGGCTTCCACGTCCAGCAGGTGGCGCATCAGCACCCATTCCGCGACGGTCACACCATGCGCCTCCACCTTGCGAGCAAAAGCCTGTGATACGTGGTTGGAGACATAGCGCAGCCAGTGACCAAGATGGGCGGAAAGGTCTGAAGCGGGTCGAGTCGATCGCATGACAGCTCCTGATTGACTAGGAAACTAATATACTACAAATACAGTTTCCTAGTCAACTATATTCACGAAAATCGGGTCCGGCAGTGGGAATTAGTGGAGTCTGGCTGTCTCGGCGATCTTGCTGGGTTTAGTATCCATTGAGGACTTTCAGCTTGTAACTGTCGTGTTCGCCCGGCGTCTCCGAACCGATCACGCAAGAGTTTCCTGGTCAATGGATATGCCACGTCCCACGACAGTTCCTCGTCGCAGAAGCGCTCCGGGAGCGACTACGGCATTGGCACCGATACGAGATCCGTCTCCAATCAGTGATCCGAACTTTTCTACGCCGGTGCCGAATACGGCGGCACCCACTCTCACGCGAATTTCCTTCGATGGGCGCTCGTTGCGGTAGTTGCAAACAATGCTGCCGGCCTCGAGATTCACATCGTCGCCCAGAATGGAATCACCGACAAAATTGAAGTGA
>Ga0302326_10034387_pt1 | contig 10043 bp, 3 predicted proteins | sample Palsa_T0_3_FD_202264 | JGI IMG/M metagenome (GOLD analysis project Ga0302326, IMG submission 202264) | Peat permafrost microbial communities from Stordalen Mire near Abisko, Sweden - Palsa_T0_3 | ecosystem: Environmental > Terrestrial > Soil > Palsa > Peat permafrost | place: Sweden: Abisko...
GACCTCGGGCTTCAGATTCGCCGGGGACGCATTGGCGGTTGATGCGACGGCGCATACGAGGATCACGAGTGAGAAACCCAGGAGAGCATTGAGTGCAGGTTTGAGATTCATCTTAGTCTTAGACTCTGTAGTTGCTAAATCAGGGGCGACGCGCTTGAGGCGCGGCCGGGTTCGCGATTGGCCAGGGTCGACGGCATTGATTGCGGTTCGCGAGTGCGAAGCCTGCTGACAATCTTGCTTCGCGATGGAGTGGTTGCGACGGAGAGGGCGATGAGGCCGAGCAAACCGAGCGCGAGCGCGGCTGGAGTGCCGAAGGTGGAAATGTCAGCCGCATGAGTATGAGCGGCGGGCGGCGACTGAATCGAAATTAGAGGAGCGTCGCGGAACGCTGCGCGCGCTGCCGCGAAGCCGGCCGCGCCGACCGACAGGAGAATGATGAGGGCGAGGCCGACTGCGGCGACGATGTAACTGTCAAGCTCTCGCGCCTGACGTGAACTCCGAGTTGACATGGAGTTCTGCGAGAGTCGCCATTTTGTGGCGGTCTCTGGGACACACTCGTCTTGAACAGTTAAGTGTCGCTGTAGGTTCATCTTGTTCAAACTCCCCTTTGCTGCGCGTCGTGTGGCAGAAGAGAGAAATGCTTCTGTCAGCGCGAGTCCGCCGAGCAGGGTAAAGGCAAGATCCGTACCCCTGGATTTCGACTATCGCGGTTCGACCGGAAGCGGTGGGAAAGGACGGGAGATTTCGACTTAAAGATTCAGAATCTGTCTCAAAGCGAGCCGCAGATGGTGGCGTTCATGCGGGCCGAAAGCAGGGGAACAGATGACAAGGTTTTGACGGTTGAGGATTGCGCCGACAAAAAAGTGACCGTTGGGTTGGGTGGGGTAGGAGATGGCGGGCGCGGCGGCCCGCCCCACTATTGTTGGCCCGCTCTACTTATGAATTTGCGGTACGCATTCGATAGTAGGCGCGGCTGCCGGTCACGCAGATGGCGAGCCAGCATCCGCCGAGTGCAAATCCGCCGACGATCGAGCTCAGTGCGAGGCCCGAATAGAGGCCCGCCAAGCCGATGACAGCGATGATGTAGAGCGCAGCTGCGACGCTGAGCGTTTGCATGCCCCAGCTCGGGGCCTCGGCGGCGAACATATAACTGAGCATTCCATAAGCCGCGGTTGAGGCGGTTAGCGCGGCGCTGGGAAAGCCTGCGAAGCCGTTTACCAAGACGAGCTCGGGCTGGTTGGCAGCGTGTTTCGCGAACATCGTCTGCAAGCCGTAGGCGAGTGCGTAAGCGCTGGCGAGGAAGGTCAGGGCTGCGATTGACAGAATGACTTCGTGGCGGCGCGCGTACACGATTGCGCCCGCGCCAACGACTACCGCCAGCCAGATAGGGTTGGCGAGGGTGGCGACGACGCTGACGGCGGAGTCGAGGTTCGGCGTGCGTTGCGCCGCAACGAACATCGCGACCGTGCGGTCGAGTCCGCCGAGCGGCCCCTGGTCGGAGATTACGTCAACGATGCCGCCGAAGAGCCATGCCAGCGCAGCGACCGCGAGCAGGCCGATGGTCAGATGGAGGCCGAGGTAGCCGCGCGGCGAGAAGCGGGCGCGCAGGAAGTCGACGAGCGGAGTCAGGTCGAAGCCGTAGCGGCCGGTGAGGTGGCGATTCCAGGCGGCGACGACGCGGGTTTGATTGCGCGCCACGGAGCGCCCGAGCGTGACAGTGATGATGGTCAGGATTACCAGCACGATAATGCCGGCGCTGAGCGACTTGAGCCATTTGTGAACCAACTCCCAGTTGGAACCGAGCGTATAGCCGAGGCCTACGGTAAAGGAGGCCCAAACGAGGCCGCCGAGAATTGCGATGGGCGCGAAGTTGCGCGGGCGCATCCCGGACAAACCGGCGGTGAAGGGGATGAAGGCGCGGCCGACGGCGACGAAGCGGCCGACGAAGACGGTCAAGGGGCCGAAGTGATCGAAATAGTACTCGAGGCGCTGGCGATGCTTGTCGAACTGGCGCCGTGCGAAGGACCATCGCTGGAGCACGGCCGCACCTTTGGTATGACCGATGGTGTAGCCGGTCAGGTCGCCGACGATTGCGGCGCTGGCCACCACCGCGAAGGCGGACCATGGTGAGAAAAATTCGTCGGCGGCCATCGCGCCGGCAATCACGGCCATCATCTCGCCCGGGAAGATCAAGCCAAGCCCGGCGGACGACTCCAGCGCGACAACGAGAAAGATTGCGACCAGGGACCATGGCCCGGATTGGCCAAGGAAGTTTTCGACCGCGGCGAGCATCGGGAGTTATTAAACATGAAGCGGCCCCGCCGTCATAAGGACCGGCGAGGCCATTGGAGCTGAAGCCGCGCGACGCGCCGTTCAGGCGGTATCGCGACGGCAGTTAGTTTTTCTCGTGGCCGTTCTCGTGACCGGCGTTGGCCTGCCTGCTCTCTTCAGGACGCTCGCGGGAGGACTGCTGCTGGTGAGAAGCCTGCTCGCGATGAGTCGCCTGCTGTTGCTGATGAGTAGCCTGCTCCTGATGATGGCTGGCCTGCTCCTGGTTGCGAGTGGCGCGCTCTTCATTGTGAGTGGCCTGCTCCTGATTGCGAGTAGCCTGCTGCTGGCGGTCAGCCTGTTCGTTCTGCTGATTCCGCTCTTCGCGTGACGCCTGCTTCTGCTGATTCTCGCGCTGATTCTGCTCGACGCGATCCTGCTTGGCTTGCGACTGCTGTTGCTCGCGCGAGGCTTGCTGCTGATGAGCGGCCTCGGTGCGTTGCGCGTTCTCGGTGCGCTGCACGTTCTCATTGCGCTCATTCACCTGATTGTGCTCGACCGCGGCCTGTTGCGGCGCGCTATGACCGTTGCCCTCGTTCTCGGTGCGCATCACGGCCCGGCTGTTGTTGGGCTCGGTGTGAGTGGTCCAGTTGCTGTGCTGGCTAATCCAGTTGGGATGATTGGCGGAGACCCAGCTCGGGTTCTGGTTGTACCACCATTGGCCGTAGTGCCAGTTGTGCTGGCCGTCGTAAGCGCCGTCAGTGTTGCGCCAGTCGGGGTACCATGAAATCCAGTTTGGATGATTGGCGTAGAAGAAGTCGGGGTTGTTCTGATGCCACCAGTAGGCGTCGTGCCAGTTGCCGCCTTCGTCGTAGTCGCCGTCCTGGTTGAGCCACAGCGCGTCCATCACGGCCCATTCGGGATGATGGGCGTAGAACCACATAATGTCGTGGCGATGCCACCATCGTGCGCCTCGCCAATTATGATTGTTGTCGTATGCACCCCATCCCGCTTCGCCGGGGCCGCCGTAGTAGCCAGCGCCGTCGTAGCCGGGGCCGGGGGCATACTGGGCGAATGAGGGAGTCGCGACTGCGAAGGCCAGTAGCGCGCCGGAGAGGATCATTGTTTTTCTCAGTTTATTTTTCATCAACTTTACTTTCATGGGCAAGCAATACCGTGAGAGCGGATCGGACCGACCTCGCGCGAACCTCCTCGAGCCTTATGTGTGACTATTTGTGATGGTCTAGCGGAAGGTGGTCGAAGGCGAGCGGAAAGACCACTGTCAGGCTGGATCAGGGTCGGACTCGAATCCTATATCGATTCCGACTAGTAGATAATATCTTTAGCCATTTGGGATGTCAAAATAGTAATACAAATGAGGTGCTTACGAGAACTAACTGAGTAATCAGCCGAGTACAATTCGAACTTTATGTACCAGGCCGTCATCTGCGAGTGCTATTTGCGGGGGACGGGCTACCAGGGATTTGCCGTCGAGCTCTACCGTGGTTGCTCCGCGCGACACGTTGCGGGGATTTTCCACTTTGATTTCGTAACGGGTCGAACCGTATTTATAAACTATTTCGAAGCCTGGCCATCTGCTCGGGATGCATGGATCTATCTGCAGGGTTTTGCCCTTCAGCCGAAAGCCTAATAGCCATTCGAGGCCTGCCCTGTACATCCAGCCGGCCGAGCCTGTGTACCAGGTCCATCCGCCGCGGCCGAGGTGCGGCGCGGTTGAGTAGACGTCGGCGCATGCGATGTATGGCTCTACCTTGTAGCGATGGATGCCGGCGCGGGTGTTGGCGTGATTGATTGGGTTCAGAATCGAGAAGAGTTCCGACGCCTTGTCGCCGTCGCCGAGCATGGCGAACGCTATCACCGACCATAGTGCGCCGTGCGTGTACTGGCCGCCGTTCTCTCTGAGGCCGGGCGGGTAGCCTTTGATGTAGCCGGGGTCCAGTGGAGTGTGATCGAAGGGCGGCGTAAAGAGCAGGACGAGGCCGTCCTCGCGCTTCACCAGATATTCGTCGACACTTGCCATTGCGGTTGCGGCGCGGACCGGACTGGCGGCGCCGGAGATGACCGCCCAGGACTGGGCTATCGAGTCTATCCGGCATTCGAGGTTGCCCGCCGAGCCGAGCGGCGTGCCGTCGTCGTAGTAGCCGCGGCGATACCAGTTGCCGTCCCATCCGTCGCGATCGAGTGACGCTGCCAGCGCGGTCGCGTGACTTCTCCAGGCCGCAGCCCGCGCGGTTTCGCGGCGGATGTCGGCCAGCGGCGCGAACGCGTTGAGAGTGGTGTAGAGGAACCATCCGAGCCAGGTGCTCTCGCCCTTGCCGCCTTCGCCGACACGGTTCATCCCGTCGTTCCAATCGCCCGAGCCGAACAGCGGCAGGCCGTGGACGCCGACTGGCAGCGCGCTGTCGAGTCCGCGTGCGCAATGCTCGAAGATGGTGCCGGTCTGTTCGGAAACCGTGGGCATAAAGAACGATTCGTCCTGTCCGGGATTCAGTTCGGCGCCGTCGAGATACGGTACGGTTTCGTCGAGGATGCCGACGTCGCCGGTCACCTCTATATAATGAGCGACGCCGTACGCCAGCCAGACGCGATCGTCGGCGATGCGCGTGCGGACGCCCTGGCCGGCCGGCGGCAGCCACCAATGCTGAAAGTCGCCGGTGACGAACTGGCGCGATGCGGCGCGGACCAGATGCTCGCGGGTGATTGCGGGCTGCGCGACGGTCAATGCCATCACGTCCTGAATCTGATCGCGAAAGCCGTACGCGCCTCCCGCCTGGTAGAAGGCCGATCGCGCCCAGTAACGGCATGCCAGCGTCTGATACAGAAGCCATCTGTTGAGCATGAGATCCATCGATCGGTCGGGAGTTTTGACCTGGACCGTGTCGAGCAGACCGTTCCATAGATGGACTGCGGCAGCGAGCGCTGCGTCGAGATCGGCGTCGCGATATTTTTTTACCGAAGCGATCGCGTCGGCTCTGCTGTCGCCTTCGCCGAGCATGAAAACGACTTCGGTCGAGGCGTTGGGGCGCAGCGTAACGACGGTCTGCAGGGCGGCGCACGGATCCATCGCGGCGCCGGACTTCGCCGAGAGCGGCTTGCCATCGGCGAGCGCAGCGGGATTGTCGAGCGAGCCGTTGCGGCCGAGAAATTCGGTGCGATCGGCGGTCCAGGTTTGCTGCTGGCCGCGGAGATCAGCGAAAGCGACGCGGTGGCCGTAGTCACCGCTGTAGGAGTTGCGCGCCAGGATAGCATGGGTCGCCGGTTCGACTTCGGTGACTATGTATGGAGCGGAGGCGCCGCGCGAAGTGCCCATCACCCATTCGACATAGCCGGTTATCGACAGGCGGCGCACGCGCGGCGAGAGATTTCGAATCTTGAGGCGCGAAATCTTGACCGAGTCGGCGACCGGCACATACTGCGTGAGCTCAAGCGCGATTCCATGCGAGGTGTGCTCGAAGACGCTGTAGCCCTGTCCGTGGCGCGCAACGTACGGGCCGGAGTCCTCGCGAATCGGCAGCGCCGTGGGACCCCATAGCTCGCCGCTGTCGAGGTCGTGAACGTACAGCACCTCGCCCGGGCGATCGCTCACGGGATCGTTCGACCATTGGGTGATCTGATGCTGCTGACTGTTGACCCCCCAGGTGTAACCCGCGCCTTCGACCGAGACCTGGAAGCCGAAGTTCGGATTGGCGATGACGTTGAGCCACGGCGCGGGGGTCCATTGACCCTCGCCGAGAGTCGTCATGTATTCGCGGCCGCCTTCGACGAAGCCGCCGAGGCCGTTAAAAAATTCGAGCTCGCGCGGCGTCATCGCGGAGGCTGCGCGCTGTTTGACCGGAACCCGCCGCGGCGGAGGAGCGGCGGCCGGCTGAAATATCTCCAGGCGCTTGACCTGCTCGGACAAGCTTCCGCGCCGGCTCAGCAGGACCGCGCGCGCCGCCGTCTGGAGCACGCCTCGCATCTCGGCTGAAATCAGGTCTGAGCGCAGCACGTAGACGTTGCCGCATGCGCCCTGCCCGTCGGCGGCCAACCGCGCGGGAGTGGTGCGCACCATGCCCTCGAGCGCGTTTTGCAGATCCATATGATACGAAGGCGGCCGCTCGTTGAGGATAACAAGATCGACGCACAACCGTTTCATCCGCCAGTACTCGTGCGCGCGGACCAGCTCGCGCACGATTTCCAGATCTTCGATCTCGTCGATGCGCACCAGCACGATTGGCAGGTCGCCGGAAATTCCGGCGGGCCAGAGTTTGGACTGGCCGCCGTCGCCGCGGCGCAGCATGTCGGAGGAAGGCCGCAGCGTCGGGTCGGAATAAAGCACGCGGTTGGCGATGCGCTGGAAGAGATGCGCCTCGTCGGCGTTGACCCGCAAATGATGGAGCTGCACCTGCGCCTGGGTCCATGCGAGCGTGACGGCGCGATCGAACGCGGTCGAGTCGTGATGCTTGTCGACGAGGTCGAGCGCTTCAGTGCGGGTGGGCGCGACGACCGTCCAGAAGGCGATGCGCGCAGTTGCGCCCGCCGGAATACGCAGGCGGCGGCGGACGCTGAAGATCGGATCGAGCACGGTGCCGACGGTGTCGGACAGCGGGCGGCCGTCGATGACCGAGACGGCGTCGCGCAGTTCGCGGCCGCGGCCCAGAAATCGCGCGCGGTCGGTCTCGAACTGAACCTCGCCGACCGCATCGCCTTCAGGCACCGCGAAGTGCGCGGCCCAGATGGTCGGATCCGTGGGCGTGCGCAGGCGGCGGGTCGCGAGCAGTGCGCCGGCCTCGGCGTTGAATTCGGTCTGCACGAACATCTTGTTGAAGGCGGGATGCGCATTGTCGGAAGCCGCCGTCGCCAGCACGATTTCGGCGTACGAAGTCAGCTCGACCTCACGCGGGCGGCTGCCGAGATTGCTGATCGACACGCGGCGCACTTCGGAGTCGTCCTCGGGCGACACGGCGACTTCGAGTGTGGTGGTCATCGAGCCGTCGCGGCGGATTATTTCGGCGCGGTCTTCGGCGAATTCGACATCGTAACTGTCGGCCTCGACCCCGGCTGGTTGAAAACCCGCCGACCAGACTTTGCCGGTGTTGACGTCCCGAATGAAAATGTACGTGCCCCATGAATCGCAGGTCACGTCTTCGCGCCAGCGCGTCACGGCCATGTCACCCAGTCGGCTGAAGCCGGAGCCGGCCGCGGTGAGCATCACGGTGTACTTGCCGTTGGACAGCAGATGCGTGCGCGGAATCAGATCGTGCGGCGAGTGGAAACGGCGAATGGTGGTCGAGGCGATTTCGCGCACGTTGGCTTCGGCCTTGACTTCTTCGGCGCGAGGGCGGGCGACCGAGACATCGCGCGGGGTCCGCTCCTGCAAGAGCAATTCGGTGGCCTGAATGATTGGCTCGGCGTGAAACCGCGCGCGCATCGCGCCGTCGTTGAGCGCGTCGGCGAGCGCTACCAGCGCCATGCCCTGATGATGGGCCATGTAGGCGCGCACTATCGCGACGGTCTCGCCTTCGGGCACGCGCGACGGCGTGTAGTCGAGCGCTTCATACCAGCCGTACGGGCCGCGGCCGCCGGCGTTCAACAGCCGCGCGAAATTTTCCACCGCCGCCTGCGGATCAACCATCGCGGCGAGCGCGGTTGCGTACGGCGCGATGACCGCGTTTTCGCTGAGTCCGCGCTTCAGACCGAGGCCGGGGACGCCGAAGTTCGAGTACTGATAGGTGAGCTCGAGGTCGCGTGCGTTGTAGGCGGATTCGGAGATTCCCCAGGGCATGCCGAGCTCGGTGCCATACGTGATCTGGCGGCGGACGATGAGGCGATGGGTCTGCTCGAGCAGGCTGCCGGCGGGCGCGCGCATGACCAGCGACGGCATCAGGTATTCGAACATCGACCCCGACCAGGAGATGAGCGCCGAACCCTGATCGACCGGCGTCATCGGGCGGCCGAGGCGGAACCAATGGCGGGCGGGGACTTCGCCCTTCGCGATGGCGACGAAACTCGCCAGCCGCGCCTCGGACGCGAGCAGGTCGTAGCAATTGGGATCGAGACTGCCGTCGGTGACGCGGTAGCCGATCGACAAAAGCTGGCGCGCGGGATCGAGCAGGAAGTCGAACTTCATCGCGTCGAGCATCCGGGCTGCGGTCGCGGCGAGATCAGTGAGGCGTCGCTCCAGCGCCTTGGCGGCGTCGCGGGCGCGTGCGAGTGCGTCGCGATCGAGAGTCGAGTCACGCTCAGACACTTCATTATATATGTCGGGCAGATCGCCGAGCGCGGGAATCGCATCGGGCGCCGCATCGTTAGCGGCGGGATCCACGAACGGCTTCAGCAGTTCGAGGTCACGCCGATGACTGCCGAGGCATGCCCGGAGCGCCTCGGCCCATGTGAGAATGTCGCCGGAGTTGGCGCCGGGGTCGGCGCGTTCGAGCGTCAGCGCGCGCGCGATGTCAGTGATTGAATCGCTGTGCGTGGCGAGATCGGCGAGCCACGCTGCCGTTTCCGCGATGGTGCGCGGGCGCGGCTCCAATAGCGGCGCCATCGTGTCGAGCGCGTCTTCGAGCTGCTTCGGCGTGACCGTGTGGCTGCGGCGGTCGGCTGCGAATGGGACGAGCGACTCGCGAATAAGGGCGAGCGCGTCTTCGATTCCGCTCAGCCATTGGCGGGCGAGGACCGGACGCACGACCATCTCGCGGCATGCGTTGCCGAGCGCAATCAGATGGCCGGCGAGGTTGCCGCTGTCAACCGAAGAAATATATTTGGGATCGAGCGGGCGCAGGTCGCGCGTGCCGTACCAGTTGTAGAAATGCCCGCGGAACTGCTCCATCCGCTTCATAGTGTCGATGGTGGCGGCGAGGCGATCGACGGTGTCCTGCTTTCCGATCCAGCCGAAGTCGTGCGCGGCGAGTACCGCGAGCAAGTACAGACCGATGTTGGTCGGCGACGTGCGATGCGCCAGCACGGGCCTGGGGTCTTCCTGAAAGTTGTCGGGCGGGAGCATGTTGTCGTCTGCCGTCACGAACTTTTCGAAGAAGCGCCAGGTGCGGCGGGCGCTCAGGCGCAGCGAAGTCGCGTCGGCGGCCGAGAGAGGTTTGGCGCCTTCGAGCAGCTTGGGCAGACTGGTCCATCGCGCGACGTCGGGAGACAGCATCCACAGGACGACGAACGGAAGCGCGACCATCGCACCGCCGTGGCCTGCCCACGCGACGAAGACGGCGGCGGCGACGGCGAGCACCCAGGCGCCGTACATCATTTTGTAAAAGCCGCGCACGTCGGGGCGCGTGGTCTGCTTGGCCTGCGCCGCGGTCATCCATTCGAGCAGCAGGCGGTGGCTGATGAACATGCGATAGAGGGTGCGCACGATGGCGTCGGACATGAGCCACGCCTGATGCGCGAGGAGCGTGAGGAGCATCGCGAGCTGCGTGAGGCCGGACTTCAGGTCGGTGGCGACCGCACGGAGGTGGCTGCGCTTTGAGATGTCGCGGCGGCGCGGAATGATGCCGGTGATGAAGGGAAGCATCGGCGCAGTGGCGAGCGTCACGATGATGAATGCCGTCCACGTAACGGCGGCGGCGAGCGGGAGCGTCCAGCCGGCAACGAGCGCGATGAACACGAACGGCGCAGACAGAGTGCGGCGCAGGTTGTCGAGCATTTTCCAGCGGCCGAGAATCGGGATCGAGGACCGGGCATCGCGCGGGAGCGATGCGGCGGGGGCGGCCGTGGCGCCGTGACCGCGGCCTAGAATCCACGGCAGAAGTTGCCAGTCGCCG
>Ga0302326_10034390_pt1 | contig 10043 bp, 8 predicted proteins | sample Palsa_T0_3_FD_202264 | JGI IMG/M metagenome (GOLD analysis project Ga0302326, IMG submission 202264) | Peat permafrost microbial communities from Stordalen Mire near Abisko, Sweden - Palsa_T0_3 | ecosystem: Environmental > Terrestrial > Soil > Palsa > Peat permafrost | place: Sweden: Abisko...
CTCGACGGCGAGTGCCACGGCTTCACCGCCGCCGATGCACAGGGCGGCGATGCCGCGCTTGCCGCCGCGGCGGCGCAGGCCGTGCACGAGCGTCGTGAGGATGCGCGCGCCGGTCGCCCCGATCGGATGACCGAGTGCGCAGGCGCCGCCGCTCACGTTGACGCGCGCATGGTCGATGTCGATGTCGCGCATGGCCGCCATCGTCACCACCGCGAACGCCTCGTTGATCTCGTAGAGGTCCGCGTCGTGCGGCTTCCAGCCGAGCTGGCTGAGCACCTTGCGGATGGCGCCCACCGGTGCGGTGGTGAACCACTCCGGCTCGTGCGCGTTGCTCGCGTAGGCGACGATACGGGCGAGCGGCTTCACGCCTGCTGCGGACGCGGCCTTGGCGCTCATCACCACCAGAGCTGCCGCGCCGTCGCTGATCGAGGACGAGCTCGCCGCCGTCACCGAGCCGTCCTTGCTGAACACCGGCTTGAGGGTGGCGATCTTGCTGATGTCGCAGGCGCCGGGCGTCTCATCGCGTGCCACGACCGTGTCGCCCTTGCGGCTCTTGACGGTCACGGGGGTAACTTCGCCATCGAACTCGCCCGCCTGCAGCGCCTGCATGGCGCGCCGCACGGACTCGGTCGCGAACGCGTCCTGCTGCGCGCGCGTGAAGTTGTACTTGACCGCGGTGGCATCGGCGAAGCTGCCCATCGCCTTGCCATCGAACGGGCTCTGCAGGCCGTCACGCAGCATGTGGTCGATGACTTCCCCGTTTCCCATGCGGTAGCCGGTGCGCGCCTTGGGCAGGAGGTAAGGCGCATTGCTCATGGACTCAAGTCCGCCCGCCACTACGACGTCGGCCGTGCCGGAACGGATCTGGTCGGCGGCCATCATCACCGCCTTAAGTCCCGAGCCGCACATCTTGTTGACGGTAGTCGCCGGCACCGCCAGCGGTACCCCGGCGCCGAGCGCCGCCTGGCGCGCCGGCGCCTGGCCGAGGTTGGCCGGCAGGACGCAGCCCATCAGGACTTCCTGGATATCCCCGGCGGAGATGCCGGCCGCCTCGACCGCGCCCTTGATGGCGGCACTGCCGAGCTGCACGGCCGTGAGCGGCGACAGGACGCCGAGAAACGCCCCGATCGGGGTCCGCTTGGCGGAAACGATGACGACTTCTGCACCGGACATGGGAGCCTCGCTTGAATTTTCTGAGAGCGCCCGCCTTTAGGGCGCCGTGGCAGTGCGCGCCCGCCGCCGCGTGCGGTCGCGGGCGCTGACCTGGGGGACGCTGCCGCGCGGGCGCAGCCCCCCCTCGAATATGGTGACGAATGCGTCGGCGATCTGGGCACCCGTCAGGGACTGGTCCTCACGATACCAGTGCGCTATCCAGTTGAGCGCACCGGCCAGCGCAAAGGCGGTCATTTTTGCATCACACGGCTGGATGGAGCCGTCCTGCATACCCTCGCGGATCAGCCGGCGGATGCCGTGGTCGATCTCGGACTTGAGCGCCTTGATATGGCGGCTCATGGCCGGCGGCAGATCCAGATCCTCGGCCCGCACCATGCACCAGCCGAACTCGGAGGCGACCGCCTCCCCGTAGTGCCGCAGCACCGCGTTCAGCCGCTCGCGCGCCGGCACCTGTAGATGCCGCACCTCGCGGAACGCGGCGCGGATCTGCTCCACGCCGGCCACGAAGCACTCGAACAGCAGCTGCTCCTTGCTGGTGACGTAGTAGTACACCGTCGGCTTGGTGACCTCGAGCCTGGCGGCAATGTCGTCGAGGGAGGTGTTGTGGTAGCCCTTACGGTTAAATTCGCGCGCCGCGGCATGGATGACCGCCTCGCGCTTGACCTCGCGGTCGCGCAGCCGTTCGCGGCTGGCGCGCCAGGGGGAGGCGCCCGGGAGGGGTGGCTTGCCCGCGGGCGGCGGGCTGGCGCGGCGGCTGTTCATGGGCTCGGGAGTATTATAGCGGCGCGGCGTCCTGGGCGTGGCGGCGCGCGGCGCAGCCGCTGCAGGTCGCGCCCGCCTGATCGTACTGGAAAGTAGGATATCTTACCGGTTGGTAGGGAAGCGCCTGAAACAGTCGTGCACGCACGTCATATGTCAGGAAAAAACCAATGAATGCCAAGGGTAGCGCGGCGCTGCCGCACAGCGCGGCGCACACGCAGCCAACGCTGCGCTTCGTCTCCGCCGCCTCGCTTTTCGATGGTCACGATGCGGCCATCAACATGATCCGGCGCCTGCTGCAGGCACGCGGCGCCGAGGTGGTGCACCTCGGGCACAACCGCAGCGTCGCCGACATCGTGCGCGCCGCCATCGACGAGGACGCCGACGCCATCGCGGTCAGCTCCTACCAGGGCGGTCACAACGAGTACTTCACCTACATGGTCGACATGCTGCGCGAGCGCGGCTACGAGCACGTGCGCATCGTGGTCGGCGGCGGCGGCACCATCGCGCCGCACGAGATCGAAGCGCTCGAAAAACACGGCGTGGAGAAGATCTACACCCCCGAGGACGGCCGGCGCATGGGCCTGGCGGGGATGATCGACGACGTCTTCACCCGCATCGCCGCCGTCCACAAGCCGCCGTACGAATTCCGGCCGCTCAATGCCCGCGATCATGGTCTGATCGCGCGCACGATCTCGGTGCTGGAAGGCGCCGAGGGCGCCGACACCGGCAGCGCGCAGCTGGAAGTGATCCGCCGCGCGCTGACGCGCTCGCGGCACAAGGTACCCGTCATCGGCATCACCGGCACCGGCGGGGCGGGCAAGTCGAGCCTGACCGATGAGCTGCTGGCCCGCCTGGTGCGGCACTTTCCCGAGGCACAGGTCGCGGTGGTGGCGATGGATCCGACCCGCCGGCGCAGCGGCGGCGCGCTGCTGGGCGATCGCATCCGCATGAACAGTCTCGCTGCCGAAAACATCTACATGCGCTCGCTCGCGACGCGGCGTGCGCACCTGGCCACCGCGGCGGTGCTCAAGGACGTCATCGACCTGTACAAGGCGGCGGCCTTCGATCTGGTGATCGTCGAGACCGCCGGCATCGGCCAGTCGGACACCGAGATCGTCGATCTGGCGGACCTGTCGCTGTACGTCATGACCAGCGAGTACGGTGCGGCGAGTCAGCTCGAAAAGATCGACATGATCGACTACGCCGATTTCATCGTCCTCAACAAGGCCGAGAAGCGCGGCGCCGAGGACAGTCTGCGCGATGTCAGGAAGCAGTGGCGCCGCAATCACCCCGAGCGTGCGCACACGCCCGAAAGCGCGCTGCCGGTGTTTCCGACCATCGCCAGCCGCTTCAACGACCCGGGCGTCAATCGCCTCTTCGCCGCGGTCTGTGCCGCGCTCGACGAGCGGCACATCGGCAGCCGTGTCTGGGCGGTGAGCGAGGTCGGCCCGACCGAGCTCAGCACCCGCACTCCGCTCATTCCCGGCGCCCGTACCCGCTATCTGGCGGAGATCGCCAGCGGCGGCCGCGCCACGCGGGCCCGCGTCGAGGCGCAGGTGGAGGCGGCGCGCCGCGCCTTCGGTCTCTACGGGTCGCTGCAGGGGCTGCACGATGCGCCATTGCCGGCGCCGCTCGAGCGTTACCCGCACCCGGCTCTGCATGATGCGGGCGCCGATGCCACGCGGCGCGAGCTGCGTGCCGCCTACGGCCGCGCGCTCGATGAGATCGGCGCGGAAGCCGTGGCGGAGCTCAAGGCCTGGCCGGCACGCATGCAGGCGGCCACCGAGCCCACCTACTCGTACCCGGTGCGCGAGCGCCTGGTGACGGGCGACAACTACACCGAAAGCCTGTCCCGCTCGGCGGTGCCGAAGCTGGCGGTGCCGCGACTCAAGGACTGGGGCGAGGTGCTGCAGTTCATCCTCACCGAGAATCTGCCCGGCGCCTATCCGTACACCGGCGGGGTCTATCCCTACCGCCGCGAGGAGGAGGATCCGACCCGCATGTTCGCCGGCGAGGGCGGACCTGAGCGGACCAACCGCCGCTTCCACTACCTGGCGCACGGCCACGGGCCACGCCTCTCGACCGCGTTCGATTCCACGACCCTGTACGGGGAGGATCCGGACACCCGTCCCGACGTCTACGGCCGCACCGGCAATTCCGGTGTGTCGATCGCAACCCTCGACGACATGAAGAAACTCTATTCTGGGTTCGATCTGTGTCAGGCGGGGACCTCGGTGTCGATGACCATCAATGGTCCGGCGCCGATCATCCTGGCGATGTTCATGAACACCGCCGTCGATCAGCAGGTGGAGCGCCACCTGCGCGCGCAAGGCAAGTGGCAGGCGGCACAGGAGTACATCGACGCGGCCAACGCCGCAGCCGCTGCGCGCGGGGTCGCACCGCCTGGCTACAAGGGCGAGCTGCCGGCGCACCACGACGGCTCGGGACTGGCACTGCTCGGCGTCAGCGGCGACGAACTGCTCGAGCGCGAGACCTACGAGCGTATCCGCGAGCGCGCCCTGCAGTCAGTGCGCGGCACGGTGCAGGCCGACATCCTCAAGGAAGACCAGGCGCAAAACACCTGCATTTTTTCCACCGAGTTCGCGCTGCGCATGATGGGCGACGTGCAGCAGTACTTTATCGACCGGCGCGTGCGCAATTTCTATTCGGTGTCGATCTCCGGCTATCACATCGCCGAGGCCGGCGCCAACCCGATCTCGCAGCTCGCGTTCACGCTCGCCAATGGCTTCACCATCGCCGAGTACTATCTGGCGCGCGGCATGAAGATCGATGACTTCGCACCCAACCTGTCGTTCTTCTTTTCCAACGGCATGGACCCGGAGTACGTGGTGATCGGCCGGGTCGCGCGCCGCATCTGGGCGCGCGCCATGCGCGAGCGCTACCAGGCAGGCCCGCGCAGCCAGATGCTCAAGTACCACGTGCAGACCTCCGGCCGGAGCCTGCACGCGCGCGAGATCTCCTTCAACGACATCCGCACGACCCTGCAGGCGGTGTACGCGCTGTTCGACAACTGCAACAGCCTGCACACCAACGCCTACGACGAGGCGCTCACCACGCCCACCGAAGAGAGCGTGCGGCGCGCCGTGGCGATCCAGCTGATCATCAACCGCGAACTCGGACTGAACAAGATTCAGAATCCGTGGCAGGGCTCCTTCGCCATCGACTACCTGACGGATCTGGTGGAAGAGGCGGTCTACAAGGAGTTCGAGGCGCTTTCGGAGCGCGGCGGCGTGCTCGGGGCGATGGAGACGATGTACCAGCGCGCCAAGATCCAGGAAGAGTCGCTCTTGTACGAGACGAAGAAGCACGACGGCTCACTACCGCTCATCGGCGTGAACACCTTCCTGTCGGCCGGCGATGCGGCCGATGAGCACAAGGGTGCGCAGCTCATTCGCTCCAGCGAGCAGGAGAAGCAGGACCAGGTGGCCGCGGTACGGGCGTTTCAGGCACGCAATGCGCAACGCGCACCGCAGGCACTCGCGCAGCTGCAGCAGGCGGCCGCCGGCGGCGCCAATGTGTTCGCGCAGCTCATGGAGTCGGTCAAGGTCTGCTCGCTCGGGCAGATCTCGCACGCGCTGTATCAGGTGGGCGGTCAGTATCGTCGGAACATGTGAGATCCGGTTCGCCGAGCTGTGCCAGGATCGCCGCGCGCGCGCCATCGCGCAGCTGCGCCGCCCCCTGATCGGCCGCGGCCGCATCGAGTTGGAGCGGCGGCAGGATCTGCATCTCGATCGGACCGGGTAGCGGCAGGGCGCCGCTCGGCGGCAGGGCGCGCCGCGTGCCGCGCAGCACGGCAGGCACGAGCGGGCAGCCGGCGCGCACCGCGGTAGCGAAGGCGCCGGTGTGAAACTTGAGCAGTCCCGGGGTGCGGGTGAAGGTGCCTTCCGGGAAGAACACGAGCGAGTTCCCCTGGATGGCGTTGCGCAGCACGCGCCGCGTGTCGGCCGCGCCGCGGCGCGGGTCGAAGCGCGCCACGAACTCCGAACCCAGGCGCTTCAGCAGCGGTCCGGCGAGCGGCACGGCAGCCATCTCGCGCTTGATGACGAAGCCGAAGCGTGGCGGAAGGGCCGCCGTCAGTACGATGCCGTCGAGGTAGCTCGCATGGTTGCACACCACCACGCACTGACCTTGCGGCAGGCGCTCAGCGAACCTGAGCGTGAGTGGCATGCCGACGATGCGCAGCAGCAGTCGGGCGGCGCCGCGCGCTGCCGCACGGCGCTGCGCCAGGCGCGGCAACGCGACCAACAGCACCGTGACCGCCAGTCCCAGGGCCAGGAACGCCGTCAGCGCCCACAGGCCGTAGGCGAGACGTAGCGGCGCGAGCACAATCGTGCGTAGCAGCGCGACTAGCCGCATATGGTTTTCATGGTTGGGCAGAATTTCACGGCTGCGGTATGTGAACTGGTTCTCTTTATGTTAATGCCGCCCGGTAGATGTGAAGGTGGTCACGTCGATGGCGGGGCTGCGCTCACCATACTGCGGTTACCACATTACCGGGAAGTTTAAGGCTCGCACAGGCGTGCCGCGCGTGAGCGCCGAGCTGATCGCTTCCAACGAGACGAGGCTTTGTCCAATACCGCCGTTGCCGTGACTGCCAACACCGATTCCGCAGATCCTGCGGTGTCCCGCTTTCTGGATGCGGTGTGGATGGAACGAGGCCTGTCGCCCAACACGCTGGCCGCCTATCGCGCCGACCTGACCGCCCTGGCGCGCTGGCTGGCGGAGCGCAATGTGCAGATCATGCGCACCACGCGCGCCGATCTGCAGGACTTCATTGCCTGGCGGGTACGCGCCGGCGCGCGGCCGCGCTCGACCGCCCGGCAGCTGTCCAGTTTCCGGCGCTTCTTCCGCTACTTCATGCGCGAGGCCGTCATTCGCGAAGATCCCACCGCGCAGATCGCCATGCCCAAGATCGGCCGCTCGCTGCCGCGCTCGCTCACCGAAGAGGAAGTCGAGTCGCTGCTGTCGGCACCGGTGATCAGCGACCCGCTCGGTAACCGCGATCGCACCATGCTGGAGGTGCTCTACGCCACCGGCCTGCGCGTCTCGGAACTGGTCAACCTGCGTCAGGGCCAGATCAACATCAATCAAGGGGTAATCCGTATCCTCGGCAAGGGCGATCGCGAACGGCTCATCCCGCTCGGTGAGGAAGCCATGCGCGCGCTCAAGGAGTTCAGCCGTGGCGCGCGCGGCGAGATCCTGCTCGAGCGCCAGACCGATTACCTGTTCCCGACGCGCCGCGGCGACCGCATGACGCGCCAGGCGTTCTGGCACATCATCAAGCGCTACGCCCGCAAGGCCGGCATCGCCAAGGAACTCTCACCGCACACCCTGCGGCACGCCTTCGCCACGCACCTGCTCAACCATGGCGCGGACCTGCGCGTGGTGCAGATGCTGCTTGGGCACAGCGACCTGTCGACCACGCAGATCTACACGCACGTCGCGCGCGAGCGTCTCAAGGAACTGCACGCCGAGCACCATCCGCGCGGCTGACGCCGCCGGGCGGCTCCTGCAAGGGCCACACCTGGTCCGCCCATCACCGTCGTCCACGGCGGTCCGTGATAAACTATTGATTCTCTACCCGCCGGCAGCCGAGGGCGAACCTTCGGCGGCCGCCGCGGTCCACTGCCACAGTAAGAAGCGAAACATCACCATGGTTGCCAAAAGGTTGCTGGTGTTACTGGCGCTGTGCACGGTCGCCGGTGCGATAACGGCGCAGCCGACCCCGTCAGGCCCTGCCGCGCCGCAGGCGCCCGCCAGCGCTCCTGCGCAGCCCGCCCAGTCGGGTGGGGACCTGCGCGCGCAGATCGCCAGCCGCATCGGCGCACGCGCCGAGGAACTGCGCCCGTCGCCGATTCCCGGGGTGTATGAGCTCACGCGCGGCTCGGACATCGCCTACGTCACGGCCGACGGCAAATACGCCTTCACCGGCGATCTGATCGAACTCGACAGCAACAACAACCTCACCGAGGCGCATCGGCGCGACCTGCGCGCCAAGGCGATCGCCAACTTCCCGGAAAGCGAGATGCTGGTGTTCGGTCCCAAGGATCCGAAGTACACCGTCACAGTGTTCACCGACGTCGACTGTCCCTATTGCCGCAAGCTCCACAGCCAGATCGCCGAGTACAACCGCCTGGGGGTGCGCGTGCGCTACCTGCTCTATCCGCGCACCGGCCCGAACACCCCGTCCTGGACCAAGGCCGAGCAGGTGTGGTGTTCGCCCGACCGCAACGAAGCGCTGACGCGCGCCAAGCTCGGCGAGGAGCTCAAGACCAAGGTGTGCACCGACAATCCGGTGGCGCACAGCTTTGCCCTGGGCAAGGACTTTGCACTTGAGGGCACGCCGGCCATCGTCATGACGAGCGGCGAGCTGCTGCCCGGCTACCTGCCCCCGGACGCGCTGGTTCAGCATCTGAGAGAGGCGCACCCCTAAACGGTGCGTTGCGGCGCGACGGTTGCGCGCTGCGCGCGCTTCGAGTCAGCGCTCGAGCAGCTTGAACTTATCGGGCTTGCCTTCCCATTCCTTGGCATCCGGCGGCGCATCCTTCTTTTCGGTGATCACCGGCCACTCCTTCGCCAGTTCCGCGTTCAGCTGCTTGAAGTGTTCCTGCCCGGCGGGTAGCTCCTCCTCGGAAAAGATCGCCTCCACCGGGCATTCCGGTTCGCACAGCGTGCAGTCAATGCACTCCTCGGGATCGATGGTGAGGAAGTTCGGTCCCTCGTGGAAACAATCGACCGGGCACACCTCGACACAGTCCATGTACTTGCACTTGATGCAGTTTTCGGTAACGACAAAAGTCATGCAATTCCCTCGGCGGACAGGCCCGCGGCAGCACGCCCGCAGCGGTGCGGCAATTGTGCCACGCGCGCGCGCCGCCCAGTCAATCACCCCTCCGGGGTGCGGTTGAGCCGCCGGTCGACGGTGGTGAAGTAGTGATCCTCGGGCGCGCCGGCCTTGTCCTCAAGATAGCGGCGCAGGGCAAATTCGGTACTGGGGAAGGCGATATCCGCCCACGGGATGTCTGCCGGCGCCAGCAGCGCGACCTCCAGGCTTTCCGCGCCGGCGCCGAACTGCGCTGCGGGCAGAATGGCGCGGAAGAAGACGTGCACCTGCTGCGCGTGCAGTACGTGCACCACGGCCAGCAGCGACCCGATCTTCACCTCTGCGAGCGCCTCCTCCTGGGATTCGCGTGCGGCCGCCTGCTGCAGCGTCTCGCCGTTTTCCATGAAACCTGCCGGCACGGTCCAGTAGCCACGGCGCGGCTCGATGGCCCGGCGGCACAGGAGAATGCGGCCGTCGTGCGCGGGCACGCACCCCACCACCAGGCGCGGGTTCAGGTAGTGAATCGTGCCGCAGGCGTCGCAGACGTAGCGCGGTAGGTGGTCCCCCTCCGGTACGCGCAGCTGCACCGGAGCACCGCATTGGGCGCAGAAGTTCATGATGCGGCGCGAGGATACGGGCGGAGCTGCGTCTTGTCGACGCTGCGCAAGAATCGGAATGCCGGCGGCTGCCCGGACGGCCAGACTCTGCCCTCCTGATCCCATGCCATATTTCGCAGGAGTACCCATGGCTTTTCGCATCAGCGGGCTCGATTCCGCGCAGTTTGCTGCCCTGCACGGGCTGGCGGACGCGCAACTGGCGGCGCACGGAGCCCGTCGCGTCGTGGCCGACCGCCACCCAGGCTTCCCCTGTCGTGTGAGCCTCGTCGATGCGCAGCCTGGCGAGCGCGTGCTGCTGGTGAATTACGAGCACCTGGCGGTCGACAGCCCCTACCGTTCCCGCTATGCCATCTACGTGCGCGAGGCGGCCCGCGAGGCTCGTCCGGCGGTTAACGAAATCCCGCCGGTGCTGCACGGGCGCCTGATCGCGGTGCGCGCCTTCAGCCCCGACGGCATGCTGCTGGATGCGGAGCTGGCCGCCGGTGCCGAGCTCGCTGCGGCGCTGGAGCGGCAGCTGGCCTCACCCGCGGTCGGGTATCTGCACCTGCACAATGCCAAGCCGGGTTGCTATGCGGCGCGCGTCGAGCGGGCCTGAAGCCGCGACGTTAGTTGAGCAGGCCGAATACCACTACGCCGCCCGGCGTGCC
>Ga0302326_10034391_pt1 | contig 10042 bp, 9 predicted proteins | sample Palsa_T0_3_FD_202264 | JGI IMG/M metagenome (GOLD analysis project Ga0302326, IMG submission 202264) | Peat permafrost microbial communities from Stordalen Mire near Abisko, Sweden - Palsa_T0_3 | ecosystem: Environmental > Terrestrial > Soil > Palsa > Peat permafrost | place: Sweden: Abisko...
CAGCCATGGCACTTACCGTCCGGCGGCGCGGATTATTCCCTGGCTGGCCGCTATCGCCATGCTGCTGGCTCTGGTTGGCAACCTTTATCCGGTGCCTGAAGGCCCTTACGGGAAGCTGCCTTACATTTATCTCGCGTACTTGACTGCGGGACTAGCGTGGTTTCGGTTTCGCGGACAAAACAAGACGGCGGAGGGTTAGGGGTTCTTCTGGTCTCGAGCTGAGGTCTCGAGCTGAGGTCTCGAGCCACGAAGCGCCACTGCCGCGATAGAAATAACTAATGTGTGGCAAAGAAATTTTTACTGGATATAATGCTTTCGTTCCGTAGCCAACTCGCGTAGATTCTGGTGTCAATCATTTTGGCGTGCGGACGAACAAGGCAAACCAGCTTTGCTGCCAACATCGGTAACAAAAACAAATAGCGGTTCGATCGCTGACAGGCGGTCCTGCACGAGTTTGCTTTCAGACTTGCACGAGGTCACTCATGCTCAAGAGAACTGCCCTCATCGCTTTCCTCGTCGTGTCGTCCGTCTTGATGCCGTTTCTCTTCACACCGTACGCTTGGGCTCAACAGACGCTGGGCGGCATCGCGGGTACAGTCACAGACAAGACTGGCAGCGTTCTGCCGGGAACCGATGTGACGGTCGTGGGGGACCAGACAAAACTGACGCGCACCCAGAAGACCAACGCAAATGGCAGCTACGACCTCGTGAACCTGCCCATCGGCACCTACACGCTCACCTTCACTCACGACGGTTTTGAAAGCGAAAAGATTCCTTCCATCACGGTGCAAGCCGACCGAACCGCCACCGTCAACGCCACTCTGCCCGTGGGCAAGGTGGGCACGGTCGTTGAAGTAGACGCAACCCCCTTGATGAACGCGGTGGACACCACGAACGGTTACATCCTGGAAAAAGACCAGATCGACGCCGTGCCGCTGCCGACGGGCAGCTTCACGGGACTGGCCATTCTTTCTCCGGGAGTGAATGCCGAACTGCCCGGCGGCACTGGCGCCAACAGCGGCCTGGGCAATCAACCCATCTGGGCCAATGGCCAGCGCGACACCAGCAACAGCTTCCTGCTGAACGGCGTCGACGCCAGCAACTTGTTCAACGGCAAGAGCACCAGCCAGGTAGCCTCGGCCCGCATCGTAAACAATACCGGAGTGGCCGGAGTCGCCAGTACGAACGCTGCCCCCGTCCAGAGCACCGCATCTGTCTACCTCTCGGTCGGTCAGGCATTGCCGACTCCGGCTCCGGAGACGATTGAAGAGGTACGCGTCAATACTTCCATGTACGACGCGCAACAAGGCTCGACCAGCGGCGCGCACATTGACATGAGCACTGCCTCTGGGACCAACACAATTCACGGCCAGGCCTACTGGCACCGCGGCACCGACTGGCTGAACGCCGCGCCGTTCTTCAACAAGCAGGATCCCAACATTATTCTCGCCAACGACGCTGTGCCGCAGTTGCATCGCGAAACCGTGGGCGGCGCGCTGGGTGGCGCGCTCATCAAAGACAAACTCTTCGGATACGTCAGCTATCAGCACCTGCACGATTCCGATCAGGAAATCGGCCTCTCACGGCTAATGGTGCCCATCGATTTGAATCCGACTTTCTGCGGCACTTCGAACCGCCAGAGTCAGCAGTTTCTTACGTGCTTAAATACCATCGCCAACAACGATTTCGGCGCGGGGATTGCTCCCGGCGCACCGCTAAGCCCGGTCGCACTTTCTTTGCTTCAATACCAGCTTCCCAATGGACAGTATCTGATCCCGTGGTCCAACTATGGCGTCAACCCCACGCCGGATTTCCCGGAAAACGCCACCATCCCCGGCACAGCCTATTTCACCGCCCACCAGGCGGTCGCGAATCTCGACTGGAACAAGAGCATCAAGGACACGCTCTCCGCCAAATACTATTATCAGCTCGACCCCACTTCCGCTCCTTACGCCTACTCTAATGTCGCCGGTTTCACGCAACATCTTGACGCCGGCAGTCAGGTTGCCTCGCTCACCAACACGCAAACCCTGCGGCCTAATTTGAGCATCGTGGAAGTCCTCGGCATTCTTCGCGAGAAGGTCTACAGCACGATCGCTCAGCCGTTCACGCCGCAACAGTTAGGGGTCAATACCTTTGGTTCGCCCTATTTCCCCGGAATCAGCATCGTGAATATTCTTACCGGGGAATCGCCCGTTCCGAACGACTTTATCAACATCGGCCAGGGTGCCGCCTCGCAGGCAGCCTTCACCGGGGTGTTTCAGAATCGCATCATGCCTTCCGCCAATGCTATCTGGTCGCACGGCAAGCACACCTTCACCTTCGGCGGCAGCTATGCCTACACTCAGCTCAACACGCGCGACGAAAGAACGAACCAGGGCATTATTTCTTCCGCGGACTTCGGGCAGTTCCTGCAGGGCTTCGTGACCACGAACGACGATTTCACCACCACCAAATTCCTGCAGGGCAACGCCAATCGCTACCTTCGCGCCGGGCAATCGGGCGCTTATCTCCAGGACAAATTTCAGTTCCGCTCCAATCTCAGCCTGACTGCGGGACTCCGTTGGGACTGGGACGGGGGCCTTACCGAAAAATACGGCCGCATTTACAATTTCGATCCCTCGCGCTATTCCTATGACGACGCGACCGATACGCTCACATCCAACGGCATCATCATCGCGGGCAACAACAAGCTGTTTCCCACCAAAGGCGTTAGCAATACCACCCTCACTGGCCGGCAATGGGGATTCGCCCCGCGCCTGGGCGTAGCCTGGAGTCCGAAGAAGTTCAACGACAAGCTTGTCGTCCGCGCCGGAACCGGCATCTACTACGACCGCGGCGAACTCTTCTCCTATCTTTCCCCGGGCTTCGCGGAAGGCGTGATCAATGGTGGACCGTTCGGCGTGAACCAGACTCCGCCATACGTGAACGCGCAGTCGTGCGGAAATGATCCAGCCGCCGCTCCCTACATTACCTATTATCTGGACTACATCCCTACCTGTCCCTCAGGGGTTGCTGGTGTTCCCAACTACAATCTCTCCAGCCCTTGGGGCCCTACTCTGGGTCCCGCTCCGACAGGCAATCCGATGGACGTCAACAATTACCTGCCATACACGACTGCGCCCGGAGTCGGAATACAGGCAGGAATCCTGGACGGGGAGCAGCTCTTTTCCTTCGCCACTTATAACCGCGCCAACAAGTTGCCCTATACCATCAATGACACGCTCGATTTTCAATGGCAGCCGCGAAACGATCTGGCCATCGAGATCGGTTATGTCGGCAACTTTGGCCGGCACGGAGTCATTCCCATTCCTTTCAACCAGCCCGGAATCGCCTCGCCCAGCAATATCCTCCACCCTAATTCGCAGAACCCGCAGTCATATACTTATGGCTATACTGTGCAAACGCCCGGCTGTACTGTGTCCCCGTACACTTGCGCCATCAATTTGCCCAACGGGCAACAGATGGCAGTGAACTACGAAGGCGGCAACGTCGACCTGCGCGTTCCCTACCTCGGCTACTCGGCGGAATCGGAGAGCTACACAGCGGCCGGTGTTTCGGCCTACAACGCCCTGCAGACGCACATCGAAAAGCGCATGAGCCACGGGCTGCAGCTGGGCTTCTCCTACACCTATTCCCACGCACTCGATGAGCAGAGCGGTATGGGCCTGTTCTTCAACGGCAACAATCCGCTGAACCTGCGCTCCGCCTATGGTTCATCTGACTTTGACCGCACTCACGTGTTCAACTTCAGCTACAACTACGAACTGCCGAAGTTCTTCCCCGGGTCCACGCTGAAGGGCAAACTGGCCAACGGATGGGGCCTTTACGGGAGCTCCGTTTTCCAGAGCGGACAGCCCTACAGCGTGATCGACTATACCGGCGCCGTGGGCAGCATCTTCTACAGCGTTTACGATGGCATCACCAATCCCGTCGTGCCGCTGGCTCCCGGCTGTACTGCCAAAAGTGCCCGCACCAGTTACTCCGGCGCCAACGCTTACTACAATCCCAACCAGACCGCCCTCAACCCCGCTTGCTTCACTCTTCCTTTGCTCGACCAGAATGCTCTCGGAGGCGCAATTCCCACCGGCGATACTTTCGAGACCAACTTCACCAACGGCCAGCGCAACATCTTCCGGCAAACCTGGCAAAGGCGCGTCGACATTTCACTTGCGAAGGTCACTCCACTTACCGAGCGAGTCGTGCTGAAATACTCCTTTGACGTCTTCAATGTAACCAATACTGCCAGCTTTGACGTTCCCATCGACGACGTGTCGCAAAACCAGTTCTACAACCAGTTTCCGGTCTTTGGGCAGCCGGCCCTTCCTTCTCAGGGAGCCGGTAGCTTTTACAACCCGCCCGCCTCGCTGGGCGCCGTGAACAAAACCATCGGCAGCCCGCGCCAGATCCAGATGACACTGCGGGTGAATTTTTGAGCTGCCGCGGGCAGTCACGTGGAACAGCGGCGCGTCAGCGCCGCGTAATGCTACAAAAGTTCAAGCGGCTTTAGCCGTCGTGGCCGGTTCTTGATTTGCTAAGACTGCTCCCGACGCTTGCCGTTATTCTTCCCCGATGTCCTCATTCCACACTGCGGGATTTTTGCGGATGTATTCGCTCAACAACGAGGCGCACTCGGGAGAATCAAGATCAAAAACTCGCACTCCCAGCGAACGGAGCCACTCCAGCCCGCCCTGAAAATTGCGGCTCTCTCCCACTACCACGGCACCGAAGCCAAACTGCCGCACCAGTCCACTGCAATACCAGCACGGCGCCAGCGTGGTAACCAGGGTAAGCCTTCGATAGCTGCGCTGGCGCCCCGCATTGCGGAACGCATCCGTCTCGCCGTGCAGGGATGGATCCGCGTTCTGCACGCGGCGGTTGTGACCCGAGCCAACGAGTTTGCCCGCGGCATCAAAGATCGCGGCTCCGACAGGGATGCCTCCTTCGGCCAGCCCCTTCCGGGCTTCCGCCAACGCCACCTCTAACATTGCAGAATGATCAAGCTGAGACATGATCTTATGATTATATGAGCAGCGCAAGAGTGAGGCTGCATTGCGGAAGCGCAATTGTAACTGGGGAAAGCGAGGCTGTCCTGAAATCAAATTGGCTGGTCTGAAATTCCCAGTTAGTGTAATCGCCGGGATTAATGCAACAATCCTGTGCGCGCTATCGGCAGTAGGGTGCAATGATCTTCACACATTCATTAAGCTGGAGGCTCCGCGCGGGTGGAGCGTTCGTCTGAGAGGAAGTCATGAAAATCGTTCTGGTCACGCTGCTTCTTGCATCATCCGCACTTGCCCAAGCCCCAGCTGCCATTGCTACGCCGGCCTGCGGCTCCGAGAAGGTCAGCTTCAAAGTGAAGCTGGACGAATCCCAACACGTGCTGGCGCAGCCCGAGCCGGGGAAGGCGCGGGTTTACTTCTTTCACGATGCCGGTACATCCATGACCGTTGGATATCCAACGGTGAAGCTCGGGATGGACGGAGCATGGGTAGGCGCAAACCACGGCAATTCCTATTTCTCCGTCTCCATCGAGCCGGGAGAGCATCGTGTGTGCGTTACCTTGCAGTCCTCTCTGGTCGCGCAGCGAATGGAACTCGCGCATTTCACAGCAGAGGCAGGGAAGGTTTACTACTACCGCACACGACTCGTTATGTCGCGAAGTGTGGAGTTGTTAGAGCTTGATCCGATTGACTCTGATCAAGGCAACTATCTGATTGCCTCCTTTCCGCTGAGCGTCTCAAATGCCAAGAAATGAGGTGGGAACGTCTGGCGTTACGCAGGAATGCTGGCGGACAGAATCAAATTGAAACCGAGCCAATTTGCGCGGGGTACTTGATGTCGGGGCACGCGCGATTCAACGCTTCTGGTACGGGTGGAAGATGTAGTCCTTAGCCTTCACCGGCGTATGGCATGCGAATCCGCAGTCTGAGAGGCTTTTGGGATCGGGCGTGAACTTGTCCGAAGTGGCATCGTAGTTGAATACCGCGTATCCCCACCCGCCGCTCTTCGCAAATCTCTTGCTGTCCTTTTCCATGACGAAAGCCTGGCTAAAGACGTCTGGGACCTCCACGACAAAAGGGGCCTCCGTGCTCTTCTTGTGCTTCCACTGGAGTTTAACGATCATGGAGCCCTCCGGGAAAGGCTGGCCGTTGCCCGGAATGCCGGCCTTGTACGCCTTGATCATCTTCGGATTGGCGACGATCACCTTGAGTATTTCGTCGGTTCGGGCGGAAGAGACGTCAGCCCAGTCCTCGTATCCTCTGAAGTCGGAGAACGCGATTCCACTCGGCGATTTCAGCGAGTACTTGTCCTTGTTTTGGCCTTGCGCGAAAAGGGCGGCGGCGCCGAGGACGGCGAGCACTGCCACGGCTGTCGCAACGATGGTAAACCGGGCGATGGGTTCCACGCCGGTGTGTGTTTCTATCTTCTGTTCTTGCGCCACAGATTTCGTCACAAGTTGAGACATGGTGCGTTCTCCTTCACAAAAAAATCTTCTAAGCCCGATCAACGTGCGTCTTGAACGATTGCGATTAAACCAGACGTGAGGGGCGCAAAACAATTGGACCATGGTATCGACGATACCTTCGTATCACAAGTGTGCAGGAGGAGGTTTCCTTCGCTTTGTCGTTTTTAGGACTGCCTGGATGAAGAAAAGCCGTACGCCTCAGGCGGAAAACACTGCAGTCGATACGAAAGTATGGGCAATACCATCGTCCAATTGCGCGGCCCATTTTGTTCTGGCTAAATGGCGACGGATATACGTCTCCGGGTGGTTTGTATACACCCGAGCGACTATTTCGGATCGAACTTCTAAGTTCTTGAGATTGTCGTCGGCTATGTGTGCATTTGCTGCGACGAACGAACTGCAAACGGCCGGCGGTCATTGTCGGCCTTAATCAAGCGGCTTCTGAGACTAACAAATACGGAGGAAATCCCATGGCAACTATAAGCACACCTGCCAAACCTACACAGATGAACGCACCTACGAAACCCGCACAGATTCGCGTGACCCGGCGGTCGCCCGCCTATTGGCGTGTCACGATCGACAATCCGCCGATCAACGTCATGGGCCCGGAAATGGTCAAGCAGTTCCAGGAAGTCATCGGCGCTCTCGAGGCCGACGAGCATGTCAGGGTCGTGGTCTTCGACAGCGCGGTCGACGACTACTTCCTGAATCACTCCGATTTCATGGCCAAGCTTGAGGACCTGACCTCACTGCCGGAGGGTCCCACAGGCTTGCCGCCTTGGCCGGACTTTCTCGCGCGCCTGACCCGCTTGCCAGTCGCCTCCATCGCCCTCATCCGCGGCCGTGCGACCGGCAACGGCAGCGAGATCACGCTAGCCTGCGACATGAGTTTTGCCAGACGCGAGAAGACCATCATCTCGCAATGGGAGGTGGGGGTGGGAATGGTCGCCGGCGGCGGCCCCATGGCTCGGCTTCCGCGACTCATCGGCCGAAACCGCGCCCTTGAGGTGCTCTTGAGCTCGGAAGACATCCGAGCAGACCAGGCCGAGGTCTACGGCTACATCAATCGCGCCCTACCCGACGCCGATCTGGATGCGTTTGTAGAGGCGCTCGCGACCCGGATCGCCAAGTTCGACAAATGGGCGATCGCTCAGACCAAGCGCCTCGTAAACACCAGCCTGCCGCCGGATGTCGAGCTCGGTGCCGGGTGGGACGCGTGCATCGCTTCGCTCGGGCGATCCGCCGCCCAGGATGGGATCAAAGCGCTGATGGCGCGCGGCTTCCACAGGCCGGGGGATGTCGAAAATCGGCTCGGATACTACCTGGGCCAAATCGCGCCCTAGGCGGCGCCCGACGCGATTCTCAACTCCGGAAGTTTTGGATTCACGAGGGGGACCGCAACATCCGTATAATCCAACACCTGTGAGGCGCAATGACGAAAACGACGAGCTTTCAAATGGACATTCGCCCGCTCTTTACGGAGCGAGATATTCAAGGCATGAGCAAGGCGTTCAACCTGGGAAGTTACGATGACGTCAAAAAGCACGCTGGCGCCATCTACGATCGCATCCGTGGAATCGGCGGCGTCGTAATGCCGCCCCCACCACCAAAAGGAGAAGGTCCTTGGCCGCAATCTCGGATTGAACTATTCGCCAAGTGGATGGCGGACGGGTTCCAACCTTAGTCGGCCCCAAGCGCCGAGGGCTGCTTCTAGGCTTACAATTTGCGCGCTGGAGCGAGCCGCGGACTGTGACTCGGAAAGGAGGGCCCAAGATGAACGATCAACAAAAGAAGGAGCAGTATTCTGGAGCGCGAGATCAAGAGATCCGTGCGGCACTGGATCGGCATTGGGCGGCGTCCGACGCCAACGATTTTGAAACGGAGCACCGCATCTATCACGAGGACGCGGTGCTGGAATACCCGCAGTCAGGCGAGCGAACCCGCGGTCGACGCAACATACAGAACCAACGCGCTAGTCAGCCGAGCAAAAAGCGGTTTACTGTCCGACGAATCATTGGCGGCGGTGATCTTTGGGTCACCGAATTGGTCATAACATATGACGGCAAGCCGTCCTACACCGTGAGCATCATGGAGTTCGGAGACGACAAGGTTGCGCGGGAAACACAGTATTTTGCGGATCCATTCGTGGCTCCCGCATCGCGCGCTCAATGGGTCGAACGGATGGACGCATAAATCTCGAGGCGCGAGAATTCGCTAACGACACCGCCATTTGAGGTTTGCAGCGTAATTGTCGAGAACAGAGATTAACGCCAGAGGATCGTTACAGTACATCCTCCGATGGAGGGACAAGAGATGGATTGGAAACGGTTGGTCCAGTTTGCGCTGCAGGGTAGCAGTGATTTGGAACAATGTGCCATCCTGCTGGTACGCGTTTCGATCGGGCTGTTCTTCGCCATCTCCGGGGCAAATAAATTGTTTGTCGCCGGCGGCACGAAACCTGTTTACGAAACGCTCGTTAAGTCCAAGGCCCCGTTTCCCCACCAGTTGGCTTATTTCGTGTCGGGTATCGAGTTCGTTTGCGGATCCTTGCTGACCGTGGGGTTTCTGTCGAGCCCGGCCTGCGTGGCTTTATTGATCGATATGACTGTCGCTACCCTGACCAGCGCGCTTTCCACCTTGCCTAAAGGACTTTCGCCTCTTAGCTGGCTCGACGATTTCCTCTACCTTCCGGAAGTCCTGTACGTGCTCTTCTTTATCTGGCTGATCTGCTCTGGTCCGGGAAAGTTCAGTGTCGATTACTGGCTCGCCGGCCAGTTACTGAGGTGAATGATCAACGAAACAGCTTACGACGAAACAGCTTGTTGCCAGAGTCAGGGCTTTGCGGGCAGCGGCTGCCAGAGCTCGATCTTATTCCCATCCGAGTCATAGATCCAGGCAAAGCGACCGTAGGATTCATCCATTCGTTTGGCGTCAATCTTTACTCCCTCTTGTTTTAAGCGGTCGAGCAAAGCATCCATATCGTCCACGATGTAGTTGATCATGAACGGTGCGGGGCTGGGATCGAAATACTTAGTGGAGGCGGGAAAAACAGTCCAAACTGTAACGTGTTCCTTTTGCGGGTCGTCATGTTCGCGCCACGGAAGCATCACGCCTTGGCCTTTGTCAGCGAGTCCAAGATGCTTCGAATACCATTCGCGCATCTGATCACGATTAGCGGATTTGAAGAAGACACCGCCGATTCCAAGGATGCGCCCACGCTGCTCCGTTTTGACGGGAGGCTTCGACTTATCAGGTTGCGGAGATTTCATTTCCTGTCCTCCTGTTGAGCAGGGCGAGATGAGCAACAGCGAGCCGAGCGCAATTGTGCTCCACGGTATTCCTTGCATCGGCGGATTATATATAAGTTTCGATTCGAATGGAGAAATCGGTTCGCTCAAGGTTCGCCGCGATTCACACTAAGCCGCGCAGATCGGTACTGTTACGGGTACCCGATCTGCAGTACGATCTTGCCGGACTTGTGTTGTGCGCCCGCAAGCATGCGTTGCGCCTGGCGCGCCTCCGAAGGCGGCAGGGTTGAGCCCACGCGCGCTGTGAGTCTGCCCGCGTCAAATA
>Ga0302326_10034394_pt1 | contig 10042 bp, 5 predicted proteins | sample Palsa_T0_3_FD_202264 | JGI IMG/M metagenome (GOLD analysis project Ga0302326, IMG submission 202264) | Peat permafrost microbial communities from Stordalen Mire near Abisko, Sweden - Palsa_T0_3 | ecosystem: Environmental > Terrestrial > Soil > Palsa > Peat permafrost | place: Sweden: Abisko...
CCGCCTTCGATGCCAACATCTCCACCAGTTCGGGAACCGTTGACATTAATGCTCCGGTAGAGATGACCGTGCAAGGCCGCGTCCAGGAGTCGCGCAAGTCCATTAACGGAAAAGTGCGCGGCGGCGGCCCGCTGTTGAGCGTGCGCACAGGTTCGGGAGACATTCACGTTCAGTAATAACCCAGTGGCCAGTGATCAGTGTCCAGCAAACCGGGCGCATGTTCACTGGCCACTGACACACTGAACACTGGCAACTATGTTCCTAAAAGAACTCATCTGGCAAGGCTGGCAAGCGCTCATGCGCGACCGCCTGCGCTCCACACTCACCATGCTGGGCATCATGTGGGGCCTCGCCTCGGTCGTCCTGCTCCTCGCCTACGGCCAGGGTCTAGGCGGCTGCGTCCTGCATGCCTTCATGAACATGGGCAACAACGTGATCGTGCTGTGGCCGGGCCAAACCAGCATGCAAGCCGGCGGCCAGCGCGCCGGGAAGAAAGTTACCTACGAACTCGAAGACGTCGAAGCCATTCGCGAAGAGGTTCCCATCGTCCGCGCGGTGAGCGGCGAGATCGACCGCGATTTCGGCTTCAAATTGGGCACGCGCGTAGTTTCCATCCAGGTGCGCGGCGTCGATTTTCCTTATGGCCAGATGCGCAAACTCGATTTAGCCGAAGGCCGATACTTCGACGAAACCGATTTCTCCGATCATCACCGCGTCGTGATCCTTGGCTACGAAGCGGCCAAGAAAGTCTTTCAAGGCGCACCCGGTTCCGGCCAGCACGTTGAAATCGGTGGTCTCGACTTCGAAGTCATCGGCACCATGCGCAACAAGATTCAGGATTCGATGTACAACGGCCCCGATAACGAGAACGGATTCATCCCCTTCGGCCTGATGCGCGACCTGAAAAACGTCCGTGACCCCGACGAAATCATCATCCAGCCAACCGCTCCGGAACTGAATAAGAAGGCGTTGGCGGCCGTGCGGGAAGTGGTCGCGCGCCGCCACCATTTCGATCCCAAAGACGACAAGGCCATGCCCGAGTGGGACACCATCGAAGACCGCGCCATGATCAACGCGTTTTCCTACGGCTTGCAGGCCGTGCTGGGATTGATCGGCGTGGTTACGCTGGCGGTCGGCGGCATCGGCGTAATGAATATCATGCTGGTATCGGTAACCGAGCGCACCCGCGAGATCGGCCTGCGCAAGGCCCTGGGCGCGCGCCCCAGGCACATTCTCCTCCAGTTTCTATTGGAAGCTTTGGTCTTGACCTTCGTCGGTGGCCTCGTCGGAATGGCCGTTGCAGAATTGCTGACCTGGGTGATCCCTCCCATGCCCCTCTACGACGAGTTCTACAAAACCGCCGACCACGAAGGCGCAATTTTCCTGCACGCCTCAATGGCAGTAATGGCCATCTCTTTCGTCATTCTTTCCGTAGTCGGAATTTTTTCCGGCTTCTTCCCCGCTCTCAAAGCAGCGCGCCTGAATCCAATCGAAGCCCTCCGCTACGAATAGCGAAGGAACTTATCGCCCCTTTTGCTTCCCCACCCCTGTTCGGAATTCGTAAATCGAACGCGCTCCCCGCTCATTATTCCTGACAGTCTGATATTCCTCCTGTAGCCACTCTGCCTTACACGAGTAAGTGGGAAAGATCTTTTCGCCGGTGGGTTGACCGGCGGAATTTTCTTGCCCACACAACGCAAAACCCCAGGAGGAATTGTGAATCGAAAAATCAGTGCGCTGTTGCTCACGATCGTATCCCTTGTCTGCGCCGGCTCCGTGGTAAGCCGCGCAGAAACGGTAATGACACGCCATGTGCGCGAAGTCACGACGAATGGTGTAGCAAGACCGATCGGACATCTCCCCGCTGCTCAAGTCGTGCAACTGGATGTCGTTCTTCCAGTGCGCGACCGCGATGGCTTGCACGCTTTCCTCGCCGAACTGTCTAGCTCGACTGTTCCCAACCACAACCACTTTCTCACCCCGGCCGAGTTCACGGAAAAATTCGGCCCCACCCAGCACGACTACGATTCCGTCGTTCGATACGTCCAAACTCACGGCCTGGCGGTCGTTGGCGGATCGCGCGATGGCATGGAAGTTCAGGTTAAAGGACCGGTCTCAGCCATCGAGTCGGCCTTCCACATCAGCATGATGATTTATCAGCATCCAACCGAGAATCGCCTCTTCTACGCTCCCGACCGCGAGCCCACGACCGACCTCTCGTTCGCGCTCTGGCATATCTCCGGGCTGGACAACTACTCCATTCCTCATCCCATGTACGTCACGAAAAGTGACTACGCCAAGGCGCACGGCATCAGTCCCGACGCAGTAGTCACGCACGCCACCACCGGCTCCGGGCCTTCGTCCTCATTTCTCGGCAGCGATATGCGCGCCGCCTACTACGGTGGAACCGCCCTCACCGGCAGCGGCCAGAACCTGGGATTGTTCGAATATCTGGGCACCGATATCGCCGATCTCAACACCTATTACAAGAACGTCAAGCAAACTGAATCAGTGCCCGTCACTATCCTCTCCACCGATGGCACCAGCACCAGTTGCGTCGATTCCAGGTCCGGCGGCGATTGTGACGACACCGAACAGACCCTCGATATGACCCAGGCTCTGGGCATGGCTCCCGGCCTTTCCAGCCTGGTGATGTACGTGGGCTCGACCGACACGGCCATCATCAGCGCCATGACAACCCACAGCCCGCTGCCCACCACCATCGGCTGCTCCTGGGGATGGACTCCCGCCGACCCCAGCACGCTTGATCCTTATTTCGAAAAGATGTCATCCCAGGGCCAGAACTTCTTCGCCGCGTCCGGCGACAGTTCTACCTGGTCGAAGAGAAATGAAGCCTGGCCAGCCGACGACGCCAACATCGTCTCGGTCGGTGGCACGGACTTAACTACGGCCAGCGCTGCCGGCCCATGGAAGTCGGAGACCGCGTGGGTCGATAGCGGCGGCGGCATCTCCCCCGACAATATCGCGATCCCCGCCTACCAGAAACTTTCAGGCGTGATCAACTCCAGCAACAAGGGCTCAACCACGTTGCGCAACGGCCCCGATGTTTCCGCCAACGCCAACTTCACCTTCTATGTCTGCGCCGACCAAACCACCTGCACGGCCAACGAATACGGGGGAACCAGCTTCGCCGCGCCCATGTGGGCCGGATACGTAGCCCTGGCCAACCAGCAGTTGAAAGCCGACGGCTTCTCCGACCTGGGATTCATCAACCCCTATCTCTATGCGTTCGGAACCAGTTCGAGCTACGACACCGACTTCCACGACATCACCAGCGGCAAGTCGGGCAGCTATTCCGCCGTGACCGGCTACGACCTAGTAACCGGATGGGGCAGCCCCAACGGCACCGGCTTGATCAACGCCCTGGTAGGAGAGAAATAGCGGTTCCTGTCAGCCAAGAAGTTTGGGTACCCCACTTCTCGCTTCTTTTGCGAGAAGTGGGGCTTTTCTATCCAATCCCGTAACCCCCTATAGAAAACTGTCATTTCGACCGAAGCCCGGAGCGAAGCGACGGCGAGCGGAGAAACCTGCTTGTTTCGGGGCTGGCGCACCGGTTTACCGCTGCGAAAATGGCTTTGCTTTGAATGCTGGCTTTAGCCTCTGCGCACAACTACCGGATTCCAAGCCGTCCTTGGGCGTCTGCCGGGCTAAGTCTGTGACATGTGAACATCTCCACCCAAGCCCAGGCCGGGCAATGGGCCACCGCCGCTCTCGCCCCAATCCTCCCCACTCCATAGAAAACTGTCATTTCGACCGAAGCCCGGAGCGAAGCGACGGCGAGTGGAGAAACCTGCTTGTTTTGTGGCGGCGCACCGGTTTACCGCCGCGACAATGGCCCTTGCTTTGAATGCTGGCCTTAGCCGCTGCGCGCAGTTGGCCCATTCAGGCCGTCGTTTGGGAAGCAGCAGTGACGACAAGACTCCACCCGCTGCGCTGAAAACGCGTGAGTCCCCAAGCATGAGAACAATCTAGTTTCGTTCGCTAGACAAAGTCCGTGACCGCCGGACTCCAGCCCCGGAGGGGCGGCACACAATAGCCCCGGACGTAAGTCCGGGGTAGGCTCGGTAGAGAGGCACCAAGTCCCGTAGGGACGGAAGAAAGTGCCAGTCTGACCCGCAAACAAGAGGGAGACCCAGACCGATCAGTCCGCCTCCCAGGTCCCTCATCAGGGCTGGCTAACCTTCGTCTCTTTTGACGCAGGCGCCAGCACGGCCTCGGCTGCCCCACGCTTCGCGGTTTTCGAAGCCTGGGCACCTCGGAGCCTCCCCCCCGGGCTGACCTCCACCCCCGTCCCGCCCCCGGATCCTTCGAAAGTCGAGCCTCGTTCATCCCGGATAGTGGCAAACTCTGCGAACTACGGCACTACAGTGAAGGCATACGCCGTGATTGCACCAGTCAAAATCTGTCCACTCGACCCACTGCCATTCATGCCTGCTTCTTGTCCATCTACAGCGTATGCGTAGACCACATGAGACCCAGCCGTGAGCGCTCCCGTCTTGCCGCTGAAGGTAGGGTTTGCTCCCTTGGCGGCGGTCCACGGGCCTTCTAAAGTATCCACCTGGTAGTAAACCGCCTCGGGAGTCGGGGCATAGGGACTGAATCTGCTGGCGACAGTGAAAGTGAACGTGGGCGTTGCGCTCTTCGCCTGATTGTTCGGTAAAGGAGTGATGCTGGTCGCCAGCGGTATCGATGCGTAGGCCGACTCCTCAATGGTCGACAACGCATTGCTGACACTCCCCAATCCAATCAGGTAAATCTTTCCCGTGATCGGATCTGCAACCACGGCGGCTGTTCCTCCGCCCAAAACATTAGTTGGGACATTCGTCGCACCATCGATGATCGTTACTCCAGAACTGCCCCCGGCATCGCACGCGACATAAATCTTGTTCGAGCGCGTATCCGCCGTAATCGCAATGGGGTAGCCTAAAGTTGGAACCGTTGTTGTGGCGAGCGTGGCGCCGTCGATCACGGTAACATTGGCGCTTCGCTGGTTCGCAACGTATACCGTGTTCGTTACCGGATTCACTGCGACCCGCCATGGGTATGAACCTGTAGGAAGGTTGCCAATGACAGTGTTGGTCGCTCCATCCAACAGAGAAATGACGTTGGAGAAGGAGTCCGGTACGTAAATCGTATTCGTGACCGGGTTGACACCGACATCATTAGGCCAGCCTTCCGGGGCTAACGAGATTGTGCTCGCCGTGCCTGTCGCGCCATTCACAACCTCGACGTTTTCATCGTTAAAATTGGCAATGTACGCCATGCCGGAAACGGGATTGACAGCGACGGCAGTGGGGAAAGCCTGATTTGCGATGGTCGTCACCTGATTTGTGCGGCCATCAAGAATCTCGATCGCGTCTGCTGAGTAGTTAGCAACGTAGACCTTATTCAGCACAGGATCGACGGCCATTGCAGTGGGTTGACCGCCGCTGGCAAGAGGGATGTCAATCGAAGTATCGGTCGCACCGTTTACTATCGAAATGTTTGCATAGTCTTCCTTCTGCACCGACTGGAGGTTGCCAACATAGATTTTGTTCGTCACCGGATCAACGGCGAGCGCCGAACCGTAACCCTTTGTTCCGGCGAAAGTCACGTTCCCGGTAGCTCCATCTATGACTGCCAATTTGTCATCTTCTGTACTGGCATAAACGACATCGGTGACCGGGTTGATGGCGAGTACCAGAGGCTGTAGCGGAAGAGAGATCGACGTCGCAGTGTATGTGGCCTCATCGATGACACTCGCAGCGTTCGCAGCATTATTGGCTACATATACTTTGTTGGTAATCGGATTCACCGCCACGCCAATCGGCCCCAGACCAACGGACACGGTAGTGGTGGCGTAGGTTGCGCCATCAATTACAGTGACGGAATCGCCCGTACTGTTTGCCACGTAGATCTTGTTGGTAGTGGGATCAATGCCCATCCCTTGCGGCGATCCTCCGACGCTCAGCGTGGTAGCGTCCTCAGTTGCCCCGTCAATTGCAACCACTTGGCCTGTGCTGGAGTTCGCAACGAAGATTGTGTTGCTTACGGGGTTTACCGCCAGGCCAAGTGGCAGCAAACTGGCAATGGCGATAGTGCTGGTCGCGTTCGTGCTTCCATCCATCACGGTTACACCAAGTTCGCCAGCCGCGTAAATCATATTGGTGACGGGATTAACCACAACGACGGCTGGAGACTGACCGATGCCGACGTAGCTGACGCTTTCAGTTACGCCGTTGACGACCACGATGGAATCGTCTGCGCTGCAAGCGGCATAGATCATGTTGCTAGCCGGGTTGACGGCAATCGCTGACATTTGAGAACAGCCTGTGGCTGGGACCCTCTTGAAGGCGTTCGTCGTTCCATCCAACACAACAACGGCTCCGCTCGCGGCTCCGTAGACCTTATTCGTCGCTGAGTTCACCGCCACGGCGGAGGGTGCGCCTCCTGAGAACGTAATGCTCTGATTCGTATTTCCCTGGATCACAGTCAGGCTTGGGGTATTCACGTTCGTGACGTAAATCTTGTTTGTGATCGGATTGATCGCTATTCCTGACGGTCCGTCACCTGCCGCAATCGTCGCGACCGCACCTGTCGCGCCATTGATAGCTGTCACGGTATCGCTGCCCTGGTTCGCTGTATAAATCTGATTGGTCACAGGGTTGACGGCAACAGACAAGGGAGAGATCCCGGTCGGAACCGTGGCCGTGACGGTTTGCGCAGAACTCGGCTGCGAAATCCAGAAACTCACCAAAAGAAGCAGTAGATAGCGATTCATTGGCAGGGCCTCGGCGACGGACGCGTCTTGTTGCCTGGCGATGTTACACACTTGGGAAGAAGTGCGCAGCGTGAAAATTCTTGCAACGTTCCGAATGGGCTGCCTGTAAGGACAGCCCCTCACCTGCTTCCGAGCGGAGTCAGACGGAACGGGGACGGGAAACGAAAGGGCGAACTGCTACTGGTCGCCTGCCCCCCCGGCGCCAGCGGGTCATCAGCAAGCACACATCTACCACGGTTGCGCTAACGTGGTGCGCATATTTATCGCGCCTCTCCTCGGAAGTATCTGGTCCGAGACAATATACGGAACGAAATATCCACAGCCCTATGTGATATGTAACCTTGCGCCCCCCCCGCACCGTCCTTCATTATTGCCCCAGCACAGGCAACACAGACCGCCGCAGCGACCCGAATGGGAATCGGGCCTAACTGCCTGGTTTCAAAGAACTTGACCTCTAAGTCCTTTAGCGGACGTACTTTGCCGGGAAATTCCCGCTAACGTGATGATTCCAGAGAATTAACGAAATAGGGGGGAGGGGCCTATCGGAAGGCAAACAGACGGCTCGGAGCGGTGGGAGGATCGCGCCGGGAGAGTAGGAAGGAATTTTTATCACGCGAGGTCGTTTTGGAACACGTCCACGCAACGCTGAACGGCTGTCATCCCGCCGACCCGCGTTTTCACCAGCGGGTCGAGGGATCCCGCGAGGATCGCAACTGCCGTCAGGATCAACTTGCAGCGTTACCAGTTACCTCAGTTCCTTGACTCCGTTACCACCACAAATTAGCTTCGGAATTACTGGCGGTACTCCGCCTTCAGTCTGCGAGGGAAATTGCCGCATCGTCCGATCATCACTCTGACCACCGATTTTGGCTCCAACGACCACTTCGTGGGCACCATGAAAGGTGTAATTCTTGAGATTGTGCCCGAGGCGACCATCGTCGACATCTGCCACTCCGTGCAAGCCTTCGACGTGCTCGACGGCGCCTTGACGATCTCTCAGGCTTACTCCTACTTCCCCACAGGAACGGTACATGTGGTCGTCGTCGATCCCGGCGTGGGTTCGTCGCGTCGCCCCATTGTCGCCTCCAGCGACGGATTTCACTTCGTCGCGCCGGACAACGGAGTTCTCTCGCTCGTCTATGCCCGCGAACCGCGAGTTCATGTGCGCCACATCACCTCCGAGCACTACTTCCGCCTGCCCGTGAGCAACACCTTCCACGGCCGCGACATCTTCGCTCCCGTAGCCGCCTATCTGGCAAAGCAGGTCGATACCATCAAGCTGGGTGAAGAGATCGAAGACTTCGTCCGCTTCAATGCGCCAAAACCAAAGATGCTGGAACCGGGCAAGCTGCGTGGCGTCGTACTGAAAGTCGACCGCTTCGGTAACCTGGTCACCAACATCACCCCAGAAGATGCTCCCGAACTGTTCCAGGACGACTCACCCTGCAAAATCATGATCGGCAACCGTGAAGTCGCCGGTCTGCGCACCGCCTACGCCGAAGGTACCCCAGGTGAGATTTTTGGAATTCTGGGCAGCATGGGTTTTCTTGAGATCGCCGCCAATCGCGCCGCCGCCGCCCAACTCGCCTCCGCCGGCAAAGGCACGGAAGTGATCATCGTTCTGGGTGAAGCCGCCGCCGCCGGCAAGGGCGCGTAACGCCAGACACGGCTAACTACAAGGTTAATAGCAATCCCTTAATCGCATTTCCTAAGTTAAGATGAGCGAATGGCTGCCTCTGCCATCTCGTTCCGCCGCTGGGTTGCAGGCTGGGTTGCAGGAAATGCCAGTCACAATCCCTTAGCCGCAATCGGTGCAGTGCTCGTCGTAATCTTCATCATCTTTGCCCTATTCGCCCCGTGGATCGCTCCGCAAGATCCCGCATTCATTAATCTCCCCACTCGACTCGATCCGCCATCTCACACGCACTGGTTCGGCACCGACGAACTTGGCCGCGACATTCTCTCCCGCATCATCTACGGCGCTCGCATCTCCATGCTCGTCGGAAGCAGCGTCGTAGCCTTCTCGCTGGCGCTCGGCCTCATCATCGGCTCCATTGCCGGCTATTACGGCGGAGCCATCGACCGCTTCGTCAACGTCGTCCTGATGAACGCCTTCCTCTCGTTCCCCGGAATCCTGCTGGCGATCGCCTTCGTAGCCTTCCGCGGCCCCGGAATCTTCAACCTGGTTCTTGCCCTCTCGCTCGGAGGATGGGTCGGTTACGCGCGCCTGGTGCGAGGTCAAGTCCTCGCCGCACGCGAACGTGAGTTTGTAGAAGCAGCGCGCGCTCTTGGCGCAAGCGATCTCCGCATCATCGTTCGCCACATTCTGCCCAACATTATTCAGCCGGTGATCGTGCAGGCTGCGATTGGCATGGCTGGAGCGATTCTCGCCGAAGCCACCATGAGCTTCCTCGGCCTCGGCGTTCCGCCACCGACTGCGAGTTGGGGAACCATGCTGAACGATGGTCGCGCCCATCTCTTTGATGCCCCGCATCTCGTACTGTTTCCTGCGCTCGCGGTGATGCTTGCCGTGCTTTCGTTCAACTTCATCGGCGACGCCCTGCGCGACTATCTCGATCCACGCTCGAGAATCGAAGCGGGTTTGTAATCCGATCTTCAAGCTGCTGAAAACAAGGGCGATTCAGTTCTTGACAATATATTACATATTGCAATATCATCATTACGATTTGAGATTGGCAAATGAAGCTGGGAGAGAAAATCCGCTACCTCCGCGAGGTCGAAGGTTCGCTGCGCGGGTTGGAACGTCCGATGACACAATCGGAAATCGTGAGCGCCATTCGCCAGGAGTTGGACGGCAGTCGTGGTTCTAAGAAAGCTGCGCGGAAGCTGAAGGCTCCCACCATCAGCCAGTCCTATCTTTCGCAAATCGAAAATGGTTCGCGGCCGCACATGACGCAGTCTTCGCGGGCGTTGCTGGCGAAGTTTTTCAAGGTGCATCCGGGATTTTTGGTTGATGATCCAGAGGGTTATCACACGGAACTGACTTCGGATCTGCGCACTACCGAAGGGCAGCTTGACGTTTGGCTGCTGCAAGGCTCGGAGCGTTTTGCCAGCGATGCGGAGGTGAGTAATGTGCTGATCAAAGCCGCACGTGAAAAGGACACGCGCCGGTGTCTTCTGCTGCTGGGAGCGATTCTCGACACGCCCGGTCTAGCCGAGCGGTTGCTGGAAGCGCTGCGGCCGGAGTTGGCATTGGGTCTTCGTGCTCGCGTTGCGCCGCGCTCAGTTTCAGCGAGCGCG
>Ga0302326_10034395_pt1 | contig 10042 bp, 9 predicted proteins | sample Palsa_T0_3_FD_202264 | JGI IMG/M metagenome (GOLD analysis project Ga0302326, IMG submission 202264) | Peat permafrost microbial communities from Stordalen Mire near Abisko, Sweden - Palsa_T0_3 | ecosystem: Environmental > Terrestrial > Soil > Palsa > Peat permafrost | place: Sweden: Abisko...
GTCCTGATTGACGACCTGCACAGGCCCGTTGAAAATCTGAATTCTGCGGCGCAGATCGGCCGGCGCGGGTCCGTAAAGACGCTGCCGGTCGCCATTCTTCATGGTGTCGAGGACGTCGAGCTGCTGGTCGGGCGTCAGCGACGCCAGAAGCGCCAACTGCTCCGGCGGCTTGCCTTTCGCCATGATTTGTTTCTGCGGATCGTCGAGCTGCCAGGAATCGGGCAGGGCCGGAGCGTTTAATTCCGGATTGTCCTGTCCGGCTTTGTCCGCGGCTTCTTTGCGCTGCACCCGGGCGATCATCTTCTGCACCGCATAGCGGGTTTGCCTGTCGTCCGGGAACCGCATGCGGCCGTCGAGCATCAGCTTCACCATCTGCTGCGAGGGATAGTGGACGATCATCTCGCGGGTACCCATCCGAAGAGAATCGAGCGGTTCGAGCTTAGTTTCCAGAAGCGGGTTTTCCGCAATATTTTCGGGATGCAGTTGCTGCTCAAGCCACTGAGCCAGACCGCTTTCCTGAACTATCGCCAGATCGCCGGGCCGGGGGCCGAAGGTGAGCCGGTTGAGCGCATGGAGCGCTTTCTGGTCCGCATTCATCTGCGGAATCGCAGGGGCGGGCGGCGGTTGCGGCTTTTTCTTTGCGTAAAGCCCGGAGGAAAAACACGCCAGACCAAGGGATATCGCGAAAGTGGCGCCGCGCTGCATAAGGATTGTTTGAACCGCCTGTTACTACTAACGCGCCGGCGGCCCTGGAGTTGCGCTATGCGGCGCCGGGAACCCGCCGCGCGGCCCGCGTTTTGCCCAGCCGGTGGTAAAGCATACGGATCAGAGCGAGTGTGGGGATACTGAGGAAGACTCCGGCGACCCCGCCTGCTTCACCGCCGGCAAATACGCCGAAAATCACCAGGAGGGGGTGCAGTTCCACTCCGCGGCTCATCAGTTTCGGGGAGACGAGGTAATCCTGAATCAGGCGGTAAACGGCCAGGAAGGCGAAGAGCCAGATTACATGCGAATACCCGCTGATGGCCGTGACCACCAGAATGATTACAGCCGCGGCAAGCGGGCCCACCAGGGGAATGAACTCCAGCGGGAATGCCACCGACGCCAGCAGCAGCGCGTAAGGCATCTGCATCGCGGAAAACACGATGCTGAAGACGATAAACGTGTTGCAGCACAGAAACAGCAGCGCACGCATGTACTGCAACAGCAGAGTATGAACGTCCGCGAGGATTGCGCTCGCTACCTTCCTTTCGCCATCGAACATGCTGAGAAAGCTGTCGCGGATGTCGCGGCCATCGCGCAGGATGAAGAAGCTCAGGATCGGAATGATCACCAGATAAATCAGATTCCGCGACGCGGACAAGACTCCGAGCGTCACCTTCGGGACTACCGAAGCGATCTCGCTGTAGTGTTTTCTGATCTGGTCCTGAACGAGGGCTATGACCTGGCTCCCTGGCCCGGGCGGCGGCGGCTTCTGGATCTCGTCAAGAAAAGCCGGCGCCGATTTAGCCAGACTGGTGGCCTGTTCCGTTACCTTGATGCCGACGAAGACGATGAACGCGGCGAGAAGTCCTACTAACAGCAAGTAGGTCAACGCAAGGGCGGGGGTGCGCGTTTTTGAAGGGATATGCCGGTCGATGAGGTCCATCAACGGGTAAAGAAGATAGGCCAGCAGCAGGGCTGTAGTGAAAACCAGCAGTGTCCCGCTGATGAGATAAACCAGGCCGATCAGCAGCAGGACAACGGCTGCGGTCCACGTATATCGGGCCGCCCGCAGATCAATTCCCAGCAACGTCCGGCTCCGCAATACGTTCCGGCTCGGGAAGTTTTTCTACCCGAACGCTCGCAATCCTGTTGCGGTCCCGCTCTGCGACCGTGAACCGCCGACCCTCAAACTCCACCGACTCCCCCTGCTCCGGAATATGCCCCAGTTCGGACGACATGTATCCGGCAATGGTCTCAAACCCCGCATCGACGGGCAAGTCAACTCCGTATAAAGATGCGAAATCGCGGATGCTCAGGGTGCCATCGACCGTCACATCGTCGGTCTCGGCGTGGGGCAGGGTGATCTTTTCATCGAACTCGTCCTCGATCTCGCCGACGATTTGTTCGAGAACATCCTCTACGGTGAGCAGGCCGGTCACGGTTCCAAATTCGTCCACCACCAGCGCCATGTGCGAGTTTTTGTGGCGGAATTCTTCGAGCATTTGGGCAAGAGGCTTGGTTTCGGGAACAATCAGCGGCTTGCGCATTATGTGGAGAGGGTTGAAGGGTCCCGCCGGGCGGCGTTTGCGCATGTTGGCGCGGCGTTCGTACCAGATCCGGAGCAGATCTTTGAAGAAGACAGCGCCCACCAGTTTTTCCGGTTCTTCGTTCCACACGGGAAGTCGCGAATGCTGGCTGTCGATCATGGCTTTCAGCACTTCGTCCAGCGTGGCTGTGGCGGGGACGGAAACGATATCGCGGCGCGGGGTCATGACCTCGCGGACGGAGAGGTCGTCGAGGTCAAGCACGCGGTGGATCATGTCTTCCTGCAGCTTCGGCAGATTGCCCGCGAACCGGCTGGAGCTAACTACCAGCTTGAGTTCCTCCGCCGAATGGCCGCCGCCGCGATGGGTGGCTTTGACTCCCAGCGCATTTGTGATCGCGCGTGAGGACCTTTCGATTACGCTCACGAAAACCGAGGTCAGGCGGTAGAACACCATCAGGACGGGCGCGACGATGACGGCGAGCCGGTCGGCCTTGTCGATGGCCACGTTTTTCGGGACCACTTCGCCGATCACGACGTGGCAGTAGGTCATCAGGGCGAACGCCAGCACGAATGAGACGGCGCGCAGTGCGACGGCGGTGGCGGGTGTGAGCAGAGGATGAAACATGCGCATGGCGAGGCCGAACAGCGTGTCTTCGCCGGCCCAGCCGAGGCCGAGACTGGCCAGGGTGACACCCATCTGCGTTACGGACAGCAGCTTTTCCGGTTGGGCGAGGAGGGCGAGAGCGGTCTTCGCGCCAGCTACGCCTTCGTCCGCCATATGGCGTAGACGAGAATCGCGGACTGACAGCAGTGCGATCTCAGAAGCCGCGAAAAACCCGTTCATCGCGAGGATGAAACCCAGCAGCAGCAGGCGCGCGATGTAGTCGGGAGCGGGCAATCTGTCTGTGTTCAGTGTAGAGAACTCGCGCGGTTCCCGGCACCATGTCATTAATGAAGGTCCGCGATCTGCTGAAGAGGCTTCACGAGGACGGCTGGCGGCTTCGCAATACTGAAGGCAGCCACCGGCAGCTGATTCACAACAGGAAACCCGGCAAAGTCACCGTGAACGGCCATCTTTCCGAAGAGGTTGCACCCGGTACGCTGAAGAGCATAATGAAACAGGCAGGACTCCGATGAATAAATACGCCGTAATCTACGAACCGACCGGGACCGGATACAGTGCGTACGCGCCCGATCTCCCTGGGTGCATCGCCACTGGTAAGACGCTGGAACAGACGCGCGCCCGGATGCATATCGCAATGGACGAACATCTGCGGGCCATGCGTGAAGACGGAGATCAAATCCCTGAACCATCGCATGTCGCCGATATGCTCGATGTCGCTTAACCGGGAGCAGTCAAGGAATTCCCGCCGCGAGTGCTGTCTTGAGGTTTTTGAGTTCCTTCGGCTTGAGGCGCGTATACCAAATTTGTTTTAGCAAATCCCTGCCAGATGAGATCAGAAACCTTTTAAAGGCCAATTACCCTGCCTGGATGACGCCGAATATCATTAGAAGCGAACTGCGGCTGATGGGACGTGATCTGAATAGTTACCCGAATCCTCAATCTGTCATACACATGGCCTTGAAGAGAATGGTTGGGTCAGGCAACGATCCAACCGAAGAGCAAGAACTGGAAGGGCGAAAGGTCTATCGGTGCCCAAGAACAAGCCGGCAGCTGTCGGGAGCATTCGGATTTGACCCCTCCGTCGCAGGGCGAGAAGGTGTCAAAGTCCTAAAACGAATGCTGGACGAAACCAAAAAGTAGTTTTCGCCGCGCGCGGACTGCACACCACAACAAGATTTACAATCGAGCATACCCGATCACACATGAGAGCAACGCGTGAAGAAGCTTTTGACATATTTCGTAGGTGGCTGTCCGACAGAACGGTCCTCGAGTGCACTTTCTCGTTTCCCGTATTCCGCTCACGTTTTCGCGCTCGATTACGAGAAATTTCTGCCGATGAATTAAAACTTTGGTCGGACGACACGACATCCGAGCTGGCGTTCCGGATTACTTCAGCGATGTCATTCGCCTACGGCGACGGGAGAGACATAGAAGCAGCAGAACGCTTCGACGGTTTCGTGGCAATAATCCTCCGGTTCGACTCGGCGGGCAAGGATCCTGATTTCATAAGCCTCACTGAGGTGGTTTTGAAGACCCCGGCGTAATGTCATGACCGTGCCATCAAAGGAGCGAATCAAGCCAAGTTTGCGGAGACTGTTTTGGATGCGGACGCTTGGATGCCTTCTATGGATGCAAGGAATAATGGACGACCACAAAACGAGGATTCCCGGCTTTTACGGCTTGGTCTGTCGCGCTCGCGATGTGACGACCAATCTATGGCTTCGTCGTGCCGAGATTGAAGATCCAGCAATATTTGCCACGGTTGCCAAAACTACGAGGCCAAAATAGCACACTGCGAGTCAACCAATGAATCCCTGACTACCGAAGCGGGATCCTAACCGGCGTGCCGTTCTACAATCGCTTCAGTGCGCCGTATATTGTTTGTTGTCAATGCTCTGCTCGCGATTGTTATCCTCGCAGCGGCGGCGGTCTTCTACTGGTACTTCTACCGCGCGCTGCCGGCTACGTCAGGGTCGGTTGAAACCTGGGTTTCCCAGCCCGTCCGGGTTGACCGCGACAACCTCGGCGTCCCGCACATCAAAGCCAGGACCATCGAAGACGCCTGGTTCGTGCAGGGCTATACAACCGCGGAAGACCGCATGTTCCAGATGGACGGCCTTCGCCGCCTCGCCGCGGGCGATCTCTCCGAGATCGTCGGAGTCTCGGGGCTTGAAGCCGACCGCGAAGCCCGTCGCCTGCGTCTGCGCCGTATCGCCGAACAAATCTATGCGCAAATGCCTGCCGCGGACAAAGCGGCGATGGCGGCCTATGCGCGCGGCGTGAACGCCTATATCGAATCGCACCGCGGCCGCTACGGTTTCGAGTTCGCGCTTCTGGGCTACGATCCCCGTCCCTGGAGCGTGGTCGATTCGCTGCTCGCCGGTTTGCAGATGTTCCGTACACTGACCGACGACTGGAAGAACAAGCTGGTCAAACAGCGCATGCTTGCCGCCGGCGAACCGGACAAAGTCAATTTCCTCTTCCCGTTTCGCAGCGGCGCGGAATTCATGCCGGGGTCCGGAGAACATCCCGGGTCCAACGCATGGGCCATCGCGGGGTCGCGTTCGGCCACGGGCAAGCCGCTGTTGTCGAATGACATGCACCTCGACTACGCCGAGCCCGGCGTCTGGTTTCTCGATCAGATCGAAGCGCCGGGACTCAATGTCTCCGGCGTCGCTCTTCCCGGAGTCCCCGGCATCGTGTCCGGACACAACGATCGCATCGCATGGGGCATGACCAACCTCGGCTTCGACGTGCAGGACCTCTATCTCGAAAAAATGGATCTGCGCACTGGACGCTATGTATACCAGGGAAAACTGGAGCAGGCGCGCGCGGAACGCGAGCTGATCGCGATCAAAGGCCGCGCGCCGGAAGAACTCACCACATGGGTGACGCGGCACGGGCCCGTGATCTCAACGGATAACGGCGCCGCGCTGGCGCTGCAGTGGTCCGCGGCCGACCCTGCCGTGCTGCAAAGCATCTTTCCCGAACTCGATCAGGCCCGCAACTGGGATGAGTTCAAGCACACGCTCTCGCGGTTCGGCGGGCCAGGGCAGAATTTTGTCTACGCCGATGTCGATGGCAATATCGGCTATCACGCGACGGGCAAGTTACCCATCCGAACCAACTACTTCGGCGATGTTCCTGTCGATGGCTCTACCGGCGAAAACGAATGGGCCGGCTACATTCCTTTCGACGATCTCCCGCAGGCGTTTAATCCGCCAGGCGGGCTGATCGTCACGGCGAACCAGAACCCGTTTCCGGCGGATTATCCCTATCACGTGAGCGGCTTCTTCGATACGCAATACCGCTCGCGCCAGATCTATGACATGCTTTCCGCCGCGGGCAATAAACTCAAGCCGGAAGACAGCCTGCGGGTCCAGAAAGATGTCTATAGCGGCTTCAGCAAGTTCATCGCGCGCCAGCTGGTGAAGGCTTATGACGATCACAAAGCGAATAATCCCGCGTTCAACGACGCCGTTGCTCTGCTGCGCACCTGGGATGGCCAGATGGATCAGAACCGGCCTGAGCCGCTGATCGCCACGCTCGCCTATCAATATTTGAGGAAGGCCATTGCCGAGCGGGCTGCGCCGGGCGGCGGGAATATCTACGACATTCACATGGCCCCGGCAGTGACCGAACGCATCCTGCGCGAGCGGCCGGACGGCTGGTTTGGCGACTACAACGAATTGCTTCTGCGCTGCTTTTCCGACGCGATGGATGAAGGGCGCCGCATGCAGGGTGGAAATCCGAAGTCGTGGAAGTGGGGTAAATACCGGTTCCTTGCCATCAATCATCCGGTGGGCAGCCGTTTGCCTGTGGTGGGGACGTTGTTCAACATCGGCCCTGTGCCGATGAGCGGGAGTTCCACGACGGTGAAGCAGACTACCGCCCGCCTCGGACCTTCGGAACGCATGGACGCGTCGACCGGAGACTGGGACGCGTCGCTGATGGAGATCCCGATCGGCGAGTCCGGCAACGTGGCTTCGTGGCACTACAAAGACCAGTGGCCGGCGTACTACTACGGAACGAGTTTCCCGATGCAGTTTAAGAACGTGGCGAGGAAGAGTACGGTGATGTTCGTACCGAAGCGCCAGCCTTGAGGGCGTCGGCAGCTCCGGTACGAACGGGGATTACTTCTTGTCTTTCTTGGGCTTCTTTGTTTCTTTTTTGCGGTCCATGCCTTTAGCCATCGATAATCCTCCCTTGCACACCAGATTACCGCTTTCTTAGGCGTTGAGGTGAGCGGTGAGCGTGATATTCGTGTTGTAAAGCTTTGAAACCGGGCAACCGGCCTTTGCCTGGCCGACAGCGGTGTCGAAAGCCTCCTGCGAGGCTCCGGGCACTTTGGCGGTCAGTTCCAGATGGCTCTCGGTAATGCCGAACCCTGTGTCGGTTTTCCCGAGGGTGATGGTGCAGGTGGTTTCGAGGCTCTCGGCCGTCAGTCCCGCCTGGCCGAGCTGATTGGAGAGCGCCATCGTGAAGCAGCCCGCGTGCGCGGCCGCGAGAAGCTCCTCCGGATTGGTGCCTTTGCCGTCTTCAAATCTCGTGTGGAACGAGTAGGCGGTGTCGGAGAGGACACCGCTCGCAGTGGAGATCAGACCAGTCCCGGTCTTCAGATCGCCCTGCCATTTTGCTTTTGCTGTACGTTGCATAGTCTTGATTATGGATGATCCGCAAGTTGTTTAAGTGACGTTCCGGTTAAGCGGAAACGTGTCCATTCGTCCATCAGGACGGCGCCCAGCGATTTGTAGAATCCGATCGAGGGCTCGTTCCAGTCGAGCACCTCCCATTCGACACGTCCGCAGTCGCGTTCCATGGCGGTGCGGGCCAGGCGTGCAAGCAGCGCAAGGCCGACCCCCTTGCCGCGCAGATGCGGCTTCACGAAGAGGTCTTCCAGATAGAGACCCGGCTGCGCGAGGAATGTCGAGTAGTTTTGAAAAAACAAAGCCATTCCCGCGCATTCGTTTTCGTAGTAGCCAAGCAGAACCTCGGCGGCAGGACGGGCGCCGAAAAGTGTTTCGCGAAGCCGCTCTTCGGTGGCGACCACGAGGTGGCTGAGCTTTTCATACTCCGCCAGTCCGCGGATCATTTCGAGGATTACGGGAATGTCGCCTTCGACTGCTGGAACGATCCGGACCGGGTTCATGCGGTTGGCAATTCCTTGAGATCCGGCGCAACCCAGCCCGACTTAGCCTGTACGCTTGCGAGAAGTTCCGGACTCCAGAAGCGTTGCAGCAAATTCGCATTCAGCCGGTGTCCGTTCGCTTGCAAAAATTCGGCGAAGCTGGCTTCCCGATGCGTCGCGACCAAACGAACCCACGCCATCGTGATTGTTGAATGATATTTTTCAGACCCGCCGTAATAAGCGGCGAATCTTTGAATCCCGGAGCAGACATTAGCGACCGCAGTCTCCACCGGTTCACGATGCACATGCAGCCAGGCCAGCCGGAAATGATCCGCATTGCGGAATTCGGAGTTTTTCAACTCACAGGAATGGAACGCAGCAAGAAATTCGTCATCGCGCAGATGCGCCGAAGCCAGGACACAAGCCATTTCCGGATTGTCGCAAAGCGATAGTGTGGAATGAAACTATGGAAGATCGAATAAGCCCCTATATGCTGCACGACGCGACGGCCATCCTCACGCCGGCGCTCCTGATCTACCCGGAAGTGGTCGACGCAAATATCCAGGCGACTTTGCGGCTGACCGGCGGCGACCCTGACCGCTGGAGGCCGCACATCAAGACTGCCAAACTGGGCGCGGTCATCCGGCAGATGATCGCAAACGGGATTCGTGCATTCAAGTGTTCCACCACCCTGGAGCTTCTGACCGCCTGTGAAGCGGGCGTGGAAGACATCCTGCTGGCTTTCCCGGTCGCGGGAGCCAACGCCCGGCGCGCGGTCGAACTGTCGCGTCAGTTTCCGCAGACCCGCGTTTCGGTACTCGTGGAATCTCCCGAACAAGCCGCCTTCTGGATTGATACCGGCATAGGGATTTTCATCGACGTCAACCCCGGCATGAACCGTACCGGCATCGGTCAGGAGCTCACCGGGGATATCTGCAAACTCGCGCAGCAGACTGGCGAGGCGTTCCGCGGCATCCACTATTACGACGGGCACATTGCGGGAGCGGATCCGTTGCAGCGCGAGAGCAGCGCGCATGCCGGTTATGACCGGCTGATGCAGATCGTGCAGGCACTCACCGAAGCAGGATGCGCGCCGGGCGAAATCATTACGTCGGGCACGCCCGCAGCCCCGTGCGCTCTCAGCTATCCGAGGTTTCGCAACGGCCCTTTCCAGCACCGTATTTCGCCCGGCACGGTCATTTACAACGACATGACGAGCCTTGAACAACTCCCGAACCTCGGGTACGAGCCGGCGGCGCTTGTTCTCGCCACGGTAATCAGTCATCCGACCCCGGACACATTCACGTGCGACGCGGGACACAAGAGCGTCTCCGCCGATTCGGGCGTGCCGACCTGCAGAATCATGGGGCACACAGATTTCGCGGCGCAGAAACCAAGCGAGGAGCATCTTCCTGTGCGCGTAAACGGCGCGGAGACAGTGCCTGCCATCGGAAGTCAAATCTATCTCATGCCCCGGCATGTCTGCCCCACGGTGAATAACTTCGACGAGGCGCTCATGATCGTCAACGGTGAGGTTCGCGGGGTCGAACGGGTAACTGCGCGCGGACATGAAGGCCCGCTCGGAAAATCGGGCTAGAATCTATGTCATGCGCGTAACCATCGCATGGTTGCTCGTCGCGTCCGCACTGGCGGCGCAGACGCCCAAACCACAAGACCCGCCATCCGATTGCGCCGCCGACGGGAGCGTCGTAAACGGACTTACCGGCCAGCCGCTTCGCCGTGCAAATGTGAATACGGGTTACAACAGCCCCAGCGGCACATCCACCGACGCCGAGGGTAAGTGGACGATCTCAGGCATAACTTGTGGAGGCATAATTTTCTCCGCGGAAAAAGACGGGTTCATCCAGAACTCTTACGGCCGGCCCGCTGCTAAATCACAGGCCAACACCCCGCTTAAACCGGTTACCCTCACATCGGGCAACGTCGTACACGACCTCAAGATAGAACTCATGCCGGAATCGGTCGTGACCGGGAGAGTGGTAGACGACGCGGGCGATCCCGTCTCCGGCGCGCAAAT
>Ga0302326_10034398_pt1 | contig 10041 bp, 11 predicted proteins | sample Palsa_T0_3_FD_202264 | JGI IMG/M metagenome (GOLD analysis project Ga0302326, IMG submission 202264) | Peat permafrost microbial communities from Stordalen Mire near Abisko, Sweden - Palsa_T0_3 | ecosystem: Environmental > Terrestrial > Soil > Palsa > Peat permafrost | place: Sweden: Abisko...
TACCAGACGATGGGCTCGACGATAACTACGGCGCTGACCACGGTCGACACCTCGATCTAGTCGAGCATCGATAGAACGCATCGAGTAATTGAGGGCGCTCTGGGGCTGCGCCCTGTTGCCGCGATCTGTTTTCACGGGATGCGGTTGGCAGCCTGCGATCACCGGACGAACGCCGTCCTTCCTTCATACCTGCCCTTAAGTCTGCCTGCACCTGAGGCTCTTCCGTCGCGCGCAGCGCGGGCGTTCGGGGAGGCTCACCCCTTTACATTGCGCGGGTTTATGTCCGAAAATTGCTAGTTGATTTTTGCCATTCGGATACAATCCCAATGCTCGAGTATTTCGGATGCGCACGAATCGTCGGTTTCGCGGAACAGATCAGCCTCGCGGGCGTGTGCCCGTGAGCGTTCGCGCGCCGGCTGCCAGCATCGCGCTTGACGAGAAAAATGGCTTCCGCGACAGGTTGGAGATCGATCCGGACATCTGCTGGCAGGCCATCTATAGCCGTGACCGCCGCTTCGACGGGCGGATATTCGCCGGGGTGCTCACGACAGGAGTTTACTGCCGTCCGATCTGCCCGGTCCCGCTGAGGAAACCGGCCAATGTCCGATGGTATCCTTCCGCCGCTTCGGCTGAAGCGGCCGGCTTCCGGCCCTGCCGGCGATGCCGCCCGCACACTTCGCCGGCCACTCCCGCATGGCTGGGAACGTCGGCCGTCGTTTCCCGCGCGCTGAAACTGATCTCGGAGGGTGCGCTCGATCTGGGCGACGTCGAGGAACTGGCCGGGCGCGTCGGCCTCGGATCGCGTCATCTGCGGCGGCTGTTCCTCCAGCACGTGGGCGCATCACCGGTGAGAATCGCGAGTACGCGGCGCGTGCACTTCGCGCGAAACCTTCTCGACGAGACCGATCTCGCAATAACGAGGATCGCTTCATGCTCGGGGTTCAAGAGCGTTCGCCAGTTCAACCATGCGATGCTGACGACATTCGAGACGTCGCCCTCGAGACTGCGAGCGCTGCGATCCGGCACGAAGGTGAAGGCCGGACAGGGCGGTATCACGTTATCTCTGCCATATCGTCCACCGTTTGATTGGCAGACCCTGGTCCGCTTCCTGAAGCCACGCGCGACGCCGGGAGCGGAAATTATTGACGATAAATCCTATCGCAGGACTATCGAGATCGGCGGCCAGACCGGCGAGATCCATGTCAGACCACACCCGCATGAACCTCATCTTCGCGTGCAGGTTACCTTGCCGAGCTACGAACATCTCATGCAGGTGGTGGAACGGGTACGCCGGATTTTCGATCTCGGCGCCGACCCGCTCCAGATAACAAATCACCTTGCCCGGGATTCGAGACTCGGCGAAATGCTGCGGGCGCGGCCCGGCCTGCGGGTGCCGGGAGTGTGGGACGTGTTCGAGCTCGCGGTCCGCGCCGTGCTGGGTCAGCAGCTCACGTTTGTGGACAGCAAGGCGATCATTGCGCGGCTCGTGCGGACGTTCGGACGACCGATCAAAAGCTCGACCCCGAAGCTCACGCACCTGTTTCCGAGGCCGGAGGTACTGGCCGCAGCCAATCTTTCAAGCATCGGCATTGCGCCGGCCCGTGCCGAAACTCTTTTAGCATTGGCGCGAGCCACCTGCCGGGGAGAACTCAATCCGGCCGTCTGCAAGAGCCTCGACGACATCATCACGCGGCTATGCGCGATAGATGGAATGGGCCGACGACGAGCAAACTATATCGCGATGCGAGCGTTCGGAGAGCCCGACGCATTCCCCTCCGGCGAACCGGGACTTCGGCGGGTTTTGGCGAGCGGTCGAACACCCTTATCCGAAGCTGAGTTTCTGGATCTTGCGGAAAATTGGCGCCCGTGGCGAGCCTATGCAGCAAACTACTTGTGGGCTGCAGCGACGGATCGGTGAGCTCAGCCCGGCGCGGTCACCCGGCCAGACGAGGCTGATTCTTTTCGAGGTCGGTCCAGATGATGAGGCCGAGATCGACGACGTAAAGTGCGATCACCACGTTCCCCAACTCAGTGGCGAGATCGCTCGCAGGCATGAGCTGGACGACTCCCCACAGTAGAAATGCCGCGCCTAGCATCAACCGCTTGAGCAATTCCAACGGACGCGGCCGCAGGACCACCTGCAAAATGATATAGGCGGAACCCGCGAGCAGTAGCGGGAACGCCGAGAGTGGCAGAGTCTTCAGCAGAGCCCAACCGCGTATCGACTCGCTCGCAAGATATGCGGGCAAGCTGGACAGCATCGGGGTCGCGCCAACGCACAGAAGGGCGAAGCTGCTCAAAAGTGCGAGAACGGCCAGCGATCTCGCGAGCCATCGCGAAATCTCCTGGACGGCCGAGCCCTCGCCCGGCCTCTTCATTCTGCTGGTGTAACCGTCGTGCGGTTCCGACTGGCCGTCTTTTTCGTGGACGGGGTTCCGTTCGGGGTCGATTCGCAAAGAGGTTGTTGATCTAGTCATGGGTTGATTGCTCACGGAGGCAGTTTGGCAGAGCCGTACTTCCGTGAGAATGCGTCGCGGAGCGAAAAGAGCAATTCCGCCTTTCAAAATGAAAGTTCGAAGCTCAGTCTGGAGCCGGCGGCGACGCCGGATTTGAAAAAACGCAGGGTTTTGCAGCTAAATCGTCGTGAAGCTCCGCATGCGCCAACAATGCGTCGCGAAATCATTGACGTCCGAAAATAGCCAGTTGCAAGCACTCGAGTCATAAACGCCCCCGACGGCCCGGGCCTACATGCGCGGTGCAACATTTGTTGACAACTCGATCTCATGTTCGATAGGTGTTAGCCGCGAGCGAGAAGTAAGCGCAGCGTGGCCGAACCGAACAAACCCGACTCCGACTCTCAAGAGAACGACGAACGCGTCGAGCAGCTCGCCAAGGAGCTCGCCGAGCGTCTGCGCGCGATGCCCAATCGCCAGGAACTCACCGACTATGCGGTGAGCTTGCTCAAGGAAAGCAATGAGGACGCGGGTACTGCAGAGCAGGCGGCGGCGATGGTCGAGCGGGCGGCGCGCAACGATCCGTTCAACCCGATCGCGTTTGCAATTCCGCTATTCGTAATCGGCGCGATACTGTGCGCGACGGGAATCCTGGCGGGCGTAGGACTCGGCATAATCGGGATCGCTTTGCTGATGGTGATGTGGGGATTAATCGTCGCGTTCTTCAGCCGCTTCCGCCGCGCGAAGTCATGACCAGGATGGAGCGTGAGCGAGTTCTAAAATTCTGCATTCCAATGAGTCTTTTTTGTTGCAGAGACCGGACAAAATTAGGTAGCCTTACGCCGGATTTCGGGCAGGCCTGCGGGCATAAAGTCGCAACGATTGGAATTTTTTACAGAATTTGCTGAGATTGCTGTGAGCGCCCGCGGCGGCTCCATGGAGTTTTGGGTGGTATCGGATGGCTAAGTTTGACTGGAACGAAACCAAACGCCAGATAACCGATTCGCAAGCCTGGCAGTCGATCTTCAGGCACGGCTACGAGGACACGCCGCGCAACCGCATCCTGATGGTCTCGGGCAATGTGTTCCTGCATCTGCATCCGTCGAAAGTGCAGAAGCATACGGTGCGTCTGCGTTTCACCTGGTGCATGGGCGGCATCACGTTTCTGCTGTTCCTCGTGACCGTCATCACCGGCGTGTACCTGATGTTTTACTATCGGCCGACGGCGGAATACGCGTACGCCGACATGAAGTATCTCGAATTCGATATGCCGTTCGGCATGCTGATGCGCAACATGCATCGATGGGCCGCGCACGGAATGGTAATCGCCGTGTGGCTGCACATGTTCCGCGTGTTCATGACGGGATCGTACAAACCGCCACGCGAATTCAACTGGGTGGTCGGCGTCATCCTGCTGGTGTTGACGCTGCTGCTGTCGTTCACCGGATATCTGCTGCCGTGGGATCAGCTTTCGATCTGGGCGGTGACGGTCGGATCGAACATGGCGCGCGCCACGCCGCTGCTGGGGCATGGCGGGCCGTTCCATGAGGTGCTGGGAGTGAATCCGGTTTACGACGCGCGCGCATTTATTTTCGGCGGCGCGGAAATCGGGCCGCACACGCTGCTGCGCTTCTATATTTTGCACTGCATCTTTTTTCCGTTGATCGCGAGCATCTTCATGGCGGTGCACTTCTGGCGAATCCGCCGCGACGGCATGTCGGGACCGCTTTAGAGAGGGACGAGGCTGCCGATGGGTGATGTGTTTTCATGGCTGTTGCACGAGGGCATCGTGCGGGTGCTCTCGGTGCCGATTGGGATGTTGCTCTTGCTATATCTAATGTACGTGCTGGCTGCGCCGCCGCCGTGGAGCGACGACGAGGACGGAGCGCCTCACTAAGGATTAATCATGGCAAGCCCGGAAGGTAACGAAGGCGGCATCGTGATGCGCGCGGCGGCAGCGGGCGCGGGAGCGGCGAGGACTCCGGCGTCGGGCGGCGGCTCGAAGCGCATCGAAGTCCCGATCAAGAAGGCGGGCAGCGGCGTCGAGGAGAAGCTGCACACGTGGCCGTTCCTGGTGCGCAACGAATTCCTCATGTCGATCCTGGTCATCATCATCCTGACGGTGTGGTCGCTGCTGCTGAACGCGCCGCTGGAGCAGCCGTCGAATCCGACCCGCACGCCCAATCCGTCGAAGGCGCCGTGGTACTTCCTCGGCTTGCAGGAAATGCTCGTGTTCTTCGACCCGTGGTACGCCGGCGTCGTGCTGCCGAGCTTCATCATCGTCGGCCTGATGCTCATCCCGTATCTCGACATCAATCCGAAAGGTAACGGCTACTACACGCTGCGCGAGCGGTGGTTCGAGATCATGTCTTTCTTCATCGGGTTCCACATTCTGTGGGTCTCGTTCATCATCATCGGGACGTTCTTCCGCGGCCCGGGCTGGAACTGGTTCTGGCCGGGGCAGGTCTGGGATCCGCATCTGGTCGAGGCGCTGACCAACGTCGATCTGCCGTACATGTTCGGGTTCCGCGACTACCTGGCGTCGGCGCTGTTCGGATTGTTCCTGATAGGCGGCTACTTCGTGGTCGGATACGCGGCGCTCTACTTCTGGATAAGAGCGCGGCCGGCGGGCGATCCGTGGTCGGCTTTTCCCGGCGGCGGGCCGGAGATTTTGCGTAAGTGGGGGCCGGTGCGCTTCGGAATTACGGGATTCCTGTTGATCGCGATGGCCGGCGTGTTCATCAAGATGGCGCTGCGGCACGCGCTCAACATCAAGTACATCCTGGTTACGCCCTGGATTAACATCTGACGTGGCCGCGACGACCCCGTGTTCATCCTCGCCAAAGTATTGCAGGCGCTCGGACTCGCCGACGTCGGGTTCGCGCTATACGTCGGGATTACGCAGACACATGGCATGGGCAACGAATACAAGTTCACCGGGATCGGCATCCTGGTTTTTCTGGCCGGCTACATCATCGAGGGTCTGTGGGTTCGCGCGGGTAAGTGACGACTGACTATTCGAGTGAGTACTGGGGTAAGGTGGCCGCGCGGCGGCATTTGGAGCTGAGGACAGGTAGAGCAGATGGCTGGCAGACCGGGGCTTGATCCCACCGAAGAAGGGAAATCTTACAGCGCGCTGTTCGTGCTGCTGGTAGCGGTGCTGCTGGTGAGCGCGGTCTGGTCGATTTGGGACGACAACATTTCGCGCCGCCCGTGGAAACAGTACCAGGTCGAGTGGGATCACCTGGCCTACAACAAGTACATGCAGGACGCGGCCGACGAGCAGAAGCGGCTCGACGCCGATCCGACGTACGAGAAAGTTTCGAAGGACCTGGCCGAGGCGGAGCGCGAGCGCGACTCGGGCGAGAACGCGGCCAAGCTGGCCGATTTGCGCGCGCAACTGGTGGATCTCAACAACACTGCCAACGACAAGGATCAGTTGGTGCGGTTCACCAAGTCGTACCTGACCGAGCGATGGTACGACTACAACCACGCCGTTCAATACAAGCAGGACCCGACTCCGTACAAAGAGGAAATCGACAAGCTCAACGCCGAGCTGGCGCAGGAAAATATCGTCTCCGACAAGGCCAAGGCCAATCTGCAGGCGGTGAAGGATCAGATCGAAGCGATCAATTCGAAAGTTGAGAGTCTGACCGATCAGATGAAGAAGTTGACCGCCAAGCGCGACGACTTTTTCGACAAGGCCGACTCGTGGATGATCCCGGTCAAGTTTCGCAGCACCGTGCTGTTCCGCTATCCGAAGATTCCCAAGATTCAGCAGACAGCGATCGACGACTTCGACCGCAACGCCTTCGACGAGGCGATCGCGCGGGTCGATCGATGCCAAAGCTGTCACATGGGCGCGGACAAGAAGGGCTTCGAGAACGCGCCCGAGCCTTTCCGCACGCATCCTAATTTCGATCAGATCATACTGAAACATCCGCCGGACAAGCTCGGATGCACCCCGTGTCATGACGGGCAGGGACCGGCGGTCAGTTCCGTGCGGCTGGCGCACGGCGACGATCCGGATTGGGACTCGCCGATGCTGCGCGGCGACAAGATGCAGTCGCGATGCATCAAGTGCCATATCGACGTCGGATCGCTGCATAACAAGGACGGCAAGCCGATTGCGGCGAATTGGGTCGACGGCGAGCGCATGTTCCAGCAGATGGGGTGCGCGGGATGCCACCTGGTCGCGGGCTACGAGGACATGGCGAAGATCGGGCCCTACCTGAAGCTTGCGTCGGCCAAGCTCGACCCGTCGTGGACAGTGCGCTGGATCACCGATCCGCACGACTTCCGGCCGCACACGCGCATGCCGAACTTCTACTTCTCGCATGACGAAGCGACCGAGCTGGCGGCGTTCATTCTGGACAGCTCGGCGAAGAACTCGAAGACCTGGCTGGCGGCGCATCCGGAGCCGCCGACACTCGAGGCGGACATCAAAGACGCCGGGCTGGTCGAAGAAGGCAAGGGGCTGTTCGAGTCGGTCGGTTGCAAGGGATGCCATGCGATCGATCCGGATCAGTATGGAACACCGGTGGGCGTCGCTGAAGGTTTCAAGCCGGCCGAGGCGCGCACGACCAAGGACTTCGCGCCGAACCTGGGCAAGATTGCGGAGAAGACTTCGGCGGCGTGGATCTACACGTGGCTGAAGAATCCGCGCGACTTCTCACCGCATACTGCGATGCCGTCGCTGCGGCTCAGCGATCACGAAGCTGAGGCGCTGACTGCATTCCTGATGACGCATGGCGAGAAGAAGGAAGACCCGGGGGTCGAGACCGCACTCAAGGATCCCGACAATATCACGAAGGGCCAGGCGCTGGTGCGCAAGTACGGCTGCTTCGGCTGTCACGAGATCGAAGGGATGGACAAGGAGTCGCGCATCGGCGTCGAGCTGACGACGTTCGGATCCAAGCATCTCGACGAACTGTTTTTCGGCAACCAGACGCAGATTCCCGAGACGTGGGATCAATGGACGTTCCATAAACTGCAGACGCCGCGGATCTACCAGACCAAGGACGTCGAGCAGTTGATGCCGAATTTCGATTTCGACGACGCCGACATCAATAACCTGGTGGTGTTCCTGGCCGGCCTGACGCAGGGATCGGTGCAGGAGCGGTACCGGATGCCCGGATCGGAGCATCAGACGGAGATCGTCGCGGGCCGGAGGATGGTTAATTTCTACAACTGCGTCGGCTGCCACATCATCGACAATCGCGGCGGCTTCATCCGGCGCTTCTACCCGGAAGATCAAATCAACTTTGCGCCGCCAATACTCAATGGCGAGGGCTTCAAAATACAGCCGCAGTGGCTATTCACCTTCCTGCAGGGGCCGACGCCGATTCGTCCGTGGCTGAAGATCAGGATGCCGACTTTCCATTTCACCAACGGCGAGGACAATACGATTGTGAACTACTTCACGGCGATGTCGGACATCAACGTGCCGTATATGTTCATCAACACCGACGCGATTGCGCCGGCCGAGTTGCAGGCGGGCGCCAAGCTGATGACGAAGGACTACTTCAACTGCTTCAGCTGCCATCAACAGGGCGACAAGAAGCCCGAGGGGCCGGAGTCGGGATGGGCGCCGGATTTGGCGCTGGCGCATCAGCGGTTGAATCCGGACTGGATACTGAAATGGATTGCGGATCCGCCGTCGCTGCAGCCGGGAACCAAGATGCCGTCATTTTATCCCGGCGGTCCGGACGATATTCTTGGCGGCAATCAGGACGACCAAATTCGCGCGCTGCGCGACTATATTTTCTGGTTTGGCACTCATCCGGGCGAGACACTACCGGGGCAGGTAGCGGCGGTGCCTCAGAAAGTGAGTAAGAAGTAGGTTATGGCGCTTTGCCTGATTGAGTTTTCGACTGGCTATTAGCTAAGGTGAGTGCCCGTTCAACTGAGTAAAACTAGTCCGGATAATTTTCCAGGAGGCAATGGTAATGAAGAAGTTTCGAGTTGTACTGGCGGCGTGTGCGGGAGTCGCGCTCAGCGTGAGCGTCGGCGCCAGCCTGGCGCGCGCTGCCGGCGGCACGATTAGCGGGACCGTCAAGTACGACGGCACGGCGCCCGCACCGAAGGCGGTCGAGGTGACCAAGGACAAGGATGTGTGCGCGTTGCATCCGCATTTCACCGAGGATCTGATCGTTGACAGCAGCGGCGGAATCGCGAACGCGGTTGTGATCGTGAAAGGCGCCAAGGGCGATATGAAGCCGAGCGAGGTGAAGTTCGATCAGAAAGGATGCGACTACGTGCCGCACGTGCTCGCGTTTGAGGCCGGCAGCACCGTGGATATCACCAACTCGGACGGCATCCTCCACAACATCCACACCTACTCGGACAAGAATCCGTCGTTCAACGCGGCGCAGCCCGTGTTCAAGAAAGTGATCAAGCATGAGGTCGATCAGCCGGAAGTTATCAAGGTCACCTGCGATGTGCACGGCTGGATGCATGGCTGGTGGGTCGCGACCGATACACCGTATTTTGCCGTGACCGACGACAAGGGCAACTACTCGATTGCGGGCGTGCCACCGGGCGACTACACGATCGAGGTGTGGCAGGAGAAGCTGGGCACCGACGATCAGAAAGTGAGCGTGAAAGACGGCGCGACGGCGACGACGGACTTCTCGCTTAAGCCGAAGGGCTAGGCGCGGGACGCGTATAGAATAGTCACGGGGCCGGAGCGATCCGGCCCCGTCTTTTCAGTGAACATGATTAAACGCCTCGATACCCTCGATGTTGCGACCGCGGATCTCGCGGACGCCGCGTCGATCTACGAAAAGAACTTCGGCTTTGCGGTAGCGAGGTCGGCAGATGGCAAGTCGGCGTCGGTGAAAGTCGGCGGCGCGGAGATTCGGCTGGTCGCGATCCCGACGATCGATTCTGCGGCTGAAGGAATGATCGGTCTGTGGCTCGAGGCGGACGACGTAAATCAGGTGATAGCGGATTTTCGTGCCGCGGGTCTCGATGCCGGTGCGATTCGAATAGAGTCGGGACGCCGCATCCTGACGATAGATCCCAAAATTGCCAACCAGGTCCCGCTGTTCATCTTCGATTGCAAGGCCTGACGCGATTCTGTCAATGACCTAGCGGTTCTTGCCAGGTCTGCTCGTAGTTCGGCAGGCCCTGGTCGTGCCGCATTCGGTCGTACAGTTTGAAGACCGCCTCGAAATACGGCGATCGCTGATGATCCTTGCAGTATGAGCTGATGAATTGTTTCTGCATGTCGAGCGGCAGCTGGTTGAGATCGGTCTCGCCGCGTTTCAATAGCTCGGTGTTGAGACCCGACATAAAGCCCTGGCCCCATGAAAAGAACAGGTTCTCGTCCTCGGGATGCTGTTGAAGCGCGGCGGTGACGTCAGCGCATGACATCGTTCCAGCTCCGGTCCATCCCGCGTTCTCGCCTGCCTTCTCGGCGGCGGAAGACTGCGCCGGGAGAAACATCAGCGCCAGCGCCAACGCGTAACGTCCGCGGCCGCGCACGCGATCAGACCTCGGTCGTGAAGGTGGCGCGGACGGCTTCTTCGAGTTTGCGCGTCAGCTCGGTGCGATCGGCGCTGCGCATCCCTTCGGTCGAGATTGG
>Ga0302326_10034399_pt1 | contig 10041 bp, 11 predicted proteins | sample Palsa_T0_3_FD_202264 | JGI IMG/M metagenome (GOLD analysis project Ga0302326, IMG submission 202264) | Peat permafrost microbial communities from Stordalen Mire near Abisko, Sweden - Palsa_T0_3 | ecosystem: Environmental > Terrestrial > Soil > Palsa > Peat permafrost | place: Sweden: Abisko...
TCGTGCTCGCGCAAAACCGCAATGATCTGCTCTTCCGTGAACCTAATCCGCTTCATCGTCCGTCCCCTCTTGGAGGCCGGACTCTAACTCCACGTGGAGGAAAAACTCAGTGGCAGGTCACCGGCACTAAGCTAATTGAAGCGTGACGATGCGCTAACGCGATTGGAATCACTGAGTTCTGATAAAGGTCGAGTTCAAAGTGCCGTATTAGATGCAAAGCTTTTTCCAACTCGCCATACCGCTGTGCCTCAGCTTTGGCGGTACGAAAATGATTTAGCGGTTCTTTTGATCGCATTGGGTAAGGCAACGCGAAAACAAATATTTGTCCGGTATCGGTTTTGAAAATGAAATCTTGACCGTAATAGGTCTCGTGGCCAAATGTCTTTTCCCAGCCCTCGGGTCGTTGAGCGATGTAAGTGCCCCGATAGTCGTCGCTAAGCGGAGCAAAACGTCCAGGCGGTAAAACGCGATCGAGTGACATCGCGTGCTCAACGACTTGGCCAGTTTTTTGTAGGCCGATTACCACAAACGCCGGAAGGCCTCTCGCTTGCAATTGGGCCTGCGCGTCAAAGAGAACAGCCATCATTTGCGCGTGAAGCCACGCGGCGTTGCCGAAGCACGCCAGCGGGCCATCGACAAAAAAGCAAAGGTTGCTCAACGCCTCTGGTGATCGCTCGAGTAGATACCGCACATGTTGCGCCAAACTCAAATGCTCGATGTAGTTCATTGCTCGCGTTAGCGGCTCGATGTTCCCTCCATACTCGGAAACGGCTTCCCAAAGCCGAAGGCAGTCCGCCGGATATAATTGGTTGGAGCACGCTGGGCATTCATTCCTTCGGCCGTGCGATACAATCAACGGCGATTGATCGAAGCTGCAGGTGGGGCATCTATGGAGTTTGACTTCCAGTGGATTCCGAGTGTGCAGCGGGCCCTCTCGTCTTGAGGCGAGGAACATCAAAGTTCGTAAGAGGCTATGACTCCGATCACCGCCGGGGCACGTCTTATCCGCATCCAGTTCTCGATTTAGCTGTGCGCGGAAGCTCTCTCGAACTGTGGTGCAATCCTTCAATTTTACGTTCGAACTTGGGAGGGTGAAGGTGAGGCTGTCTGCTTGATTTTGGAGGCGCGCCATCCGAAACGGGTCGACGAAAAACTCACCGGATGGCCGAAGGCTGGCAAACTCCTCAAGACTGACCAACATGAGACCGATCTTAAGATACCCGACGCGAGTCGATGGGAATTGACGGTCCCTCTGTGCTTCATGGAGACTGCCGTCTATAGCCAGCACTGACCTCGGTAACCGTATCTCGGGATTAGGAACAAACTCAGAAAAGATAGAGATAATTCTCCCAGCCTCTTCTGGCGAAGGTACCTTGATAATGGAACATTGCGTCAGAAATTCTTGAACATCCGGATTTCGCACAATGTCGAAATGCGAAACCTTGCTGGCGCGTTCGCCCTCGTAGGGCATTTTAAACTCGGCGGCCCGGAGGCGGCCGGCCGTCAGCTGCGTCGCCGTCGGCCGTCGGGGCGAGGCTCGCTTGCCACGCGGATATGTCGAACTGATCGATCTGAACCGGAATTACAAATGGTGACGAAAGCATTTTTACGCGGGCGAAGCCTACGTCCTGAGCCCTGATCAGTGAAGTAGCAAAGTCTGCGAAGTCGTAGAATTTGGACAGACGTTTGACTTCGTCCTCGTTGTTCAGGTGCGTCACAAACCAGTTTTCGGTGTTCGCCAACACATTTGGGCTCATAGTGGAAGGCTCTTGGGTCGCGTAAACGAGCCCCAACCGGTATTTTGCGCCCTCTTTCGCAATTCGGGGCCAAGTATCATCTGGGTCCGCATCTTTGCCGATTAAGTTGTGCGCCTCTTCAACGTAGAGAACGATGTTTGGCGCTGGCTGGCCTGAAATAAACACCTGCATAGATCGTCCGAAGATTCCGGAGGCTATACGCTTACTGAGGGCGTTGCGTATTGCTTCCGGACCAAGAGCGAGATCCAGCACCACGATCTTCCCGTTCCCGAGATGGGTGTAAATTTCATCCACGATCTCATCTGTTCGGCGTGGAGAGTGGTAGTCCCTAAACGGAACGATCGCCCTGAATCCCCGGATCGGGTTGTTTTGAGCGTTTCGCTTGGTCAACAAGTTCAGTATCGCGCTCGATTCCTCGTCGAGCCAAGGTCTTCCGCTAGAGCTCGTTAGTGGTTGAGGATGATTTGCGGCTTTTAGCGCGGTGAACCATGCAACGCCGTCGGCCAAAGACAAACGAATTCTTTCGGAGTTTCCTTGAGGTCCGCCATTCGAGGCTACAGCCTGTCGGATGTTTGCGTTCGCTCTAAACTCCACTCGTTCGCCGGCGGGAGCCTGAAATCCTGCTTCGTGCAGGAGGCACTTGTACAGCGCAACGCGTACCTCCCACCTCCGATGATCGCTCATCTCGGATTGGTCCGGCTCTTCCAGAGAAACAGATTTGAAGACTTCAAGGTCGGCCTGTTTAAAGGAATCGTCCTTCAGTAAATCTTGAAGCAGCAACAGACCTTCCGCTAATTGCGAGTAGAAGTTATTTCGCAAATCTTGCATGCCGTGGCGCGGCACAAGGCTGTAAAGAACAGCCGCCTCCGGAAAAAGCGCCGCAATAGCGCCGCGATCTTGCAGGTTGGGATTGGCGTATTCTCCATTGATATCAAAAATTAGTTGGCCGATTGGAACGCTCCCGTGTCTGCCTGTGTCGTGTACAACGGCAATCGTCTGCTTAATCATGTTTGATTTGCCCGTGCGGGTCATTCCGAACACAGCCGTACGTCGAGCCAAAAAGTCCGCCGGTTGGATTGCTACCGGAACTAATTCGCTAGGGTCGCTCCGATGCAGCCTGCTTGTCGACGTGTAGCGAATTGTGCCGATGCGAAAGGGCTGCGGTTGGCCTTGGAATCCAAGGGCAGCTGCATCCTCAATGGCTTTCTGACGTCGCAATGGATCGACAAAATTAACGATTTGCTCGAGTGCTGTCCCCCTCGGCTTGAAGACTCTCAGTCGAGACGCGCTCGTAAAGCTCTCTACATCGCTGCCGAGATTTAAGACGCCTTCAATCGCGTAAAAAGTACCAATAATTCTGCACTCCAGCGCGCCAAATTGAATTTCGTTCCATGTGAAGTCATCAAAGTCGTCTGTCGCAGAGCTCGAAAATATCTTCTCGCGACGGCAGAACTGATCGATCTGGGCTTTCAAAAAATCGTCATGTTGCGGAAGTGAGGCGGTTCCTGTCACCCTAAACAGAAGAACCTCGCGGTCACCTGGAGGCGTTGCGGAGAACTGTTCCGGGTCAAAAGTGGCGCCAAGTAGAAAGCAATTAAGCGGTATTCCAGATACACGAGTTTTCCACGCATCATTGGTGATGATGAGTGCCGATTCATAAGATAGCGAAAACACATAGCCAACAAAGTTCTCTGCCTGTACCAATCGGACAAGCGGATCGCTGGTGAGTATCTTATCGATTGCCGTCATTAGTCTAATCCATGATCACCAGCAGATCATTTCCGAGTCTTGCTGCGTTGGAAGTTTCATCGATCTTGGTGTTATTAAGATTTCGCGCCGCGTCCGTCGTTGCGACGCGACGTATCGCAAAGAGAACGGCCGAACACGAGCCCAGTCGCGATACATGCGGCGAATTTCTGGGCAATCGTCGTAGGTCAAAATCCAGTTCGCGCTTCTCAGTCGACGGAGTTTATCTGCGAGATCGACATGATATTCGGCATCAAGCGAGTTCAAGTATAACGTCTTGCCTCTTCTGAAGTACGGGGGATCGATAAATAGGAACGTCGATCCCCTTTCGGCCTGCTCAATAAACTCGATGCCATCTTCGCTCGAGAGTCGAATTTGCCTTGCGATGTTTGCAACCTTCTCACACCGCTTGATCAGTTCACGTTTGTTTTAGCGCGCGCCCAGCTTCCACGGGCCTTGTTGGTCAATCCCGCCAATCGGTCCTCCGTTACAAATAATGCCTGATCGATTGCAGCGATTGAGGTAGAACGCGGCGAATCCCCGACGAAGTTTCGAAATCGGGCGTTTGCTTCTGTAGATCGCGCGCTGGCGCTGCCACTCAGCCATGCTGATGCGCTTTTCCGAGATAAGGTTTGTTAGGTCATCGATTCTATTAATGACTGACCACCAGAAGGCATAAATTGCAGGGTCCGCGTCGTTAATGAAAACCTCGTTGGTTTGGCCTGCCATTAATAAGCTTAGAGATGCCCCCGCACCGCCCGCGAACGGTTCTGCGATCGATATCTCTTCCAATTTGTTCAGCTTGCGGATGCGCGCGATCAATCCGGCCATTGCCGACTTGCCGCCTGGATAACGTAGCGGACTTGTTGTTTTCACTCGCTATTCTCCCCGCGTCAGATTAACAGGTTTAGGGGGTTGTGCACACAGAAATAGCAACCGGATGTTATTCCCGGCGGTCGGCAAATCGAGGTGGTTGATGGCACGCGTTCTCGCGACCGTTACGGCGTCACTTTTTCCTTGACACGATGTCCCCGTTTATGTAACTGGGTCACCATCCCGCTCAGTGACGGCGCCGTTCCGGACGGCGATGTACCCGTACTTGACATAGCTGAAAAGGCCAGATATTCTCCCTTTTATCGGCAATGAGGGAGATATTCCTATGGCATCGCGGCGACCTAAAGCGGTTCACCAGCTTTCCGCAGCCCAATTTGACCGGGCTTTCCCAATCGGTGACGACGATGCGCCGAAGGCCTACCTGATGATGCGCCGCTGGCCTGAGGGCGTCCGCTGCCCGCGTTGCGGCAATCCCGCCGTCTATGACCTCCCGTCTCGCAAATGGCACTGGCAATGCACCAAATGCGCTCCGGGCGGTTCTACCGGCTATCGCTTTTCGGTGATCGCCGGGACCATCTTTGAGAACACGAACAAGCCGCTGCGCGACTGGTTCAAGGTCGCGCATTTGATGCTCACCAGCAAAAAGGGAATGAGCGCGCGGCAGCTTTACCGCTACATGGGCTTCGGTTCGGTCAAGACCGCTTGGCTGATGGCGCACAAAATTCGCTTGGCCCTTGTCGAGCAAAACATGGACAAGCTTGGCGGTATTGTTGAAGTTGACGAAACGTGGATCGGCGGCAAAGATTACAACCGCCATTGGAGCAAAAAGAGCCACGGTCGTGGCGGCGGCGGCTCTGGGAAAACTCCGATCATCGGCGCTGCGCAACGCAAGGGGAATGTGGTCGCCCGCGTTCTCGACCACGTAAACAGCATCAACGCGCAGACATTCGTTCGCGAGATGGTTTCCAATCGCGTGAGCCTGTTGGCGACTGATGAAAGCAGCGTGTACGAAGGCTTGCACGAATATCCGCGCGTTGCAGTCCACCACAAGCGCAAGCAATATGTTGTTGGTGCGGTTCACACCAACACGATTGAGGGTTTCTGGTCCATCTTCAAACGTGGCGTAGTCGGCACATTCCACAAAGTCAGCGAAAAATATCTGCCGCTCTACGTCGCGGAATTTCAGTTCCGGTATAATAACCGTAGTAATCCCGACATCTTCGGGACGGCGATCAGCGGATGTTAGCGCCATCGTCATCTGATGTCGCATTTTGATCTGCGCAACTGCGCAAAATTCAAACAAATATCGTAGTTACTCGAAGCTCCCCCATGACGCGGAATCAAATAGGTTTGGTTGATTGTGCCATCATCGTCCGCCTGTTTAGGCGCGAACCTAAATTCGTGGGTACTCCAAACTCTTCCTTGAACCTCAAATAAATCTCCTCGGATGCCGGCGCTCGGTCTGGCCCACGTTGTTAGCCTGCCAGAACCAAATAGACCCAAAAGTTTGGTGCGCTCGCTGCTTTCAAATAACTCGATGACCGAGGGCGAATCTGCAACACGCACGTTCGCATAATTTTCAGCAATATCTTCTGGCTCTCCCGGCCAAATTTTCAGTGTTTGGGCGCGATTAACTCGTAAATCTGTATATGCTGGGCGGCCTGTGTCTCTGTCTGCGTAGCAATGAGTTTGATCTTGCGCGGTGGAGTCGAAAAAGAAGTAAGTAAAGTAGGCTTTTTCCCAATATGTTTTCTCGATTGGCCGCAAAGCGGCGCGTTCGCCTACCCAGTCGCCCAATTGCGTTTTGTATGGCCGTCCCCACGCGGTTAGTCGTCCTAATGAAAGGGCATCTCGAATTACATCACCTGCCTTTTGCCAAAGATTTTCTTCTGGTCGCTCTAAGACCTCTGGTTCGAGATAAGAAAACAGCTCGTGAATAGGCCAATCCGGGCCACCATCGCCGCCTTGAAGTGTCGCCAATTGAATCTGTAAGTTGTGCGCTTTATCGTGCTGCTCCCAAAATAGTTTCGATGGAGCAAGCAAAAATCGAACAATAAGTAAGCCGATCCAAGTCGCGCCTAAAAACGCGAACAACAGCTCAATGGCATATGCGTCTAGACGGTCCGGGAGCGTCAATGGAGTTCCCTTCCAGTAACTCCATAGCGCCCATACGAGGACAGGCCCCCAAAGTCCGTACCAGGCATTCGCGATGACGAACGATCCTCGCCACGTATCTGTCGCGCACAGGCAAAGGAACTTGAAGAATTTAGCCATAACGGAATCCCCTCTCTAAGGAAGTGTATCCCAGAGAGAGCGCAACCGGCCGAAAACGCTTTCGGTGACATTTTGCAAACCGGCCGATAGTTGCGTTCACAACTGTCCCCGAAAGAACGATTTTCTTTCGTGCCCCAAAATCGGCCATGCAAATGCCTCGCTAAACGGACGCCAAATCCGCTTAACGGACTGAAATAACAGCATATTCCCCTTATGTCAAATTCGGGTACATCGCTTTCCGGACGGCAGGCCGTAACAGCGAAGGCGAGGTGCGGTGCCCGCGCGCGGAATTGCCAATCCGCACCCGGGCGGCCCTAGTGGAGCACCCATCGGTCATGTCCCCGGGGTGAAACTTGACCGGGTGGTCCATAGCGACTCGTCGATTCCGCATGGATTGCCGGATCAAGTCCGGCAATGACGAGACGGGGCACCAACGAATCATTGGTGTGCCGCGACCTTCAGGCAAAACGCGTGCTTTGATGGGCTCTGATTCATCGAACAAAATTCGGCGCCGTTTGACTTCGCCGCTACTGTGGCAATAACCGCACCCAATCTCGCTCTTTAAAGGACGCCTTCGGGGAGGGTACTCCCTGCAGGCGGAGCGAGTGCGGCGCCCGCGCGCGGAACGATACACTCCGCACCCGGGCGGCTCGGGCATCATGCCTGCCGGCATTACGACCGGCGCGCGAGGTGCATCGCTGTGACCGAACAGGCGGCGCTTGCGGCTATGTCCGCTTCTCCGTGTCGCCTCTCGGGAAGCCTGGCCCGACGCTGAGCCTCCGGGACGAAAGTCCCGTTGGTGAGAACCGCAGTGGAACGCCGGCAGGCGAGCGCGCCCGCAAGCGGAGGGCGGCGCAAGCCGCCTTTCTCCGTGGCGCGTCCCGCACGCCGCTTGCGTGCGGGCATAAGACAATGCGTTTGCCGGCGTTCCGCTTCCTTTATTTTTTCGTGGTCGTCATTGCTTTTTCCTTCGTCATTGCCGGGCAACCGGGTCCGGCCCGAAGTGGCCGGCCCGGCTGTAAACTTGACCCGGCAATCTATGCGGAAGGGAAGCACAATCGGATCTGCCGATAGTCTTCCGGAGCCGCGGCTCAGCATGGACCACCGGATCAAGTCCGGTGGTGACGAGGTCTGTGTAGCGTCGTTGTCGAGCCAAACTCGGGCGCGAAAAACTGCGCCGCGAGAATGGTTTTGCTTATCCGCCCCCGCGTAGTGAAACGGAGCGGGGGAGGGGAACCATGCGAAGCATGGTGGAGGGGGCGCATGTGCAAAGCAGCGACGCCCCTCCCACCATCCTTCGCTCGCTTCGCGAGGCTCGGATGGTCCCCCCTCCCCGCAACGCGGTCCCCACGACGCTTGCGTCGTGGGGTGCCCCTCGCGGGGCGGGATGAAGGGCCGCGCGAATGAATTTCACTTCGTCATTACCGTGCGCAATCAGTAGCACCAGCCGCACGCCCGCCGACCCGCCGCTACCACCCCGCCGCGGCGGCGGCGTCCGGCGCATCCGCGCGGAAATCCTTGGCGACAAAACGCTTGCCGGTGACGCCGTCGGATTTCGCGCTGGCAAGCCACAGAAGCGGCGGCACCATGATGGCGGGATCAAGCAGGCTCGCGCGCGAATCATCGGGAAAGCTTTTGGGAATCATCCCGGTCGCCGTCGCGCCGCCCGGCAACAACGCGTTGACGGTGACGCCGCTGCCGGCAAGGTCCTGCGCCCAGATGATGGTCGCCGATTCGAGCGCGGCCTTGGACGGGCCGTAAGGCGAGAAGCCGCGGCGCCGCATGGTTTCGGTGTTCATGGAAATGTTGACAATGCGGCCCCATCCCGCCGCGCGCAGGGTCGGCGCCGCTTCGCGCGCCATCAGAAACGGGCCGACGACATTGGTGTCGATGATCAGGCGCCAAGTGTCGGGCGTGGTTTCCCAAAAACGCGTCGGCGCGGTCATGAAATCTTCGCTGACATATTTCATGCCGCGGCCGGCGTTGTTGACCAGAATGTCGAGGCGGCCGAAGCGCTCGAGCGCGGTGGCGACGGCGCGCGCGCAATCCTCTTCGCGGGTGACGTCGGCGATGACGGGCAAGATCCGGCCTTGCGGCGCCGCCGCGGACAGGCTTTCGATTTCGGCAGGCTCGCGCGAAGCGGTTGCGACCACCGCCGCGCCGGCATTGGCAAGGCCAAGCACCATGGCGCGGCCAAGCCCGCGGCCACCGCCGGTGACAATGGCGACGCGCCCGGCGAGTGGCTTGTCCTCGTTCATATCAATTGTCTAAGCCGCGAGCAGTCGCTTCACGTCCGGCCAGCTTTGCGTGCCGAAGGTCTTAAGGTCAGCAGTCAGGTCCGGCGGACACATGTCGAGCAACGACGGCTTGAAACTTCCCCGCGATTTCACCCGCTCGAACCATGCCGTCAGAAGCGGGCGCTTGCCGACCCACATTTCCGACATGCCGAGCATGTCGAGGCGGTTGAGGTAGGGCGCCATGGCAATGTCGGCGAGGGAAAAGCTCTCGCCGGCGAGCCACGGCTTCCGCGCCAGCGCATCCTCCATTTTCTGCAGATAGCTGTCGTAAAGCCGGAACGTGCGGTCGACCCGCGGCGCCGCCATGCCCTGGCGGACGATTTCCTTCTTGCGCGCGTGCCAGTCCGCGGTCACCGACAAGGGCGGCGTGCTTTCGAGAAATTCATTGAACTTCTCCGGCGACAAGCGGCCGATGATAAAGCGATGACACGACGCAAAAGTGAGCTCCGCGCAGGCCGGATGCAGGAATTCATCGACCGCCTTGGTCCAAAGCCGCATGGCGGCGCGGTCCGCCGCCGCGGCCGGCTTGAGCGGCGGATCGGGAAAAACCTCGTCGAGATATTCGCAGATCACGCTCGACTCGACGATGACCTTGCCGTCGTCGACCAGCGTCGGCACCACGGCCTTGGGATTAAGCTTGACGTAAGCCGGATCGAACTGATCGCCGCGCAGGATGTCGATATAGACGCCGTCCCACGGCACCGACTTTTCCGCCAGCACAAGGCGCACTTTGCCGGCGCATACCGACGAACCGTGATGGTAAAGCGTGATCATTTTTTAGTGCCGCTTGCGAAGGAGGGCCGGTTCGTCCATGGATATGGACGAAATTTTAAAAGCGATATTTGCCGATGGGCCGATGTTCGTTTCCGGCCTGATGCAATATCAATCGCTGACGACAAAAGCAATTTTGTAACGGGAGGCGGGGCGTGATTGTCACTCCAACCAACAACAGCGTGACCGAGCTTAAGGGCTTGCACCTTTATCACGCCGACATGTCGAACTGCTCGATGCGCGTTCGCATGGTGCTCGAGGAAAAGAACTTGCCGTGGACCAGCCACCATCTCGACTTGCGCAAGAAAGAGGCGGTGACGCCGGAATATTTCGGCATTCATCCCCAAGGCCTGGTGCCGACC
>Ga0302326_10034400_pt1 | contig 10041 bp, 9 predicted proteins | sample Palsa_T0_3_FD_202264 | JGI IMG/M metagenome (GOLD analysis project Ga0302326, IMG submission 202264) | Peat permafrost microbial communities from Stordalen Mire near Abisko, Sweden - Palsa_T0_3 | ecosystem: Environmental > Terrestrial > Soil > Palsa > Peat permafrost | place: Sweden: Abisko...
CGCGCTCGCGCCTGTCGTGGCCGCACGCTTCGGGCGCGCGCTGCTCGAACTCGGCGGCAACAACGCGATGATCGTCTGTCCCTCTGCGAAACTCGCGCTCGCCGAACGCGCGATCCTCTTCGCGGCGGTGGGCACGGCCGGACAACGCTGCACGAGCCTGCGCCGGCTGTTCGTGCACGATTCGCTTTACGACACATTGCTGCCGGCGCTTAAGCGCGCCTACGCGCGGCTTCCGATCGGCAATCCGCTCGAAGAGGGCACGCTGGTCGGTCCGCTGGTCGACGCCCACGCCTTTGAAGCGATGGAGAAAACGCTCATCCGCGCGAAGGACGAGGGCGGCACGATCACCGGCGGCGGCCGTCTTTTTGCCGACAGATTTCCGAACGCCTTTTATGCGAGGCCGGCCATCGTCGAGATGCCGGCGCAAACGGCGATCGTGCGGCACGAAACCTTTGCGCCCATTCTCTACGTGATGCGCTATCGCGATTTCGACGACGCGTTGGCCCGCCACAACGCCGTGCCGCAGGGGCTTTCGTCGTGCATCTTCACGCAGGACATGCAGGAAGCGGAAAAATTCCTCGCCGCGTCGGGATCGGATTGCGGCATCGCCAACGTCAATATCGGACCCTCGGGCGCGGAGATCGGCGGCGCCTTCGGGGGCGAAAAGGAGACCGGCGGCGGGCGCGAATCCGGCTCCGATTCGTGGAAGGCCTATATGCGCCGGCAGACCGCGACCATCAATTATTCCGACGCCCTGCCGCTGGCGCAAGGCATCACGTTCGAGGCAGGCTGATTAACCCTTCCTTAAGCATCCGCTTTGTTCAGGCCGGGCTTGGGATACGCTTTCCCCTGCAAAACGTTTCCGGGGGGCATGGACGTGCCATACACTATCGGGCAATGGGCCGGTCTCGCGGTGACAACGATCGTCGTGCTCGGCTGCGATATGGACGTCGTCTATGCGATGCCGCTCGGCATTCTGGCCGGCGCGATCGCGACCTTCTTCGTGGCGCTCGCCGACAGGAAGCCCGCCGCACAGAATTAGCCACGCGCCTCGAGCCGGTGTGAATCAAGGAAAGATTCAACGCAGGGGTCGCGGCCTCTGCGTTGAGAATACCCCAATGCCTACGGATGATCGCGAGAGAGCGCGGAAACTACGCGTGTTCCGGCGGGATCGTATTCAGCGCCTCTTCGAGCTCCTTGAAGCTCGGCTGCGATTCGGTGGGCACGCTGCCGCGGCCGATTTCAACGGAGACCTGCGCCGCGTTGCCGTGCAGATGGGCGACGAGAATATCGCGGATGACGTGATAGAACTGCGCGTCTTCATCGACGATGGCTTTCAGGCGTGTCGCCATGGGCGCAACGATGCCGTAGGCCAGAAAAACGCCCATGAAGGTGCCGACCAAGGCCGAGCCGATCATGCGGCCCAATACCTCCGGCGGCTCCGAAATCGCGCCCATCGTCTTGATGACGCCCAGGACCGCCGCGACGATGCCCAGAGCCGGCAATCCGTCGGCCATGGTCTGCAGCGCGGTCGCGGGCCCCAGGGCTTCGCCGTGATGCTTTTCGAGCTGCTTGTCCATCGCGGTTTCGACCTGATGGGGGTCTTCGAGGCTCATCGTCATCATGCGCAGCGTGTCGCAAATGAAATCGAGCGCGAAATGATCTTTGGTGATGCGGGGATAGCGCTTGAAGATGGAGGATTCTTCGGGCTTCTCGATATGCGCTTCCAGCGCGATGAGGCCCTTCGATTTCATCGTCTTCGTCAGGAGAAACAGCAGGCAGAGGAGATCGCGATAGTCGGATGATTTCCACCGCGGACCGGAAATCACCTTGCCGAGATCGCCCACCACCTTCTTGAGCGAGTACACCGAACCGCCGATCAACAGCGCCGCAAGCGCTGCACCGCCGATGGTCATGAATTCGTGCGGGAGCGATTCCAGAATGACGCCGAGCGAGCCCCCCGATATCAGGAAGCCGCCGAACACCATTGCAAAGAGAACGACGATCCCGCCGATTTGGAGCATTTCGAAGCCCGACTGAATTGCGTCCGGGCACCCTCGCGATGGCCCCGACGTCGACAATCGATTATTGGCGAGAGCCCTTAAAGAGCGGTGAATTTTAAGCAAATGGGAGCGAATCCGCGGCGCGCGGGTCCCGTTCAGGCGATGGCGAGATCGTCTTTGACGTCGTCGTGACGGCGCCACGGGCCGGGATAATCCTCGACACGGTGACGACGGCGATCGGGCCCGAAATAGCCGTCGCAACGCACGAACGGCCGCGGCCTTTCGATGATCTCGACGAGGCGGACGAGAAGATTTTGCGTCGTGATCGGCTTGGCCAGGAATTCGGTGACGCCCGCATCGCGCGCCGCTTCGACCCGCAGCCTCTCGGTGTGACCCGTCACCATGATGATGGGAACGTAGGGATTGGGGCTATCGCGCCCGAGCCGCACTTTGCGGGTGAATTCGATTCCGTCTACGGGTTTCATGGAAAGATCGGTCAATATGAAATCGGGTTTGCGATCGCGCAATTCGTCAAATCCCGAGGCCCCATCGGCGGATTCGAAGACACGGTTGACGCCGAGTGCCAGAAGAAGCGAGCGCAGCAGGATGCGCATATGCGCATTGTCTTCGACGACAAGCGCCTTCAGGTGGTCGAGATTGATCGTGCTCATGCGGCCCCCGGCGCGACGGCGTCAGGCAGAGAGGTCAACGGCGAATGGGGGCGCTTCGACACGCTGCACAAACCGCGGAAAGACTGCGCCGGACAAGCTATAAGGAGTTGGTTAGAAAAACCTTACGCCGAACCCTGGGGATACGACCTTTGCGCGATCTGGCCTATTCCATCGCCGGCGCCGCGGCGCGGCTGTTCCAAACCGTCAGGGCGGTTGCCTTTCCGGTTTCCCTCGGCGCCTGCGCCATCGTCAGCGACAAGGAGGGACGCATCGTGCTCGTGCGGCACTCCTATCGGCCCGGATGGTATTTTCCCGGCGGTGGGGTGGCCCCCGGCGAGCCCCCCGCGGATTGCGCCATCCGGGAGCTGAGGGAGGAGATCGGGTTGCTGCAAAGCGATCCGCCGGTCCTTGTCGGGGTTTTCAGCCGCAGATATGGCTGGATGACGGGCGTCACCGTGCTCTATCGGGTCAGCGGCGCGGAATTCGACTTCAAGCCGAGCTTTGAAATCCTTGAGCTCATCCGTATCGATCCGGTGGCACCGCCGCCCGGAACGGGGGGAGGCGCGCGCCGGCGCCTGGCCGAATTTACCGGCCAGGCGGCGCAATCCCGCTATTGGTGAGGCTCAGATCGGGTCCCAGCCGAAGACACTGGTCGTGGACCCGAGTTCCGTGAAACTCGGCTTCAGGGCCGCCATCGCGTGTTCCGCGACGGACTGCGGCGTCCAGCCTTCCACTTTGCCGATGCCGCGAACGGGCCGGGGCTGGCTCATCAGGAATATCTCGTTGCCGCGCGCGGCAAAGATCTGACCCGACACGTCTCTGGTCGCCGGCGAGGCAAGCGAGACGGCCAGTTGCGCCACCTGGTCGGCACGCATCATGTTCTTCATGCGATCGACGCGTTTGGCGGAGGCCTCGTCCTTGATGGGAATCGTCGCGATCATGCGCGTCCACGCAAACGGCGCGATGGTGTTGGCGCGAACGTTTTTCTGCACGCCCTCCATGGCGATGATGCGCGAGAGGCCGACGATGCCCATCTTCGCCGCGGCATAATTCGCCTGCCCCACATTGCCGATGAGACCGGACGTGGAGGTGAAGAGCACGAAGGAGCCTTCGTTCTGCTCGCGGAAATGATTGATGGCGGCGCGGCAGACGTTGAAGCTCCCCTGCAGATGCACCTCGATCACCTGGTCCCAGTCGGCATCGGTCATCTTATGGAACATCGTATCGCGCAGGATGCCCGCGGGATTGATGACGGCGTGCAGGCCCTTGAAGCTGTCCATGGCCTGCTCGATCATGCGCTTGACACCGTCGCGGTTGGTCACGCTGTCGGAGTTCGAGACGGCGTTGCCGCCAGACTTGCGGATTTCCTGCGCCACCTGCTCCGCGGGACCGGCCGAGCCTTCGTCGCCGCCCGCAACCGCGCCGCCCAGATCGTTGACGACGACACTCGCGCCCTCCCGGGCCGCTAGAAGCGCGCATTCCTTGCCGATGCCATTGGCGGCGCCCGTTACCAGAACGACCTTGCCTTCCAGGACTCCCATGGGTTCTCCTCCTATCAATTCGACTGTCGATTTTGGCCGGCGGCGAGCCTAGCCGCGCGGCTTCAACCATAAAAGGGGCGGAAACGCGCATGTGGGAGATCAGGGCCGAAGAGGCCGCGGATGCGCGCGCCATCGAATCGCTGGTGGAAAAAAGCTTCGGACCGGGCCGTTTTGCCAAATCGGCCTATCGCCTGCGCGAGGGCGTCGACCCCGAACCGGGATTGAGCTTCGTCGCCACGGAGGACAGCGCGCTCAGAGGCTCGGTGCGGTTCTGGCCGGTCTTTGTCGGCAAGGCGCCCGCGCTTCTCTTAGGCCCGCTGGCCGTCGAGAGCGACCGGCGTGGCCGCGGCATGGGCGTCGAACTGATGCAGCGCGGGATCGACGAAGCAAGAAAACGCGGCGCGCGCGCGATCATTCTGGTCGGCGATCTGCCCTACTATTCCCGCGTCGGCTTCACGCCGATCCCGCGCGGCCGCGTGAAGATGCCCGGCCCCGTCGATCCTTCACGCGTATTGGGATTGGGGCTGGCCGATGGCGCGCTCGATGCACTTGAGGGTCCGGTGCGACGGGCAAGACTCGATCATGCAGTGTGTGCGGATGGCACAGGGTTGGGGGCGGGGTAGCCGGCAGAGACGCGGTCAGCTACGCGCGTCCGATCGTCCAGCCTCCCAGAACCTCAGTGATGCGGACGTCTTGGGCCATTATCGTGTCGCAGTAAGCGAACACCTCATTTGAAATTGGCTTTCCGATCACATCGCTTCTGAGCAGGACATGACCGGTAAGCTCGCTCTCCGCTACCGGCCGTTCGGTGGCGTCGATGACCCGGAAGGTCGGCCCACTCTCCAACAGTCTGTATTCGAGACTTATGGCGGATCGATCGGACGATGATGTACCATCGCCCCATTTGCCGACAATGAAATCAAAATTGGCGCCGAATTCTTCGATATGGCCCAAAGTCCAATGGACAAAGAAGCAGGCAACAGCCGCTTCACCCTGCCAAACGAATCCCCACACCTTCCGACTGTTCCTGCCGCAACAAGGGCAAGAATTGAAATCGTTGGCGCCCGTCGGCTCGATGCGAAGTGAGTCCTGCATACGAAATACTCTAGCGCGTCAGGGCGCGCGCGAACAGAGAACTGCGCGCCGTCACCTCGCCGAGCCCTGGGCCCAATCTCCGATGCAGCGCGCGAGATCGCGGAAATTCTGGCGCAATTCTTCCAGCGCGAAGCTGAGGGCGAAGAGATGCTCCGCTTCGGTGCCCGACAGGGGACGTATCAGGTTTTCGCGACGCAGCATCGCGAATTCCGCCGCAAATGCGTCGAGTGCGGCCTCGAGGTTTGCGCTGTCCGGCGGATGTTTGCGTGAGGTCAGCGCCGCGGCACAACTGCGAAGCAATTCGGGTGCCACCGTTCCGATCGCAGAAAGATGCGCGTCCAACCGCCGCGCGATGATCTCGGACAACGGCACGGACGCAGCCCGTCCGAGAATCACAAGATCGTGGCGCAGGCGCAGCAACGTGCGCGAAAGCGGCCCCGGATCGGGCCGCGCCGCGAGACCGATCAGTTGTTCGCGCCGCGCCTCTTCGATCACGGTTTGAAACGCAGTGACCGATCGACCGACTTCATCCTGCGCGTTCTGAATATCACCGTCCGCGATCTGGCGGGTGAAGCCCGAGAGCAGAAACTGCAGGGCGTCCGCCACTTGCTCGAGCGCGCGTTTGGCCTTGTCGAGTCCCAAACCGTGGGCGCGCTCCGGAAGCACCAGAATGGACACGAACACGGCAACGATCCCGCCCAAGACCACTTCGCCCAATCGCGTCAGCGCAGACGCAATGGGACCGCCCTGGCCGAATTGGTTTGCCAGGAGAAGAACGAGAATGGCGGTGAAGGGTGCCACGCGGAAACTGGACGTGAGGGCTGCGAGATAGGCGAGCGGAGCCACGGCCAACGCCAGCACGCCTATCATCGCGGGCACGGTCGTATGGGGCACCAGCACGCCCAGCACGCTCCCATAGATTGCGCCTGCGAATGTCCCCACGACATATTCCGTCGTCGCGCGCAGCGAGCCGCCGACGCTCATCTGCATGACGACGACCGCCGTCAGAACCGCCCAAAGTCCGCGCAGTGGAAGCGCCCAGAACTGCATGAGGCCGAAAGCGAGCAGGGCGGCGACGGTCGTGCGCAGGCAAAAGCGCAGCGCAGCCTTGCGGGCAAAGATGTGTGTTGCGAACCATGCGGCCATCGAGGAACTTCCCCATCCGGGCGGATCTATAGTCAGCGACCTTCCAATCGCCACGCGAGCAACAACGTTCCGAGCACAAGCAGAAGCGCAAGCCATGCCGGCAGCAATTGTTCCTGTTCGACCGATGTCACGCGATAGGCGCCGTTGGCGCGAAGCCCGATCCAATCATCGCCGGCCGCGAGGCGTCCCGGTGCCACGCGGCGGATTTTCGGCACGCCGCCGTCTGCGAGCCAACGCACCGAACCGCCCGTGGCGTTCGCGACCGATTTCAGAATCGTATCGGTCGCGCGCATGTCGGCGACTTCCTTGGGATTGAGCGGGCCCGTCGCCGTCACCGTGTTGAGCGTCCCGTCCGTCAAACGATAGAGGCCAAGCTCGTCCGCTTTTGCGCTCGCGCGCCACACTCCGGGCTCGATCTTCGCGAGCACCAGCGTCGCGCGTTTGCCCGAAGGATAGCTCAGCGTCACGGGCTTTGCCGAATCGGCCATGGTGTGCCGCTCGACCGTGATCTGACCGCTGTCGATGGAAGCGGAAAGCCGTTCTTCTTCCAGCTCGGGTTCCTTCATTTCCCAATGGGCGAGTTTGCGTAGGAATTCGGCCTGCGGCCCTCCGCCTTCGAAGCCGCGCTTCCACAGCCAGATCTGGTCCGACAGCAATTCGGCGACGCGGCCCTTGCCGACGCGATCGAGCACCAAAAGCGGACGATCGCCCGGCCCCGTCATCAGCGTCTGGCCCGAAACCTTCTCGGCACCGATGATGCGAAACCAGCGTCCCCAATCGGGCGCCTTCGTCGCTGTGTTGGCGCCTGTCAGTCCGCTGGTCACGGGATGGGCAAGCCCTTGCGGCGTTACGACGGGCTTGAAGCCGCCATTGACGATGTCGCCGGTCGGTCGCGCCGGCAGCACCGACGCCAGCGGCGTGCGGAAAATGCTCGTAGGACCCGCGAATTCGGGGCCCGCCGAGACGAGCAGCGCGCCGCCGTTCTCGACATAGTTCACGAGGTTCTCGTAATAGCCGAGCAACAGGATCCCGCGCTCGCTGTAGCGGTCGAAGATCACCAGATCGAAACTGTCGAGCTTCGGTCCGAACAGTTCGGGGGTCGGAAATATGATCAGCGACAACTCGCTCGTCGGCGTCGGATCCTCCGCCTGTTTCTGGGGCGGACGAAGAATCGTGAAATGGACGAGATCGACAGAAGGGTCCGATTTCAGGAGATCGCGCCAGACCCGTTCGCTGGCGTCGGGCTCGCCGGAAATCAGCAGCACGCGCAAACGATCGCGCACGCCGTTGACGACGACGACGGCGCGGTTGTTTTCCAGCGTCAGTTCTGCAGGCCCCGGCCGGGCCGCGATCTCGATGACGTTTTCGCCTTCATGGCGGATGGGAACCGCGATATGCGCATCGCGCCCTGTCTGCACAGAAGTCATCGACGCCGTCTGTCCGTCGACCCGCACATCGACGGCGGCCGAACCGCCCGGCGGCGAGCCGAAATCGTCGACGCGCAGTGAGATGTCCGCGTTCTGTCCGACGATGGCGTAGCGCGTGGCGCTCACGACCGTCAGCTTGCGGTCGCGCTCGTTCTTCTGGTCGACGATCAGTGCATGAAAGGGCGCCTTGAGTGGCGCCTGTGCCGGAACGTCGTGCACTTCGCCGTCGGTGATGGCGATGGCGCCCGCAACACGATCGGGCGGCGTATCGGACAGCGCGCCTCGGAGCGCCGCGAACAATTGCGTTCCGGTGTCCTCGCCCGCATGCGGCGGCATGACGACGGTCTCGCGGATTTCAAGGGTTCTGTCGCGCGCGAGCAGGCTTCGGAGCTGCGCCGCCGCGCGATCGGCTTCGGCTCTGCGGCCGCGAATGTCCATGCTCGGCGAGTGATCGACGATGAGTGCTACGACGTCGGGCAAGGCTTCGCGCGTCTCGTGCACGAGGAGCGGATTGGCGAGGGCCGCGACGAGGAATGCGAAGGCGAGAAGCCTGATCCATGCGCCGCGCGCGCGCGCGAAGATCGCGAAAAGGCTGAGGACGAGGCCAATGCCGCCCAACAGCCATAAGACGAAGAGCGGCAGATGCGGCGCGAAGTCGATCGCGGTGCTCATGGCGCGTTAATGGCCCAAACGTTCGAGAAGAGCGGGGACATGCACCTGATCGGTCTTGTAATTGCCGGTCAGCGCGTACATCACGACATTGATGCCGAAGCGGACCGCCATTTCGCGCTGCATCTCGCCGCCGGGCGTGACGTCGACGAGCGGTCTGCCGGAAGAATCCACCGCCCACGCAGCCGCCCAGTCATTGCTGCCGATGATGACGGGCGAGACGCCGTCGCCGCCGCGCGCGGGCTCCGGCCCCGCATCGGGATCGGGCGGCGGCAGAGCCTCGACCCATACGCGCCCACCGTCCCAGCGGCCCGGAAAATCCTGCAGAAGATAAAAGGCCTTGGTCAGGACGTGCGCGGACGGAATGGGCTGCAGCGGCGGCAAATCGAGCTTTGCGGTCAGCCGCCGCAGCGTTTGCTCGCCGGGCGAATCCGCGCCGCGTCCCGCTCCCAGCGTCAGATCGCGGGTATCGAACAGGATCGTGCCGCCGTTCTTCATGTAGTCGACGAGTTTGCCCACGGCTTGCGGCGAAAGATCGCCTTCGCGCGGATCCATCGGCCAGTACAGCAGCGGAAAGAAGCTGAGATCGTCGCGCGCAATGTCGACGCCCATGGGCTCCTGCGGCTCGTAGGAGGTGCGCGCCTTGAGGCGGAGGCCTAGTCCGTAAAGACCAGCCTTGCTCATCGCATCGATGTCGGAAAGACCCGTGACGACATAGGCAAGGCGGGTGTCGAGTGCGGCCTTCATGTCGAAGGCGTCGTCGGCCCGGGCGCCGCCATGCGCGACGAAGAGGACGCAGAATGCGAGCGCCGCCGTATGCATCAACGGTCGGCGCCTTCGCAATCCGGAAAGATGGCCGCGCAGCCAGAGCGAAATCAGGGCGTCGATCAACAACAGAATCAGCGCAAATGCGAGAAGCGGCGACTTGAGCGCCATCGCGCCGACGCCCGAATACGCCACAACGTCCACACCCGCCTCCCCGATCGGAACGAGTCTCGTATTCGGCGTGGCGGCGTTGACGGCGACGTCCGCACCCTCGCTGCCATACAGACCTGCGGGATGCTGCGCCGAGGCGACGATTTTGCCGATTTCGGAGCCGTGAATCGGCAGGGCTTCCGGCGACGGCTTTTGTGCGTGGCCGAATCCGTCGATCGACTCAAGCGGAGGATAGACGGCCGAGGCGTCGGTGCCGAGATCGGACGGGCGCGCGCCGTTCGCAAGATCAAGCACCCGGCGCAACATGTCGACATAAAGTCCGGACAATGGCAGCGACGACCAGGCGGGGCTCGCGGTCACATGAAAGAGAACGATCCAGCCCTTGTCGCGTGGTGCCGCGGTCACCAGCGGTGTGCCGTCGGCAAGACGCGCCCAGGTGCGTTCGCCGAGTTCGACCGAAGGCTCGGCCAGCACCTGTCGCGAGACGGTGACTTCGGCGGGAATGGCGAGCCCGCGAAACGGACTGGCGTCCGGGAAAGGCGCAAGGTGCTGC
>Ga0302326_10034402_pt1 | contig 10040 bp, 9 predicted proteins | sample Palsa_T0_3_FD_202264 | JGI IMG/M metagenome (GOLD analysis project Ga0302326, IMG submission 202264) | Peat permafrost microbial communities from Stordalen Mire near Abisko, Sweden - Palsa_T0_3 | ecosystem: Environmental > Terrestrial > Soil > Palsa > Peat permafrost | place: Sweden: Abisko...
TTTGCAAAGCTCGCTTCATATAGTAATAACTTAGTAATAGCTTTGCCGTCTTGGGAACACGCTTTCGGCATCTTTTCCCGGTTCGGAACGTCAAGCTTAAGCCGTTGTCCGACGGTAGCAATAGGGTCAATCGTGTACGACGTTAGATGTACTTTAGCGGTAGACTCCGATGCGCAAGGGTCAGAAAGCGAACGGAAGGTGAGCGCTTTGGTAACAACGTACCCCATCAGATTTGTTGAATCATCAGCCGTTTGCAAATGGCGACCTTCGTGCTGTATCGATTGAGTGAGACGCACGGATAAAAGACGAGAAATTCTTTGCAAGGTCACAAGAAACAAATCATTAGATACAAAGAGATAGTGAGAGGGGCTCCGTGAGCGAAACGCCAGGAAAACGTCGGAGCGTGCTGGCGCTTGAATGGCTGAACTTTTTCCTGGCCGACGTGCAAACCGGTCTCGGTCCCTTTTTGGCCGCGTATCTCGCTTCGAGTGGATGGAATCCGGGTAGTGTTGGGTATGTACTGACTTTCGGCGGCTTGGTCGGGGTCGCCATGCAAACTCCGGCGGGAGCTGTAATTGATGCAGTGCATCGCAAACGAACCTTGCTTGCCGTAAATCTTGGTTTGTTGGTTGCCGGGGCGCTGCTCCTCATGGGCCATCTGAGCCCGTTGCGGGCGTATGCTGCACAGTTCCTTATCGGCAGTTCAGGACCATTTCTCGGGCCCACTGTCGCGGCGATCACACTCGGAATTGTTGGCGCCGCCGCATTTGACAAACAGTTCGGGAAGAATCAGGCATTCAATTCGGCTGGGAATGTCTTCACCGCACTGGTTGTCGCTTATGTCAGTTACCAATTCGGTTACCGTGCGATATTCGTTGTCGCCGCACTACTCGCTCTTCCTGCTGCCGCGTCGCTCTTTTTTATAGACCCTAGGCAGATTGATTATGCCCGGGCTCGCGGAGCGATCCAAGAACAGGACAAGATTAAGACGGAGAATTGGTCTGCCCTCTTCAAGGACCGCATTCTCCTTTATTTCCTGGGGACGGCCTTTCTTTTTCACTTAGCGAACGCCGCGATGTTGCCGGAGCTGGGGGAGATGCTATCGAAGGACAACCTGAAGGAAGCGGCGCCGTTTATGGCCGCCTGCATTATCGTGACGCAGCTTGTGATCGCAATCTCTGCCGCCTGGATCGGAAGACGGGCTGCGGCGAAGGGACGAAAACCGCTGTTGCTGCTCGGCTTCGGTGTCCTTCCCATTCGTGGCGTTCTCTACGCCCTTACGCACGCGGTCGGGGCACTGATCGCGATTAGACGCTTGACGGGGTGGCAAATGCAATATTCGGTATTGTCTCGATCCTTGTGATCAAAGACCGGACCCAGGGCACCGGGCGCTTCAATGTTGCTGCCGGATCACTTGCGACGATGGTTGGCATCGGGGCAGCTATGAGTACAACAATCGGTGGCGTATTGATCCAACATCTCGGCTACCGAGCGTCTTTTCTAGGCTTAGGCGGAATCGCGCTGCTCGCCTTCGCCGTGTTATGGTTCGCGATCCCTGAAACGCTTTCCAAAAGCTCCGCCAACTCAACATCTGACTCTGAGGTTGAACCACCGCCAACGAAGGAAGCTTTCGCCCAATGACATCGATGGGAATAGAGCGCCGCGTGCCGAGGCCCACCGATCAATCCGACATAGTTTCGTGGGTTCATTTCGGTGATTTGCACATGACCACCCCACCAGAGCAGAACTATCGTGACTTTGTTTCCTTGATCGAAGAAGTGAATCGAGTCATGGCCGATTCCCTGAACTTTGCATATTTGCCGGGGGACAATGCGGATCACGGAGGGACTGATGAATATGAACTCGTGCGCCAAGGGCTGGACCAACTCAATTTGCCCTGGTTCGCCATCGTGGGAGATCACGATGTTCATCCGAAAAATCACGACAATTTCAAGCGCTTCATGATGCAGGAGGCGTTCTATCGATTCGATCTTGGCTCTTACGGGTTCGTGGCGCTCGATGCCTTTGCTTCCGACGATCCTAAAATATTTGACATCTCTGAGGAGCAACTTCACTGGCTGGAGCAGGGGCTAGAAGCAATTGTTGCTGCCCACAAGCGTAGCGTACTGTTCCTTCACTGCTATCCAAGTGAACTGCGCAAATTGTCTTCTCCGCTTCGCAATCTCATAAAGAAGTACAGGGTGCGCCTCGTCGACATGGGCCACACGCACTATAACGAGATTGCGAACGATAGGAACACTTTGTACATGGCCACGCGCTCGACGGGACAAATCGAAGAGGGTCCTGTCGGATTCTCTATCACGAATCTCGACAACGACGTTGTGAGCTGGCGCTTCAAGCCTCTCGGCGAATGGCCTTTTGTGATGATCACCTCGCCTGCGGACGAGAGACTCCTTACAAACCAAGAGGCCACGCCACGAATTGAGGTCGAGAAAGTCGCAGTCCGCGTTAAGGCTTGGAGTGACAGAAAGTTGCTGCGAGGCTATGCGGAGGTCGGCGACCAGAAAGTTCATCTTGAACAGGTCGCACGAACCGCGGTTTGGCAGGCAACTTTCGATATCGACCGACTTCCCGACGGGATCAGTCTATTAACCGTGCACTTTGAGGATGAGGACGGAAAATCAGCGCGCGATACCATCCAATTCATCAACGCCGCATCGGGGCAGTGTAAACCAGCCAGTCGAAACTCCGGAGACAGCGAAAACACAATCGGAGCGTGGCCGGAGCACGGGATCTTAGGCACTCAATTGGGACCGAACAAGAACGGGAGAAAATGGTAGATGGTCTCGTCCGCCCTTCCCCATCTTCTCATCTCGCTCATCGTCGGCATTAGCATCCTCCTGATGCTGATCCGTCCCCGCAATATTCCGGAAGTGTACTGGATTGGCGGCGGAGTGCTCCTATTACTGGTCTTCCGACTGATGCCCTTGCAACTCGCGGCCCGGGCCGGCGCGAAAGCATTGGATGTCTCCCTTTTCCTCATCGGCATGATGTTACTTTCTGAACTCGCACGCGAGCATGGAGTCTTCGATTGGCTTTCGTCGGTTGCCGTGCGGAGCGCACGTGGTTCCTGCTCAAGACTGTTCGCGTTGGTCTATGGCGTTGGCACAATCGTCACCATCTTCATGTCGAATGACGCGACCGCTGTAGTTCTGACGCCAGCGATCCTGACAGCGGTGCGTAAGGCCAAGATCGGACCCTTGCCTTATCTATTCGTTTGCGCCTTCATCGCGAATGCGGCGTCTTTCCTTCTTCCAATTTCTAATCCAGCGAACCTGGTGGTGTTTCACAACCAAATGCCGCCGCTCGGCCGATGGCTCTTGTCCTATGGCGTTCCATCTCTTCTATCTATCGCTGCGACATTCATCGCAATGCGCTGGCTCTTCCGAAGAGAACTCTGTGCTGCCATTGAAGGCGAGGTGGAAGCGAAGCCTCTCAGAAGTGAAGGTCTTCTGGTGCTGGGTGGATTGGCCGCTATGGTAGTTGTCCTATTAACGGCCTCCTCGCTGGGCAAAGATCTGGGACTGCCAACATGCTTGGCTGCTCTAGCAATCACGGCTGTGGTCTCCATCAAGGCGCGACGCAATCCACTGGCACTTGCACGCGAGATCAGCTGGGCAACACTGGCCCTCGTCGCAGGTCTCTTCGTAATGGTCGATGCCATCGAGAGCATCGGCGCAATGCGGCAGACGACAAAATGGTTGACCTGGGCCCAAACGCTTGGATCGACGACGGGTACATTGATTACGGGATTCGCCGTCGGCATAGCGAACAATTTAGTGAATAATCTGCCGCTCGGCCTGATTGTCGGGAGCACGCTGCAGGCGGCGCATGCAAAGGGCTTGATCGTCGATGCCGTCCTCATCGGTGTCGACCTGGGGCCGAATCTCTCCATCACAGGCTCACTGGCAACCATCCTATGGCTGATTGCCCTACGCAAGGAAAAGCTCGATGTGAGTTTCTGGGATTTTCTCAAGGTTGGAGTGGTGGCGATGCCGGTCGCACTATTGGCGTCGCTGGGCGGAGCGATCGTGATGCAAATGTTTTTCCACAATTCTTAGTAGTCGGTCTACGAATGAACTGTGCGGGAGGAGAGAGGAATGAACGCTAGCTGGATAATCCCATTCATCATTTTTGGCGGAGCTCTGCAGTCTTGCGGAGCCGCAATGAACGGTCAACTCAACAAGTCCATCGTGAATCCGTGGCTCGCTTCAGCAGTATCGGCCGCGCCCATCCTTTTTTTCTTCATCGTCGCTTTTCTGATCATGCCCCGTCCTTTACCGACATCGCAAGACCTGGCCTCGATGCCTTGGTGGGCCGTTATCGGCGGATTGGTGGGCGCCGTGCAGGTCTATGCGGGACTTACTCTTGTCACGAAAGTGGGAGCGGGTCCCTTCGTGGGCTTGACCGTGACCGCTGCCCTCATCATGTCGTTAGTGATCGATCATTTCGGATGGTTCCGGATGGCCTATCACCCGCTAAACATCTGGAGAATCGTCGGAGGCCTGCTGCTGGTTGGAGGAGTGACTCTCATCGCGAAGTTCTAACCTGCTTGATTCCCTGCAATCCTTCCCTTTCTCATGGCAAGGCCTATCTTCGGTCACACTTTGTAATGATCAAGAGCGCCTGTGCGTGCGTCTTCCGCTCACCGAGACGTTCGCTTTGGGGCCACTTTCAGGAGAAAGAGCGAGAACTGCGTAAGCAAACACTTGATTCTGCCCGGTATCGGAAGAGTTCCAGTTCTGGCAAGCCGCGTGCTTTGCGAGAGACAAGCAAATGTCAATTACGGCACACAAGGAGTTCATCGTGAAACTACGACTAGCACAGCTGATTATGTTCGTTGTCATGACCGGATGCGCGACCGGATTTGCCCAAGCCGGTCCGAGAGGCAGGGGACCGCGTGGCCCGGGTATGTCTGCTCAAGACGCTCAACTTGAAGTGCAAGATGCCATGCAGCGTGCGCGTATGACGGACTCAACCGTTCAACCGCGCTTGTGGAAGCAGCGAAAGAAACCGCCAGCGGCATCTCGCTAAACCGTTTCGTTGCGGACGGTAAAGCCTTCTACCAGGAAGCTCTGAGCCGATATCAAGCGTCCGACTACACCGGCGCCCGTGAACTGGCGGCTGCGGCCGATGATATGGCTCACGCGGCAGAGACGATGGCTATGACTAGCATCGGTTCTGGAAATGCAGCTGGAATCAATGCACCGCCAACCCAGCCGGGCATTGCCGAAGATGCCTTTCGTGCCAATGACGAAATCGCCCGCGCGGGGGGCACGATTTTACAAGTGCAAAGCGCAGGTAGTTACTCGAACGTTGTACCCGCTGAAACCACACGCCGCGTACGCGATCTGTTGACTCTGAGCCAGCAACTCCAACAGCGAGCGCAGGCTTCGCTGGCGCACAATCCTCGTGAAGCATCCGCTGCTGCTCGTGCATCCGATGCGATCGCACATGCTGCAGGCCACCTTCAGAATCGCTATCTCATTGCCTCGGGCATAGTTCCCGCCGGCCCCGCAGGCAGACCTGGGCCGCCACCTCCACCGCCGGGCCCTGGAAATAATCCTTAATGAATTGCGTTCCTGGTAGTAGGACCCCAGGAGTACATATGAGACGCACTTTGACTTACGTGACAATCGTGTTGCTAACGCTGACAGTCGCGAACTGCGGTCCCGGTCTTCTCGCTCCGGGGCCGCCTTTGCCGGGTCTAGGTCCGGGATTTGAGTGGATTGCTCTTTTCGCTATTATCATCGCCGCCGGAGCGTGGCTCAGCCGCTCCAGGTTTGCTGCTTTCTTCCAGACATACGACAAGAGGTGGTCTCAGGCCTTCGAGATTCTTCGGGAGCGTTACGCGAAGGGCGAGATTTCGCGAGAGGAATATCTTCGCATTGCGAACGATCTGGACCGGCATGAGAATGTACCAGGGGTCTGAGGACACAGCCGCGGCCGATTCTTTCCGACCTCGTGAATCTTCTTCCAGCATCTAACGAGCGCGGCTAGCCTCCAGACCGGGGCACGGATGGCCCAGTTTCGAATGACGAATTGGCCGACACAACGAATTTGGTGGCTGGGCAGCGTACGAACGCGCGTTGCAATCCTCGCGTCGTTAGTGATTGCCTTATTGATCGGCTGCGGGTTCGCGTTTGTCTTGATACTGCAAAACAGGCAAAGCGCCGTCACTGGGGATACCCACCGGCGCCTCTCTGCTCTGGCCGTTACGATAGCTCGCGATTACAGCAGTCATGAGGACTTTCAGACGCAGCATCAGGAGTTCCCCCCTCTTGAGAATCCTGATGCCTCAGGTTCAGACAATGTGCTTTCCTTGATGACGACGGTGGTGCTCAAGAATGAACTTGGTACCGAAGGCGGATTTTACTCGAAGGCTTCAGATCGGCTTTTAGGGTACGCGTACCCAACGCATGAGGGCCCTGGCGTGAAGACGGACATTCCCCCGATCGAACGACCAATGATCGAAGATGTGGCCCGCCGCGCAGTCACCCAGGATCAGGAGGTTTCCTACACATACAGAGGAGCGCGCGCCGTAATCGTTTTTGAGGCGTCCCCTGTTGTCGTGAAAGGTAATCCCATCGGCAGCGCTTGGGTGATGAAGCGGCTGCCTAGTTTGCGTTCGCAGCAGGATTGGACGCTCAGCTTGGGTGCTGCCGCCTTTGTCGCGCTATCTCTCGTTTGTGTGCTTCTGGCTTTTCTGGTAGCCCGTGATCTGGGATCGGGTGTCAGCCAGATCGAAGAACGATTACACGAGTTGGATCGGGATTTCGGTTCGCCGGCGAAACCTTTTTCGGGACTCGCTGAACTCGGGCGCATCTATCAAGGAGTGAATCAGCTTGCCGAGTCGCTGCGTCAGAAGATCGAGCAGGAGCGGGATCTTCGTGAGCAACTCCGCCACAAAGAGCGCCTCGCGGCACTCGGACAAGTCGCTGCCGGTGTTGCACACGAGCTTCGAAACCCTCTGGCGACCATCCGCTTGCGGACCCAGATGAACCAGCGTGCGGTTTCAGACAGCGCAGTGCAGCAGAGTTGTTCGATGGTACTGGAGGAGATGGATCGCCTGAACGGAATCGTCGAACGTCTTCTTTATTTCTCTCGGCCTCTGAACTTGAGGGTCGAATTATTTGATCTGGGCTTACTTCTGAAGGATTGCGTCGACGCCAAGGCGACGCTGGTTCGAAGCGAGTCGATACGACTCCGGTTTGATGCCACCGGCCCGTCAGTGACGATTCGGGGGGATCGTTTCAAGCTGTATCAGGTATTCGACAACATCCTCTCGAACGCAATAGACGCGCTAGGGCCGGTGGGGACGGTCGAACTCAGGGTTCTTGATCAAAACGGGTATGTCACAGTCGAATTTCACGACGACGGTCATGGCATCCCAGAAGAAATTCGCGACAAGTTATTTGATCCCTTTTTCACAACTCGGCCGAAGGGAATTGGGCTGGGACTGTCCATAGCTTACGAAATCGTCCAAGCTCACGACGGAACAACCGAAATCGCGTCTTCGCCAGGTAAAGGAACGATTGTTACCGTGCGCCTGCCTGCGGCCGGTCCTGGGACTTCAGGCTCAGTTGTAGAGACGATAGAGATCGAAAACGGATGAAAGCCAGAATCCTCATTGTCGATGACGAGCGAAACCTTCGAGTCACTCTGGCCGAAATTCTCACATCGCACGGCTATGAGATCCTTGAAGCCGAGAATTCTGTTGATGCTCTGGCTATGCTTCGTGAGCAAGACCCCGATCTCGTGTTTTGCGATTGGAAAATGCCTGATGGCGGGGGAGAAGAACTTCTACTGGCACTGCAGCAGCGGGAGGAGATTCGAAAACCTCCAGTCATTATTATGACGGCGTACGGCACCAGTGGAAATGCTATTAAAGCCATTCAACTTGGCGCCTACGATTTCATCTCCAAGCCCTTTGATCTTGATGAAATCTGCACGACTGCGAAGCGTGCCTTACAGCATATCGACTTGCAAAAAGAAGTCGACGACCTCCGCCTGAAGCTCCTGAAGGGGCCCCGAAAGGAGCAAGGCGAAATTGTCGGCTCGTCGCGTGCAATGCTACGCGTGTTCAAGGACATCGGTCGCGTAGCGGCCAGTGATACGACTGTTCTAATTCGAGGAGAATCGGGTACAGGAAAGGAGCTCGTCGCACGCGCGATCCATCAGAATAGTTCGCGCGCAAATGGACCGATCGTCATCGTCAACTGCGCGGCACTTCCTGACGAACTCCTGGAGTCGGAGCTTTTCGGTCATGAGCGCGGTGCATTCACCGGTGCAATCGCACGGAAGGAGGGGAAGTTTGAAGTTGCCAATAAGGGCACGATCTTTTTGGATGAAGTCGGCGAACTACCCGTCAGCCTGCAACCTAAACTTTTACGGGTCCTGCAGGAACAAACTTTCGCGCGAGTGGGCGGCAATGACACAATTCACTCCGACTTTCGTGCGATCGCGGCTACTAACGGTGATCTTGGTGAACTGATTGCAGCTGGTGAGTTTCGCAAGGATCTCTACTATCGTCTCAACGCTTTTACGATTTCACTACCACCTCTTCGAGAGCGTCGCTCGGACGTTGTTCCTTTGGCGGAGCACTTCCGCGAAGTTTATGCCGGCAAGAATAGGAGGACCACTGCCGGGTTTTCAGAAGAGGCGCTGGTCGCCCTGCAACAGTATTCGTACCCTGGAAACGTGCGTGAGCTTGAGCATATTGTCGAACGGGCCTTGTTGCAGGCCAACGGCCGCGTGATCTTAGCCGAGCATTTGCAATTCGAGCAACAGTCTGTTCAAACAAACGGGCAGTGGATGGAAGCCCTAACAAGACTTCCTCTACACGATTCGGTCGCCGAGTGGGAGAAGTTTCGGATTTCTGAAGCTCTGAAGCAAAGCGACGGCAACAAAGCAGAAGCCGCACGCCGACTCGGCGTTCACCGACGCCTGCTTTATGAAAAAATTCGCAGACATGGTCTGGATGCCTTCGACCGGACATCAGAAGATGACAAGCTCAACTTTCGCTAAGATCCCTGACTGTCAATCATCAAAGCTTCGCCTCACCCCTAGGTTTTGGGGGAGGCGGCATGAAGCCCGCACGGATGTGAGCATGTTGCTGGGTCTCATCTTTCTGCTGCTGGTCGGAGCTGGCGCGTGGTCTCTTGACGCATGGTTGGCAGAAAGACGTGGCGCAACTCGTGGCTGAACAGCCGGCCCTCGAATCCCCAGAATCCATTTTCGAAAGGAGGCGGGTTCCGCTCAATGAGCTTGCTTGGTTCTTTCTCCGGCTGGGCACGACAGCCTTCGGAGGGCCGGCAGCGCACATCGCGATCATGGAAGACGAGCTTGTTCGCAGGCGACGGTGGCTCTCTCGCGAAAAATTCCTTGACCTGCTCGGCGCAAGCAATCTCATTCCTGGACCGAGTTCAAGCGAATTGGCTATTCATATCGGCTACTTGTGCGCCGGTTGGAAAGGTCTGCTGATCGCTGGTAGCTGTTTCATTCTCCCTGCAGCATTGATGGTCGCCTGTATTGGGTGGCTGTACGTGTGCTTCGGCAGGCTTCCCGCGACCGCAGGCATCCTCTACGGAATCAAGCCGGTTGTCATCGGGGTTGTTCTTCAGGCTCTCTGGAGTCTTGGCCGCACAGCGGTAAAGACAACGTTTCTTGCCTTCGTGGCGGTGCTTGCGCTCGTCCTATCTGTTCTCGGTGTGCATCCGCTGCTATTGCTTCTCCTGGCCGGCGTAGTCGCGTGCATGCGTGTTTTACGAACCTCGCGTGGGTCCTTCTCGCTGCTTCCTTTTCTGACGGTTGGAGGCGGCATCTTGGGGACCACAGCATCCTTCAGTCTAGTTTCCCTATTTCTGGTTTTCTTGAAGCTAGGGGCTACCGTATTCGGCAGCGGTTATGTTCTCTTGGCCTTCCTTCGAGCCGATCTCTGCGTCGGCGGCGCGAATTTGAAAGATGCTCTCCGACTGTCCCGCGGGGAGGGTCATGCCGGAGGCCACATTTTGCCAAAC
>Ga0302326_10034404_pt1 | contig 10040 bp, 7 predicted proteins | sample Palsa_T0_3_FD_202264 | JGI IMG/M metagenome (GOLD analysis project Ga0302326, IMG submission 202264) | Peat permafrost microbial communities from Stordalen Mire near Abisko, Sweden - Palsa_T0_3 | ecosystem: Environmental > Terrestrial > Soil > Palsa > Peat permafrost | place: Sweden: Abisko...
ATAGCATTGTGACGCCTTCTGTCCGATAACAGAATTTATCAGACACATCAATCCAAAAGAGGAACATCGATGGACCGATCATGCTCTGCAGGAGGCGTTCATTCGGAAGTTCGATAGCCTCTGCGTGTGAATGATAACGTCTCCTTACGTTGCGGTTTCGAGAGCAACTACCTAAAGTGCGTCCATCTTAATTGAAGCAGCGCCGCCCGGAGATGTCCGAGGTTTGGTACTCGCATCAGATTGCGAAGACGGACATTTCCAAGGACCGCAGTGCCGAGACGATCCGCAAACATATGAAGCGATAAAAATAGTTGGGCGGAATTATTTCGCCCAGCTTGCCCGCCCGCCAATCCGTTGTATTTCGCACCAATCGTACACGCAGAACCGCATTGCCGTCTTTGCGGAGCGGTGACTCGACTGCCTATAAACACCTGAGAATGCGAACGAATGCTCGTAAGCATGGAGCTTTCAGGGGCATTTAATCGCCCAAATCGCACAGCTACGGTTTGTCTTGAGCAGTCCTGAATCGCTCGGAGAGGTTTGAAAATGACCCATAGCATACTGCGACTTCCCGACGTAAAAGCAAGCACTGGACTTTCGCGAAGCACAATCTATCTACGCATTACGCAAGGCGTATTCCCCAAGCCGGTGAGCCTGGGCGGTCGTGCCGTGGGCTGGCCCGCGCATGAGGTGGCGGCATTGAACGCTGGCCGGATTGCAGGAAAACCGGATGCGGAGATTCGGGAATTGGTCGCGAAGCTGGAAGCCGCCCGCAAGGCAGCGGCATAGAGACGGGACGGCAAACCCCATGCGCAAGCGGCGTCCCAATTACCGGCTGGTGAAAATCCATCGCAGCTATACGGTGGAAGAGGCTGCCCGCCTGTTTGGCACGCACAAGAATACCGTGCGCGCCTGGGTGAAGGCGGGATTGCCAACCTGTGACAGCAAGCGCCCCACGCTGGTTCTGGGCCGCGACCTTGCCGCCCACCTTCAAGCGCGTCGGACGAAGAACAAGCGGCCCTGCCAGCCCGGCGAAATTTACTGCGTGCGCTGCCGCGTGCCCAAGCGGCCCGCCGGGGACATGGCAGATTACCAGCCGATCACGGCGAGTCTGGGAAACCTAATAGGTATTTGCCCGGACTGCGAAGGGATGATCTACCGGCGCGCCAGTATGGCAAAGCTGCCTGAGATTCAGGGGAATTTGGACATCACGTTTTCGGAGGCGGAGCGACCATTAAACAAGAGTAATCTCCCCTCCGTAAACAGTGACTTGAGCCAAGGGTGAAAAACCATGACGAAACACAATCCGGAAAATGAACGAATCAAGCATAGATACTTTGCTTATCTGAAAGAAGCCAAGCAGCACAGCGAGCCGACAGTGGACGCAGCCGCGAAGGCCCTGAGCCGGTTTGAAGAGCAGACGCGGTATCGGAGCTTCAAGGCCTTCCACTTTGAGCAGGCAGTTGCATTCAAGCGGCATCTGGCCGAGCAAACCGGCCAGCGATCCGGGGAGAAGCTGAGCAAGGCGACTTTGCACGCGACGCTAAAGCAGTTGAGAGCATTCTTTTTCTGGTTGGCGGGGCAACCAGGTTACAAGGCGCGCCTTCAGTATTCCGATGCCGACTACTTCAACCTGTCGGAGAAAGACACGCGCATTGCTACAGCCCAGCGGGAGCGGAAAGCCCCGACGCTGGAGCAGGTGAAGCATGTGATTCAGACAATGCCGAGCGGTAACGAAATTGAGCGCCGGAATCGCGCGCTGATCGCTTTTGCGCTCTTGACCGGCGCGCGGGATTCGGCCATCGCTTCGATGAAGCTGAAGCATGTAGACCTGATACAAAGCTGCGTCCACCAAGATGCACGCGAAGTGAAGACGAAATTCAGCAAGACCTTTACGACCTATTTTTTCCCCGTTGGTGATGGCCTTGAGGAGATCGTGGCGGAATGGGTGCGCTTCTTGCGAGAAGAGAAGCTGTGGGGCAATGACGATCCGCTGTTCCCAGCGACGCGCATCGTCGTAGGGCAGACGCGCCAATTTGAAGCGGCAGGATTGGAGCGGGGGCACTGGAGTACAGCCTCGCCCATTCGGACAATCTTCCGGGAGGCATTCGAGCGTGCGGCTTTGCCCTATTTCCATCCGCATACCATCCGGAAGACGCTGGCGCGGCTTGGCGAAGAGGTTTGCAACTCCCCCGAAGAGTTCAAGGCATGGAGTCAAAACCTGGGGCATGAACAGGTGCTGACAACCTTTCTGAGCTATGGTTCCGTGGCGACTGACAGGCAGGGTGCGATTATCCGGGGATTGGGTACGGCACGGCAATCAAAGCAGCCGGGTGCGGATGACATCGCGGAAGCTGTAGTCAGAAAATTACAGAGTGCAGGTGCTGGCCTTCCGGCGGCGCTCTAATGCGCTTTTCCTACGCCGCCGTGCCGCGAAATGGCAACAGCTTGCCGCCCCGTTGGATACGCTCCAGAAAGTCCGCCCAATCTTGCATCATCCGCGCGCGCGGCTCAAGATAGAGCGCATGGTTATAGGCCGCGCTGACGGCGTTCCGAGGCGCGTGGGCAAGCTGCAATTCGATGTGCTCGTGCGGGCTTCCCTGTTCGTGCAAGATCGTGGATGCAAGCCCCCTGAAGCCGTGGCCTGTCATACGCCCTTTGTATCCCATGCGCTCAAGCGCCTTGAGAATCGTGTTGTTGCTCATGGGCTTCTTTGCGCTGCGGTCGCCGGGGAAGAGCCATTCGCTCTTGCCTGTGAGCGTTTGCAGGGTGTCCAGCACATCTAATGCCTGCTTGGCCAGGGGAACGATGTGCGGAGTCCGCATCTTCATGCGCTCAGCCGGAATATCCCAGCGCGCTGCCTCAAGGTCAAATTCAGCCCATTTTGCGCCAATCAGTTCACTGGTGCGCACGAAGGTGAGAGCCATCAATTTCAACGCCAATCGCGTGACGTGTGTCCCTTTATAGACTTCGATAGCCCGCAGTAGGTTCGGCAATTCCTTGGCGTCCACGCGAGCGTAATTCACCTTGCGGGAGGATTTCAGGATGTCACTGGGACGAATCTCGCTGGCCGGGTTGCGTCTCGCATATCCGTGAGCGATGGCGTAGCGGAAAACTTGCCCGGTCGTCTCCAATGCGCGCTTGGCAATGTCCCGCGCACCACGCTGCTCAATGGCTTTGGTCATTGCCACCAGCTCCGGGGCTTCGATAGCGGCAATGGGCCGCGCGCCCAAGCAAGGCAAAATATCGGCTTCCATGCGGCGCTGCACCTGTACTGCATGGCGCAGATTCTTGCCGTCCTGCCAGTGCTCCCACCAGGCACGGGCAATGCTCTGAAAAGAGTTCTCTGCTGCCGCCTTCTCCGCTTTTCGTTCCGCCATGGGGTCTGTGCCGCTCGCCAGCAGTTTGCGCGCCTCAACGTGCCGCTCGCGAACCAACGACAGGGATACATCGGGATAGCTCCCGAAGGACATCAATTTCTCTCTCCCGTCGAAGCGGTACTTCCAGCGCCACAGTCTGCCACCAGCAGGAGTGATCTGAAGATAAAGCCCGCCTCCGTCAGTTACGCGGTACACGGTGTGCTTCGCCCTGGCCTTGCGGATTACGGTATCAGTCAGCGCCATAGAGCCTCCCCAAACGGGATTCTTGAAAATACCCCCAGGTGGCCGGGAAAGTACCCCCAGAAATACCCCCAGCGGCATCTGGCTTCCATCGTACCTCGTTAGACGCCATAAAACAAGAAACCCCAGTATTTACTGGGGATTTTTTATATCGATGGATTTCTTAGGATGTCTTGGAATAGGTTAGTGGCGGAGAGACAGGGATTCGAACCCTGGGTACCCTTTCGAGTACACACGCTTTCCAAGCGTGCGCCTTCAGCCACTCGGCCATCTCTCCGCTCAGCACTGATTGTATGGCGCGAGTGATGGAACCGCAACCTTGACAGGTCAGGAGCGGACTGTCGTGCTCTAGGGTGCGAAATAGCTGGAAATATCCAGGATGAGTTGCGTGAGTCCGGCAGCATAGGCGTCGATGGAGCCATTGGTCGAAAGTACGATTGCCAGGTTGGAGGTAACAGCTCCATCCCGCGCGTTCAAGGTCGACGCCAATGGTTGCGGTTGCCCATCGGGCCAGAGCGTCAGGTAGTCAAGCGAACCTGTCGGCGCGACGGTCGCGTTCAGCACGTAGGCTTGGGCGGCGCTGGGCACTTCACACGGACTGCTTACGACGTTGACGATAAGCTCGCCGCTAAACGCGCCGGTAGTCTGGCGCGTGTCCAGCACCCGGCATGGGGCGAAACTATACAACGACAGCGCACCGGAAGCGGGCGGCGCGAAATAGCCGTTGATGTCGATGACCAAGTCGGTGTTATTGCCGTAGGGGTAGACCTCGATATCGCCGCCCTGGCCGGCAGTGACAATGGCGGCATTCGCCGTGACTGTTCCGGTGGGCGCATTCAAGGTGGAAACCACCGGCTGCGGTTGACCACTTGGCCATGTGGTCAGATAGTCCAGCGGTGCACCGTTGTGCGGAATCACCGTGTAGTTGAAGGAGTAGGCTTGCGCCGTGCTGGGGATGTTGCAGGCGGTTGCCTGAAGGACGGGTAAGTCGCGAACCTGGCCGTTGGCCAGGATAGGCCCGCCCAACGGCGCGTCGGGATTTCGAGTGTCGACGACACGGCAGGGCGTGAGTGGGAAGAACGCCAATGTCGAACTGCCGGAAGGCAGGAAATAGCCGTCGATGTCGAGCAGAAGGTCAGTTGTGTTGGTGGCGTAGACGCTGATGGCCTCGCCGTCGCCTGCCGGAACAATGGCGGCATTCGCTTTGACGCGGCCGTCGTAAGAATTAAGCGTGGAGATCAAAGGCTGGGTCAGTCCGGTTGGCCACGCGGTTAGATAGTTCAAGCTACCCTGAGGAACGGCGGTGACATTGAGAGAATAAGCCGCCACGTTCGACAACGGAATGCCGGAGCAGGGGCCGCTGGGAATAGTGAAGCTGCGCGCGGCGCCACCACCTTGCAGCGACGGGCCGCCAAATTGGCCGCTCGGCCCGCGAGTATCGACCACACGGCACGGCGTGACAGGGACGAACTGCAAGGCCACAGGAATATTGAAAATGGCGGTGACAGTGCGGGCGCCGGTAACTGTGAGAGTACAGCTCAAACCGAAGCTCAGATCGCAGTTCTCCCAGCCGGTGAAGATGGATCCCTGCGCTGGCGAAGCCGTCAAGGTTACCGGCTCGCCGTCCCAGTAGCTGGCCGAACAAGTGCTGCCGCAATTGATACCGCCGTCAGTGCTGATGACGGTGCCGCCGCCAGTGCCGGTCTTGGAGATCGTCAGCGCGAACTGCTGGTTTTGCTGGATGGTGAGGGTATCAAACTCATATTGCTCGACATTGCCGGCAACATCCACGCTATAAGCCGTGACCTGATGAGATCCCGGCAAATACACGTAAAACGGAGCTGAATAAGGTTGGAACTGGCCGCTATCGACCACGTAGTACGTGGCGGCCACGCCGCTGGCATTGTCTGTGGCGCTGAGTGAAACCAGCACCGGGCCGTTATAAGTACCATTCTGCTGTAGATTGCCGCTCAGGTTGATAGTCGTAACCGGTGGGACATTGTCAAAGCACAGCGGACCGTAACTGGACAGAGCTGAGTTGCCGGCGTTATCCCAGCCTCGCACGTAAGCTACATGACACGCTTGAGAGAGATTGGCCAGTCCATTGGCTGAGCCGTTTGCGCCGTAAGTTTGCGGGCCATAGTAGCTGTTGCCCGCACCGGGTGTAGGTCGGCTGTAGGGATCACCGGGATCGGCATCCCAGGCTTGGCTCGATCCCGCTGGCCCGTTGGGCCTATGGGCATTGCGAGTGGTGTCGGTTAAGGTCCAGCTCACGGTCTGGTCGGTGTTGTACCAGTGATTCACTGGCGGGCCGGTGATTGCAGCCGACGGACCGTCCCTATCGCCCGCGAGGAAGTAGTTGATCGCCCAGGCGAACTGCAGCATGTTCGCGGAGCCCCATCCCGTCACCCGGTCGTAGCCAGGACTAGCACAGAAGTAGCTCAGGTGGTTCTGCCGGGTGATGTCGTTGTTATTGCATCCGGAAGTAATGTCGTAAAAGGGATAATGAGGGGCGGACGGCGTGAGGCCTTCACTATAGATGTATGGATTGGCGCTGCCCATGGGTGCGCAAGGCGCCGATAGGGACGGGCCGCAGGTATTGCCAACGATGTTCTGAATGTACAGCAGGTAGGCATTTTCCTGGGCGAAAAACCCTGACATCTCCGGCGCGGCAATGCTGGTGCCGCCGGTAGGTATCAGTTGGCCATCCCAGAAAAAGTTCTGCGGCGCGTAAACCCAGTCGGCATTCAGCGCTACATCGGGAACGCTGCGCATATTCGAACTACATGCCGCGCCGCCTTGATAACCGGGGGCCGGGATAAACACGCTGCAACCGCCGCCGCTGCCTCCATCGTTGTTGGCACAACCGTAAAGTCCGCCCGTCCAGGCGACCTCCTGGCCAAAGCTGGATTGGCTGGTCGACAGCGAGGTTCCGCCTACGGCGGTTACGTCGGTATCCGAGGCGGGATAGCTTACCGACACGCGCTCGCAGCCCGTGGTGGCGCCGCCATCACCGGAGGCGGCCACCAGCGACCAGCCTTCCCCGATCATCTGATTGAATACATTGTGATACTCCTCGATGTCACCGTCACCTTCAATGTATTCCCCGAGCCCCCAGCTCATGTTGAGGACCCGGGCGAGGTTGCCACTGAGCGCGTGCTGCAACACGTCCAACACGCTGTTAAGGCCGTAGGTAGGTCCCTCATACACGTGGATCTCGGCGGTACTGGCGGAGGATGCGAAACTATTGGCCATGGCCGTACTCCATTCCACATCCAGCGTGGCCTCGGGGTTGCAACACGGCGGCGTGCCGTCAACGAAATGCCTTTGCATATTCGAAGCGAGGTACGAATAGTTCGACAGGAAACCAGAATAGTCCGAATCCCTAAAATCACCCCAGATAGCGATGGCAATGGAGGATTCTGGCGGCGAATTGTCGGGATGGTTCAAGGGATTGCAGCAGTGGCCCAGGTTTTGCAGCGCGACATAGTTATAAGCGTAGGAGCTGTACAAATCCGTCGGGTCATAGGCGTCATTCGAGGAGTCGTGGCTGACTCCCTTCTGGTGCGCTGCCATCGCGGCATCCAATTTCTTCCGGTCGCCGTCGCGTTGCAGGCGTGGGCCCAGCGAGTAGGCAGGTCCCGGAGAATAGACAGGATAAGAGGTTGTGTCCTTAATGTTGGAAGATGGGTGCGCCACCTCGATGTTATTGAGACCGAGCACGGAATGAATGACGTTGGCCAGCGTGGCGGGAATCGAAGGCCCGCGATCGTTGGAGAAATATGTCGATTCGCCAATCTGGTAGGAATTGATGTTGACGGTCAGCGCGTTTTCGATGACGGCCACGGGAGCTTCGACATCGACCACCAAGCGGTTCGGGAAGCGTTGGGTGATGGTCAGCCCCTGGGCCTGCGCCCAAGCCACCACCGCCTGCTCGTCCTGAGGAGACGGCGCGAAACGCTGGTCCCATTCTGCCTCACTCAGGTATTTGTGAAACAGCGGCGATGCCGGGTCCTGTAACTCGCGCAGGAATTGCTCTTCCTCGTCCATGTGCGGCGGCCGCAGAGCGACGGCCAGGCGCAGCATCTGCTGCGGGTTGTAATGTCCAGCGTACTGGGCGGAGCCATTCTGAACCGCGAGCGGCACCTGCGGGAGGGAAACCGTCTGCTGGGCCGTCACGCTCCCGGGTAGACAACATACCGCCATGCCGGCAAAGAAGATGCCACAAATAAAATTTCGCGCGCGCCCTACAAAGTATGGGGATTTGGAAACACAGAGGTACGAACCGCGGCACCGCATGAGTACAACCCCGGAATAGGATTCAAGAGTGGGAGCGAGTTCTGTTGTCGAGCTGGCCAGTCAACCGAACCGGGATTTCCGTTTTGTCCAGTCCAGAACGATTATTTCTCGGTCTGGTTGTGAAAACAAGGTATTTCTTCTTCGGCAGGCGCCAATTCCGGAATTAGTACGGCGATTTTTTCGGGGAGACTGCCCGACGGACGCAATCCTAACCGCTTCCCAACATTCGTCAAGCGGATAATTGAATTAGAAGCGCGCTCGCCCACATCAGTGCACGACGGCGGTTTTTCTTACACCACTTCGCAACTCATTGAGCAGCGGCAATGGAATTTCAAAAGTTCAGCGACCACCGGGGACTTGTCGTTAATTTTGCGTGGGGAGCGCTGGCTTGCCTCAGCTACGCGCGCGCCTACGCGCTAGAGGGAGACAAGATCAGGGCCCGCGCCGCCCACCAGGACTTTCTTCCGTCCTGGAAAGACGCCAGCCCAGATATTCCCATCTACAAGCAAGCGAAAGAGGAATACGCGAAGCTGAAGTAGCTGGGCGCGCAAGGCAAGATCATCCTTTTGACTCAAACCGTGTCAAGGGGCACACTTCCCTTATATCGGGCGGTGCCCGACACGGCGGAGGTGTGTGCTAGATGCAGACTCGTCACCTGCTGGACAACCTGAAGCGTGGTTACTGGGCAATGAGGTCGTCTCCAGTGACGCGACACATTGCCAGGGTGGTGTATTGGTTCGGGCTGCTCGCGGTGATTTGGTTCACGGTTCACTACTTCCGCTCCACCCCAGGTACGGGCAAAGCTATAGCGATTTTAGGGGCAGCGGCAGTACTTATGGCTATACGGGGTGACTTGATGGGCCATCCCGAAAAGATAGTGTGGATGTTGGTGGTTTTTGCCCTTCTTTATGTCGAGCTACGCTCCATTGATAAGGATAGGGCTGACAATCAGAAGCAACAAGCTGACGTGAGAAAGCAAGAAGCGGAGCGGTTCAACGTGATCCTAGAAGAGAACCGAAAAGGGATAGCCGCAATACTTGACGACCAGCGACAAAAGTTCGCCGCAACCATGCAAGAGTTTTCAAAGTCACAGGCCACAAATCTGTCGAGCTTTGCAGCAATGATGAGCAAGTCGAACCAAATAATGGGCGGGGTGATAGACAGCGTAAAAACGCAGACAGGGGGAGACAGTTTTGCCTACATATCCTTCGCCGCCCAACCAGCGCAGTCTTTTGAAATGCATTGGAGCAACTTCATCGCGCCAAAAGGCGAGCCGTACTTTGTGGTATCGGTAACAAGCCACGGCAAATATCCATTGAGTGGTACTCGTGCTCACCTTATGGACGATGACCGGAGATTAGCCGCGATGCAGGAATACAACAAGCACCCGACTGGGGGCTGGGTAACGGCTATCAATTCTGCCGACACCGAGTACACAATCCCGTACTTGCGACCGCAATCCGCTGAAGCGCCCACGGGTGAAGTGGAAATAATTGGGCTCTACCCAATGCCCGAGGCCAATTCTAAGAGACTCGCCATCGACTTCTCCGCTCCTAATGGATACTGGAACGAGATTTTGCATCTGGGCCGGATAAACGGGACTTGGCATCAATGCTTGAGCGTGATGGGGCCGACAGTCAGCCAGGCTAAACATCCGTTCATCCACTGCGACTCGGATTGGCCGGAAGGCAAGAAGTTAGCAGAAAAGGACTGGGCGCTCACGCCGCCTCCGAAGAAGAAGCCGTGAGTTGCTTGTACTCGACATGCTCCGCATCCAGCATCTTCAGAAGCGTGTCGCGGAAGAGAAAGCGATTTTTGCGGTTATCGAAACGGAAACACATTTCGTCACAGTAAGCCTGTAGATGTTTGGCGCTGATTTGATGCCACGTTCCTACAATGCCGCGCTTGAGCAGAGAGAACGCCGATTCCACGGAGTTCGCGTATACGTCGCCAATAGCGTAGATGCCATCCGGCTCTGTTGACATCCCGATGTGCCGCCCCTGAAGGGGCTCAAATTTGAAGATAGAGCCTACCCAGCACTCCGTCTCCCCAGTTCGCCTAGAAAGCGGCGAACCGGGGACCCCGCTGCGTGCTGGGCTATCCTGTCGCCGTCCCGCTTTG
>Ga0302326_10034405_pt1 | contig 10039 bp, 11 predicted proteins | sample Palsa_T0_3_FD_202264 | JGI IMG/M metagenome (GOLD analysis project Ga0302326, IMG submission 202264) | Peat permafrost microbial communities from Stordalen Mire near Abisko, Sweden - Palsa_T0_3 | ecosystem: Environmental > Terrestrial > Soil > Palsa > Peat permafrost | place: Sweden: Abisko...
CTCGTCCAGCTCCCGAGGCCCGTCCGGAGGAGCGTCCCGTACCGCACGCCGCGGCTCCGGCAAAGCCCCAGCCGCGGCCCGAGCCCAAACCGGAAGAAAAGAAGAAGCCTGAATAGGAGCACCCCGCTAGTTTTGCCGGGATCTCAAGGGTGCGCAATCACTCGGCCGTCCGCACGCGGATGGCCACCAGGTTGTGCACCCAGCGGGCCGGCCGCTTCTCTCCTGTCGTTACAAGTTGCAGTGGTCCGGTTGCGCCAATCGGTTTTCCGTCCATTGCGTCAGCAACGATCGTGGTTCCGTCGTGGACATCGGGCGTAACCTCGCCCACCGAGTAGACCACCTGATAGCCATCGGACCATCGGACCCCTCGGCCACCAGGTACAGCCGGAAGTCCTTGCCGTGCGGCTTTTCCGGCACGCCCAGCGGCTTAAGCAGGTCAATCAACTCCACTCCGGAATAGGTCTGGTTCGCCTTCGCGTGCTCGTTGTAGAGGGTAAGCGTCTTGTGCGGCAGCGCCGCCAGTGTCGCCGCGGTCCATTCGACGGACTTGTCTCCAAACGCGATCTTCAGCGGGCCGGCGGCAGGAGCAGGCTTGCCCATCTCCATCTTCGAGTCCGGGCTCGGACTCTGGCCCGAATTCTGGCCCGTGCTTTGACCCTGCGCCGCAATTCCGACCGCACCCGCCCCCAGGGCAACAGCCAGCACCGTCAACCAAACCCGCATTCGCATCACGAATCCCTCCACGAAATCATCGTATACTGGGCTCATGTCAATTGTGCGCAACCTCGCCGGCATCGCCAAGGGCATGAGCATCACCATGGGGGAGATCTTCGAGCCCACCCAGGTGGAAAACTATCCCGACGGCAAAGGCCCCCTGCGCGGAGCCGTCTTCGAGCAGCGCTTCCGCGGCAAGCACGTGCTGCAGCGCGACGAGAACGGCCTGGAGAAGTGCGTGGCCTGCTTCCTCTGCGCCGCCGCCTGCCCCTCCAATTGCATCTTCATTGAGGCCGCCGAGAACACAGAGGAGCAGCGGATCTCCTCTTCAGAGCGCTACGCCAAGGTCTACAACATCGACTACAACCGCTGCATCTTTTGCGGCTACTGTGTCGAGGCCTGCCCCACCGACGCCATTACCCACGGCCACGGCTTCGAATTGGCCACGCTGAACGCCACCAACCTGATCATGCGCAAGCAGGATATGCTGGTGCCGGTTGAAGCGCTGACGCAGTCAAAATAAGGTAACTGACTCCGGCTTGGATGCGGCGATCCCATACCCGTGATTTGCGTCGTCGCCCTGTCGTTCCCGGGTGTATAGTCTTCCTCAAGCGGATGAAGAAGTTCTTCCAATTCGTGGCCGTTGTTGCGATTGCGCTGCTCACTTCCCAGCCTGCAATCGCCGGCCTGACCTGCGGTTTAGTTCCCCCTGCAAATCTGCCCTGCGCGCCTCACTGTCCCATGTCGATGAGCCATACGGGCCTGAAGTGCCAAGTTCCGCTTCAAGCTTCCCGCATGGGCTGCCAGCAGGAAAGTTGCCGCTTCGGCTGGCCGCAGGCAGTGGTCCGCTCGGCTGCGGGGGCCAAGCCAAAGGCCATTGTTTCGCCATTATTCCTGGCTCTCCCCGCCGTAGCACCGACCGGAATCACGACCTCCGCAGCTCCTCTGCAAGGCGACCTTGTCGCAGCCTCCCCGCCGCGCCACATCCTCTTCCGCGTTTTTCGAATTTAGATCACTCCTGACGTTCCAGCAAACGATGAGCTTTGAGGGCACTCGCCTCGAGGCACGCTTTGTGATCGGCACTTCAACGTCAAAGGAGATGCAAATGAAACGCACAATCGCTTATCTTTCGATCATGCTCGCACTCACTGTTGTGGCATTCAGCCAGACCTCGCTCCAGAAGCAGGCAAAGGCCGGCTGCTGTGCAAACTGCTGCCCCGCCGGCTGTGCGCAACATTGCTGCGATGGTTGCAGCGGAAGCTGCTGCAAAGGGAAGTAACACCAGCTAGCGCATAACCGGGCCGGCGCGGACAAGTTGTCCCTCCGCCGGCCCAGAACCAATGATCCGGGCCGCCATGCGGTCCGGATCTTTCTTTGTCTGGGCAAGCGATCAGGCAGGGGAAGTCATCGACTCGAAGATTCCTGCGCGAGGCCCTGCTCCGGCTCGATCGCCTGCGGCACCAGCGCCCGTCGGGCGATGCGTTCCGATAGCCTCATCGTCGGCCGCTCCAGCAGCAGATGAATGATTGCAGCGAGCAGCAGGATAATCGCCACGCACACCGCCGTCTCACCCAGGTACGCCGGCAAACTCACCGCATGGATTCCTCCGCGCAGCCGCATTGCTGAGTAATAGACGATGCCATGCACCAAGTACATCGGATAACTGAACACTCCTAACAGCCGAATGGCGCGACTGCCGAGAAGGCCGAATAAGTCAGCGCCCTGGGCCACAAGCGCGAAGCCCGCCAAAACCAGCGCCTGCCCCGCAGTCGCAATTCCAGGAACCAGGAGATACGCGAGATAGAGCCCAAGCAGTATCCAATTTCGCCACGGCAACAAGCGCTGCAACCGGCTTCGCAACTGCGGTTCCAATGCGGCAATCAGAATGCCTCCGCCAAATCCAACTAACATGAACTTCGAGTACTCCGCCAGAATCGAGCTTGCGGAATGGAGTAGCCCTTCATTCGGCGATCCTGCGCGAAAGTACCTGCCCAGGAGAAATAACAAACCAAATGCAAGCGCGTAATGCAATAACCGCCTTGCGTTGCGCGAAAACCAGCCGAGAAAGGGAAGAGAAAGGTAAAACAGCCACTCCAGGGCCAGTGTCCATGTTACGCCGCAAGTTATGCGGGCAATATCCGCGTGATTTACTTCGGTCTGCCCGCCCAGCGAAAACAGGAACCACGGCAGCAGGGAACTGGCCAGCGTCTCAATCGAAACTTGTAACTTTAAGCCTGTAAGTGAAAAGCCCAAGAAGATCGCTGCTCCAACGCAGAAGTAATACACAGGACCAATGCGTACAAAGCGCGATAAGTAAAACTTGGCTACGGGAATCCGCCCCGTCTTCATCAGCTTGCGCCAGAAAAGAAACCCGCTCAGATAGAAGAACTGGATCACTCCGAAATCGGCGAGCCGCGCAAAGATCACGCTGTTGCCGGTGGTCCAAACGCCATATTGCGTGAAGAAATACCAGCAGTAGGCATGATGCATCACAACCGAGAAAGCCAGGACGCCGCGCAACCCTTCGAGCGCCGCAAGTTTGTGCGATGCCGGGCTAACTACATTTCCAAAATATCCGCCCCATCGGTCGAACAGGAATAACAACGCGCTGGCACTCGCAATCGCAAATGCAAACGCGAATGCGGCAAGAAGTGGATCGAAAGCGAATCGCTGAACAGCTTCACTCACGCGTGGAATTCCTGACTGCATGGTGCACTCGCCTGGAGACAAACCAGGGAAGCTCTGACTAAGCCACTGGCTGTCCCTCAGTGGCTAAAGCCACGGCTCATTTTGTGACACTTACGGCACGCGACCCAAGGGGTACCCCGGTCGTGCCCTATCAAGACAACGATTACAGTAAACTATACCGTGCGGTCGATCGAGCGAAGAGACGGTTTTCGGTAAATCGCGACACACCGCACAGGGTGAGTTACTCGATCAGCAACCGCAAGAAAGGCAGCCCATGAGCGCGAAGCAAGCCGCGAAGTCGGGCAAGCCGCTCGCCTCATCGCGCGGCTTCGACAAGGAGCTTGCAGAACTGGATGCGCTCAGATCTGTGGTGCTTTCCAGTTCGGCTCCGGAGCAGGCCGCAGTCGAAGCCCTGCGCAAGACCCTCGCCCACCGCAATAACTTTCTCGTCTCCAAGGCTGCAAAGCTCGTAGCGGATGCGGAACTCGTCGCGTTGCTGCCTGAAGCGCTTGCGGCCTTTGACCGGTTCTTCATCGACGCCGCCAAAACCGACCCGCAGTGCTGGGCCAAGAATGCCCTGTCGAAGGCACTTGTCAAGCTCGGCCATCGCAGCAAGGACGAGTACCTGCGAGGCATGCGCCATCATCAAATGGAGCCGGTGTGGGGCGGTCAGTCCGATACGGCCGGAGCCCTGCGCGGCACCTGTACCCACGCACTGGTCGATTGCCCCGGCATCTCCGACGCCGACCTGCTTACCGCGCTGCTCGATCCGCTCACCGACAGCGACAAAACCGTCCGCATGGAAGCTGCCCGCGCCATGGCAGAGGTAGGTGGCGTGATCGCGGCTCTGCTGCTGCGCCTGCGCGCGCTGCTTGGTAAGGACGAACCGGAAGTGCTCGGCGCCGTCTACTCGTCGCTGCTCTCCCTGGAAGGCGCGGCCGCCATCCCGCTCGTTGCCGGCGCCCTCGATGACGGCGACGACACCTCCGCCGAAGCTGCCTTCGCGCTGGCCGATCTGCGCTCCACGGAGGCACTGGCCGCGCTGCTCACCCGGTTCCGCGCCGGCGCCGACGCATGGTTTACCTCGGTGCTGTTGAGCGCCATCGCCCTCACCCGGCTGCCTGAAGCCATGGATTTTCTGATTGCGACCATCGCGAGGAATGCGCGCGAGGCTCCGGAAGCCATTGAGGCCCTGGGCCGCAGCGCGCCCTCGGCTGAATTGGGTGCGCGCGTGGAACAGGCCGTTGAACAGGCTGACAGCCAGCGCCTGCGCCAGGCCTTGCGCGAGCACCTGCCTCCAACCCCGGAATGAAACTCGAATCAATTTGGGCCGCGCGCATTTTTATTGCAAGTCTTTTGCGTAGAATTATTGCCCTTTGTGCAACAGTTGAATCAAGCAAACGAGAACATGTGTATCCTCCTTGAACGGCCGTGAAGCTGGAGCCTTCCGGCAACTGCTCGTGCGGCCGTTCGATTTTCCCGCGCGCTCCCGGGCTGGGATGCTCTTTGACGCCGGCAAACTCGCGATTGACGGATTCATGCGGCAGTGCTCTCATGGTTGCGGCGGAATCGACCAAGTTGATCCGCCGTGAACAGGAGACCAGGAAAATGCGGGCGGGACATGAAATGCTGGCAGCAATTCTTTTGTCGGGCAGTTTGTTGTGCGGATGCGGCGGTGGCGGAGGCAACAGTGGCGGCGGGAATGGCGGCGGAGGTGGCAGCACGACCACGCCGACAGCAGCCACGCCAACCATCGCAACCTCCACCAGCAACGGCGCGCAAAACGGCGCTGTGATCGTGAATCTGGCCACAACCACCAACAATGCCACCATCTATTACACGATGGACGGCTCAACGCCCACAACCTCGTCGCAGATCTATGTAGCGCCGATCCTTGTGGCGTCCAACATCACGGTGAACGCCATCGCCACCGCCTCCGGGTACAACACCAGCGTCATGGCGACGCAGGCTTTTACTCCCAACATCGCGTCGGGCACGCTGGTCTGGTCTGATGAGTTTGCGAATAGCGGCACTGCTGCTGCCCAACCCAACCCGGCCATCTGGACCTACGACCTGGGCACCGACTGTTGCGGAAATAACGAGCTTGAGACCTATTGCGCCTGGAATTCATCGGTTGGTCCGTGCAATCCGTCGAATCCGAATGCCTATCTTGGCACCGACGGCTATCTGCACATCGTGGCCGAGCAGCCCACCGCCGGCACCGCCACTTACACATCGGCACGCATGAAGACCCAGGGTCTGTTCAGCTTCCAGTACGGACGCATCGAGGCGAAGATCATGGTGCCCGAGTCGCAGGGCATGTGGCCCGCCTTCTGGATGCTGGGCAACAACATCACTACCAACCCCTGGCCGGCCTGCGGCGAAGCCGACATTATGGAGCACATTGACGGCGACAACACGCCGTTTGGTGGTCCCGGCACCGGCGCCGCCCCCGGCTACGACTGGGCTCAGTCATCGATCCATGGAACCGGCCTGAACGGCGGCACACCCTACACCACGGCAGGATTTTCCGCCGCCGCCTGGCACACCTACGGCATGATCTGGTCAAAGGGACAGGTCCAGTACTACATTGATAGCCCTACGGGACCGGGCCAGCCCTACGAGACCTTCACGCCTACTTCGCCGGGAGGAGGCACCTGGCCCTTCGATCAAGGCCCACAGTTCATCATCCTCAACCTTGCCGTCGGCGGAAGCTGGCCCGGCAACCCGGACACGACCACGGTCTTTCCGTCGCAAATGGTGGTGGACTACGTAAGGATCTACGCCAACTGAGGCGAAAATCACGTTCGACGATATACTTGTATATGAGACCGCCGCTTGGTGGGATCATCCGCTCACGTGTCGGAGAGGAGAGGGAAATGAGCGCAACCAACACAATCGAGATCGGCAGCGACCTTTGGAATGCGCGCGTATATGCAGGCCTTTCGGTTGCGTCAGAACTCGCCGCCGGGCTTGATAGCTCGAAGCACGAGTCTGTTCCCCTACTTTCCGTTTGGAAGATTTATCGGCGACTTGGCAGACTCAACCAGGACTTGGAGGAGATATTGAAAGGGTATGACCGAACGAACCCATTTCCACAAGTCATCCCCGGGGAGAGGAATCGTCTAGGGCGGGATATTCTCTTGAAGTTACATGCGGACTGCAACAATCTCCCGCTTCCTCCCGATGGCGCCCTTTTGCATCGGTTGATCGTGAAGCGGATGAACGAATTGCAAATGAAGTCGGAGCGAATTCTCGATGTGGCGGATTGGTTGGACGTAATGAGTACTCCCGAGGAGACCAATGCAAAATTTGCCGTAGCCCTGGCAGATCTTGCAAAGGGCGATGTCATCCCTTGGGCCGCGGTTCAATGACTCTTCCGCTTGAGATTGTTCTCACCAAGAACGCGGCAAAGAGTCTGGACTCGTTGGACGCACCGACCCGAAGAAGAGTTAAGGAAAAGATCGAAGCAGTCGCAGCGGACCCACTGAATCCCCGCAATTCCTACCCATTGCAAGGAACTGAGAAGCGTTCAGCCCGCGTCGGTGGCTACCGAATCCTATTTTTGATCCAGGATCCCAACCTGCTGGTCGTCGATATTGAATCGCGCGGCCAGATGTATCGGCGAATTTGAGTTCTGTCTTGACGGGCCTGGCATCTTCAGTGCAACCAATCACCATTCGCCCACGTTTGCGCGCTGTTTGCTGCAAACGCGCTTGCGTTGACCCTGCCTCTGTGGTTAAATCAAAACATTCAAGTTTGCCCCCAAAGGGCAAGCCTGAGTTTCATGCAGAGTGGTTGAGGGACGAGCCCTGTGACGCCACGACAACCTGCCCGCGCAAAACGGGAGTATGGTGTCAACTCTTGCCCGGAGACGGGGAACATGAGATTCGGGGGTCGCTTCAGCACTCTTCAGCTTAAGCGGCTCGCTAGGCGATTCGAGTCAACTCACGTTCGCTCTATTTGGAGCCGGTCACTGCTCGTAGACCTTCAGTCGCTCGCATCAACGCGAGGGGACTCTTGACGACTGCTTACGAGTTGCGATGTCGGGAATGCGGCAAATCCTACGGGATTCAACCGCTTTCCATCTGTGACGATTGTTTTTCACCGCTTGAGGTGACCTTCGACCTCGAGTACGCCCGCACCCGCTTTACCCGCGACGCCATCTCCCAGGGACCGCTGAACATGTGGCGATACCGTGCGCTACTGCCCGTTCCCGACACTTACGAGCCGCAGACTCCCGCTGGGCTCACGCCGCTCATGAAGGCGCCGCGCCTGGGAACGCGCATCGGCGCAACCAATCTCTACATCAAGAACGACGCCGTCTGTTTGCCCACGCTCAGCTTCAAGGATCGCGTAGTCGCCGTGGCCCTGGCCAATGCGCAGGCCTTCGGCTTTGATACGGTCGGCTGCTCCTCCACCGGCAACCTGGCCAACGCCGTGGCTGCGCAGGCCGCGCGCCTTGGCTTGAAGACCTTCATTCTCGTTCCCGCCGATCTGGAGCCGGCCAAGATTCTCAACACCCAGGTCTATGGTGCCACGCTGGTGCGCGTCGAAGGCAATTACGACCATGTGAATCGCCTCTGCTCGCAGATCGCCGACCGTTACAACTGGGGCTTTGTGAACGTGAATTTGCGCCCCTACTACGCCGAGGGTTCGAAGACGGTTGGCTTTGAAATTGCCGAGCAACTGGGCTGGCGTCTGCCGGACAATATTGTCTGCCCCATGGCCGGCGGCTCGCTCATTACCAAAATCCGCAAGGCCTTCAGCGAACTAGTCGTCCTGGGACTCGTCGACGACAAGCCGGTCCGCTTCTTCGGGGCGCAGGCCACAGGTTGCTCGCCGATCTCGACCGCGGTCAAGAACAACACCGACGTGATCGAGCCGCAGCGGCCGAATACGATCGCGCGCTCGCTGGCCATCGGTAACCCGGCCGACGGGCCGTATGCTTCGCGCGCCATTCGCGCCTCCGGCGGATGGGCCGAAGATGTGTCCGACGTTGAGATTGTTTCCGCCATCCAGGAATTGGCAGAGACCGAAGGCGTCTTTACTGAGACTGCCGGCGGCGTTACCACCGCGGTCACCGCCCGGCTCTATGCGCACGGCCGCATCCAGCCAGATGAGCTCACCGTCGCCTGCATCACCGGCAACGGCCTCAAGACCACCGATTGCCTGCAGGACTGCTATGAGCAGAACAAAGCCATCCGTCCGCGGCTCACCGACTTCGAGAATTTTGTAGAGGAGCGCAATGCAGTGAATGAAGCGCTCCGCCTGGTAGGAGAAAGCTATGTCCGTTAGAGTCCTGTTGCCCAACGCATTTCAGAAGCACACCAACAATGTCCGCGAGATGTCCTCCACAGCCGCCAACCTACCTGAGTTGGTGACAGAAATAGAGAATAAATTCCCGGCGCTGCGCCAGCACCTGCGCGGCGAAGACGGCCAGATTCGCCGCTTCATCAACTTCTATGTCAACGAAGAAGATATCCGCTTTCTTGGCAATGAGAAATACAGTTTCAAGGATGACGATGAGATATTAGTCATTCCCTCCATTGCCGGCGGCTGCTGGTAAGTCGAGATTCGGTAAGGGTTGATGTTTTGAAAGGGCTCTGCTTTAGACGTGCCACACAACAGTCTAAGAAGAGAGCGTGGCTTTAGCCACTGAGGGAATGCCGGGTCGAAAAGCTGATGCTGTTGTGGAGAGGCCTCGCGCAGTATGCTTATGACATGGGACTGCGCTATCTTGTCGGTTGCTCCTGCCTGGCCCCGCTCACAAATTGAGTTTGCGCGCAGCCTGGCGCGCTGTGGCGCTGGTGCTCACCCTCGCGGCATTCATTGTGCGTTACTGGTTCGGCCGCCTGCGCGGGCCTTATACCCTGGAGCGCCGTGCTCTGTGGATGCAGGGCTGCGCCCTGCTGGCGATGCGCAGCATGGGGATCCATTCCAAAGTTCACGGCCAGCCGCCCACGCATGGCCTGGTTGTCGCTAATCACCTCAGCTACCTGGACATCGTGATCCTGTCGGCGGCTATGCCCTGTTTCTTTGTGGCCAAGATGGAGATCGACGCGTGGCCCTTCTTTGGCAAGGCCGCGCGCAGCGGCGGAACCATCTTTCTCGACCGCGCAAGCCGCTCCAGCGCCAACTCGGTTGCCAGCCAGATGACCCAGCGGCTGCAAATGCCGGTTCCCGTGCTGCTGTTTCCGGAAGGCACCAGCACGGACGGAAGCCAGGTGCTTCCCTTCCACTCCCGCCTTATCCACCCCGCTACGGAAGCCGGTGCGCTCATTACCGCCGCATCGATCCGCTATGTAATTGAAGACGGGACGCCGGAGCGCGAGTTGTGCTGGTTTGGCAACGTGTTGTTTTTGCCACATCTTTGGAAGACGCTGGGAACGGCAGGCTTCTCCGCCGAAGTGCGCTTCGGTGAGCCGCGCGTCTATCCCGACCGCCGCAAAGCAGCCGAAGCAACCCACGCAGAAATCGTCGCCATGCGGAACGAACAGGCAGTTCCGGTAGAGTGGGCAAACTCGCAGCCGCGCGATTAGCGGAAGAGGTGGGGAACGAAGCAACTGGTGTTGTTCGTCACCAGGGTCCGCGACTCCCGAATGCCCATGCCGGCAGGTTCTCCATCCACCAACCA
>Ga0302326_10034407_pt1 | contig 10038 bp, 10 predicted proteins | sample Palsa_T0_3_FD_202264 | JGI IMG/M metagenome (GOLD analysis project Ga0302326, IMG submission 202264) | Peat permafrost microbial communities from Stordalen Mire near Abisko, Sweden - Palsa_T0_3 | ecosystem: Environmental > Terrestrial > Soil > Palsa > Peat permafrost | place: Sweden: Abisko...
GCACCGAGGTGACGTGGCTTCCAGGCAGGCCTTCCTTTGCTCCAATGGAGGACACTTTCCCATTTCGTAAGACGTCGAGGGCATTGTCAGTGCCAATCCAAACGGTCCCGTCACGTCCTGCTTCCACCGATTTCACATCGTCTGCAGTTAGTCCCTCTTGCATGGACCAGCTAAGAACCTTGAGGTCGCGAAAACAATCAACACCTTTCGCGGTTGCGACCCATACGTTGCCTTCGTGATCTTCGAAAATGGATCTCACGGAATCACCTGAAAGCCCATCTTTGCTGTCATAGTGTTCCACTTCGTTGCCATGCACGCGATATAGGCCCTGCTCCTGAGTTCCAATCCAAAGAGTGCCTGCGCTGTCAATAAAAAGAGCTTCCACCTGTAGTGAAGTTCCATCGAAACCGGGTACTATGACCGGCTGAATGACGCCGTTCCTAATCTGCTCCAGGCCTAGGCCGGGTCCGGCAATGGCCAACCCTACAAACAGCGACCCATTTGGCGCGCCCGCGAGGGCTGTTATCCCATAGAGGAACTTATTACTTCTCAGACCATCGAAGGTATATAACGAAGCTGGACCCGGCTTCCAGTGGACGACTGTATCGGTTGATCCCACCCAGATACTTCCCGCAGCATCGACGGCTAGAGTATCCGCGAAGGGATGCGGAAGTCCTTCCTCACCTCCATGACATACGGCCTTTGCATCCAATATCTCGCATAAAGGCTTTGAAGTCGCCGTCCTCGATTCGGCCAGCCACACCTTCCCGTTATGGTCTTCAGTGATGGCGTTGACCATGCCCAGAGGCACCGATATCGAGGTTAGTTCGCCATTTTTCCACTTTGCGAGTTTTCCAGCCATTCCGATCCATAGAGCCCCGTCATGTCCGACATAGAGCGAAAGGACTTGTGGGTTTAATTGTTTACCCGGGTTCGGTGGGGCCCACGGAGCAAAACCTTCGCCATCGAAGCGAAACAATCCATTTTCAGTGCCTATCCAGATATAGCCGTCTGTCGTTTGAGTGACCACATTGGGGGTGCCGCTGAAGATGCCGTCCTGTACTCTCCATGCCGTATGCGCATATTGAGAAATGTGCGCCGCAGGGTCGACCGCCCAGATAAAGGCCGGCTGAAACGAGAGAAGTACGAGGATCAAAATGGATCGGTGGACTTTCATCTTCCCGCCTCACTGGCTAGGCGCTGAGATACACCTTCAGGCCCGTGCTTGCCGCCTTCGCTGCTCTGTGCAGCGAGCACCTCAAGAATCATGACGGCATTCAGACGCTATCGTGTTCGGGGCTTTCAACGAAACATCATGAACAACAGGTGTCGAACTCTAGTTTTCTATAGCTCCAGAAAAGACGTCAGAGCTCCAGCAAGCCGCGTCGAACGGCAATTGTTACAGCGTGGGTTCGATCGTTTGCTTGAAGCTTCCCGACAAGGTTCTTGATATGGAAGTTCACAGTCGTCTCGGCAATCGTCAATTCATCGGCAATCTGCTTGTTGCGATGGCCGTCGCGTATCAATCGGAGAACCTCAAGCTCTCGGACCGTCAAAGACTCCTCCCCCAGATGCTCGGCAATGCGCGCAGCGACGCCGGGAGTAATCACTCGTCCGCGTAGATGAACAGATCGAATAACACCTAGAATCTCGTCCTTTGGCATGCTCTTGAGGATGTAGGCGGACGCTCCAGCCCGCAGCGCGCGCTGGATATCGCCATCGCTGTCGGATGTTGTCAGCATGATGATGCGAGCATCTCGAAACTCGCTCTTTATCGCCGCGAGCACGGTTGTGCCATCGGTCCCAGCCAATCGAAGATCCATCAATGTGATGTCGGGCCGATGCTGGCGAAACTGTGTCATCGCGTCTGCTGCACCGGTCGCATTGGCAACGAGGAGCATGTCCTGCTGCGATCCAATGATCGTGCCGAGTCCCTCGCGGAAGACGGGGTGATCCTCGACACTCAGAATGCGAATTGGCTTCGTCTGAACCACAGTAAGTTCCCTACCTGGGGCCGACGGCGGCCCCAAAGACACGGACTCTATATACGCAGCATACAACTCCATGTCCCAAGTCGACCTGCAGAAAAATCTAGGCACAATTCTATTGTTTCGGAGGTGTTCTGCCGCGACCTGACCGCCTACTCTTCATTCAGAACGGAAGCAGCTTTCGTTTCAAAGAGGAACTCATCATGACCCAACTCGAAAAAGCGCAGTACCCCGCCGAAATCTCCGCCGCAGATGGTCTGGACGGGAGCACTTCCCTTAGCGACTATTGTCTGGACGTTAACCTTCCGTCTCCTGAGTCCTCAGGTGCTAATACCAACCCCACCCGGCGCAGTTTTATCGCCGGTTCGGCAGCAGCGGGCGCCCTCGGCCTTTTTCTGCTTGGAACGCCCGGCTACGCTCAGGCTCATGGCAATAGCCTGCTTTCCACGCACACGCGCGCAACGGCTGGAGACACAGCAATTCGCCCGTTCCGCGTCAACGTCCCCGAGGCGGATCTCGTTGACCTTCGCCAACGCATCGCGGACACACGCTGGCCTGACAAGGAGACGGTCAATAACGAATCCCAGGGCATCCCGTTGGCGGAGATGCAGTCGCTGGTGCAGTACTGGGGCGACGGCTACAACTGGCGCAACGTAGAAGTGAAGTTGAATGCGCTGCCGGAGTTCGTGACCACAATCGACGGAGTGGATATCCAGTTCATCCACGTGCGTTCGCGTGATCCGAACGCGCTACCGCTGATCCTCACCCACGGCTGGCCCGGCTCGCCGCTGGAGTTCCTGAAGGTGATAGGCCCGCTCACCGACCCGGTCGCCTACGGCGGGCGCGCGGAAGACGCCTTCGACGTCGTGATCCCAGCTATCCCCGGCTATGGCTTCTCGGGCAAGCCGACCGATCTCGGCTGGAATCCCGACCGCGTCGCGCGGGCCTGGGACGTGCTTATGAAGCGCTTGGGCTACACCCGTTACGTGTCGGAGGGTGGCGATCACGGCTCGGTCATCTCCGACGCACTGGCGCGCCAGGCGCCCCCTGGACTGCTCGGCATTCATATCACCATGCCGGCCACGATTCCTGCGAACCTAGTGGAAGGCATCAACAGCGGCGATACGGCTCCCACTGGGCTGACCGCCTCGGAACTGCGGGCCTACAACGCCCTCAGCGCCTTCTTCGGAAGAGGCGCGGCCTACGGTGCGATGATGGTGACCCGTCCGCAGACCATCGGCTACGCGCTCACCGATTCGCCCAGCGGTCTGGCCGCCTTCACCTACGAAAAGATTGCCGCGTGGAGCGATAGCGACGGTCATCCCGAACGCGTGATCGGTCGCGACGAAATACTCGATGACATCACGCTGTACTGGCTCACGGACAGTGGCGCATCTTCGTCCCGCTTCTATTGGGAAAATAACAACAACAACTTCAGCGCCGCGGCACAGAAGACCAATCAGATCAAAGTGCCGGTGGCCATCACAGTGTTTCCGCACGAGATCTATCGCGCGCCGGAAAGCTGGTCACGGCAAGCCTATCCGTCGCTGTATTACTTCCATGAAGCCGCCAAGGGCGGTCACTTCGCGGCCTGGGAACAGCCGGAACTCTTCAGTACCGAGCTACGAGCAGCCTTCAGGCCACTGCGCTAATTGCGTGAACGCCGCCAATTCTCTGAATGCCCACAAGGAGGCCGTCATGATCGCGCCGCATTGTTTGCACACTGCGGGGCCGATAGCCCCTGGCTCCGAGGATGCTAACTACAAGGAAAACTGTGAACGACAATTGGCCACTGCGGAGAGAGAGATGGGAGCTTTCGTGATGGCTGTCGGCAGGCTATTCGGAGGTGTCGAAGCTTTCCATGCGGCGGACCGATGGATCGAGATAGCGGGGCGCAGAGAGAACCTGTCGATCGATGGATCTACGAATTGGCGGCACATCACCATTGCAGCCGCCAGCGAACTTGCGAAGGAACGATTCTCGGCTCGGAAACAAGAGTAGTGAAAGGAGATGAACAGTGATGAATGAAATGAACGATGTTGTCATCGTCGACGATAATCCGGAACTTCTTATCCTACTTTCGGAGATATTCAACGAGGGCGGTTATGCCGTTCGTACAGCCTCAGATGGGTTCGCAGCCCTGGCAGTGATAAGAGATCGAGTACCCGATATTCTTCTTTCGGACCTGAACATGCCTGGTATGTCAGGGTTTGAACTTTTATCAATAGTGCGCCGCCGATTTCCAGCAATCGCTGTCATAGCGATGAGTGGAGCATATTCGGGCACGCTCACTTCTCCAGGAATTGCGGCCGACGGGTTTTACGCCAAAGGCTCATGCAGCATTGGTAGATTACTCGATCTTTTGAGCGAGATGGAGGATAAAGAAGCCCGTCAGTCCAGGCGTACGGCAGCACCGATTTGGATACCCGGATCTCCCACCGAGCAGGGCGGTCTCTCAACGACCGCTGTCGCTTGCCCGGAATGCTTGAGGGTGTTCTCTTATTCCCTCCGCGATGGAGCCTCGTTGCAGCAGGAAAGCTTTTGTCCGCACTGCTTAAGTCTTGTGTCACTCGCCATAACGAGGCAATCGGAAGAGATGGATAAGACTGCTCTGCCGTTTCCGACCATAAATACCCGGACTAACGAGCCTGCATTCCCGCTCTACACCGACTCAGAGCGCTTCTCGGAGCGTCTCTCGCAGTGATCAGTATTGCCGTCCCGACCACCACGGCCTAAGCCGTGCCTGTCACGGATAGTGCCGGCGGTGTTTCGCGGCCGAGCTAATTACCAATCGGAGGTATATATGACCGGAGAAATCAGCCATAATCGCCGCCGCTTTATTGGCAGTGCAACCATGGCCATTGTTGCCGCCCATCTCGGCATGATCGGTTGTGCGAAAGCACAGTCCACAATAGCGATTCGATTGCCGGTGGAAGCAGAGTTTCCTTCGTTAGGCGGCGCGACCCAGTGGCTCAACTCGGAGCCGTTGACCGCGGCTGGCCTGCGCGGGAAAATCGTCGTCATCAATTTCTGGACGTTTTCCTGCATTAACTCGCTACGCATGCTTCCCTATATCCGCGCATGGGCCGCGAAATATAAAGCCCAGGGATTGGTAGTCATCGGCGTCCAAGCTCCTGAGTTCACATTCGAGAAGAACATTGATAACGTTCGTTGGGCTGTGAAGGACTTGAGGCTCGAATACCCGATCGCGATCGACAACGACCGCGCGATATGGAACGCTTTCAACAACGAAGCTTGGCCGGCCCTCTATTTCGTCGATGCGCGGGGGCATATTCGACATCATTACTTCGGAGAGGGCGAATACGCCCAGGCGGAAGTGATCATTCAACAGCTGTTGATGGATGCCGGAACCGGCGGCGTCGATCATGGCCTGGTCTCGGTTGATGCCCGTGGCGCTGAAGCAGCAGCCGATTGGGGTAGCTTGAAGTCCCCGGAAACCTATGTCGGTTACGAGCGCGCTGAGAACTTTGCCTCTCCCGGCGGTGCTGGTTCGAACAAAAGTCGCGTCTATGCGACCCCCGTGCGGTTGAGCCTCAATCACTGGGCCCTTTCGGGTGATTGGACGGTGGGAAAACAGTCGATTGTGCTAAATCAGGCCAACGGGCGGATCGCGTACTGCTTTCACGCGCGCGACCTTCATCTCGTCATGGGTCCGGCAGTGCGAGGAACGTCCGTTCGGTTTCGTGTATTCCTCGATGGACAGGCGCCGAACGCTGCTCACGGAGTCGACGTTGACGATCAAGGCAATGGCACGGTCATCGAACAGCGGCTGTATCAGCTGATCCGGCAGAAAGAGCCCATTGCCGATCGCCAGTTCGAGATCGAGTTTCTCGATTCGGGCGCGGAGGCTTTTGACTTTACGTTCGGCTGATCAATAGGCCAGACAACGGTCCTGATTCAACTCGTCAATACGATCCACCAGCCCATCGACGAGGGAGTCGTCAACTTCGTGATCCCGAAAGGGATCGGGGCCCGCAGCCATCACTGAGGTCAGCGTCGTCCGTTCCGCAAAAACCGTCGGGCGCCCCTGGCAACCCATGAACAGCACGATCAAACAAACTGCATTCAAATTCAAAAGGAGATTCACTATGAAGCAAGCAGAATTAATCGAAATATCACGTCGTCGTCTTTTCGCAATGTCTGGACTATCAGTTGGGGCCGCGCTGCTCGCACCGCATACACTCTTCGCAGAAGGCATCCAGTCCCTGTCCAGCCGGACGATATTGGCAGATCTACCCACGGTTAAGCCGGGCACGAACACATCGTTCGGCTCACTGAAGCAGATCGATGCCGGTCTTCTGAATGTCGGTTACGCCGAAGCTGGTCCCGCCGATGGTCCGGCAGTCATCCTACTGCACGGCTGGCCCTACGACATTTACAGCTTTGTCGATGTAGCGCCGCTGCTGGCGTCAGCCGGTTACCGGGTGATCGTACCGTATCTGCGCGGTTATGGCACCACCAGCTTTCTCTCCAGCGCAACTATGCGCAACGCCCAGCAGTCGGCCGTTGGCCTCGACATCATCGCTCTCATGGATGCACTCAAAATTCAGAAAGCCACCGTCGCGGGCTTTGACTGGGGCGCGCGCACGGCGGACGTCATGGCAGTACTATGGCCGGAACGCTGCAAGGCAATCGTTTCCGTCAGCGGCTATCTGATTAGCAGCCCTGCAGGCAACCAGACACCGTTCCCGCCTCAGGCTGCATTCGCATTTTGGTACCAGTACTATTTCGCCACTGAAGTCGGCAAGGCCGGCTATGCGAAATACGTCGACGAGTTCAATAAGTTCATCTGGCACCAGGCTTCGCCGAAGTGGAATTTCGACGATGCCACGTACAACCGCACAGCAGCTTCCTTCAACAACCCGGACCATGTTGACATCGTGATGCACGATTATCGCTGGCGGCTCGGCCTGGCGGACGGGGAGCGGAAATATGACGACCTCGAGAAGCGGTTGGCCGCGCTTCCTGTCGTCACTGTGCCTGCCATCACCATGGAAGGCGACTCCAACGGGGCAATCCACGGGCCCAGCACAGCGTATCGCAACAAGTTCTCCGGTAAGTATGACTACCGGCTCATCACCGGCGGCGTCGGTCACAATCTGCCTCAAGAAGCTCCGCAGGCCTTTGCTCAGGCTGTGATCGACGCCGACGGTTATTGATCGGCACCAGCCCCTATAGCCCTGCGGACTGATTACGCAGTCCGCAGGGTGACACCTGTTACCCGACGATTAGATCCACATTTAAGCGATTCTATGCAGTCCAACCCAAACCCCAGGGGCTTAGTTGAACGACCAATAGTGACAAGTCGGCTGAGTGATTTCATACATGGCGCCCGGATCACGGGCAACCGGGAAGTTGGGTTTCAGTTGACGAGAACAGGCCTTAGCTCGTTTCCACTCCTTGAACGCGATCAAGGGGCCGAACCGGTCATTCACCGACTGTTCCAGGTTTTGCTTGCAGCCGAGATAGCATTCCGTTGTCAGAACAGAGGCGTGCCCGAGAGAAACTGGATCCAAAGCTTATGCCTGGTCCGGAGTCTCATTAATCCGTTGCTCGATCCACTCCGCCATCGACTTCTTCGGCTCGCCCATCGCTGCATTCGACACGTCTTCCCACGCCTCCCATGTCTCCAACCGCTCCGCATATGCGGCGCGCGCCCTGGGTAGGATTGAAGTGCCCAGGCCAAGTCGCAGCGGTGGATGTTCCGCGTCAACGAGCTTCAGGATGGCTTCTGCAGTCGCCTCTGGATCGCCGCGTTCCACATTCGCCAGATGGGTCAGGAACTGCTTGCGGAACTCCGCATATGGCTCCAGAACATCCGCTATCTGTGCGGACTTTCCGAAGTCGGTTGCGTAGGCTCCGGGTTCTACCAGTGTCACCTTTAACCCGAACGCCTTCACCTCCGGCGCGAGGGCTTCGTGGAGTGCTTCGACTGCCCATTTTGTGGCGGAATAAAAGCCGATGAGCGGCAATGCCGCTATCCCAAGCCCGCTGGAGACGCCGAGGATGTGGCCGCTCCCTTGTTTGCGCAGCAAAGGCAGAGCGGCACGGAGCACTCGGACCATGCCGAAGTAGTTCGCGTCGAAGAGGCCCCGGATCTGCTCGTCGCTCGCTTCTTCTGTAGCCGCGAGCAGGCTCACGCCGGCATTGTTGACGAGGACGTCCAGCCGGCCGAAGTGCGCGTATGCCTGGTGAACCACCTCGTGCACCTGCGCGGAGTCGGTGACATCGAGGGCAAGGGGCAGCACCGCATCGCCGAAGCGTTCCGCGAAATCGGCGATGTCCGCAAGTTTGCGGGCGGTCGCTGTAACCTGATCACCGCGCTTAAGAGCAGCCTCCGCCCAGATGCGGCCGAACCCGCGCGATGCGCCCGTGATGAACCATGTCTTTTTCATTTCATTCCTCCGTGATGGTGAGATCAGGTTTAAACCTCGGAATAGCGCATGTTCCCGAGATCAGTCAGAAGCGAAGGGCCTACGGGGTTCCATCCGAGCTTGGCACGGGTCTGCGCACTGGAGGTCAGCGGGTCCCTCCCGGCGAAGAACCCAAGGAAGCCAAAATGCTCCTGGGCCTGTTCCTGCGATATGGAAATAACCGGCACATTCAACCCACGGCCAATAGCCGTGGCAATGTCTTTGAGCGCCACGCCCTCCTCCGCGACAGCGTGATACCGCGCTCCCGCCGTGCCTTTCTCCAACGCCAGCCGGTAGAGCCGGGCGACGTCCGAAATATGCGCGGCAGGCCAGCGGTTTTGATCCTCGCCAATGTACGCCGAGACCCCCTTAGCGCGTGCAATTGCGATCAGCGGTGTGACCAGGCCCTGCTTTACGGTGTCGTGGACCTGCGGCAGACGCATCACAATTGCATGGACCCCGCGCTCCATCAAAGCGATGGCAGTCACCTCTGACACCCGAGGAAGGGATGGAGAGGAAGGAAGCGGTGGATCGTCCTCGGTAGCGGCGCGGCCCTGGGCCACCCCAACTCCGGAGCTGACGATGAACGGACGGCTTGAGCCCTCGAGCACGGCGCCGATGGTCTCGATGGCCCGCTTGTCCAGCTCGCAGCTCTCCGCAAACTTCGACCAGTCGTGCCGGAAGGCGGTGTGGATGACTGCGTCCGTCGTCTCCGCTCCGCTGCGCAGACTCTCCAGGTCCTCCAGATCGCCTCGATGCACGTCGGCGCCCGTGGCTTCAAGCAACTTTGCGCCCGCATGAGACCGCGTCAAGCCAAGTACGTGGTGACCCGCGCCGACGAGTTCTTTCACGGCGGCCGAACCGATGAATCCCGTAGCTCCCGTAACGAATACACGCATAGGTGTCTCCCTCATCTCATTCCAGCTAACCTTGACCACAGGATGCCTTCTCAACTAAAACGGAGATGGCCTCCGAATTAATAGATAACCGGAGACACCCTCCGGATGCAAGAATTTTGATGATGACGAAGAAGCGTTCGACAATCGCCCGGAAACCGCGCGCAGACGCGCTGCGCAACCGCGAGCGCATTCTTGAGGTGGCAAAGGCGGCCTTTACCCGGCAAGGCGCAAATGCCAGCCTGGAGGAAATCGCGAAGCAAGCGGGCGTCGGAGCAGGTACCCTTTATCGTCATTTTCCAACGCGCGATCAGTTGATCGAAGGTGTTTACCGGAACGAAGTGGAGAAACTCGCTGCGACCGCTGCAAGTTTCGCTGAGACCCTGTCCCCTCTCGAAGCGCTCCGAGCCTGGATGCTGCTGTTGGTGGATTACATTGCGGCAAAGCACATCATTGCGCCCGCTCTCAATACCATTGCCGGAGGCCCGTCCAGGCTCCATGAAGGTTCACGCACCGTGATCCATGCCGCGATCGACGGGCTGGTGAAGCGAGCCAAGGGCAGTGGCGATCTGCGAAGGGATTTGGATGCATCCGACCTGCTCCGAGCGCTGATCGGCGTGTCGCACGTGGGCTCGGGCGCTGATTGGCAGCCGAGCGCCAGGAGACTGGTAGACATTCTTATTGCAGGTTCACGCCCGCTCAAGTAGCAGGGTCCCGCAG
>Ga0302326_10034409_pt1 | contig 10038 bp, 8 predicted proteins | sample Palsa_T0_3_FD_202264 | JGI IMG/M metagenome (GOLD analysis project Ga0302326, IMG submission 202264) | Peat permafrost microbial communities from Stordalen Mire near Abisko, Sweden - Palsa_T0_3 | ecosystem: Environmental > Terrestrial > Soil > Palsa > Peat permafrost | place: Sweden: Abisko...
AAATCAGCGGCTGCTGGCGCACCCTTTCAACCCTGCAGCGCCACTGCCGCATCCGCTCCTACCTCACCACCGCACGCAGCCACGACCGCCACCCGCTCGCCGCCATCCGCGACGCCCTCACCGGAAACACCTGGATGCCACCCCACCCAGCATGATCAACTAACCGGCACCCCTGACTGGTTACCTCCTTACCATGGACCGACGAGCGTTCCTTTGGCTCTAGCACAGCCTTCGAAAGGGCAATACGCTGGCGCAAGCTGGCGGAGACCAGCTAAATTAACCGACAACTTGACTTGCCGGAAGATAGCAGGACCCAGTTTCATTTGCATGCCGCTTCTTCGCGCGAATAAGGTCATCGAGACGCACGCGGCTATCGAGAACAGTATATAGATCCGCCCCGTCCATGCTTATGAATGGGGTAGATTCTCTAAATGCTTGCTTGAAAGGCTCAGTAAAGCCGTTGACACTAACGAACAAGCCTACTGCATTCTTGCCCTTCCGTTCGACCTTCTTAGCGAAGATATCTCCGTCGCCTCTATCCGATGGTGCTGCGCGCCACCGCACCTCAATTATATAGTCGTCAGTGTCAAAGGTGAATGAACCATCTATCTGTTCGATAGAAATACTATACGCGACTCTTGGCTCGAAATCATAAAGAAGGAATAGGTCAGCCAGCAACGATTCGAAGGCGTAACCGCGGGCATGGACGTCCGTCTCACTCTGCAAGTCGAGGAATCTGTTTTTGAGAGAATCCAAATCATCCTTGAAACGACGTATCGCCGCCGACTGGGCCGCCTGAGCCTGAATAGCTGCTCTCTGCTTTTCGATCTCAGCAACGTCGTTCGCGTAGTCCTTGATGATATAGCTTAGAAGACCGACCGCGGCCTCGGCCTCGTTTATGCGTAGTTTTCGGTCTTCAGGATCCTTAAGCTGCTCCAGGTTTGGAAAGCGAGTCATACTGCTAAGCTCAAGCATCAACCGAAGGGTAACATCCCCGTATCTGCTCTCATCCGCGATAAGGCGGTCGACTAGTTGATCGGTTACAATACGCTTCGTGTCAGTGAAATTAAGTCCGATCAATAGCTCACTATGATCTCTCAATGCTGTACGCAGAAAACTCTCGAATGGTCTTTTGTTCCAAACTATGGCTGGAATGGCATCACGCAGAGCAAGATAGGCAGCTGCTGAAATTTGCTTCAATGTGGCTCCATAGCTTAATTCTCTTCACGGCGGGAGAACAAAAAGGACAAAAGGTGCATATGCTCTCGTCGAGGCGGGAGTTCATAAGCAGGCTACATAATACAGAGATTCTGCACGTATGGACTGAAGCTTGGCGAGCGGGAGCCGTGCTCCTCGGGAAGATCCGCTACATGAGCAGGCGGCGCAGGTCTTCGCCAATGAGCTTGCGGTCGCGCGCTTTCCCTAGGTCCGCGCGATCCACGCCCTGCGCCAAATCGGGCAGTCACGCGCAACGGATACGTGGCTATCTTGCCGCGCGACCTGAAATTCTCGAGCCCTCGTCGTGCTCACCGCCAGCCGTCCCTGGATCTCTGGCCCAGCCTCACCGGGTGTGTCGGCAGCGATAAGTTTTCGCGTTGGCACGGGTCTGCAGCATCGATCAGCCGGCAACGCAGAGGACACTCATGAACCCTCGCCATTCCGAGAGGCCCGCCCGCAACCGGAGCCGGGTTCGGTGACGTCTGAGCCCGGTGCCGGGTTTGCCTGCGAGACGGCCAGCATCAACGGCACCACGATCCACGTCGTTCGCGGCGGGGCGCGGTCCAGCCTTGGTCCTACTGCACGGCTTTCCGCAGGACTGGTTCGAGCGGCGGCGAGTCATGCCACGGCTGGCGCAGCGATTCACAGTGGTCGCGGTCGACCTGCGCGGTGTGGGCGGTTCGGCACCAAGCGCCGCCGGTTACGCCACCGTCGACCTGGCCGAGGACGTGCACATGGACCCCATGTTGACGATCTAAATCGTTAGTTCAGGTCATGCAGACGAGGGTTGTGCCTGCGATCCCGGCCGAGACAGCCCTGCCCTTTTCCAAACGGCTTCGGTCCCAGGGTCCCTCGCTTGTAGCCGGCCAGTTATGGCTCAGCTGCTGTTCTTCAACCGGGAGGATTCCTTGCGCGTGGAGCACGAGGGCGCGCAAGATCGTAAAGCTGATGCGCTCGGCTGGCTAGGCGAAGTCCCAGATCTGGTTCAGGTATTCCCACTACTTTCGCGGGCAGAAGGTCACGAGAAAGTTCGTGGTCGCGATGCTATATTGACGCGGCCTGCAGGGCCCCTGCCGTGACCCTAGATCACCGTGACACCGTAGCCTCACAATGAGTGTGTGATACCGACTGATCTCACCGAGCCCGAGCAATTGCTGTGGAAGGCCTTCAGCGGCGGGGAGTGGGTGGATCTCGGCTCGGGCGCAGCGGGACCGCCCGTGATCCGGGCGGAAGTCATCACCGTGCTGCTGCTCGGCGCGGCCGAGGCGGAGCCTGGAGGCACGGCCGGGATACGGCTGCGGGGGGCAGCGGTCAAGGGCCGCATGGACCTGACGGGCGGCAGCGTGGCGTGGCCGCTGGTGTGTGACGCCTGCCAGTTCGACACCGAGATCAGGTTCTGGACAGCACGCTGCGGACGGTCTGCATCCTGAACAGCGAACTACCCGCCCTCGACGGCACCAGGCTGCGCCTGAACGGCATCCTGGACATGACAGGCTCACAGGTCGCGCGCACAGTCCAGCTGCAGCAGGCCAGGGTGGACGGTCAGTTGCGCCTGGGCGGGATCCGCGTGGGGACTGCGGGTACCGGGGCTGTGGCCGTCCTGGCCCGAGGGCTGTCCGTTGACGGGGAAGCGGACTGTTCTGGCATGGAGGCGCGCGGCCTGGTTTCCTTCGAGGACGCTGCGGTGACCGGCACCCTGAACCTGGCGGGTGCGCAGATCTCGTGCCCGGGAGAGCGCGGGCTGGACCTGAACCACGCAACGATCGGCGGGTCGCTCGCATGCCTCGGTCTCGCAGTCGATGGCGGGACCCGGGCCAATAACTGCCGGATCAGCGTCGAACTCTTCATGCGCGGCGCGCGCCTGGATAACCCGGGGGGCATCGCGTTCACGGCGGGGGGCCTGGACGTTGCGGGCGGTGCGTTCTTGGACCAGGGGTTCACCGCGCGCGGCAAGGTCATGCTGATCGGGGCGCGGCTGGCGGCCAACTTGTCGGTCAAGAAAAGTACCTTCGACAATCCGGGCGGCACCGCAGTCAACCTCGAGCGTGCGATCATCGGCTCGCTCAACGCTCAGGGGACCTCCTGCCGTGGGCAAATGATGATGGCAGGCGCGGACGTCAGCGGCGATGTGAACTTCGCGGGTGCGGTACTGGAAACCGGCGACGGGAAACCTGCCCTGGACGCGGAACGATCGCGGATCGGCAGCACCCTTGTGCTCACAGATGTGAAGGCGCTCGGTGAGGTGAACCTGCGCAGTATCCGGGTGGGAGAGCGGCTGCTGCTGGGCGGAGCTGAGCTGCGCGATCCGTTCGGCATGGCGTGCCGGCTGTCTCGCGCCCAGGTGACCGCGGACTTGTACTGCAGCCACATGACTGTGGACGGCGAGGTGAAGCTCGCCGGGGCAACTGTCGGGGCCAAGGTCAGCCTGCACAGGTCTGTGTTCACCCACCCGGCCGGCTTGGCAATTGACGCCGAAGGCCTGCGGGCTCAGGAGTTTCTCCTGGAGGCAGATGTCCGGGTCGAGGGTGGTGTGGACTTCAGGCACGCGACCATCGGGGTGCTTCATGACGATCCGGCAATGTGGCCCGATCGCCTGTACCTGGACGGCCTGACCTACCAGGCGCTGAGCCCTCGCCTGTCCGCCGACCGCCGCCTGGGCTGGCTCACCCGAGACCCGGGAGGACACCAGCCGCAGCCGTACGAACAGCTCGCGGCCCATTACACCGCCATTGGCCAGCCAGCTCAGGCCCGCACCGTGCTGTACGCCAAGGAGCGGATTCAACATAAAGGGAAAGGTCCGGTATCCAAGGCGTGGAACCTGCTCCAGGACATCACCGTGGGCTACGGGTACCGGCCCCGCCGCGCACTCGGATGGCTGGCTCTGCTGCTCATCGCTGGGAGCATTGTGTTCTCCGTCGCGCCGCCGCCAGCCCTGCAGGCGGGAAACGCTCCGCACTTCAACGGCGTCATCTACACGTTCGACCTGATGCTGCCCGTGGTCAACCTCGGCCAGAAGTACGCGTTCAACCCCGGCGGCGCCGAACAGTGGCTGTCGTACGTCCTCATCGCCGCCGGATGGACACTTGCTACTACTGTCGCAACAGGCGTCGCACGCGTGCTTCGGAGAGGCTGATGCAGCGACACGACAGAATGCCTGATCTGTGCATCGCGATAGATAGCCGGCCAGTCAGGAAGTATCGGCGCCAATTCGGCAGGGAGGATGTGGCTGCACCTTAACGCCTTTGCGTCACGGTTCTAGCCGGCGTCGACCTGACCATGAATCTCAACTCTGATGGCTTGCCGGAGGGCTGGCTTCAGGCCGGTCAGCCTCAGCCTCGGCTCGAGTGCGCCGCAGCAGTGGTCCACCTGCATAGCCCATTTCACGTCGCGCTACTTCCATGAATTCAGCGCGAAGCTGCCGCTCCCGCGCGGACAAACCGGCCGGCCGCCTGACGGTGCCGTTCGAGCCTAGTTCCTGGCTGGCTCGGTTGAGTTCCAGGGTGTAGTCCTGCCCAGTGCGGTCTCGGCCAGCAGCCCCGCGCGGTGGCCAGCTCAGAGGACCCGTCGATGACCGCGGCGGTGATCATCGCGCTGACGAGGTCCCGCTGCCGCCCGCCTGCCGCGTCGATCAGCTGCTCCAGGCCCAGCTGGCGGATCGTGTCGAGCGCAGCGGCCACGTGTCCGTGCGGCAGGCTGCGGGAGATTTGCCCTGGCCGCCACCCTCGGCCTGCAGCTGGGCGGTACAACGCCGTGCTCAGCATCCTCGGCGGCACCGTCATCCACGTCGCCCTGACCACGGCCGGCCTCGGCGTCGTCGGCCGATCGCCCAGCGTGCTGCGGTCAGGAGGTCCAGCCGGAGGCTACCTCGATCAGGCTGAGCTCGTTGGCGTGAACACGCTTCTGGTCGACTCCGTAGTGCGGCGGGTAGAGCAGCGCCCAGTCGACGACGCCGGCATAGCGGCGCAGCTGATCGGCGACGTCCTCTAGTGTGCCGAACACGGCACGTTCGTCGGCCATCGGCTCGCCCGCGGCGACCACGCCGGGCACGTCGCTACGGGCGACGGCCTCGCGGGCCGCGGCGCGCTCGGCGGTGAACTGGCTGTCCGGGAACAGCGCGTCATAGCCCTTCGGTGTGGCGTAGAAACCGACCTGTCCTGCGGCATCCCGGCGCGCGGCGGCCGGGTCGGCGCTGACCGCGGCGACGATTTGAGTGGTTATCAGGAGCTGGGCCGCGTCCCGGCCCGCCCCGGCCGCGCTATTGGCCAGCAGCGGGCGGGCGACGTCGCGCAGGTAGCTGACCGAGGCGATGGTGTGTCCGACGAACCCGTCGGCGCTCTGTCCGACCGCAGCTACCATATGCTGGCCGACGCCCGCGGCCAGGATCGTCACGCTGTCGGGCAGCCCGGTTCGCTCATAGTGCGCCATCGAGACGCGATCGAACTTGCCCTGGTAGGTGAACGGGCCGCTGCGATGCGCGATCAGCCGACGGATCAGGTCGATCCGCTCCCGCACCTGGGGTGCCGGGTGCGCCAGCGCGGTCCCGTACCAGTCCTGGTTCATCCGGCGCGTGCTGCTGCCCACGCCCAGCACGAACCGGCCGCCGGCGATCGCCTGGACATCGGCCGCGGCAGCCGCCAGGGCCAGCGGCGAGCGAGCGAACAGCGGGGTGACGCTCGTGCCCACGATCGAAGTCTCGGCGACGGCCGCGAACGCTGATGCCCGGGCAAGGCTGCTGCGGTTGTAGTAGTCGATGGTCCATAGCGAGTGCACCCCGGCTCGATCGGCCGCCCGGACGATCTTCAGGGCGTCAGCCGGGTTCTCGTCCATGACCACAAGGCCGACTTTCATCGTTGTTCCCCTTCCGCCACGGCTTCGCTGGCGCTTCGATATCGGTACAGCATGAGAGCGAGGGTTATGACCGAGCGGGCGGTGGCCGCTCGGTCATCTCCTTGGCGTCAGGTCCTCCGGTCCGACCGGCTGCAGCGTCCCCGGGTGCAGCGGCGGGGGCGGCGGAGCGAGCAGGTCAGGGATCACGTTGTACTACTGGCGGGGATCTCCGACTCATCCAGTGTGGCCTTGGTGCGCTCGCTCACAACAACCTCCGCCGCTTCGGGTCTTCACAACTCCTTTGACACCTTTCCGAACCATACGCTTCAGTGCTAGCCCGGGGGGCGATCCCCGGAGCCCCCCGTTCTGGGGGACAAAGCCCCCCAGACCCCCAATGGGAGGGAACCCTTCCCCCCGTAACTTCCGAGCGGGTCGTTTCGCGTCTCCGTGCGCACAGGGATCGATCCGCTCACCCGGCGTCCACTTCGCCTCAAGACCACCGCCAAGACCGTGCGGATCGTTCGCCGCGTCACCCCAGGTTGAAGTAGACGCACTTCTCGTAGAGGAATGTGTCGACATAGTCCGGGCCGCCCTTTATTCCATACCCGCTCATCTTGTAACAGGCCATGCCGACCGCAGTGTCAAGCAACCCATAGCAATTCACCCACACGCTTCCGGCCTTGATGCCGTGGACCATTCGCATGGCAGTCGAGGCGTTGGTCGTCCACACTGCTCCGCCTAGGCCGTATTCGGTAGCGTTGGCCAGTCGGAGCACTTCTTCCTCGGTATCGAACGGAATGACTGAAATAACGGGGCCGAAGATCTCCTCGCGCGCGACGGCCATGTCGGGCGTGACCTTGGCGAGTACCGTGGGCGCCACGAAATAGCCGTTTCGCAACTCGCCGTCGAGCTTCCGCCCGCCAGCCACGAGCTCGGCGCCCTCCTGTATGCCACCCTCGACGTATCCCATGATGCGCTCGAGCTGCGAGTCGGAAATGACTGGTCCGATCTGGACATCAGGGTCGATACCATTTCCCACACGTAGGCCATCGGCGAACGCTGCCAACCGCTCGACGAATTCATCGTGTATAGCCCGCTGTACGAAGAGGCGCGTTCCGGCGGTGCAGATCTGACCGCTGTTGTTAAACACCGCCATAGCCGCGCCTGGGAGAGCTGCGTCCAGGTCCGCATCGGCGAACACGATGTCGGGCGACTTCCCGCCGAGTTCGACTTGGACTCGCTTCATGTTACTGGTACTCGCCTCGACAACACGGCGTCCGCTCTGCACTGACCCCGTGAAGACGATCCGGTCGACCCCGGAATGGCTGGCTAGGGCCGCGCCGGCCGTCGGGCCAAACCCCGTGACGATGTTGACGACCCCATCCGGCAGGCCGGCCTCCTGCAGCAGACGAACCATGTACAGAACCGACAGAGATGCGGTTTCTCCGGGTTTGAGAACAGCGGTGCAACCGGTGGCGAGGGCCCCTCCGATGATGAACCATTGGCCCACGAGGGGGTTGTTCCAGGCAAGTATGCCGCCGACGACGCCAAGCGGCGCCTTGATCGTCATCGTGGTCACAGAGCCAGGCAGGTTGTTCGGCAGCACGCGGCCGGCAGTGTTGACCGTCTGCGTCGCGAAATAGGCGATCGCTTGAAGAACGTGGCTCTTCAGGCCGCGTGCGCGTGTGATCGGAGACCCCATATCGAGCGTCTCCAACTGGGCGATCTCCTCAAACCGCGCTTCCACGAGATTGTGCACGCGCCAGAGAAGGGCCTGCCGCTCATACGGCGACCATGTCGACCACGGACCCGTGAAGGCCTCGCGCGCCGCGGCAACAGCCCGATCGACATCAGCGACATCGCCCGCAGCTAGTTGAGTGATCACCTTCCCCGTAGCGGGTTTCGGGTGTCGAAGACGGCGCCCGACGCTGAATCGACTCGCTGCCCGTCGATCCAGTGACCAGGGATGGACCGAAGAAATGGATGCGCTTGCAGCTCGGTCGTTTGTGGCGTCACGCGATCAGCCATTTAAAGTCCCTGGTCTTCGGTTGCAGCGAGCGCCCGGCCATTCCTGCACCGTAGCAGGCAGCCTTACAGTAAGCACCGCAGACGACTGATCGTAATATACGGTACTCTCCATATATTGTCTTACATAAGAACGTTAATGGCAAGGGTCTAGGTTTTCGACCTCCCGGGTACCCGCAGAGCTGCTCCGGATGGGGCTGTCTCCCCGGTGAATCCGTGCCCGGCGACAATCCGGTCGATCTTCCACGGCCAAGGGCAGCAGGGACTCCACGATAAGCGCAGGGTCAGCCGACGAGGGTTTTGACGGCGGCGGTCAGGTCGGCCATGGCCTTCTTGGCGTCGGCGAAGTACATGCTGGTCTTGGGATTGGCGTACAGCTCATTGTCGATCCCGGCGTAGCCCTGTCCCATCGAGCGCTTGATCACGATGATGGACCTGGCCTGATCCACGTCCAGGATCGGCATGCCGGAGATCTCGCTGCCCGGGCGCCGGGCGGCCGGGTTGGTCACGTCGTTGGCCCCGATGACCAGGGCCACGTCGGTGCGGGCGAACTCCGGGTTGATCTCGTCCATCTCCTTCAGCTGCGGGTACGGCACGTTCGCCTCGGCCAGCAGCACGTTCATGTGGCCAGGCATCCGGCCCGCCACCGGGTGGATCGCGTAGCTGACCTCGATGCCGCGATCCTCCAGGGTCTTGGCCAGTTCGGCCACGCCGTGCTGCGCTTGGGCGGCGGCCAGCCCGTAGCCGGGCACGATGATGACCTTGGAGGCGTAGGCGAGCTGGATGGCCGCGTCGTCGGCCGCGATGGAGCGGACCTGGGCGTCGGCCGCGACGCCGAGCGCGACCGCGCTGTCGCCGGTGCCGAACCCGCCCACGATGATGTTGGCCAGCGACCGGTTCATCGCGTCGGCCATCAGCTTGGTCAAGATGCCGCCGGACGCGCCGACCAGAGCGCCGGCGATGATCAGCGCCCAGTTCCCGATGACGAAGCCGGCCATCGCCACCGCGGTGCCGGTGAACGCGTTCAGCAGCGAGATCACCACCGGCATGTCCGCGCCGCCGATCGGCAGCACCATCATCACCCCGAACGCCAGCGCCGCGAGCACCAGGATCAGCAGCGCGGGCAGGCTGGCGGTGCTGAACATGAACGCGGCGGTGCCGATCGCGACGACGGCTAGGCCCACGTTGATCAGGCGGCTGCCCTTGAAGATGATCGGCTGTCCGCCGATGAGCCCCTGCAGCTTGCCCGCCGCGATGATCGACCCGGAGAACGTGACCGAGCCGATCAGCACGTCAAGGACCGTGAACACCGTGGTAGTGCCGAGCACGCCGGTGGACTCGGAGTTGATGTAGCCGTAGACCGCCACCAGCGCGGCGGCCCCGCCGCCGACTGAGTTGAACATCGACACCAGCTGCGGCATGGCGGTCATCTGCACGCTCTGCGCGGCGTACAGACCGACCGCGGAGCCGATCAGCGCGCCGGCGATCAGCACGATCCAGCCGGTCGCGGTGACGGTGCCGTCGTGGATCAGCAGGATCAGCGTGGCCACGCCCGCGATGATCATGCCCGTCATCGAGACCTGGTTGCCCCGGCGCGCGGTCGCCGGGCTGTTCATCAGGTGCAGCCCGACCACGAAACACGCGGCCGCCAGCACGTAGACGAGCTGGATGCTTCCGGTGAACCCGCTCACGGGCGGGCCTTGATCCGGGCGCCCGCCTGCTCGATCAGGCCCTTGAGGCCCTTGCGGCCGTCCAGCCGTTCCAGGTCTTCGGCCGGCGCCTTGCGGCGGAACATCTTCAGCATCCGCTCGGTCACCACGTACCCGCCGACCACGTTGGCCGCGGCGAAGAACGAGGCGATGAACGCGAGGACGTAGCCGACCGCGTTGTCCGCCGTCACCCCGATCAGCAGAGCGCCGGCCAGCACGATGCCGTGGATTGAGTTGGTGGCGGACATCAGCGGCGTGT
>Ga0302326_10034410_pt1 | contig 10038 bp, 10 predicted proteins | sample Palsa_T0_3_FD_202264 | JGI IMG/M metagenome (GOLD analysis project Ga0302326, IMG submission 202264) | Peat permafrost microbial communities from Stordalen Mire near Abisko, Sweden - Palsa_T0_3 | ecosystem: Environmental > Terrestrial > Soil > Palsa > Peat permafrost | place: Sweden: Abisko...
GTGGACCTCGACGACCTCCGAGGGCTGTTCCCCGGCTTCTGACCCGCTCGCACACTCCAAGCCACGCCCTATCGGCGCTGCCGGCCTCCTGAGCTGACCAGGTGGCTGTGGCAGCGTGATGGCTCTAGGCGTGTTGGCCAGATCCCCCATGGGGGCGGGTTGGCCTGGGTGCGTGTCGTGGTAGCCGTCTTGGCTGGGGTCAAGGATGCCGGGGACGGTTTGCAGGGTGGTTTCGGTGATCTCGGCGCGGACGGTGGCCTGGTTGCCGGGCTTGTTCCAGGTGACGGCGATGTCGAAGGTGGCGAATAGCCGGGCCTTGAGCCGGGGTGGCAGGTCGGGCAGGACGTCCCCGGCGAGGGGGAGCTGGTCGAGCAGGGTCAGGTCGGCGGCGACGGGCACGGTCTTGGCGAGGGTTTTGAGCTGGGCTTCGAGGCGTTCGCGTTCTTCGTGGAGTTCGGCGAACCGGGCGCGGATGCGGGCGCGCAGCGCGGCGGTGGCGGTGTCGGCGGGGTTGGCGGGGAGTTCTTCGAGTTCGAGGATCTGGGAGTTCTGCGCGGATTCGATCCGGGTGATGCGGGTGTGGATCGCGGTGACCTGGGTGTCGCGGTTGGCGGCAGCGGCGGCGTCGGTGGCGGGGAGCTGGGCTTGGAGGAGGGCGGCGCGTTCGGGGCCGAAGATGCGGGTGGCGAAGAACCGGCCGACGACGTCGTCGAGGCGTAGTTCGGGGGCCTGGACGGAGCGGGGGTGGTCGGGGTGGTCGGCGACGTGCTTGGGGCTGGCCCAGTCGTGCGGGCACCGGTAGTAGGCGAGCTGGGAGGCGATGTTGTAGCTGTTCCCGGCCATCCGCCGGTCGCAGTCCTTGCACCGGACCCGGCTCCGGTAGGGGTAGAACCGCACCGTGGCCGGGTGGGCGTTGAGATCTTCCCCGTCCCGGCTGGAGCCGTGACCGGCCCCGGCGTGCTGGGCTTCGTCCCAGGTTGCCCGGCCGATGATGGCGGGGTGGACCGGGGCCGGCGACCAGAGCCACTGGTCCTGGGGGACCGGGACGCGGCGGCCGTTGCGGGTACGGTGCCGGCCGTAGACCATGTACCCGGTGTACTTCGGGTTGCGGAGCATGGCGGCGATATTCTGCGCGGTCCACCCGGTGACGGCGGCCGGATTCGGTGGCGGGTACTTGACAGGGTCGGCGTTGAGCCGGCCGGCGATGGCGGGGATGCCGAGCTTGTCCACGACACGCCAGGTGAAGATCTGGGCGATGACCGGGGCGCGGACGGGGTCCAGGGTGAGCCGGGCTTTGGTGCGGCCCTGGGCGGCTTTGTAGGGGACCGGGTGCGGGATCCGCTCGGCGGCGTATCCGTAGGGCGGGCTGCCGATGTTCCAGCCGTCCAGGGAATGCTCGATCAGTCCTTTCCAGATCTTTTCTTTGAGCTGGAGCCGGAACCATTCCGCCACTCCTTGCTTGACCCGCCGGACCAGTACGGTGGTGGCGTTGACGCCTTCGATATCGGCGGGCTCGTCGGTGGCGAATAGCGGGATGCCTTGCCGGGAGAGTTCTTTTTCCAGTTTCAGCGCGTTGAACATGTCCCGGCCGGACCGCTCGATGTCCTCGCAGACCACGGCGGCGAATTTCGGGGCCGGGGAGCAGGCTTCGGTGAGCAGGTCGGCCATCCCGCCGTCGCGGGGGATGCCGGAGTCGGTGAACTGCTTGTAGGCGTCCCCCTGGCTGCGCTGTTCCAGGTCCAGGCCGCCGGATTCGATGTCCCAGTACACGGCGGCGATGAACCAGCCGGGCGGCAGCCATTCCTGGGCGGAGCGGAGCTGCCGGCGCAGCGACGCGCGGGGGTCTTGCAGGGCCAGGGTCGAGGTCCGGCCGACGAACGCGACCGGGACCGGCTCAGCGGTGACCGGCCGGGACGGCGCGGCGACTCGCCTTATGATTGTCTCGGGTGCTGGCTGAGCCATTGCAGTACCTCCATGATTACTGCCGCCTGCCGCGCGTCTATTTCCCTGGCGCGTTTCCCGGTGGCGATTCTGAGCTTGTACCGGACTTTCATCCCGCCCGGTCTTTCCCCCTCAGGAAGATTATAACTGATAACCCGGCCATTACCGAAGGCCCCGCCCGGATTATCCGGCCGGTTTCCCTGCTTTTCCGTGTTCTCATTCCCGCTCATTCCCGTGTCCCTTTTTTCAGGTGCCCGGCGGGTACGCGGCGGCCGGGAGGTCCCAGACGGTGACCGGGACGGGGCCGCCGGGCGGCAGCGCGCCGGCGCAGCGGGCCACCACGCCGCGCGCGGCCGGGGCGGTCAGGTAGAACACGTGCGTGTAGCCGGGCGGGGTGGCCAGCTCGGTCATGATGGCGGCGGTGCGGGCGGCGTGCTTGGCGGTCAGCTCGACCTCGATGGCCCAGATCTGCCCGGCGTACGGGCTGGCCGTGATGGACGGCCACCAGATCTCCGCGTCGGGCCGGTGGGTGCCGGCGACCGGGCCGGCCCGGCGGATCCGCCGTTCGGACTGCCACCACGCCTGGTGCTGGCCCCAGGCCGGGCTGGCCTGGAACCACAGCCGGGCGGCGAGCACCGCGCGCAGGTGGGCCAGGCGGGCCAGCGGCGGCCGGGCGGCCGGGTAGGGCACGCACGCGGTCATCCCGGCCGGGGTGAGCCAGCACCAGGCCGGGCCGGGTCCGAGCGGCCCGGTGGCGGCGTACCCGGCGCGCCGCCACCGGCCCGTGATGGCGCGCAGCCGGGCGGGCTGGACGGCCAGCGCGGCGGCGAGCAGGTCATACGGCGCGCCGCCGTGCTCGGCGCACAGCACCAGCCCGTCGATGTCCCGCTGGCTGATCTTGACCGTGCCGGCGTCGGCGCGGCGCGCCGTCCCGGCCGGGCGGCGTTCTACGGTGAGTCCTGTCATGGTGCCCGCTCCCTTCCCTGGGCTGGGTGCCCGGCGTGGCCGTGTTCGCACGGCTTGTGACGATTCTGCCGCTGCGTCACGACCTGCGTGCCGGCCGTAAGCGAACCGTCATCCCCCCTCCCCCGTCACCCCCGTCCCCCTGGCCCCGCTGGTCCCGGCCAGCCGGCGCGCAGCACCCGCACGCGGGGCGGCCGGGCTGGTGCGCCGCGTGTGCTGGCCGGGCCGCCCAGCCGGGGGCCTGACCTGGCCGGACGGGCCGGGACAGGCCGACCGGGCGGGCGGCAGTCGGGGGCCGGCGCCGGCCCTGGTGAGCCGCCCGCAGCCCGGCCGGGGTGCAGCCGGCCGGGCCCCTGCCGGGCGGGGGCCGGGCTGGCTAGGGTACCGACCGTGCATGCCGGGGTGCGGGTGCTCACCGACGTGGTCAGCGCGGTCGTGGTGCTGGCCGCGTTCGGCGCGGGCTTCCGCTGGCTGGCCGGCCGCTCGCTCGGCTACTCCCGCGTGCCCCGGATGCGGGTGCCCGGCCGGCGCGGCACCCTGGCCGGGTGGGCGATCCGCACGGCCTGGCGGGCGGCGGTGCTGGCGGGCCGGTTCGCGGTCGGCGCGCCGGTGGGCCAGCGCCGCACCGACGCCACGTTCCTGTCGGCCGGGACGAAGGTGATCGGCGGGGTGCCCGGCTGGCTGTCCACCGGGCAGCCGGGCCGGTGGGCGTTCTGGCCGGGCTGGAAACGCGCGCTGGTGCGCTGGTTCGTGGTGGCGGCCGCGGCCGGGCTGGCGGCCCGCCCGCTGGCCACCGGAGCCGTGCTCGGCTTCCTGGCCATCGCCGGCGGAGCGGGCGGCTGGCCCCGGTTCCAGCGGTGGCGGTACGAACGCCGGGTGACCCGCCCGGTGTACCTCCAGCTCTGCCAGTACCTCGGCACCGACCAGGGCGACCGGCCCGGCCGCTGGCTGGACATCCCCGAAGGGTTCGCCGCCGACCAGGACGCGCGGGTGACGCTGGCCTACCCGGCCGCGTGGAACCCCGACGCCGCCCGGCAACAGCACATCGACGAGGTCATCCGCCGGCACCTCGGCGGCGACCTGGCCGGGACCTTCGGCCCGTACCAGGCGGTGTGGAGCCACCCGCCCGCACCGCCGGCCCTGGCCCGGTTCGACGGGTACGACCTGCCCGCCCACAAGATCCACCTCGCCACCCTGGCCGGCGGGCGGAAGTGGGTCGCGGACCTGCAAGACGAGGAACCCCACCTGTTCATCGCAGCCGGAACCGGCGGCGGCAAGACCGCCACCGCGTCCATCCCCGCCGCCCACGTCCGCGCCAACGGCTGGCTGGTCGACATCATCGACCCCAAACGCCGCTCCTACATCAGCCGCAAAACCGGCCGCGACGTGCTCGTCGGCGTGCCCGGCATCCGCGTGCACACCGACATCGAATCGATGATGTGGGCGCTGGAAGAATTCTTCCTGTCCATGCTCGGGGTCAACATCGCGGTCGGCGCGCACACGAGCTGGCCCAGCGCGTTCCCGCAGCGGCTGCTGGTCATTGACGAGTTCGGCACGTTCGCGTCGATGGCCGAGCGGATGCACCAGCGCGGCCACGGGCGGGGCTCCCCGCCCTCGCTGGATCAGCGGCGGCAGATCGAATGGCAGGGCCGCCAGGCCGGGCACCGGCTGGTCGTGGCCGTGCACCAGCCCAATCTGCGCTGGTTCGGGGACACCGACAGCCGGGGCCAGTACGGCTACCGGCTGATCACCGGGGCGTTCACCATGTCGCTGTGGCGGATGACGTTCGGGTACACCGCCCCGATCCAGTGGGACACCCGGATCAAAGGCCGGGGCGCGGTCGGCATCGGCGAAGCCGAAGAACTCATCCACCACGCCCAGCTCGCCTGGATGCCCGCCGAAGAACGCCGCCGCTACGCCCTCACCGGACCGCCCCCGCCCGACTGGTTCACCGACATGCGCCCCGCCCCCTGGATCACCGGGCACGTCATCGCTGAGGGCCGCAAGCTCGCCGGCGCCTCCCTGGTACGCCTCGATGGCGGCGATGTCCCGGCCGATGTCCCGCCCGCGACACAACCCCTGGTACCAGCGCAAAGACGCCCCGATGTCCCGGCCGATGTCCCGTCCCCGGACACCCCCGGCCGGCCGCCGGCAGTCCTCGAGCCGGCCCGGCGGGCGGGACGGCACCGCGCCCCGGACCCAGCCGGCGATGGGCAGCCCGTCACCAGTACCGGGGACGTCGGGCGGCACAGCGCCGCGACCCCTGGCCCCACCGCCACGCCGGCCCCCGGCGAACAGTTGATCATCGGCATCGCCGATGCCGCGTCCTACCTCGGCTACGACAAGCCCGAGAGCTTCCGCCGTGCCCGCACCCGCAACCCGATCCCCGGCGAAGGCAAGACCAGCGACGGACGGCCCTGCTGGACACCCGCCGCACTGCGAAGCTGGCAATCCAAACGCAAGATCGCCGGCCACCGCACACCGACCGAAGAGCCCGACTAGTCGCGTGGACCCGTGCATCAGCCGAACTAGCCACCGCTGTCGACTGTGGTTCGAGTCCCATCAAGCACAGTAGGTGCTCTAGCGTGATCGCGATGTCAGTGAGATGACGACCGGCGAGCTGGAGGGGCCAGGCGCGACCTGGAGGCAAGTCTCGCGCTGGCGAGGCCGGGCTCGATGACCAGCGTGCCGATCATGGCCCAGATCCGCGCCATAGATGCGGCGTTGGCCGGGTTGAACCGGCCAACGGACGTGACGGCCTTGCTACCTGACTTGTGACACCTTTGGCTGTCCGGAGCGCGCGCAGTTTGCTGACCTCGTGGTTCGCGAGTCGCGGCGGTCGGATTTGCGCACTAATCTTTGCCGCGGAGTAGGGGCGGCCTGTGTCCGGTACGTGCCAACGGTGAAGGCGACGTCGCCCGGGGACCCAGTGCAGATCGGAGGCGGCATGCCGTTCAGGCCGTCAAACGCCGAGCGTGGAGTTCGGCGTAGAACGGCAGGTGGCGGGCGAGGTAGCCGCTCAGCACAGGATGCCGCTCTACGTCGACGCCCAGGTCGCTGGCCGACGTTGGGGGCGGCGCAAAGCCAGTGCTCGCCGCGACCTCAGCGTGCCATCGGCCGGACAGTTCCCACTCCGGCCGGTCTCCCGGCGACCACGTCAGCGCCTGCGGCAAGAAGGCGATGCCGACGCGTTCACAGTACGCCCGGACGATAGCCGCCGGAGTGGCCACCAGGTCGGCCGCGTCGATGACGACCGGCTCCTGGCCGGTGAGCCTGGCCGCCTCGGTGAATACTTCAAAAAGCGACTCGAATCCGACCTTTTCGATGGGCGCGTCCGGGTCGAGCGGGTAGCGAGAGGCGATGATCTCTCGCGGGTGCCTGATCAGAAATGTATGCACCGCGTCGCGAGCCATGAATTTCTCGTCGCCGAGCACCTCAGGGTACCGTTTGCCGGTAGTTTCCTTGACGAATACCGGCCGCCTGGCTGCGAGCTGGCGCAAGCCGCCCAGCAGCGCTAGCGAGGATCTGACGCGCCTGCTGCCGAGCGTGACATACCCGAACTCGGCCAGATAGGAAAACGGCTCGTGCACGGCGGTGAAGTCGCCACGCTCGATCATCATCCTGAAGAACGCGGTTGACCGGCTGCGGGGCGTGCTCCACAGCGCAAGCACCTGGCCGCTACGCATCACGCCGCGCCGACATCAGCGAAACCCAAGGCAGCCCTCCGCACCATCGCCGCCGCCCGGCGATCTCCGCGACGCCCTCGACTGTCTCACAGCCGATTAGAGGTGCGCACTAACTTGTCACAAGTCGGGTTGGCCGGGTTGAACCGGCCAACGGACGTGACGGCCTTGCTAGGCTCCCCCGTTGCTCTGATCCTGGCGGGTTAGACGGCGGGTTGAGAGGACGCCCCGGTGTCGCTAGGCGCCTGGCGAATTGAGACTAAACGGTCAGTTTGACTCGACCACCGTGTAGTACCCGGTGCCATCTCTGAACTCAGCGCCTTTCAGCCTCACGCCAAGGATCCTGAGTTTCCGCAGAACCGATACCTCACTTTCATGAATGACGTCGGGTCGGCCGCCGTCCATTACCTCATAGTCCACGCCGTCGCCGGCGAGGCGAACGCCCGTCAGTGCCCTCATCCTGCCGTCGCGCTCCAACCAGTCGCGCTCAAGAAAGCCAGGGCGCGTGTAAAGCTGCCCTATCTCCGCAAGCGTGTAGTACATGTCGCGCCCTCTAACCCTGATCTTTCATCCGGGTTGATGGCTGGCGCCGAACGCCAGGTGGCCTCGTTTGTGGCCCCGATTTTAGCGTCGGGATATGACAATGGCCCGGCTGCTCGCTGATCCTCCTGGGCTGGCCCTCGTACTCAACGTCGGTCTGCACATTGCCGTCGATGAGCTGGACACGTGTAACTCTGACCCTTAGCAGGTCCTCTATTTCCCGTGCTGGGTGGTAAATCTGTATCACTCATGATCCTTTCTTGTGACCCAGGTCACAAGCCTACCGGCCGACGGGCGCGCAGGTCCGACGACACGCGATGATGCCGCCGACCACGCCGACGGCGTACCAGTTACTAACGACCTTCGTGCTGTTGGTGGCGTGACGCTCATCACATGACGATCATGTGTTGGAGTGGTTACTGTCATTACATAACCGACATGGGGAGGGCAAATGGTTACATACAGGTCCAGAGTCGGGTCTCCTGTGGAGATACTCGGTATCGTTGCCGATAACCTGAACACCGCACTAGACGTCGGGGACGTTACACACCTGCCTGCGGTCGCCGTCGCGTTCGGTCTGGGGAAAGGAGTGATGGAGGTCCTTTCGAGTGACACGCGCTGCCCCCAGATACTTGACCCCGGCGACAAAGTCGGCATCAGACGCGGCCGGACGGTCGTATTCGACGGCGACGTCGGTACCAGTGAGACACTCCGATTTACCGGCGTCGGCAACCGCACAGAGAGACTCGTACTCGAGAGCGACCTCGGCCAAAGACTCGTCCGCGACGTGGACCCCGGCGAGAGCATCGGAATCCGCCTCGAACCTGGCGAGAGAATCACAGTACACAACAACTTCCGTCGACCCTAGTCGAGATACTGACGTTTCCGCCAGTGACCGGCACACCCGAGCGCGGGAGCCCGACGTGGCCCCATACCGCGCGAGCTTGACGCCTACGGCCACGGTGGCTTTAGCCGTGATCAGGATGACGGGCGGCTCGGCACCTTCGATCCGCGTGCTCACACCCTCATCCGCTGCCTAGCGGCAGGTCCGCAGTCATGCGGCATCATCCGGCGTGCCCGCGCCCTCGGGTTGCTCCGCTTTGCTGGTGTCGAGTTCTTCGAGCAGCGCGTACAGTTCCGCCTCAAGCCCGTCGGAGATCCTGTCTGGGTAGCGGAGCATCGTGTTCGCTGCCGTCCGTACTGCCATCTCCCAGGTGTCCCTCATGTCGTCACATCTCCGTGCGTCCGGGCCATTCCAGCGTTGCCCACACAACGCGGGTACCGTCGGGGGTCCGGTCGGTTCCCCAGCCGTCAGGCCCGGCGAGCGTTTCGACGATGTCCAGCCCGTGGGGCCGGTCATCATTCTGGCGGGTGCGCCACGGACCCCCCATGTCCTCTATCTCAACCCGCGCCGACCCAGCAGACAGCTCACAGCGGACGCGGAAGAACCCGCCCCTGGACTTGGTGTGCAGGATCGAGTTGGACGCAAGCTCATCAGCGATGAGAACCAGGTCGTCAGCAACGGGACACTCACCCAGGTAGGCCGCGATCTCCTTACGGACCCGTGCTACCTCATCGGCCCGTCCGTGGAACGTGCCCTCGTATCTCGTTGCCGTCGCTGTGGCCATGGGGTATTCCTTACGCGGGATGGCGGCGTGATCTCGCTACCAAGATGGCAGGCCAGGCGCGATAATCGGGAGTAGTTACCCGGTAACTGAACGGCGATGAACGCGGTAACGAGAGGTAACGAACCATGGCGACACCGCGAGAACAGCTAGCGAATCTCCTTCGCCACGGCTAGATGCTGGTTACGAGTCACATGCGGCGCTAGCCAAGCGGCTGAGCGTGAGCCGTCCCGTAGTCAGCAAGGCGGAGAACCCCAGCTCACCGACGCCAAGTGATACCGTGCTGGCCGCATGGGCAGGGGCTACCGGCGCGGGGCTAGATGAACTCACCAAGCTGGCGCAGCAAGCACGGTCAGGTCCGCCAGGCTGGTTCGCGGGCTGGACGGATGACATCGAGGCGTGTGCCAGCGTGATCCGCTGGTTTGAGCCGTTGCTGATACCTGGCCTGATCCAGACCAAGGCGTACGCGAACGCGGTGCTGTCGTGGAAGCCCGAGAGTGCCAGCACCGAAGCGAACCTGAAGAACCGGCTAGCGCGCCAGTCCGTGCTAGACCGCGCCGAGCTACGCACCGTGATCCTTGAATCGGTGCTGTACCGCGAGGTGGGCGACGCGGCCACCATGGGCGAGCAGGTAGAACACCTCCTGTCCGTGGGCGGGCGGCCGACGGTCACGCTCCAAGTCCTGCCGGACATCTCGCCGGTAGCCGGCGCACTCGGAGGCGCGTTCGCCGTCGCGTCGCAGGGAGCGGCCGATATAGCCACGTATTCGGAATCGATTGTTGAAGGTACGGTGCATACCGATCCTGACTTGGTAGCGCGCGCCGTCCGCTTGTTCGACTGGCTCCGCGCGGAGGCGCTACCGTGGGCACAGACTCAAGATCTCCTGAGGAAAGCAGGCGAGCGATGGACGCTCTGAACTGGCGTAAGGCCAGCTATAGCGCTGGCAACGGTGGTGGTTGCGTCGAAGCGGCCAGTACCCCCGGCGCGGTACTCATCAGGGACACCCAGGACCGTACTGGCCCTGTGCTCCGGTTCGCGCCCGGGGCATGGCGACGGTTTGCCGATCAGGTGAAGCGCTCGTTAGCGTCTGACCTGATCTGCGGGAACATGGATGCCAGTAGGGAGCACTCTCGCTTTACGAGGAGTGCCCCCTACTGCATATCAAGGGGTATCAGAGTTGGTACGTTGCTTCGATCGTTAGTCGGCGGGCTGGGCAGTCTGAACGTATGTGGGACTTCGACAAGACCGCTCTTCCCATCACGCTGCCACATCGACCCGCATTGGGC